>Ga0307380_10001514_pt1 | contig 33975 bp, 35 predicted proteins | sample UN3MG_FD_202239 | JGI IMG/M metagenome (GOLD analysis project Ga0307380, IMG submission 202239) | Soil microbial communities from Risofladan, Vaasa, Finland - UN-3 | ecosystem: Environmental > Terrestrial > Soil > Coastal area > Acid sulfate soil | place: Finland: Risofladan, Vaasa | collected...
TATGGACAAACTCGAGCTGGGGCAGAAGGTCAAGAAGAGGTTCGCCAATGTCAAGGATGGTGATTTCACATCCTGCACAGATGGTAAACCATTCTTCCGCTACTTTAACTGCCATTTTTACCTCCTTTTAAAATTTAGGTTGTAATTATGAGAAACAAGGTAAAATCATCAGTGGGTTTTCTCTATAGAAACAAATATTTTAAATCACACTATAACTATAGGGAAAATATTGATTCTCTTATAATTACCTTCGATTCTAATCAGAAATATTTCTTTTGTCAATAGGAAAATATAAAAACTCCAAGATTGATTTTACAGGGCTTTTTTCGTTTAAATCTCGTTCAATGATTATACTTTCCAACCAAGCTGCAAATCAGAAGTGGGATGAAAAAATTCTTAGAAAGATCACAATAAATCATTAAAATCAGAATATAAACGAGAGTTCCGGTAACGTCACAGTTCAGATTATAATTATTTTTTTTAAGTCTAATTTATTAAAGCTTGCTTTTTTTATCAAAAAAAAAGTAAAATTTAGAAAATTGAATACTTACTCACTCAAGAAGGAGGAAGAATGGATAGAAAGACTCTTTCTTTATTGGCGGTCATTCTAGTTCTATGCTTTTTTTGTAGCTGCTCTTCACACCCTGAAGAAACGCTATTAAAAAGGTATTTTTCTGCCCTTAGTTTAAACGATAACACGACGATTTCAACAATGGCCTTAGAACCGACCGATATCTCCGCAGAGAGCTGGGAGGTCCTCAATGTCAGTGAAGAGGTAGTTGAGCCGTTCAAGCTGTCCGATATGAACAAGGCTGAGTTGGACTTCAAAAAACAGCTGGAGGATCACGTCGGAATCACGCTGGACGCTCGAGATGTATGGGATAATGCCGTATATGAAGAGGAGAGGGCCCGGACAAGAGCTGCCAAGCGTGCGGCAAAAGCCAAATCCGATGAATTGAAAGTCAAGTACGACGAAGTCCTTGACGAGCACAAAGATTTGCAGAAAAACTACAATGAGGCGAAAGCTGCGGCTGCCAAAGAAGAGGAGATAGCAGCATTCTCTCTCGGTGCAGGCGAGCTTCCTACCATACGAGATTTCACAGGTGAAGTGTTTAAAAAAGAAGTGGATATCAAAACTGAAGGTGAAGCAGGCGTGTCTAATTATAGGATCTATCTAAGAAGATACATCCTGAAAGATGAGGCAACAGGAATCCATCACAGAGGCAGATGGATTATCCTCAAATTCGAAAATCTCGGCTGATAGAGGTATTGACTCTTTTTCAAATTTCCTTTATAAATACTATTTTTCTTTGAAGGGGCCGTTAGCTCAGAGGGAGAGCACCGGCCTTTTAAGCCGGGTGTCGCTGGTTCGAGTCCAGCACGGCTCACCACCCCCCCGCGCTCCTGTCGTCTAGCCTGGCCTAGGACACCGCCCTTTCAAGGCGGCGACACGGGTTCAAATCCCGTCGGGAGCGTTCCCTTTATTCCTGAAATTGGTAATCATTGATTCTTCATCCCATGGCATCTGTCAAGTTTTCTCTGCCTCGATGCCGTGTCCAAATCTGAAATGATGTGAGGTTGATTATTTTATTCCAAGATTTTCAAATGTAAAAAAGACAAAATGTCTTGTCGGCTTGTCATACTCAGAAAAAGTAAGAAAATTGGAGAAGAGGGTAGAATTGTCGAGACTTTTTAACCACGGTTATTCTAGAATAACGAAATAAAACTTGAGGTGAAGAACGTGGAGAATAAAAAGGAAAAATATGAATGCGCCCACTGCGGGTACACCGCAGACGGGAAGTTCACCGGAGATATCTGTCCAGAATGCAATCAAACATATTGGAAGTGTGGCAAGTGCGGATTTATCTTCACCGCGGCAATGCCATCAGAGGCGTGCCCAGGATGTAAGGAGAAATGCGAATTCTTCAACATCACGTGTTACACGCCGGAGTGCGGCGGGCCTGGCCATATTGATCCACGCTTAAAATAGATTTTGGCTTCCCTCATTTGACACGCGTGACGCTTATCTATATCCTAGTCTCGATTAGAAGTGGGAATAGCAGTAATACAACTTTAAAGACCACGTTCTGGACTTTTTTTAGGTGCCTTCATGAAAAGAAAAGAGGTTGAACACGCTGTATTCGATATTATAGAGGAATATGGGAAGGTGCTCAAGAGAACGGCCAATCGCACATTTGGAGTGCCCGAGTCGGTGCTCCTCCCCTACAGTAAAAAAGTGATCAAAAATGCCATAAGAGTGGCTTTGCTTATGACCGAGGAGAACGATGTTCGAGAGCATCTAAAGTACGGATATTTATCACTGGCCAATTTTGTTTCTGATGATGAAGCCAAAAGAACAGAAGAGATCGCCCAAGATTTTTTTTCTTTTCTGGATATGGAAGAAAACAGAAAAAAAAAGTTCTTACATGCACGCTTCAAGAGTGGTTTGTTGGGAGATTATGAGCTGGCGATGAAAATCACGACAAAGATCGCAGAAGAACAGATGCGGTTAAGAGAGGAGCTCGAACAATTTCTAGAGAGACAGTGAAAAGATTGTAATTCTTATTCATCCCTTCCGTTCAACAAGGTTTTTTAGGATTCAGAACAAGGGTTCTCGCTACCAGAATATGATATAGAGGATGATGGTGACAAGGACCACTACTAGCCCCAACCATTTAGCCGCCGATGCAGGCTTCAGATCGATCCCACCTTTTACTGGAAGGATCTTCGGCTCTCTAAGCGGTTTCAACAGTGTGATGGCTGTCATCACGGCGATCAGGATTCCGAAGGTGATGGCCATTTTATTCAAGAACACGATATTGTCGAATGTTTTGAAGTGAAGAATGCCATAAACCGGGACATTGAGGATCAATGCCGCAATCGCCGCGGATGATGGTGCCCGCTTAATGAATAGCCCAAAAATAAAAGCGGCCAGGATCCCCGGTGAGATGTAGCCTTGGAAATCCTGGATGTAATGAAAGATACCCATAAATTTGGGGTTGCCCAATTGGGGAGCGATCAGGCAGCCGATAAAGACAAAGACCATAGTCATGATCCTTCCTATCTTTATCAGTGATTTCGATGAGGCGTCCTTTTTGATGTGGCGCTTGTAGATGTCCATGGTGAAGATGGTGGAAGCAGAGTTGAGCATCGAGTCCAGAGAGCTCATGACTGCGCCGAAGATGGCTGCAAACATGAACCCTTTGAGTCCGGCTGGGATGAGGTTTTTGATGAGCAAGGGATAGGCTTGGTCGCTGGTGGCCATCTCTCCACCGTAGAGCTGCAGGGCCATGATCCCCGGGAAGACAACTATGAAGGGGATGAGGAGCTTCAATCCCGCAGCAAAGATCACGCCCAATTGTCCCTGTTTTAGACTCCTTGCAGCTAGAGTTCGCTGCGTGATGTATTGGTTCAATCCCCAATAATAGAAGTTCGGGATCCAAAGACCTATGATAAGGGCTGTCCAGGGTATTTCCGAATGATTTGAGGGAAGGATCATGTGAAGCCTGTCAGTATTGGTCTGGAAGAATTCCCCCACTCCGCCGACTGCTATAAAACCGAGGACCAATGTCAGGGCCCCTCCGATGATCAAGGCCGATCCCTGGATGAGGTCAGCCCAGACAACGGCGCGCAACCCCCCGTATGTGGTGTAGAGAGCAGCGATGATCCCGATCAGCCAGACGGCTTGTGCCAGGTCCATCCCGAATATGGTGTGCAGTGTCAGCCCCCCCGAATAGAGGACAGCTGCGATCGTCACAGCGACATAGATCACCATCGTGTAAAAGGCCATGATGGCCCGAGGTAACGGGCTGTAGCGATGTTCCAGATATTCAGGAATCGTGAAGATGCCGCACCTGAGGAATTTAGGCAAGAAGAAGAGAGCAACGAAAACAAGCGTTATGGCTGCCATCCATTCATAACTGGCCACAGCCATTCCCACATGGCCGGCACCCTGCCCAGACATCCCTACGAACTGTTCTGTCGAGATGTTGGATGCGATGAGGGAAAAACCGATCAGATACCAGAAGAGGGTTCGACCAGCGAGGAAGTAATCCTCGGTTGTTTCTTTCTTTTGACGGCTCTTGTAAAGACTGACTCCCACGACAAATGACACAAAAACGAGAAATATCCCGATGTCGAGCCAGTTCATCTGCATCATAACCGGTCTTCTCCTGGTGGTTCGGATCCCTCAGCCTGTATTCTGTGTTTAGTTTTTCTGTATAAATAAAAAAGGTATGCCGCTGGGGCTTGGTAGAGGGCAAGAATAATCGGCGAGATAATAAGCCAGTAGATGTTAAAATCGGGCATGAACAGAATGATAAACAGGGCAATGCCCCCAATAAAGGCCATTATGGAAGCGAAAAGCAGGAGATAGAGATAGAGTTTTTTCACTTTTCTTCGAACGAGAATCCTTCTTCGAAGATCTTGAGGCAGGCCTCCACAACCTTTGGATCATAGAGTTTTCCCTTGTTTTCCGAGATTTCCTCCAACGCCTCTTCGATACTCAAGGCAGGCCTATAGGGCCTGTGGGTAGCCATGGCTTCGGTGACATCTGCCACAGCGAGGATCCTCGCCTCCAGAAGGATGTCCTTGCCGAGAAGTCCGGCAGGGTATCCGCTTCCGTTTATCCGTTCGTGATGCTGGAGGACGATGTCCGCAATGGGCCAAGGAAATTCGATGGTCTTTAGTATGTCGTAACCAACCTGGGAATGAGTTTTGATGATATTGTACTCGGCCTCAGAGAGCTTGCCCGGCTTGCTGAGGATCTCGGCCGGGACATAGATCTTGCCGATGTCGTGAAGGTCGCCGGCCATGCGAACACCTTCTATAACATCTTTGGGAAGTCCCATCTTCTCCGCCAAAGCACATGCGAGCTGTGTCACCCGGCGCTGGTGTCCAGCCGTGTACGGGTCTCTGGTCTCGATAGTGAAGGCCATGGCCAGAACCGTACCGTCCATGGCCTTCTTAAGCCGATCGTAGCTCTGAATGAGCTCTTCTTCGGTTTTCTTCTGTCTTGTGATGTCTCTAAAGACAATAACGACACCCGACGTGTTCCCGGATTCGTCAGTTATCGGTGCGGCCCTGTGGTCCACAGGAATGGCCTTTCCCATTTTAGACACAAGGACAATATCGCTGGGGAGACGGTACTCATCTCCTTTGAGGATGTCCCTGATGGATATGGATTGCTGTATCTCTTTTTTGTTGTCTAAGATTTTGTAGACTTTGTTCAGAGGTTTGTTCAACGCTTTCGCCTGTTGCCATCCTGATAAGGATTCTGCGAGGGGATTCATGAATGTGATTTTCCCCTTATTATCCGTCGCAATGACACCGTCCTCGATGCTTTTGAGCATGGTGGTGAGCCACCGCTCTCTTTCCTTCAGCTTCATCTCCATACCGAATTTGTAGATGGCGATCTCTATGGTGGATTTCAGTTCTCTCTCTTCGAAGGGTTTGAGCAGATAGCCAAATGGTTCGGTTTCTTTGGCTCGCTGGAGTGTGGTTTCGTCGGCGAAGGCAGTGAGGTAGACCACAGGAATGTTGAATGCCGAGTATATCTGGTCTGCGGCCTCAACGCCGGATATTTCGCCCTGAAGCATGATGTCCATCAATACCAGGTGCGGCCGTTCTTTTTTGGCGCTTTTGACAGCCTCTTTGGCGTCGGGGATGACTGCCGTGACTTCGTATCCGAGTCCCAGCAACATGTTGCGGATATCCCTTGCGACAATGCTCTCATCCTCAACGACAAGAATCTTTGTTTTTTCCATTTTTTGCGCTCGCGGAGTTTAGTCGCACTCAGATCTGTATCGGAAAATATATTTACATCCAGCCTAAATTAGCATCCAGCATCCTTTTAGTCAAATGTAGGGACCGTTCACTGAACGGTCCGATAAATGTCCGAAGCAGGGTCAACTCCCCGAGCTGACCGATGTACGGAGCATTCCCGAATGGTCTGTACTGCTGTTGTTACCAATCTCTATGATGTCATCGGGCGCCTGAGTAGAAAGGCTCGGTCAAAGTCGCCAGAGGTAGGACACCTTAAAGAAAAGGCCTCGTTCCATCTCCAGAAAACGATCGCTCTCTCGGTACTCTCCGTCCATCCACTGTATCTTTTCATAGAGCGAACCATAACCCAAATGGATAACGGTTCCCGGGATGTACAGGAAAGACACAAGAAAGTCTGTATATAATGTCTTGTTGTAATCGTTGTATTCCATGATCCCCCGGAAGGTGAGGTATTTGTTCATCTGGTAAGTCAGTCGTGTGCGGAGTATCGTGTAGTCATAGATCTTCAGAGAATCAGAATCACGGAAAAAATCCGTATACGTTAAGTCTAAGCTTAAGTTGATTTTCTCTGAAGGCTGAAATCTTCACGGCCGCCGGCGTACCGGCTGTCTGTTTGGATACCCAGCGGATTGATGTATAAAGCGTAGAGGGCTTGCTGGTCATTAAAGGAGTCCAGGTTGATGCAGATCCAATCATCGGGCCGGATCGTGTCGCGTCTCGCAATCGATGCCTTGATCTTATCGGGTTGGCTGTCGAAGCATTTAAAGCCGAAGTAAAGATTTTCCCTGTCGTAGGCCATGTATACGATGGTCCGTTCGGGCATGTCTATCCCGAAATCAGGATGGAATGTTTTGAAGCCCGTGACAGAGGGAGCTGATTTCCAGATCGAGTCGTCCAGCCTCCCATCGATCTTGGGGGGATTGTCTGTTCTTAAGGGCTGGAGGGGATTGTTCGAAAATAGAGTCGCTGTCAACGCAAAGACAGCAATTATGAGTAAAATCGTCTTTCGCATGAACTTAATAAAAGTTATACGGAGAAAAAGGCCAGTAAGTTTAAAATTCGAGTAAGTTTTAAAAATAAGGTGACACTTTAAGTTTTCCGTGTCGTATTGTCAATGGCTTTGGGGCGGGAAAACAGATGCGGGGCAACAGATTTTGATGAAAGCTAGAAGATCTTTATTCCCGGTGTGTGTGGTTTCTATTCAGACAATTCCTCGAGAAGAGCCTTGGCCTCTTTTAAATCCTCGGTGTCGAATCCTTCGGTGAACCAGTTGTAAGTTTCTGCTAAAAGCGCTATCGCTTCTTCCTTTTTATGTTGTTTTTTTAGGAGCCGGCTCAAGCTCATGACAGCCCGCAACTCTAAGGACTTGGCTTTTTGTCCTCTCGCGATGTCGATGGCTTTTCGGAAATAGTCTTCGACGTCATGCTCATTTTTTCCTTGAAGCTGCAATAATTCACCTTTGAGCCGGAAGAGCTCAGCCTCCATGTAGGTTTCCTCAAACTTGCATTTGAGCTCGAGCCCCTCCTCCGCCATCTTGAGGGCCTCCTCAATCTCTCCCATCTCTTTACATGCGGTGGCCATTCTTGCCATAAGCCGGGTCAGGCATGTCTCCGATCCTGTCGCATGTAAAGTTGCCACTCCCTCTTTCATCTGTGCGATTCCCTCTTTCGCATGCCCTTCCAGGGTTTTTCGTTCCCCTAAGTAGATCAAAGCGTGGCCGATCCAAAAGAGAAAGCCGTTATTGTAAGAAATGGGAACTAGCTCGTCGGTGTATTTGTCGATGCCTTCCCGGTTGCGCAGGAACCATTGCATGGCAATGCCACCCACAAGGGCAAAAGCCATTGTGTGCGGATGATCGATTTTGCGCGCATGAGCGATGGCGGTATTTATTTGCTCTTCTGCCTGATTTGGATAACCCAGGAGCCAGAGATCCCAGGCGCCGAAAGCCAGGGATATAACACCCAAATCGTACCCGAAGACATAAGCCAGGTGTCCATGTTTTTCTGGATCATACAATTCACTCAGCTGCTTTGTGTGTTCCAAGGACTGTGTGAGCTCTCCCAGATTCAGCTTTGGCCAGGACAAGTTATAATGAGAGATGGCTTTTAGTAGGGGATCCCCTAGCTTTTCGGCAAGCGTGGAGATCTGATTTTCGAACTCTAGCGCTTTTCTGTATTCCGGACGTGTGGAGTAATACCCTGCAATTTGCGATAGCGCCAAAAAAACTTCCGGTGTTTCTCCAAAATCGTGGCACAATTCCTGGGCTCGTGTCACGGCTTGACCTAACTCCGGAGAAGCAAATCCCTGAGTAGCCTGAAGGGGGAGAACCAGGGCCAGTAGTAAGGAGAGTTCCTGCTTGTCCCTGTTTAATGACTCTGGGAGTGTTTTGAGCAGATCGAGGGCTTGTTTGAAATGCTGGATCGCCTCTTGGTTTGCTGAGACCTTGACTGCCTTGTTCCCAGCCTTAAAAAAATACTCGATGGCTTTCTCAACCTCTCCGGCCTCGTAAAAATGCCTTGCGAGCTGGCTCGCAATTTCGTCGGCAAAATCTCCGTAGAGTGTCTCTAAAATTTCTCCTGTCTCACCATGCAGGTGTGCCCGTTCAACCTCGTCCAGGTTATTGTAGAGATACTTCTGGAACAGGATGTGTTGGAACAGATACCGGGACAGGCGCTGTCTATCGATGCGATGGATACCTTTTGCTGACACCAGGTGATGTCTCTTGTCCAGTTCCTGACTCAGGAGCCGAACCAGCTCCCTCACTTCCGTATCCTGCAAACGGGCTACGACTTCTGCGGTGAACTCTTCGCCTTCCACACTGGCTAATGTCAGTATTTCCCGCAGATGATCGGACAGCCGGTTGATGCGCTCCTCGATCACCGCATCCACTCGTGCAGGCAAGGCATCCCAGTTCAATTCTGGACCTTCAACCCAATGGCCCTCTGTGTTTGTGATCAAAACGCCCTGTTCCTGCATATCGCGAAGAAGCTCGACGGTAAAGAGAGGGTTTCCTTTTGTTTGATTGAAGAGTTTATCGCGAAAGGAATCTCCTAACAGATTTGCCTCTGTATCAAGAAGCGCATCGATGAAGGGGCGGCCTGCCACTTTGTCGATATTTATTTCGATATCCCCGTAATCTCGTTTAAATTCGTGGAGGATCGGCTCTAAGGGATGGCGTTCTCCTGCGCGTCCCATATCTATCTCAGAGGGCCGGAAAGAACCGATGATCATAATATGGCTTCCCTTGATCCTCCGGCCCAAGTGGAAGAGCAAATTGGCAGAACCGGCATCCATCCACTGAAGGTCGTCCAGCACCAGAAGAAGCGGCTTTTGTTTTGCCAGGACTTCGAGGACTTTCATAAATTGTTCGAAAAGGTTGCTCTGTTGAAGCATCGCATCAGCAGGAAGATTTGCTTTATGTTCGACAATTTTCTTTAACGGGTATAGCCAAGCAGTTCTGCCGGAGGAAAAGACTTCGCCACGTGTTACCAGATCTGCTCCCGGAACAAAGGTATTGATCAGGTCCGGGCCCTTATTTGCGATTGCCCCTGCAGTGAGGGGAAGCAGGTTCCACAAACGAAGAGCATGCTCCTTTGCAATAATGCCGGCTGACCACCTGGCTTCAACGTCTCCGGATAGAAGACCTAACACTTCAATGAATGGGAGGTAAGGATCTCCGACTCCTGTGTGGGCATTACATCTTCCGCTGGCAACGATCAGATCGGCGTGGGTTTCCTGGGAACGCCGGGCAAATTCCTGGATCAGGGCTGTCTTTCCGCTGCCGGCTTCTCCTTCCACAAACAAAATTTGCCCCTTCCCGGAGAGAACCTTGTCGAGAAATCTCCCCATCTTGTCAAGCTCTTGTTCACGGACCACAAAAACAGGCAAATCTTCCTCGATCTCCTCTCCACTATCGGTCAGGAAAGCAGGTACATGAGGCACCACAACCGCTGTTGTTGTGGGCACACCATCTTTGATCTTCCTCAATTCAGAGAGCAACTCGTCCACACTCTGAAATCTTTGTCCTTTATCCTTTTCCAAACATTTAAGAATGATCCCGCTCAGGTTTTCGGAAAGCAAATTGTTGATCTCTCTCGGATCCACCGGAGTTTCAGTCGTGTGCTTCATGGCTATGCTCAATGCCGTGTCTCCCGCAAAAGGCAGCCTTCCTGTCACCATCTCATAGAGGATCACACCCAATGAATAAATGTCCGATTTGTTATCGGCCTCCTTCCCCTCTACCTGCTCGGGAGACATGTAGTCAGGAGTTCCTATCATTACTCCCGCTTGAGTTACTCCATGTGCCTCTACAGAGCGTGCGATCCCAAAGTCCATGACTTTAGCATTGTGTTTGAGGTCTATCATTATATTCTGAGGTTTGAGGTCGCGGTGCACAACTCCTATCTCGTGAGCCTCTGACAATCCCCTGCATATTTGCCTGGCGATCTCGATCGTTTGCTCTTCGGGCAATTTCCCTTTCCTCAGGATGAAGTCTTTCAGGCTCTCTCCCTGTATGTACTCCATAGTGATGTAGGGTGTTCCTTCCTCCTCATGGAAGTCAAACATACGGCAAACATTTTTATGAGTTATTTTCCGGGCAAGTTTTAACTCGTTTCGGAAACGTTCGATCGTCCTATCATCAGCAGCGATTTCCGGTTTTATGATCTTGAGAGCCACCTCTTCATTGAGTTTTTTATCCAGCCCCCTATACACTGTCCCCATGCCGCCTTTCCCGATCTCTTCAACGATCTGATAGCGTCCCGCAAATATAGACCCTGTTTTTAGGCCTTCTTTGGGAATTTCCATTGTTCGGGTAGGAGCAGCTATTTGATCGAGAGAGTCGAACTGGAGGCCGCACTCATTGCAGAATTTAGACTCGTCCGGAGATTCTGATTTACATTTGGGACATTTCATTATCTTTTCTCCCCAATCATTGCTGGGAATAGAATATTTAATTGCTGGGGAAGAGTCAAATCTAAATTGGAAAAATTTAAGGGGATACTCTGGTGGGCGGTACTGGATTCGAACCAGTGACCCCCTGCTTGTAAGGCAGGCACTCTTCCGCTGAGCTAACCGCCCAAGATTTGTCTGATTTGGAAAGTCATACTAAAGTTAGAGAAAAAGGGGTGGATTTGTCAAGGCCGAAGGAATATTGACATAAATGTAGGTATATGCTAAATTTAGGCACCGTCGCTTTTAGACAATAATAATAAAATGATTATAAAGGTAGAAAGATGTTTGCAGTGATCAAAACCGGAGGAAAACAGTACAGAGTCGAGCAGGGTGATATGATTGAGATCGAAAAACTCGACATCGAAGCGGGTAATAAAGTGACTTTTGACGAAGTTTTACTCGTGGAAAACAATGGCGAGATGTTGATTGGCACTCCGTTTGTGGATAAGGCTCAGGTTAAAGCAGTGGTCCTTGAGAGTTTTAAGGACCAGAAAATCATTGTTTTTAAAAAGAAGAGGAGAAAACAATACAAGAAAAAGACCGGGCATCGGCAACAGCTAATACGGGTCAAGATCGAAGAGATCCTAACCGGGGGGAAAGCCATATCTAAAGAGAAACCCGCGGAAAAGCCAACACCAAAGGTGGAAAAAGAAACTGGGGCCGAACCGAAAGCCAAGGTGGAACCGGAAAAGAAAAAGGCTGAAACCGAGAAACCACAAAAGACCCCTGTGGAGAAACCTGTAAAAAAAGCGGAAGCTCCTAAAACGAAAGACAATGTCAAAGCTGAAACAGCTGATAAACCGAAACCCAAAGCTCCCGCAAAAAAGAAAGCCGAGACAAAAACATCGGCAAAACCTAAAAAAGGACAATAACCAAGGAGTAAGAGGATGGCACATAAAAAATCAGGCGGAAGCGCTAAGAATGGACGCGACAGCCATTCCAAGAGGTTGGGTGTTAAGCGTTCATCAGGACAGTTCGTCAATGCGGGCTCTATCCTTGTCCGGCAAAGAGGAACGCCATTCAAGCCCGGAGTAAATGTTGGACGGGGTAAGGACGACACGCTTTTTGCCTTAGCGACCGGAAATGTCCTCTTTGAGACCAGAGGAAAAAACAGGAAATTCGTCTCAGTCATCCCTTCCTAGGAGGTTTGCACTCCTCTCAATATGTTTGTCGACCAAGTCAAAGTGACCCTCATGGCAGGTAAGGGCGGCGACGGCTGTGTAAGCTTCCGGAGGGAACGAGGCGTTCCGCGCGGCGGCCCGGACGGTGGCCGCGGAGGCAATGGGGGGAGCATCTTCTTGATTTCCAGTAAGAGCATAAAATCTCTAGCCTATTTCCGGTTTCATCCCATCAATAAAGCAAAGAAAGGGGCGCATGGGGAGGGAAGAAAACGCCAGGGACGAAGCGGCACAGACCTGGAGTTGAGAGTGCCTGTGGGCACTGTTGTCAGAGAAGTGGATAAAGAGGATATTCTCTTCGATTTTATCTCCCCAGATTTGAAGTTTCTTGCGGTGCAAGGAGGGAAAGGGGGGAGGGGGAATGCATCTTTTGCATCATCCACGCACCAGGCTCCTCGCTTTCGTCAGGCGGGACAGCCTGGTGATGAGAGGGAGCTCATGCTCGAGCTCAAGCTGATCGCGGATGTGGGGCTTGTGGGATTCCCGAACGTGGGGAAATCCACTTTTATCTCGCGGATATCAGCAGCAAAACCCGTGATCGCCGATTATCCTTTTACAACAATCGTTCCAAACCTGGGTGTTGTGGATGTGGATGCGTTTAGGAGCTTTGTCGTCGCTGACATTCCCGGCTTGATCGAAGGAGCTCATTTGGGACACGGTTTGGGCATCAAGTTCCTCAAGCATATTGAACGAACAAAAATATTGGTCCACATCATCGATATCTCTCCGTATTCGCAGAGAGATCCTGTCGAGGATTTCCATACAGTGAAAAAAGAGCTTGAAGCTTTTGATCCTCGTCTGGTCAAGCGTCCTCAGATTGTGGTAGCAAACAAGATAGACCTTCTGCCGGGTTCGGAGGAGAGGCTGGGGAAGCTGAAAAAACTGGCAGAACAGGAGGGATTGCCATTGTTTGCCATATCTGCCTTACAAAAGATCGGACTCAAACAGGTGATCGATGCGATGTCAAGGGCCCTTGAGGAAGTGCAAGACGGCACCTATGCATAAAATGGGAAAAAAGAGGATCGGACTTTTCGGAGGAACGTTCGATCCCATCCATTGCGGCCATGTGAAGGCCGCGGAGAGCGTGCAAAATATTTTTTCTTTCGACAGGATTTTGTTTATCCCCTCTTACATTCCCCCCCACAAGGAATCTGTGGATGTGGCTTCAGCGGAGCACCGTTTGAAAATGGTCGAGCTTGCTTTGTCCTCTTTTGACCGGTTCTTTCCATCCTCTATCGAGATCGATGCCAGAGGGACTTCTTACTCGATAGTGACCCTGAATATGATAAAGGAGATGTACCCACAGACAGAGGTCTTTTTTTTGCTGGGCATCGATGCTTTTTTGGAAATAGATACTTGGAAAGATTATGAGGATGTGTTGGAGCAGTGTTCCTTCATAGTCATGAACCGTCCCGGATTTTGCCTGGCTGATGCCAAGGAGATCCTGACTGAAAAGTACAATCAAAGGATGATCGAGGTTTCTGGACCTATTGAAAAGGAAAACGAAGAGCTTTTCTTCCACAAGATATATCTTCTTTCCATCAACACCTTGGATATTTCCTCTTCTGAGGTGAGAGAAAGGGTAGGGAAAAACCAGTCTATCGAGGGTCTTGTGCCGGAAAATGTCGAAAACTATATTAAGGAGAGATGTCTTTATTTGCGAAAAAAATGAATGCAAAAACCGAGAAGACAACCAACACGAGAAAAATTCCCAAGAGCGTGAAAATTTCCGTTGAGGCCTGCCGGAGGAAACAAGCAGAGGATATTGTGGTTCTGGATCTCACCGGGCTTACTTCCTTCACCGATTTTTTTATCATCATGCACGGCAATTCATCCAGACAGAATGTTGCCATTTATGAGGGCATAGAAGAGGAACTGAAAGATCTGTCGATCAGGCCATTGAGCGTAGAAGGCAAAGAAAATGCGGAATGGATCTTGATGGACTATGGAGAATTTATCGTACATATATTCTCTCCAAGGGCAAGGGAATACTATTCTCTTGAGAAATTGTGGGGCGACGGCATAAAACTTTCCCTTTAACATTTTTAAAAAAAATATTGACATTTTGGCGATAAGGCATTATTTTTTATGAACATTTTTTGTTTTGAAATCGACGGGCTGTGAAGGACGAGAGAGAAAGAGAGCTGTTTTTATGAGATTAAAGGTTTTGTGGCCGGGAAAAACCCGAAATGTGGACATAAAAAATCTGCAGGATTATTACTTGCGGAGAATCAATCAGATCGAGAGCTGTGTACTTATTGAAACCAAAGATGTCAAGGGCCTTTCTGAGAAAGATGGAGAGCGAATAAAAGAAATTGAAGCTAAGGGGCTTGAAAAACATTTTAAGGATGATTATATTATCTGTCTTTTTCACAGAGGAAAAGAGATGAACTCTGAAGAATTTGCGAGTTTTTTAAACAGGACCTCCGTAAGTTCCGCTCGCGCTGTCACGTTCGTCGTGGGTGGATTCTTGGGATTGGCGGAAAGAGTGTTGGACCGAGCGGATACACTTCTTTCCCTTTCAAAGATGACTTTTTCTCATGAGTTGAGCCGGATTATGGTCTTGGAGCAGATCTATCGCTCCTTAACAATCGCTCGTGGAAAACAGTACGCGAAGTAGGGGGACAGATTGAACAAACAAGAGAGAGAACGTTATAAGAAAATACTTTTGGAAAGAAAGCAGGAGCTTAAGCATCAATTGAGTGAATTTTACTCCGAAAGTAAAGAAGTGGAAACAGGAATTGTACAGGATTTTGGGGACGAAGCAGAAAGTTCTTACACCAAGGAATTTCTCCTCAGCCTCTCCGATACGGAGCGCAAGAAGCTAGCCCTGATCGATCAAGCGCTGAAAAGGGTCGAAACTGCCGAATTTAGCATTTGCCAGAGCTGTGGAGTGAAGATCAGTAAAAAACGACTGAATGTCGTTCCATGGGCCGCTCTTTGTATTGTATGCCAGCAAAAAGAAGAGGAAGAGGCTTCTTGAAGTTTTCTTTTTTAAATGACACGTTATCTAGAGTAAGGTCTTTCGAGATCATTTTTTTCCCTTCCTTCTGCCGACTGTGTTCGGTTTTGTTAGAATCCCCAAACGAAAGGCAAGTCTGCAACTCGTGTTGGGAAAGCGTTAAGCCGACACGGACGTCTTTTTGTATAAGCTGTGGGCGTTTTTTTGAGGGAAATCTCGACCCTCATTTCTGTGCGTCTTGCCTCCATGAAAAACCTTCCTATTCCCGCCACAGGTCCTGTGGACAATACATGGGAAAACTGAAGGAGATCATCCTGCTCTGCAAGTTCCACAATTTGCCCGTTCTTGCTGAAGGTCTTGCCAAGTTTGCCCTCAATGCTCTCGCACAGGAGGATGCTTTGTGGTGGGAGCTAGAGTCCATAGTCCCTGTGCCGCTCCATCCCAAAAGGGAGCGGGAACGAGGGTATAACCATGCTCAGATCATCGCTAAATACTTGGCTGGCTTCAAAGATGTGCAACTCCTTGATAAACATTTGGTGAAAGTGAAAAATGTGCCGCCTCAGATGTCTCTGGCTCTGGAAGATCGCCAGAGAAGCGTGAAGGGAGCCTTTGCCGTCAACAGGCAGGAGGGGGTAAGGGACAAGGTCGTCCTTCTCGTTGATGATGTCTTCACTACGGGTTCAACAATAGGAGAATGCAGCAGATTGTTACTCGAGGCAGGCGCTAAAGAGGTACGTGGCCTTACAATAGCGCAGGCCTGATGTATTTATAAATCCTGATATATCCACAACGAAAAAAAACGCCCAGGCAGTATAGCCTGGGCGCTCCATTTTGTCTGAGTATTTACTTTATTTTTTCGTTTTCTTTTCGGGCGTAGTTTTTGTCTTAGATTTGAGAACTTTGATCGTGCGGGGTTTAGATTCATGTTTTTTGGGCATGGTGATCTTCAGCACTCCATGTTCATGTTCTGCTTCGATCTTATCCTGGTTGATATGGGGAGGCAGGGAAAAAGACCTGTAGAAAGAACCGTAGGCTCTTTCTATACGATGGTAATTTTCTTCTTCTGTCTCTTTTTCGAACTTGCGCTCTCCCTTAAGAGTGAGAGTGTTGTCCTCGATCTTGATCTCGATGTTCTTGTCTTCGATCCCTGGAACCTCAACTGTCAATACGAGATGCTGCTCGGTTTCGTAGATATCAACCGAAGGCGTCCATGAACTGGAAACCAAATTTCGTTCTTCTCCTCGAGTAGAGTATGCCTCTTCGAACAGACGATTCATTTTTTCTCTAAGAGTGACCAGTTCCCGAAAAGGATCCCAACGGATAATCGCCATTTTTTCCTCCTATAAATATGAGTCAATACATAATATAATACTTGAGTGTCTAATTGTCAAGTTTTATTAAGGATTATTTTGCAATTTTTTTAGCCCGAGAAATACTTCTTATTTCATCTAGAGTTGGATTTGCCCCTGTCCCATTCGCCTGATGTTTTACGGCGTTTTTTTAGGTTTTTTTTGGGGGCCGATGAGGACTGTTGCTTCTCCCTTGTGAGATGTTTTTTCCGTGGAAAGGATTAATTCTTTGGGTGTGCCTCTAGTGAATTCCTCGTATATCTTCGTCATCTCCCTGGCAAACACGATCTGTCTTTCTCCTAAGGTTTCCTGAATGAGGATGAGAAAAGCGGTAAGTTTTCTCGGGGGGAGATAAAAGACCAGAGTCCCAGTTTCGTCCCTGAGCGATTGCAACAACTTTTTTGTCGCTTCTCTCTTAGGCGGAGGAAAACCCAGAAAAAGGAATCTGTGTGTCGGCAGGCCCGCCGCAGACAGGGCCGCAGTTACGGCCGAAGCCCCAGGGATAGGAACCACTCTGATCCCCTGATTTATGGCCTCTCGGATGAGAGGGAAGCCGGGGTCGGAAATGCCAGGTGTCCCTGCATCCGAAACCAATGCCACATCCTCACCCCTTTTGAGCCGGTTGATGATTTGAGGAATCTTTTGTTTCTCTTTGGGCTGGTAATAACTGAAAAGCTCTTTTTTGAGGTTGTATGTGGTTAAGATTTTTTTGGTCTGACGGGTGTCTTCGCAGGCGATAAATTGCACCCTCTCGAGAGTTTTGAGTGCACGGAAGGTCAGATCTTCCAGATTCCCTATTGGAGTGGCAACCACGTAGAGTGTGCCGGAGCGTTCTCCCTTGTTGATACCGCTTATCATGGTGTTTCTCTTGGAGACCTGGCTATCGTTCTCTGTCGTATGGGAATAGAAAATCGTGCCCTATCGTGCGATCTGAGAGCTTGGTGATAAGGGGAAGCTTTCGCTTGAATTCGGAGTTTTTCACAAGAGAGATCACACGCTCGACCATCTCTTTGTCGAATCCCAAAGCGATGACTTCGTCTGCAGTTTGTCTTTTATCGACCATATGATAGAGCAATCTGTCGACATTTTCGTAAGTCAGTCCAAGCTCTTCTTCGTCTGTTTGTCCCTCCCAGAGACCGGCGGTGGGTGCTTTTTTCTGTATCCTTTCCGGGACTCCCAAATACTGTGCTAGCTCACGGATCTGTGTTTTGTATAGATCGCCCAGCGGATTGATCGCACATGCCATATCTCCGTGGATTGTTCCATAGCCGAGAAGCAACTCAGTCTTATTGCTGGTTCCCAGAATGAGCGCGCCTTCCCTTACGGAGTAGTCATACAAGATAGACATCCGTTCCCGCGCCATTTTATTCCCGATCAAGATTTTGTTATCTGTAGGATGATCTTTGAAGTAAATGTCCACCATGGGAGAGATGTTTATGACGTTGGATCTTATCCCGAGAAAATGAACAACCTCCTGTGCGTCATCGATATCCCTTCCGAATGTGTCTCCGTAGGGCATTATGAGACAAATGACGTTGTCCGGATCGAGCGCCTTTGAAGCAAGGAACGCACAAACAGTCGAATCCAGTCCGCCTGATAGGCCCAATATTCCTCTAGAAAAATCAAACTTTGACAGTTCCTCTTTGATGAACTTGGTGAGGATCTTTTCGACGAAGGGAGCGTTAATCTTCATATGCTTTGACGATTCTTTTGAGAGCCTCCAGGACTATCTCTGGTTTCTCATCCCTTTTATAAGGCCATTTTTTTCGAAAGGTACGGATCTCATCAAGGTTGATGTCCGTCACCATAAATTCCTCATCTCCGTACGACGCTTTGGCCAAAAGCCTGCCGCCGGGATTGTATATAAAGGACCCTCCTGCGAATGATTTCCCATCCTCAAAACCAACTCTGTTTGCATAAATGACAAAGGAGGTGGAAAATCGGGATAGAGATTCTCCCATGAGTTCCCACATGTGGCTGGTTTCCCATCCTTCCTTGCCAGAGATCCCCCGTCCGGGAGCTGCGCTGATGACTATGACTATTTCTGACCCTCCTGCAAAAAGAAGATAACCCGCGCCGTAGTGGAGGAAATCGTAGCAGATCATCAGCCCTGTTTTTCCGAAGGGTGATTCAAAGGTCAAAAAGTTTTTTCCTTGGCCAAAAAACTTCAATTCTTCGAACATCCCATAGGTGGGTAAAAAAACCTTGCGGTGGATGTGGAGTATTTTTCCATCCGAGAGATATGCCGCTGAGTTGAAAAAAAGCCCCTGTTCTCTCTCCTCTACAAACCCGACAACAAGAGATATGTCTTCACTCAATTGCTTCAATCGTTGGAAGATGGGAGACTCATCAGGCTTTAATGCCAGGTCGGGAACAAGATCTTGAAGGGTGTATCCGGTGAGGCTCAATTCTGGAAAAACGATCAGGTCTGCCTTATTTTTTTGTGCTCTTTCAACTAAATTCAAATGGACGTCGAAATTTTTTTCCACATCTCCCAAGTGAGGTGCAATCTGCGCTATGGCGACTTTCATGATTGAAAAATTAGCATAATTCGATGACCATTGCAATCAAAGAGCTTGGAGGAAGCTTCCCCAAAACCATGATGAGTGACATTCCGAGTGTTCCAATTAGTGATTTCGAAAACACTCTCAGTTTCCCCAGCGAGGAAACTTCGCTCGGTTCCGGGCTTCCCTCACATCTCCCCGTGGGAGATGTGCCATGCCCGTCCAGCCCTTCACACGGTTTTCTCCACCACATAATTGGAACCCTCAATAACGCAATGAGATTCCTGTCATCACGGTTTTGGGATGCTTATGATCCTAGAGATAGTATTTGAAAAAATATTTTATTTTGACTATAAATATAGGCAGTACTTTTTGATATTGAAGGTGACAAGAATAAACCGATAAGGAAATAAGGTAGTAATATGGATCATATAGGCCGCTATCTGCGCGATATTTACTTTGGTAAAAAAAGAGGGCAGCTCACTTTCCGGTACCAGAATATCCAGAAATACCTCTATTTCCAGGATGGCAATCTCGTCTATACCAAAACGAACCAACAGGCCGAACTGTTGGGAGAGGTTTTATTCAGGTTGGGGAAACTCTCTCAGGAATCCTATCAGAAGATCGAAGAGTATATTGAGCCCATGGAGATCATCGGTCAAGTCTTGGTCAAGCGCGGGCTCCTCACGCAGGAGGAACTGCTGGATGGCCTCACCTATCAAATGAGAGAAGTCACCCTGAACATTTTCCCGATATTTAACGGTGTTTTCAAATTCCAGGACAGAGATGAGGTGAGCCTGGAGGACCTGGATACAAAAATCGACATCCCTACCCTAATTGCGGATGGGATCCGACGGATGAAGTTCGACGCCAACCTAGAAAAATATTTGAGAGCGCAGAAGATTTCACCCAAGGAGAAAGGCCTTGACCTTCATCTCACTGAAGAGGAAAAAGGAGTCCTGAGCAGAATCAAACCGGATTCTCCTCCCGCGGAGATTCTAAAATTTTCTGGATTAAATCCTGAATTCTTCTGGAAAAGCCTCTATCTCTTTTATTGTCTAAATTTGATCGAGCTGAGCCATGAAGAAAATGTCTTCGAGGCCAAAGTTAAGCCCGCAGCAAAGCCGGTTAGAAAGGAGCAGGCAGAAAAACTCCAGGACGTTGAAGAGTTCCAGCAGAAAATGTCCACGATTAGCTTCTATCAGATATTGGATGTCTCCACTTCGGCATCCCAGGCTGAAATCAAAAAAGCATATTTTGGATTGGCCAGAAAATTCCACCCAGACCTGTTCGATCGAGATATTGCCACACAGCAAAAAGAGATGATCGATGAAGTTTTTGACCGGATCACCAAGGCCTATCAGACCTTGAGTGATGAAGATAAAAGGGAGGAGTATGATAAGGAACTTGCTGAGGAAGCAGTGGATGACAAGCGGGGAGTCGCCAAGAAAGCAGAAATAAAATTTCGTCAGGCCAAGACACTGTATAACCAAGCTCGCTATGAAGAGACCCTGCCCTATTTGGATGAAGCGATAAGGCTGGATGCACACAAGTCTGCCTATTTTTTATTGCTCGCCATGGTCGAGACAAAAATCCCGACATACATTCGAAAAGCTGAGGCGCATTTTATAAAGGCCATAAACCTGGAGCCGTGGGGTCCTGATGGCTACCTGGGATTGGGGATGATGTACAAAAATGAGGATTTGAAAGTCAAAGCTGCCAACCAGTTCAAAAAAGCCCTTCATATTGACCCCGGTAATCCTGTGGCTTTGAAAGAATTGAAGGAGCTTGATAAGTCCAAATCAAAGGGTGGATTCAAAGACATCAAGAACCTGAAAGACCTTAAAAACCTTCTGTCTTTTGATGTGAAGGGGCTCAAGAGCATCTTCTCGACGGGTATTTTCGGGAAGAAAAAGAAGAAGTAAATCTTCGGTTTAGATAGATATTAACGCCGAGAAATCTGTCTCGTCCAGAACACGCACTCCTAGCTTTTGGGCTTTTTCGAGTTTTGACCCCGGATCCTCTCCTGCAATGACGTAATCCGTTTTTCGGCTCACAGTGGATGTGACGGTTCCCCCCCGTTGTTCGATCTCTTTTCTCGCCTCTTTGCGGCTGAATTTTGTGAGTTTCCCCGTCAGGGCGAAGGTTTGTCCGGAAAGTGGCCCCTCTTCGGGCACTGCCTCAGTTTGAGAGAAAAAGTTGACGCCAACTTCACGCAGTTTGTCTATAAGCATCTTGTTTTCTGGTTGTTGGAAAAAGAAGACGACGCTCTCAGCCACCTTGGGTCCTACATCCTCTATCTGGATCAGCTCATCGGCCGTTGCTTTGATCAGAGAATCGAGATCTTTAAAATGAGAGGCGATTGATTGTGCTGTACGTTCTCCAACAAATCTGATACCCAGCGCATAGATGAGCCGGGGCAGGTCTCTCTCCTTCGATCTTTCGATCTCGTCCAGTAAATTCAAAGAGCTTTTGGGCCCCATTCTCTCGAGATCCACCAATTCTTCATATTTTAATGTATAGAGGTCGGGAATGGTTTGGACGAGCTTTTCCTCCAGGAGTTGATGGACCAGAGCAACTCCAAGGGTCTCGATATTCATGGCCCGGCGTGAGGAATAGTGAAGGAGAGATTCTTTCAACTTTGCAGGACAGGAGGGATTGATACAGCGAGAGATCGCTTCGTCTTCCGACCGGAAGGCCGCGGCGTGACAGACCGGGCATTCATTTGGAAAATTGAAGGGAGTTTCTCTCCCTGTTCTTTTCTCTTTAATCACTCTGACTACCTTGGGGATGACATCTCCACTCCGCTCGATCAAGACAAAATCACCGATGCGGATATCTTTCCTCCGGACCTCATCCTCATTGTGAAGAGTTGACCGGCTTATCGTCGTACCCGAAAGCTTGACAGGTTCAAGTACAGCCACGGGAGTTAAGGCGCCTGTCCGCCCAACTTGAACGACAATATCTTTTATCTGAGTGGTTGCCTGCCTTGCAGGGAATTTGAAGGAAATCGCCCATCTCGGAAATTTTGCTGTGCTGCCGAGCAGTCTTTGTTGCTCAACAGAATCCACCTTGATCACGATGCCGTCGACATCGTAATCGAGGGTGTCCCTGCGTTCCTTCCATTCTTCGTAGAAGGAGATGACATCGTCCAATGAAGAGCATCGGCGGGACTGGGTGTTGGTCTTGAAGCCCAACTTTTTTATTGTTTGGAGGTTTTGCCACTGGCTCTTTTTCTCTTCTCCCTCTACAAATAAAGTATAGAGAAAGACGTCTAGCATTCGAGCCGCCACCTCCTTTGGGTCGAGTAGCCGGATGGACCCTGCGGCGGCATTCCTTGGATTGGCGAACAGAGGAAGTTCTTCCTTCTCTCGTCTTCTGTTGATCTTACTGAAAGAGGGGAATGGAAGGTAGATTTCACCCCTCACTTCGAGCTCTCCCGATAGAGGAATGGCAAGCGGAAAGCTTCTGATCGTTTTGACATTCGCAGTGACATTATCGCCCCTTAGACCATCGCCTCGGGTTATGGCCTGTGCGAATTTCCCGTTGCGATAGATGACAGAGATCCCCAACCCATCGATCTTCAATTCTGCCACGTATGTGATTTTTTCTGAAGGAATGTTTTTTTTTATCCGCTCTTCGAACTCCATCAATTCTTCCATCGTGTAGCAGTTGTCGAGGCTGAGCATCGGGGTGCTGTGTTCGACTGATGCGAAACCTCCAAGAGTTTGTTCCCCTACTCTTTGAGTGGGAGATTCGGGCGTGATGAGCTCAGGGAATTGTCTTTCAAGATTTATGAGTTCCTTGCTGAGCATGTCGAATTCGTAATCAGAGATCTGGGGGTCGTTTTCGACGTAGTATTTTTTCTCATGGAAGACAACGTCTTCTCTGAGTTCCTGGATTCTCTTTTTAGCCTCTTTCAGCGTGAGTGGCATTGAATATCACACTCTCCCTTTGAGGTTTTAGTGGATTTTTCCGTCTGCTCGGTCGGGCAATACAGATATTATTACAGAAAAGGTAAAAGTTCAATCAGTCCAGCCGACTCTTTTTCGATGTAGGGTTAGCTCCGCGAGCTGACCAGGAGAAAATGGGTACAGGCACCTCTTTCTTGCAGAAAATCGGAGCCAGTCCCCAATTTTCATGTAGGGGCCATTCCCCGAATGGATCGTTTGAGAAACGGCCGTTACATCTTTCGAGTGGTGGCAATTAGCCTGGATTATTAACGGACCGAGGTAATAGTAGCGGCGAGGAAGTGGCTCATGAAGCTGTAGTGAACTACCGCGATTGAGCTACGACGAAGCCGATGCTGTGAGATCGGTTCGCCCGAAGGGTAAAAGATGCTGACAATATAAAACTGAGAGTTGTTTTAAAGATAAATTTGTCAGCAGCTTTTATGAATAATTCAGGTTAGATACCTAAGCGCGTTTTTGTCTGTTCTACTAGGGCGTTGAATTTTTCAAGGGCCAGTTGCTGTTCAGCTTGGAGTTTTTCGATGGCCTTCTTTTCAGTTTCGACCTGTTTCAATATTTTTTCCATCTCTGTTTTTTCGGCATCGGAGAGGTCTTCTTCGTCTTTTTCCCCGAATTTTTCGTTGAAGCCCGATGTCAGAGTTTCCAGTTTTGTGCTTCTGTCTGAGAGGTCCTTGATCTTTTCGTTATATCCTGGGACTTCGTGGTTGAAGTACAGTCTCTGCGCAAGGTCCATGGCTTTTTTGGAATTGGCCTCCGAAAGAAAACTTGCATCCAGCAGATAAGTGATCGCTTCTGAAGAGCCGTTGTTGTTGGAATTGCTCTTTGAAGCAAGGAGGACTCCGATGTTGTATGCAACGTCTCCTTTTTTCTGGGTCGTATAGGCCTGTTTGTAGTATGTCAGAGCCTCATCCTTCTGTCCGGATCTGTTGAGCGAGTTTGCCAAATAGACGACACAGGCGTAGTCGTTCGCTACACCGATACAGACCTTCCAGGCCTTTGCAGCGTCAGCGTAGGCTTTGGCATCATAGAGGCCCTTTGCGACCTTTTTTAAGTCGTTGGTGATCTGTTTATTTTTCAGGATGTTGTATGCACTGATGTAGGAGCTTGATGCCCCCTTCAAATCGTTGGATTTTTGCTGAACTTGGCCTTGGACATAGTATGCTGCTCCTACAAGCTGATTGTTATCCTGTGCTTTGCCGAGCTGGAGAGCTTGTTGTGCATAATTTTTGGCCTTAGCCAGATTAGTTCCTTGTTGTCCGTACACAGCGGCAACTGTTATGAGGACCTGGAACTTCATGAGATCGTCCAAGCCACCCAACGTTATCGCTTTTTCACCATATTCAGTGGTCTCAGCGGCTGTTTTGCCGCTGTAGGGAGTTACGCATAGGTTTGCATATGCAAAATTTTCATACTGGGACCCTTTTCCGCCGCATTGGGCCAGGTAGTCTTTTAGGAGTTGTGTCCTCTGGCCGGCATCGGCTGTTGTAATGGCTTTGATATACGCCTGATCACAGGAATTTTCCTGGCTGAATACGGGGAAAACGAGGAGGAAAGTTAATGTGATTACGGTGAGTGCTGATCTTTTCATGATCGACCTCTCTATGTTGGATTAATTCTAATTCACAAAGGGAAAGCAAAATATTAGCATAAATCAAAGACAAAAAGCAATCGCTTTTCACATATTCTCGATAGCAGCAAAAACTGTGCCATATTTAAAGTGAACCATCTCATTACGTTTCATTTGTCAAAATCGCTAAGTCGTTTCCAAAATTATATAGCCTACATGCAGTAGGTCTAATCTCCCCACTTCATCTGTAAAGAAGATTGAATAGTGCTATAGGAATCGGTTTACAAAAGGATTTGTTTTCCGCTTAGAAAAATAAACAGTGGACATATCACTTTTCAGTGTTTTTGCGTCCGTTTTGTGTCATTAAGTGTGTTTTCGTAAAGTTTTTTACGATTTTATGCTAGAGTCCAAATTATTGGATTTATAACACATCCTTATGGTCTTCTATATTTTGCCTGGGGCGGCTGAATTTAGACTTTTGAGGCCATATAGGATAGAATGGCAACATGAAAAACGGGAAGAGAGATTTTCCTGAAATGTTTCAAAATACAGTAGGGCGACCTCTCAATTTTTCCATTCGACTTTCCGATTATTCCCATTTTAGGATCGGCGGCGAAGCCGATTATTTTTTTTGTGCGCGATCTCCTCACGATCTAAAAAAAGCCATAACACTCGCTCGTGAGTTTTCTATGTATCACACAATCATGGGTGGCGGGTACAATCTGTTGTTTGCGGATGAAGGATTCCGGGGACTTGTCATCAAAAACCAAATAGAAGAGGTCGAGCGGCAGGATAAAGAGTTCATCCGGTGTGCGTCTGGGAGCTCGTTGAAGGATGTGCTCGAGTGGTGTGCCGAAAACGAGTCGGGAGGTCTGGAATTTATGGCTGGAATTCCCGGAACTGTCGGCGGCGCCGTGTATGGAAATGCCGGCGCTTTTAATGAGGAGATCGGTGACCGCGTGGTTGAGGCTGTGCTTTTTGATGAAACAAACAGAGAAGTCAGGAAACACAGAGAGTATTTTTCCTTTGATTACCGTTATAGTTCGCTCAAAAAGAGGCCTGATGTCGTTTTGGAAGTGATTTTACGGATCGAAGAGCGGAAAAGATCCCGCATTGATGCGAACATCGCAGATTACATGGAGCGCAGAAAGAAGAGACACCCTCCCTGGGATGTTGCATGTGCGGGTAGTTATTTTCAAAATCCTGTCTTTCCGGATGGAAAAAAAGTCCCCGCTGCCAAGCTCCTGGACCGCGTTGGGGCTAAGGGATTGAGGGAAGGCGATGCCATGGTTTATGAGGGACACGCCAACTTCATCATCAACTGTGGCAATGCCGGGGCTAAAGATGTGCTCCGTTTAGCATCTGAGCTCAAGAGGAGGGTCAAAGAAGAATTTGACATCGACCTCAAGGAAGAGGTCATTCACGTTCCAGCAGTGCCTCCATCTCGCTGATCTTTTCTTTCGGAGTTTTGTTGCCGCGTTTTACCATTTCCAGGGCTTGTTTTGCCAGGTCGATGTATATCCGGTGTGCTGAGGGGAATTTTTCTAATTCCTGCAAATGTTTCCTGATCGTAGTCAGATCGCCCCTGGCAACGGGCCCTGTTAATGCATCCAGAATGTCAATTTTATTTACATTATGTAAAGTTCCTTCAAGGAGGGGACAAAGGACTTTTTTCGCCTGGTCCTGCTCGATTCCGCATTTGCTGAGAAGAGAAACGGCCGTATAAAGGAGCGCAACACTCATGTTGGATGCCATACTGCATGCCGTATGATAGCAGGCCTTGTCTTCGGTGCGGATCATAAAGTGTAAACCTCCGATTGTGCAAACGATGTCTTTGGCATGAGCCACAGCAAAATCGTCTCCTTCAAGGGCGAAATAGATGTCCTGGAAGAGGTCATGCCGGCTCTGTTTTTTAGGAAAGGAAAAACAGGGATGGATAGAGCCTGTATGAGCCCCTTTTGATTGGAGTGGATCGAGGACGCTGGAGGTTAACAGGCCACTACAGTGGAAAACGACTTTTCCCTCCCAATTTAAAAGTGAAGATGCGAGTTCTTGGACGACACGTTCGATCTCATCATCTGGTACAGTAAGGAAGACGATCTCTCCCTGGTCAGCAGTTCGGACATTGTCTGTGGACGCGGTGCCCTGGCCGATCTTTTGCCGGCTTTCTTCGGCAGAAGCTATCGATCGGCAGGAGAGGGCCTTGATCGTGACTCCTTTTTTGGACAGAGCATATCCTAATGAAGCCCCAAGGCGTCCCGCTCCGATTATGGCAATATTTTTCATCTCTTTTTTCTAAATATGTCGACCCAATGGTTTATCTCGAGTGGAGAGGGAAAACGCGCTTCCTTCTGCATCTCCTTCAGTTCCTTGTTTTCTTTGAGCACAACCTTGAGCTGCTTGTTGAACTCCTCGCAGGACAGCGGTTTGATACCGTTTTTTCTTGCGCAGTCCTTGATCTCTCTGTCCGAGCTCACGACATAGAATCGGCGTTCCCTGGCTCTTTTGGAGATGATCTCCTTGATGATCCCGTCTGCATTTTTTCCAATGTCAGGATAGAGGACAGTCAGGGATCTATCAGGAAAATTTTGATCCATGATCTCTGGATCCGGTCGCCCATCAAACACGAGGATGATTTTTACCTTTTGTATCTTGTTAAATATTAACAATTTAGCGACAAGGCTGTATTGGCTCCAGGGGTCTCGCAGTTCATAAGAAGAAGTATGCCCAATGAAGTTGTTTCCATCAATCAGATATGCCATCTCTCAATCCTGAATTATTCATAAAAAATGTCGATAATTATCATAACAAACATATTATTAAAATGTTATATTGTTTTTTCGATATACTCCCTTTTCCACTACATTTCCCATGAGATTTTTATCTTGAATCGACATTTTTTATGAATAATTCAGGAAGATTATAGTTTATGGTTATCGGTCCTTAAACGATCAGAGGTTGTAAATGTCTCCTGGCTTGAGGATGATGACTTCAGCCCTGTCGCCCACTCTTCTCTTGAATTCTTCCGGATCCGTGTTGACGATCGGAAAGGTGCCGTAGTGGATGGGGATAACCCTCTTTGTCTGGACAAACTCCACGGCCTTGGTGGCAGACCCAATGCCCATGGTGTATCTGTCCCCGATCGGGATGAAGCTCAGATCTGGATGGAAAAATTCTCCGATGATCTTCATGTCATAGGTTAAGCCTGTGTCCCCTGCATGGTATAGCTTTTGTCCGTCGAGCTCCACCACAACTCCCGTAGGGTCTCCGGTTTCTGCTGAATGAAGAGCTTGGACCATGTGTATGATCACTCCGTTTGTTTCGATCGTACCGCCTATGTTCATTCCCTCCGCAGGGATGCCTTGCTCTTCTGCTTGGACAGCCACTTCATGAACGGAAACAAAAGTGGCGCCCGTTCTTTTGCAGATATCGAAGGAATCTCCTTTATGGTCTCCGTGGTCATGGGTGACGATCACCACATCCGCTTCTGTGATCTCGTCAGGAGTTGTGGAAGCCACAGGGTTGCCTGTGAGAAAAGGGTCGATGTACACAGTTTTTGAACCCTTTATTTTGATCGCAGAATGTCCTAGCCATGTGATTTCCATGTTGTTTCCTCCTTGAATACTCTTATCCATGCATTTGAGTCTTGTTTTCCTCATAGCATGCTAGAAAGCCTATTATAAAAATTCACACTCAAAATGCCAAAACAAATATTAACCGGGGGGCCAGGTCATCCGTCTTCCCCCGAGAACGTGAAAGTGGATGTGGAAGACATCTTGTCCCGAATCTCTGGCCGTGTTGAGGACGATTCGGTATCCACTTTCCTTGACTCCCTTTTCCTGTGCTACCTGCCGTGCCTTGAATAGGATGTGTCCAAGAAGGTCCTTATTCTCTTCGGAGATGTCGTTCAGGGATGTGTAATGCTCCTTGGGGATGAGCAGGACATGAACGGGTGCCTGAGGATTTATGTCGTCGAAAGCAATGATCTTATCGTCTTCGTACACGACTTTCGCAGGAATCTCTTTGTTAACGATTTTACAGAATATGCATTCATCCATTTGTGATTTCCTATCCTGAATTATTCATAAAAAATGTCGATATTTATCATAAATGACCCATATTAGATTGTTAAATTGTTTTTTCAGAATACTCGTTTGGGCATTGCATTTTCACTATGCGATATTTATTTGTAATCGACATTTTTTACCCTTCGGGCGAGCTGATCTCACCACATCGGCTTCGTTGTAGCCCACTCGCGGTAGTTCACTACAGCTTCATGGGCCACTTCCTCGCCGCTGCAGCAATCTCAACTCGTGAATAATTCAGGGACTAGCCGAGAAGTGAGTTACTTCTCATATACTTGGATATTTGCTCCAAGTGATCTCAGCTTTTCCTCGATCCTCTCGTAACCTCTGTCGAGGTGTTCCGCCTCGTTGATGATGGTCTCCCCTTTGGCGATCAATCCTGCAAGAACGAGCGATGCGGCAGCTCTCAGGTCCGTAGCGATCGTTTCAGCGCCCGAAAGAAGAGTCTGCCCTTTGACCATGGCTTTGTCTCCTGTCACTTCAATGTTGGCACCGAGGCGCAAGAGTTCATTCACATGGGAAAACCTTCTATCGAATATGGTCTCAGTGATGATGGACGTTCCGTTTGCCTGAGTCATCAGCACCGTAAAAGGAGCTTGCAGATCTGTCGGAAAACCGGGATAGGAGGATGTTGTGATATCTTGTGGCCTGATCTCATGGCTCCCCACCACGCGGAGCGCATTTTTGCTCAGCTTGTCTATTTTGGCACCGGAAAACCTCAACCGTTCGATGATATTTGACAGATGGTCGGGTTGTATGTGTGTGAGGATCACATCTCCCTTCGTTAAGGCACCGGCCACGAGGAACGTGCCTGCCTCGATCCGGTCGGGGATGATCGCATGACTTGCGCCGCCCAGTTCTTTGACGCCCTTGATGCGGATAGTTTCTTTCCCGATCCCGTCGATCTTTGCTCCCATCTTGACCAGAAGTTTGCACAGGCAGGGAACCTCGGGTTCAATTGAGCAGTTCTTCAACACCGTTTCGCCCTGTGACAGAGCCGCAGCCATGAGGAGGTTTTCTGTCGCGCCGACACTCTTTTTTTCGAACTCGATCTCTGCTCCCTGCAGGCGTTTGGCTTCCGCTTTGATATAGCCATGTTCCAGTTTGATAGATGCGCCCAGTTTTTCCAGTCCGTGGATGTGGAGATCTATGGGCCGTGACCCGATCGCACAGCCTCCTGGCAGAGCAACCACAGCTTTACCCTGTCGAGCAAGCAGCGGTCCGAGCACAAGTATCGATGCTCTCATGGCCCTTACCAGCTCATAGGATGCCTCTTCAGAACGAATGTCTTTGACCTGGATAGTGACGGAGTTCTTCTTGAGATTGTATTCGGCGCCCAGCTCTTGGGTAAGGGTCAGGATTGTAAAAACGTCGGTGACGAGAGGAATGTTTCTCAGCTTGAGTTTTTCTTTGGTGAGGAGAGATGCTGCGATTGCGGGCAAGACAGCGTTTTTCGCTCCGCCGATCTGGACTTTTCCTCTGAGCTGGAGTTTGTGGTCTCCTTGGATCTTGATTTTTCTCATCTTTTCAAATTCTAAAGTATTAACGACCAAAATTCAATACATGTAGGGTCAGCTCCCCGAGCTGACCGAGGTAAGAACCCTTTCTCAAACGGTCCGTTCGGGGAACGGACCCTACATTTAAATTGTCACCCATCACGGTTTTGAGGATGCTTTCGTCTTTGGCTCGAGGAGATAAGAGAGTTATATTTTGAGCTTTTGGGACATGTATTTTTGAATGACGGCCTTCAGCCTCTTGACTCCTTCGAGGATCTGTTCTTTTGTGGGGTATGAGAAGTTGATCCTCATGGTGTTGTATCTCCTGAAGCCTTCCGGATAAAAGACTTCACCCGGGACAAAAGCCACCTTTTCCTCGATGGCCATGTAAAAGAGGTCAAGCGTGTTGATCTCCTCAGGAGTGGTGATCCAGAGGAAAAGCCCTCCTTCAGGTTTTGTCCATTTGACTCCCGTATCGGCCGGAAAATTTTCCTCCAGGGCTTCCAAGAAAAAATGCAGCTTTACATCATAATACGTGATGGCTTTCTGGAAGTGGGCACTCAGGTCGTGTTCAGTCAGGAAGGTCCTGCAGATATCCTGGTTGAGTTTGGGTGTGTTGAGGATGTTTGCTCCTTTGATGAATGCAAGTTTCTTCATCACATCAGGCGGCCCGATGTTGAATCCCACACGGATCCCCGGACAGAGGATCTTGGAAAAAGTGTAAAGCCCGATGACATTCCCGTTGTTGTTGTCTAATGAGTATATCGAAGGGATCTGCACTCCCCTGTATCGAAGCTCTCTGTAGGGGCTATCTTCGACGATCGGGACTTGGTATTTTTTAGCCATCTCCAGAAGTGTATATCTCTTTTTTAGGCTCATCGTTATCCCCGAGGGGTTCTGGAAATCCGGGACAACATAGATAAACTTGGGTGTTTGCCCTCTGTTGATAGACGCTTCGATATCCTCGTCGAAATCCGCGACGTTGGATCCATCATCCTCGATGTCTTTGGCGATGTATCTTGCATCCTCTAGCTCGAATGCTGCCAGTGCTCCTCCAAAAGTGGGCAGGTCAATGACGATCAGATCTTGAGGGTCTAGAAAAGCCCGCCCGATGAGATCCAACCCGTGTTGTCCGGATGTGGTGATCACCATATTTTCCGGTCCGATAAATATCCCATCAGTTTTGAGGTAGTCGATGATAGCCTCTATCAAATCCTTCTCTCCGGGGATGGGAGAGTACTGGAGGACTCTCGCCGGGTCCTCGCACAACGATTTTTCAGCGGCCTTTTGGATGAGATCCAAAGGGAAGAGTTCATCGCTGGGCAATCCCCCTGCAAAGGAAATGATATCTGGATCGCCCAGATAACTGAGCATCTTGCCGATGGCATATCCCTCAAAGCCTTTCATCAAGCTGGCGAATTCATATTTCATTCTGTTCCTCTTCCCTCAAAATTTATCTCAGTTGCGGTATGGATTTATTTTGCGGTGTACCTTTTCGGGTCGGCAAACACGTCGATCACTTGGACTCGAGAGAGGAAAGTTGCCGAATGCACGACCCCTTCGGCAATAAAATACCAATCTCCCTTTTTGTAGATCTGGGGATCTCCGCCGATAGTTAGTTTCATTTCGCCCGCGATGACAATCCCCCACTGTGCACAGTGTGAGTGAGGCGGGACTTCGCCGACAGCCTCTATATCAAAGAACACGACCTGCGTTTGGTCGCTCTGGACTAGCCAGGCTTTGATCCCTTCGAAGGGCATATCCACCTCTGGTAGATTCCGGAGAAATTCCGGATAGGGTGTGCCCTCCCATTTGTCCATCAGGTCTTTCATGTTTTCGCTCCTTTCTCTGAGTTTAAAACAAACCTTTGATGTAGCCTCCATCGATTTGCAGGGCCACACCGGTGATATAACCCGCACCCTCTGAAGCCAGAAAAGCCACTGTGTGTGCAAACTCCTCTGTTGTACCCAGCCTATTCATGGGGATACTCGCCTCGATCGTTTTGTAAAAATCCTCCTGCGTCCCCTTTCCCGAATCGGCATAGGATCGGGCGAGATTTCCCACCCGCTCTGTTTTTGTGTATCCGGGGCAGACAGAATTGACAGTGATCCCATAAGGTGCGACTTGTTCGGACAGTGACTTGGCAAATCCGAGAACTCCCGCCCTCGCCGTGTTCGAGAGGATCAAGTTTGGGATGGGTTGTTTTGCTGAGACAGAGGTGATACATATGATCCTTCCCCATCGGTTCTTTTTCATGTGGGGAATGGCTTCGTAGCAAAGGGTAATCGTGCTCATAAGATTGAGTTCTACGGCATTGCGGTAGTCATCCGGTGTAAAATCATCCACAAAACCCGGAGGAGGACCACCGGCATTGCAGACCAGGATGTCGATAGACCCGAGCGTTGAAACGATATCTGTGATCATCTGATCGACCTGTTCTTTCTGTGTCACATCCGCAGTATAGGCCTGGACGATGCCGCCTGTTTCGGCGGCAATATTTTCTCTGGCCTTGAGGAGGTTTGCCTCGCTTCGCGCACAGATGGCGAGCTTTGCACCTTCTCTGGAGAGTTGGAGGGCGACTGCCTTCCCCAGGCCGCTGCTGGATGCAGCCACCAACGCCACCTTATTCTGAATCCCTAGGTCCATGATTTCTCCCGTTTCGAGGACAGATAAGCTATCTGTAGGAAATCTTGGCGAATAGTGCTTTATGCCCCCGTCTCATAATTTCTTTGGCATCCAGATCGCACCGGATACATTTATGGTAGATCACATCCCCGATCAAGTCCGCCTTTTCTTTCCTTTCCTCGTCAGAGAAGAAATAGGCCTCCATGGTATCGTAAGGACGTGACGTCCCGTCACTCTCGTATTTGATGGTCAGGTCCCTTCCCGCCTCAAAAACTTGGAAAGCGCTCTCTGTCCAGTTAAAATCTTCCATTCCCAGATCGGGATTTATCCTGAGATGTGCAGCGAGGTAGATAGTGGGGAGCCCCGAAGCCTCCATCTCTTCACTGCACTGGATGAAGGTTTCTGCTGTTGCAGCGTTCCCGATGTTGATCTCGTAGATGGGAGTGGTCCCATCATCACGGAGATATTCCTTGAAGATGTTCATGAGCATCCTGAGCTGGATGGCATTTTGTGTCGAGAGAAGCATGGAGATCTTGAATGAAAGGTTCGGGATCTCTCTGGCGTAATAACAGGCCGCGACGATGGTGGACCAGCTCGGATTGAGGTAGAAATTCCCTCCGGTTTCGAGTGCGGCTCTTGTGATTCCATCGAGGTAGACGAGATGGTTATTGTTTCCCACTTCGACACCCCCGAGGTTGCCGAAACCTGTACCCATGTTTTTCATGATGAGCTGACTCATCCCACTACCAAGGTCTCTCCGCTCGAATTTTTCGCCGGTCACTTTTTCGATGTGCTCAAACCGCTCTTCGGGGAGTGGGATCCCGATGAGGTTTGTGGAGCAAAACTTGCTTGCTGCGAGGATATTTTCAGCCATGGCTAGAGTGGTGAGCAGGTCGCCGCTGTAGACATACTGCTCTGTCATGGGCACAACAGAGATCATTTCTGTGGGGAAGAGGACGTCTCCGCTTTCTGAAACTCTCTTCATGCAATCCAGTGTGATGGGGGTAGCTTGGAAACCGGAGACTTGTGTGGTGCAGACTCCATCCTTTGTGAACTCGATATTATTCTCTGCGATGAAGTCTTCCACTTTGGCGAAACGCTTTGCATATTCTTCAGCTTTTGCAAGAGACTCTCCAAATCCTTTCTCCTCTGCGATTTTCTTTCTGGTTGAGTAGTCTCTTTTTTCTTCGATCGTTCGTGAAATCTCTTTGGCTCCCCCGTAGGAATCGATCAAAGCGTCCATGGCTTTGGTGTCTTTGTCTCTTAGCAGCTCAAAGTGCATAATACAGTACCTCCTTGCTTCCCTGATAGGTTTTTGTACGGAATGAAATATATGGAAAATGGATTGATTTTTGAAGATCTGCGAAAATTCGACCTGACCGGATAATCAAGATGTTTTGTCCTGACAGCTCACGGAGAAGGTCCAATCACCCTCTATCGTGAGGGTATCAATTGTATTGAAAAATATTAGGATATGCAAGTTTCCGTTTTTATGACATCA
>Ga0307380_10001515_pt1 | contig 33944 bp, 27 predicted proteins | sample UN3MG_FD_202239 | JGI IMG/M metagenome (GOLD analysis project Ga0307380, IMG submission 202239) | Soil microbial communities from Risofladan, Vaasa, Finland - UN-3 | ecosystem: Environmental > Terrestrial > Soil > Coastal area > Acid sulfate soil | place: Finland: Risofladan, Vaasa | collected...
GCGCTTGCTTCAAAGCGGGGTTGTCCGGATCAAAGGTGGTGATCGGTCCGAACTCCCGGAGCATGCACTCGTTCCATTCTTTTAGTTGGTCTTCATACTGAGGCGCGTGCACGTTCACAAACTCGACCAGGGCCGCGCGCCGAGCGCACTGGTCGCAACCCGCCGCGTAGCCATAGCCTACCAGCACGGTGACAAGCAACAGGCTCAGGGCAAATCGCTGAGCGGTGATGCTCTTGAACATTACTGCGCTCATTTCAACCTCCTTTGCCGCACTCTAGTGGATCATTACCATCTACTGCCCCGGCATCCCCGGAATCTCTATCTTAGTATAGCCGGATGGAATCTCGAACAGGGAATCGGCAATCCTCTTTTCGCTTATGTTCTTCAACTCCATAGACATTGGGTAGCTCGGGTTGTGATGCTCCATCTTGACCATGACACCAAGTTTCTTCGAGATCCAGTGCGTCTGCTTCCCCATGTTCTTGTCATGATAGATGAACTCGTACTTATCGCACGCGTAGCCGTTGACGGTTTCCTGACCGACCAGCTTGCGTTCACCAAGTTCCGCTAACGCCTTTTCCGCCTCCGGACCCATCATTGACGCGGGGTCCGCGGCCTTCATTTCCATGTATTGCTTTTGGGCCGGGTCCAGCATCCACATCACTTGCTTATCACCTCGGTAGATCGTGATGGACTGTTTTGGCCCCTCAGTGATCTCCATTCGGCTCTTGTTGCCTTTCACGTAGCTCTTGCCGAATGACTTGGCGGTACCCTTCACGTCCACGAAATCAGCGCAGAACGATAGATTGCCTGGTAGTACAGATGACGCTTTGTCTTTGCCGGTGACCGTAAGCGACTCTTTCGACCCTCCTTCTTCGGCCGTGGTAGTCACGGCCTTCTTCGAGCATCCTCCGCACAACAGAAGAATGCTCAAGACGAGGACTGACAGTGCCGCCAAGAGATGGGGCGCTCTGTTTTTCATGACTTACTCCTCCTCACAGGTTCCTTTCGCGAACAAGGACAGCCCTGACTCTGCCCTAGGTGCGATCTCAGAGATCACGACCTGGACGCGGACGTCCCCGACCGTACTGCCTTTCCGCTAGAAGTTGAACTGATCTCCGAACTGGCCGATGATTGGCAGAGGTTTCTGCTGGCCTGTCAGGGAGTTAATGATCCCGATCACCCACAGCACGAACAACAGTAAGTACAACAGGGACGATACTAGTTGAGCAATCACCGGTATAGGCAGCGCCATAACTATACCTGCGATCACGCAGCCTATGAACAGCACCAGGCTCTGCTTGGCATGGTAGACCGCGTATCGGTCTTCCTTCTTCGTCAGTATTACGATCAGAACGCCTATGATGGATAGCAGGTAGGCGAGAAACGCGAACAACCTGCTCTCGTCCACTCCCGACGCTTTAGGCGTTTGCCCCTGAGGCTCAGGAGTCTCAGGTGTGTTTGGTGTATTGTCTGACATCGCTACCTCCTCTTTTATTTGTATGATGCTCCTTGATTCCGAAGCGTTTTCTCACTTCGCATACTGTAGAGAACTATCTGATTGTGCTCAGATCAACAGCGAACCGACGGTTCTCATCCCTGTCCGCGCCTTCTTGGATAAGCAGTTTCGCAGCCAGATCATCGTTCCGCACCTGGAAGAAGAACCTGCCTCGAATCTCCTGCCCGGCCGGCACGTCGCCGCGGAGGGACTCGTCCCGGGATGCATTCAGCAGATTCTCGTTATAGGCGATGGTTTCACCGCCTTTGGTCACGACTTTGGGTGTGAAAGTGTTCCAGCCGACATACTGGGCTTCGCCCGTTTGGTTCTTGAAGGAAACGTTCACAACCAGGTGGCGGCTTCCTGCCTTCGGCTCACGGTCCGCATAGGATTCACTCGTGTAGGACGCGGGTTCTACCTTCACGTCGAACAGGCCTGTCGGGCAGTAAACACCAAGTTGGACAGGCACTTCACTCAATGCGGTACTTCCAGTGGTGTCAGATGGATCAGCAAATGGGGCAGCCAACGGCTTGACCTTGCCTCGCAGATCGTACCGAAGTACCGCGCCCTCGCCGCGCTTGACAATGAGTTTGGGAATCTCGCCTGCCGCTGGAACAACAATGAATGTATATACCTCAACCTTCTGGGCCGGCTTCAGGTACATGCTGCCAAGCGGAAGGGAATTGGCTTCCTGACCCACCTCCTGCGAGAACTCTCTATTCTGGTTCGTCGCATCCACCGCGGTGAAGTCGAACGTATTCCAACTCGCGCTCTGCTCGGATTTCTGCGGGTTATGGACAGTGTAGTGCAGCACCAGAAACTTCTCATTCCCCTTGGGGAAGAACACTTCCTCGCCGATCCTGACTCTGGATGCTGAGAACTCCGCACTTCGCAGGGCGAAGTTCATGGGGTTGCCTTTCCCAAGGGAGTATTCCTTGCCCATCTCAGCCCAGTCCCCAGCCATCTGCGCAGTTCCCTGAGCACCAACCTGGGACTGTGTACTTACTACATACTGCTTTTTCGCAGTATCATAGGTGATAGTCAGGCCCAACGCTTTGCAGAGGGCAACCGGGTCCACGTAGGTTTTGCCGCCTGCCACCGTGCTGGGAATGGTGACTTGCTTCCCATTGATGACGAACGTCGCAGCTCCCGCCTGCACGCAGATCAAGAGCAAGATGAGTGAAACTGGAATCACACGCTTCATTGTTTGTTCCTCCTTCGATGATTGTCTATCAGAAAGACTGCCTTTACTCGGCGTTGCTGTCAGTCACAACTTTCCGGTAATACTCCACACTATGGCAGCTATAGGCGATATCCGTCGTATGTGCGAACGCTGCACCAAAGCATGCAGCCAAGCATCGCTCACCTGCGAAAGTACGTCATCGGCGGGTTCGGCCTCGCGACGAAGCATATGCTCGTGAAGCCGTATTTGCGGATTATCTGCAGAGCGATGCGCGCTTCCTGTTCGCCGCCGCCGAAATCCAGCACTTGGTGAGACCCGTCGGCTACCTTCCACCGTCCGCTCGCCTGCTTCACTTCAAGACTTACAGGATTGAACGACAGGCGGTCCTCACCGGGGAACACGCCGGAGGGCGCAGCACCGTCAACCAAGAAGTACTCCATGGACGGATTCGGTCTACCTACGAAGCCCTGGGAGTTCATCTTATAGTGCTTCATGATCTGCAGGGCCCTGCGCGCCGCAGCCTCGTTGGCGCCAAAGTCCTTGACAATGATGCTTCCGGCAGCTATCTTCCATCTTCCGCCGATCTGCTTGACCTCCGCCAGCCGGTAGTCGAAGCTGATCAGGTCTTCCTCGAAAGGCTGATTCCCCGACCCACCGCTTGCGACTTCGAACTGAGCCCTGCTCGATTCAACCGATCTGGGTGACAGCACCTTGAGCGAAACCCAGCCGCTGTAGTTCCTGCTCAAGCTCCACGTCATGCCGGCGTCCCTGGTGCCGGCTGTGTCGAAATGCAGTGTAGCGATTGGCCTCATAGTTCCATCGCTCCGGACAAACTGGTATCTCACATCACAGGGCTGCGATGCGGTGATGCGTCCGATGAAGCTGATGGAGGCGGGCAGGGAGCCGGTGTATCGGGTTGGGTCGGCGCTCACGGTAACGCTTACGTTGGGCTGCGTGCTCACTGTGGATGAAGGAGGAGGCGTTACCTGATACTTCTCGACCATGAACGATATCTGGCACGTGTCGTCATCTATCCCACGTCCTCCATGCCTGCTGCCACCGGTTACCGATATGATACCGGTACCGGATGCATCTCCACGGACTTGATTGGAGCTGCGATTGTAAAGAAGGTTCAGGTTGCGCCTTCCGTAATCCGGATTGATGTCGCAGTGATCGTCGTCCCCGTATAGGAATCCATCGCTGTCATAGAGCTTGAGGGTGATAGGGACAGCCGAGGTCATCGGAGAACTGGGGTGAAAGTCGGGCGCTCGCCAGGTCAGGCTGCTCTTCTCAAGCCACTTGTCTATGCCGTCTTTGTAGTAGACGCTCCTGCCGTTGATGGAGAGTCGCACTCGACTCAACTCCCAGCCGCCTGCCAGACCGTCAGGAGATTTGTCGATCTGCACATACCTGATGTCGCTGACCTTCAAGCCGGCGGGCGGATCAATGCTGTACGTGTCCTCATCCCCGCGCTCGAAGTCGTTGTACAGCGGCTTGTCGAGCTTGAAGCGAGTGTTGCTATTTATTATTAGAAACACGTCATCGTCCGTGCCGGCCCACATCTCGTCTCGGGTTCGCACCAATACATACATGGAGGTTACCGGCTCCGGCACACTCCACATCTTCGGCACGGCTTTTATGAAAGTAAACGGGTAATTCGGCAGATTGAAATCGAAAGTATCTCGACCGTGTATCATCCCGGAGGAAAAAGTCTGACCGGCAATACTCGGTTTTGCATAGAAGTCCGCTTGATCAAGTCCGGGATCTATTCCTATCATTCCTGTGGGCGTGGCATCCCGCACCCTGGTAACCTTCAAGCATACGAATTCTGTCCAGTTTTGCGCCACTGAAGATGAGTCCACAGGCACATCTACCCCGGTCGGATTCTCAAGCGCGATCTTCGGCACTACCTGCTCGAACTTGCTTCGAAATGCCGTCTTGCCCGCACGATGGTACTTGCCGATCTCGACTATGAGATCATCCAGACTCCCACCAGGGCCGGGGGCGTCTGCTCCTGTCGGCTCTCCTTGTCCCTGCCAGTGCCCGGCGTCGAAAGAGATGGAGTATGCGCCGTTCAGGTCGCGGTCCAGTTGTCCTCCCTTCCGGTCGCTGTATCGCTGAGCCGCTTGCCATACTGCTTCGTTATTGACGCAACTCCTAATCGCATTTACCCACTGGCGTGTGGCGAAGTATGCAGTTATATATGCGTCCTTGTACAATGGACGGCCAGGCCAGTCCTTGTTGACCGCTGTGCGCAGGGTGCGGTTTCCATCGGTGTTCCAGTATCCGTGGCTGCGAAGATCGCCTCCTATACAAGAGTAAACGCGCGCGCGCTGCCGCACATCGGGCGGTACATCGAACCATGTAGGATGGGAGCCATAAGTATGCAGTTGTGCCCATCCCGGACCTTCGTAGCCTATTGTTTGCAGAACAACCTTGGGCTCCACCCAGTTCGTATGGGCATAAAAATCTTGCACCGCATGCGTTGTGATGCCGATTACTGTCAGAAGTCCCTGTATGTCACCTGTTCCGGCACAGTCGCTTGCTGCTATTCGGGTGGCCTTCGCGAGACGTTCCCATTCCATCGTCATCGTCTCACCGCTGTCGAGCCCGCGCTTCACATTGTTGATGTCAAAGTGCGGCGTCGGGTCGAAATGCAGCCAGTCAGCCGAGTCCACGACGGTATCGGACCAGTGCTCACGATATCCGATTGCCCCGCCTATCAGCTCCTTCCACCATGCAGAGCGACCGCTGAAGGGATTCTGACTCGCTTGCTCGTAGAAATCCACCATCCAGTTCGTCACCTGTGCCACCTGGACTCCCGTATCGCCGAATCCTTCCGCTGAGAGCGCGTCGCGTGTCAAGTCGAAATGGGGACCTGTATCGAATGCTTGGGCCGGTACTCCCAGCAAGCAGTCAATGATTGCGAGTGCAAACATGATGCCGATCGTCGATCGCCCGATGGGGCTGCGTATTGTTCGAGGTGCATACTGCCACATGCGTGTGGTCGCGATTCCATGCTTCATCCCATACCACCCAGATCTGAATTGCCCCAGTCCCCTTGTTCGTGCATGGTGACTTCAGCAGGTACGGATTCCCGGTGCTCTCGCTGGAGCGACCTCTCATTCTATTCGGCAACCACGTGATTGACTCCTTCCTACAAGCCTCACCCCATTCTTTGCCGCTCCCAGATGGAGCGCCGCGCACACCAATTGATGACAAGGAGTCTCCTTTTCCGGGTGAGTGAAGTCGGCTGGTTATGCAACACATACGCTGATCGGAGGTGTTTCATTTTCTGATTGCTCACAGTGGCTGTACTCTGTATATCTTCACTGGCAGGTCTGAAGCCGATGTACGGTAGCACTTCCAAGAGCACCCCTGGCCAACTATCGAGCAGGCGCACAACGTCAAGGACTTCCTCTTGGCGGTCGGATCGTGAAACGATGCTTGCGGAACGCCCGAAGGTTGAGCATGCAATTGCAGCCGTATGCGGTCGGCAGGATTTCAACATTCAGCGGATTCCCGAAGACCATGCCGGAGGGAAGTGGCGGCTCCGGAATGACAGCGCCTTGGGTCAGGGCGGAAACGTGGAGGTGGACCTGAACTTCATGTTCCGCACCCCGCTTTGGCCCGTAACGGTTCGCGACTCCCGCCCAATCGGTTCACACTCCGCTTCGGATATAGCGATCCTTGACGAACATGAACTCGCCGTCGGGAAGCTCTCGGCGCTGCTCCCGCGTCACGCCGCCAGCAACCTTTTCGACGCCCACCACTTCCTGACTCGCGCCGTCTTCGATCCCGCCAGGCTTCGTCGTGCCTTCATCGTCTACGGAGCCATGAACCGCAAGCACTGGCGCACCCTCACAGTGGACGACATCGGTTTCGAGACACACGAGCTTCGCAGCACGCTCTTCCCCGTCCTGCGAACGGACCACCTCGCAGCCACGACCAATCCCGAAGGCTGCGCGCAGCAAGTGGTGGAAGAAACCCGCGCCGCATTGAACGCGGTACTCCCATACAGCGACGCGGAGCGAGAGTTCCTCGACCGCATCCTCGATCGCGCCCGGATAGAACCCTCGCTCCTCACCAACGATCCCGAACTCGCCGACCGCATCCTCCACCACCCCGCCTTACTCTGGAAAGCCCAGAACGTCCGCGAGTTCAGAGGTTCGTGACGCACGGATGCCTACCATTCTTCGCCAGTCGATATCTCCTGACCATCCAAGCCGCAAGCACGATTGGTGCAAGCTGACGGAGCGCGCCCCAGCTCCCACATAAGCGGCCGATCCGGAAGGATCGGCCGTTTGGTTCACTGGGCGTGAGGATTCGGCAGACACAAGCTTGGTAGCCATTCGCCTCAGGCCCACTAACCCGCGTGCTTTATTGAGGCTTGTGAAACCCCGCCTGCCGGGAGTTGGGCGCGAGGCCGATCTCAGGTCGGTGAAGCACTAATACGCTCTCGTAGCCGCGATTTCAGCCTTCGACACGTTCTGCATGGTAACGTACGCCTCGAAGTTCCATGAGGAATTCGGCTGAATGTTCGTCGTGTTGGTCGTCGTCGTGCCGATTCTTTCGCCCTTCTCATCGTACAGGGCGAAGTCGATTTCCACGTAGGTCAGGGTCTTGTCGCTCGTGTTCCTGGCGGTTCCGGAGATGAGGTCGCCCTGGAGGAGGCAATCCTGAACCTTCAGGCTCTTGGAGAAGGCGGAAACCGATTTGCGTTCCTGTTTGCTGCATCCAGCGATCATACAAGCCATGCAGGCAAGTAGGCTTGCGGTGACGAAGGCGGCCTTCATACGAGTCCTCCCTAACTGGCCCTGACGGTATATTATTCCATTCATCACATCCACACCCGCACGGATTATTGGAATGCCGGACGGTACTGTGCCATCAGAACTTCCTTGGCAGCGTGATACTAATCATCCGCAGCGAGTGGCGACCTGTCAGATGGATCTGTGGTACATCCATTGCCGCCGACGTGCGGCTATGTGCTGATGTCGGACACAGGCTTGACATCCCTTGCCTAGACTCACAGAGGAGCAGGAATTACACGGCCGAACAACGAAATAGCAGCCGGAACAGGAAAGCCTCGCCGGCGTTTCTGGTCACACGTGGCGAAGCTGCAATGCTGGTCCCTGAATCCAGGAAGGGGGTGTCAACCAAATGAGTGCATTGTTGACCATCTGCAAGATCCTGATTATCATCGGTGCCCTCAACTGGGGACTGGTCGGCTTTTTCAAGTTCGACCTGGTAGCGGCCATTCTTGGAGAGAAGAGCGCTCTGTCCAGATTCGTCTATGCCATCGTCGGACTGGCGGCAGTGCTGTATCTTATACTCTGGCTGCTAAGACTAACCCCAGGCAGAGCTGCATACTAGCCGACAGAACCGCACAGGGTACTGACCCGTATGCGGGGCTGCACGCCCGGATGCCCGCCGAATCCGTGCTCCTGCACGGCGAACTGCCAGGGGCGGAAGCCGACGTGCGGCTGCGAGCCCGGCTGCCCACCGAACCCGTGCGGTTGCAGCGTGCAGTGCGGTGGTCAACTCCCCAATTGCGGGTGCAGCCCAACCTGTCCGCCAGGCGGTGTAGACACCACCCCAGACTTGGACGTCCAAGGGGTGGCTGACGCAGATGAGGAATGGTACCGCATGTTCGCAGTGCCTCAGAACTACAACCTGGGCGACCACCTAGTGATCGCCACCAACAGCGCAACAGAAATCATGGTTCTTTTACAATGGATTCCTTGGCCTGACAACACGTCAACTTACAAACTGAACACCTCTACAACTTGGACCTTGGAGAATGGCGTACAAGGGGATAATGCAGCTGGCGACGGTCACCTGCAGTATCTGACTTGGGACTTACAACCTTAAGACGAAAGGAGGGTATTAACAATGGCATCAGCAGGAATATCGCGGCAACGTTGCGTAGTATCGCTACTAGCTCTGCCGATGATAATTGTAACCACGTTGTCCGCCAGTGGGAGCTCAGAGCTGGATCTGGAATCGAAACTAACATCAGGGCGGGTGGAAAGAATCGCCCAAGCGCGTGCCTTGGTGGGAGACGAGAGAAACCAAATCATAGGTAGTCTTCGGAGCATTATCCAAGACCCGCTTATGAGAGAGAAGAACATGGCGGCTGTTGTAGGTGCAATAGAGATTCTAGGAGACATACGTGCGGTCGAGGCGGTCCCAGACTTGCTTGACATGATTGACTACAATAGATTCTGGGGCGCAACAAAGGAGCCGCATCTTCCAGACCGAATCGTGATAGGGTTGCCGGATACGCCGGACCCAGATGAGCTTGGAAGACACTTTCCCTGCGTAACCGCCCTGGTCAAAACGCGAGTCCCTCACGAGCTCGTAATTGCCAAGCTCAGGTGTGAAAAAGACGACACCAGGGAGAAGTGCTTCGTTGGCGTGCTGATAGGTACCGAAGGCAGAGATGTGGCGGAGTTCATTGTGCAGAGCGCTGTCGGTCGAGAGAAGGACACAGAGGCTCGGAAGGCTCTCAGGTCGGCTCTGAACTGGTTTAAGGCGTATGATTACTATGAACGCTTGAAGAAGGTTCCCACCAGCTCTAGCTCAGGTGCCGGTCAATAACTCAATCAGGTTGAACAGGTGGGGTCATCCTCGACCCCACCTCTCCTTGCTTATCTAAGGCACGCCGGCCTTTATCCAATTCCATTTGGTCGGTGGCCCGGTCTGAACCCACCGGCCCGTCTCGATAGAACCACCCCAGTGACACACCTCCTGAACCGGAGCGTTAGTGGGCCTCCATAACAAGCCTCCCATGGCAGCACAACTGGCGGTCGCAAAGCCAGTCTGCATCCAATCATACTCGTGTTTCCATCCCAGCGCAAGCTGTAGACCTTGCCCCGAGGCATCACCGACTGCGCAGACATACATCGCCCCCGACGCTGCTTCAGTTCAGCATATGGATATCCGATTGCCGCCTGGGTCTAACAACCGGAATGCGCATGTCCGTCCCTGTGGGGATCTCAAAGGTACTGATACCGGTAGCGACAACGAAATCACTCCCCACAGGCTTCGTAAGGCTGCCGGTGCAGACTTTCAACCCCGTGAAACCGGAACCGTCGTGAAGATTACTTCCATCATCCATGTAAAAGTAGTTCCACCCGACCGAAGTTACCCTACCCCACGATTGAACCAGCAAACCTGTGTTGACCAGACCATTGCCTCCGGTAACGCCGCCGTGAGGGGCAAACTGGCCGCCTACGCTTCTGTTGGGCATGCCCAATGCCTTGGGCGCAGACCCCGAGACCGGAATGGTAACTCTAGGATTTGTGATTGCACGCTCCCCGCCGACTAGAGACAGCTTTCCGGAGACTTCCACACTGTCGCCGATTGACGTGGGAGTGGTGACGGTCGAGCCGTAGTAGACCATTATCCCGGCAGAGCGGTCGGGCTCTTCGATGTAGAACCGATCCGTGAAATTGGACGTGCCGGCAGTGACCGGCCTCGCAGGCAGGCTGACGAACGCCCCGTCCGGGGCATCGCGCAGCGAGCCGATTGTGGGATAGGGATCAAACGCCTCGCTTAGCGCGCGGTACGCGTTGACTCTTCCCCAACCAGTATACCGATCCCAGCCGGTAGAACCGATGTCATCGCAGGTCCGCTCGATCTGGTCTCTGACTTGCTGGTTGGTCCAACTTGGATGCGCGGCCCAGATGAGCCCCGCCACTCCTGACACGAATGGGGCGGCAGCGGATGTCCCTGACATCAGTTCATAAGGCACTCCCAGGAGCGTTGGATACCAGGTAGGCGCAGTGCTGAAAATCCAGTTGCCCGGCGCCATGACGTCCAGCGAATCGCCGTAATTGCTCCCACCGTAGAACCAGTCCGCTTCCGTACATCGCTCGTCGTACTCATTCGTAGCGCCCACGGCGATAGTCGTCGGATAGTACGATGGATAATGCGGCGAAGTCGCATCATCAAGGTCGTCATTCCCGCTCGCACAAACGACCACCGAACCGGCGTCCCACGCATCGTTCACCGCTGCTTCCAAGGCTGGAACGTCCAGATACGTCCCGAAGCTGAGGTTGATGATCTTCGCGCCGTTGCTAACAGCCCAGACGATCCCTTCAGCCGCGTCAATCTCCTCGCCCTCGCCGGAAGCGTTAATCGCCTTCACAGGCATCAGCCTGGCATGCCAGTCAACGCCGGCGATTCCCTCGTAGTTGTTCGTTGAGGCGGCAGCAATTCCCGCCACGAACGTGCCGTGCATGTGGTCGTCGTCGGTATCCGTTGATCCATCAATAGCATTGTAGCCCTGGATGACTTTCCCGCTCAGGTCGGGATGGCTGGACTCGATACCTGTGTCAACGATGGCAATGATAGTACTCGCCGAACCTGTATGCAGATCCCATGCCTCAGGGGCATGGATGTCATGTCTGCCATCTGTGTTGTACAACCCCCACTGGAGCCATTCGAACCACTCGTCGTCCGGGAAAACAGTGGCATAGAGGATGTGGTTTGGGCTCGCAAAGACAACGTTGGGATTACGGCTGAACTTCTCCGCCGCCTCGGACACTGAGAGTCCGGGCGGAAGGCGCAGGCAGTAAACGTCTATCCGGGGCACGACTTCGCGGACGGTGGCACGGTGACTTGCGATAATCCCCTTCGCGGGAGCGCCGGGTTTGAATCTGACAAGTATCTCCCCCACCTTGTACCTGTCCGGCCTGCGCGCAGCATCCGAAGCCGATCCGAACAGGTGCAGCCCAATACAGACGATCAGGATTATGCGGGTCGCCAAGAACCGGTTTGCAGACATAGTAGTCATGCCATCTTGCATAGTTTCCAGGCAGCAGGCCCAATACTGGAAGCACACAGACGTAGTACGCTGTTCCCGGTGTCGAAGGCTGTTTAAACAACGCGGCTGATGGAGTAAGCTACCTGTATGTACTATACCAGCGAGCGAACGCGCTGTCAATGGTGCATGAACTCCGAAAACTGTTCCCGCTCTTATGTTAGAACCCACCCAGGCAGACAAAGAAAAGGCAGCCGAGGAATACCATGGAGGCACTCTGCACAGGACGCCGTTCTCCTATGAGCCAGCACTGAGGTCGCTATGTCGCCTGTCAGCAGGAGGAATGGTGACTGGAGAAGGAAATCAGCCGAGCAGTTCCCTTATTCGCGCCGCTAACTCGGTTGCCGAAAACGGTTTCGACAGGAAGGGCATGTTCGGAGGCGGGCTGAAATCCTGGTGAACCACGACCGTGGAGTGACCGCTGATGAAGAGCGCTTTCAAGTCGGCCCGCCGTTCACTCATCGCACGCCAAATGTGCTTCCCGCCGGCCTTGGGCATGACTAGGTCGAGAATCACGAGATCGACTTCATCCGCATGCCCGTTGAACAACTCTATGGCTTCCTCGCCGTTGCTCGCGCACAGCACGGTGTAACCGTATCCCTCGAGTACAGACTTGACCGGCTCGCGCACGACTTCCTCGTCCTCAGCAAGCAGGATCGTCTCTGTGCCGCCGCTGGGACTCGATTCCGTGAGGCCATCGCCGGCTGCAGCTGCCGGCTTCACGGCGGGCAGGTATACGCGGAAAGTGGTGCCCTTCCCAAGCTCGCTCGACACGTCTATGCACCCCTTGTGCTGCCTTACGATACCATATGTGACAGCCAACCCCAGACCGGTACTCTCGCCCGGATCCTTAGTCGTGAAGAACGGCTCGAAAATGTGATCCTTGGTCGCATCGTCCATGCCTATGCCGGTGTCCGCAATCGCCAACTCCGCGTACTCACCTGGCTTAACATCCAGGTGATCGGGCTTGTCTGTCCCCTCGAACCGCCTGTGGCGGGTGCTTATCGTAAGCCATCCGCCGTGCGGCATGGCGTCGCGAGCATTGATCGCCAAGTTTAGCAGCACCTGCTCGATCTGGCCGGGGTCAACGTTGACGATGTCCGCGTACGGAGCCAGATCCAATACCACAGAAATGTGCTCGCCAAGCAGACGCTCCAGCAGCCTCTGCGACTCTGCAACCAGTTTGTTCAGATCGGTCAGGCGAGCATCAATGCGCTGGCGACTGCTGAAAGTCCGTAACTGGCTGATCAGCTTTGACGCTCTGTCAACACAGTTCATAAGATCAGCCGTGATCCCAAAGTGCGGATGGTCCCGGCCCAACTTCATCTGGAGAATCTCGGCATATCCAGAGATCCCCATTAGCAAGTTTTTGAACTCGTGAGCTATGCCGCCGGCAAGTCTGCCGACGGCCTCTAACTTCTGTGACTGCCGCAGTCCCGCTTCGAATTGCTTGTACTCCGTCATGTCGTCCAACATCGCGACGACGCCAACGACGTCGTCATTAGGACCGCGGAGGGGAGCTGCAGAGCCCCTGATGTCAATCGGAGACCCGTCCTTCCTCCAACGACGTACTTCGAAACCAGCGAGCGTCTCACCCGCGATGATGCGGGCGAGGTTTCCCCGGAACTCTTCCTCCTTGTCCTCGGGAATGATGGGAAGAGGACGTCCGATTACCTCCTGCCCGCTCCAGCCGAACATCCGCTCGGCCTGGGGATTCCAGAGCTCGACATTCCGCTCGCGGTCAAGGGTAATAATCGCCACTGGAGACGCATGAACCAACGCTTGCAGCATTTCGGTGGTCTTTTGCAGCGCCTGTTCAGTCCGCCTGCGCAGAATCACACCGCTGATAATCCGCGCCGCGGTTCTGAGCAGTTCCACATCTTCGCCCGGCCACTCACGGCGCTGGCGACACTCATCGAACCCCATGAAACCGTATAGCTCGCCGCTCACATAGAGCGGGGTCCCCAGCGCAGCCTTAACGTCTTGCGCATGTAGCACGCTCCGCCGCAGATCTGAAGGTATTCTCTCCATGTTCGAAGTAGTCAGAACCTGGTGGCCTGCCTTCAATTCAGACCAATAGGGGCACGAACCCACCGGAATGGCCTGCAGATGAGCTTTCCGGGCTTTGATTCGGGGAGCCGTCCATTCGAAGGTATTGTCCACAGTGTCTGTCTCAGAGCGATATTCGAGGATATACGCGCGGCTGACGTCTAGAGTCTCACCGATGATACGCAGGCATTCATCCTGGAAGGCGCTCATACCTTCCGCGGATACAGCACTGGACGAAATGGCGGCCAGCATTTGCTCATACGCCAGCCTCCTGCTTGGACACTCCTCCGAGAGCCCACGCCCGCCCCTTGGTATACCTGAACGCTTAGTTGAAGGAGGCTGCTCGGTCTCCGCGAGCCGAGCCGCCTTTCCGGCCTCATTTCCCATGTTCTGCCTCTCAGCCATCCGACATCGGACCCGGTCCTGACACGACCCGCTTTCGGCGCGACCCAAACCAGGAACGAGCAACTTCGCGCATCCCGCGGGCCTTGGTAAGAGTCCATGAGGATACGCGTATGCCTAGCAGGGAGGAAACATATGCCAGCCAATGGAGTGCTAAATCCCAGAAGCAGACCATAAAAGCGACATTTCTGGAGGTCATACGAGACGAACATGCCTGGCGTTTCTTACCGCCAGGCATTTCTTGAGGGTAGACGTCAAAGTGTATGCGCTTATCTGTAAAGGCAACAACCATGACAGGATTTCTCCACTGGACAATACGTCAGGCCTGACTGAAAAACTACGAAGGTTCGGTGCGCAGGGCCGCAAACTCTACAATTCCAGACGCACCGCGGCAGTCCGTGATGTCTACGGGCTTCCTGTCTTGGTTAGTATAACAGCAACTAGGCGGCATGTCAACATGTCATTGCGAAGCTTCTCACGAGTTTCAGCACGAACTGGGCGCGCTGTCCGCGGCCGTCTGGTTCACTCACGATCACCTCTGCCGGCGGCTCGTCTGGCGCCCCGTCAATCACGCCCCGGATGGGCCGACCGTTTTTCGAAGAAGACGATCGGGCGACATCAACGTTTGTCCGCTTCAGTCGGGCGCGCCCCATGAGCCCGTGCCGGAAAAGCGAAAAGGCGTCTTTCTCAAAGGGCTCTGTCGCGAACTCCTTGTGAAAGACGCCCATCGTTTCCCGATATCTTGGCCTGCCATAGACCAACAAGCCCGCAAAGCGATACAGGAGAACCTGTACTCGCCTTTCTAGCTGCTTGTCACATTGCCTGCATGTCGGCCTCTCCCGATTGCTTCCTCCTCCAAAACGAAACCTCAGATTCCCACGCCTACTCCAGGCCCAGCACCTGCAGCATCCCAACAACGTCGTTCATCCCGAACGGTTTGACTAGACACGCGAAGGCTCCCAATTCCATAGTCTCATCCAATACATCCCGCCGTGCAGAACCGGTTATCATGATAACCGGCATGGAGGGCCGTAGTCTGCGCATCTCCCTCAGGGCCATCAATCCGTCCCCGTTCGGCATGCGAATATCCAGGTAGACAACGTCCATAGGATCTGACGACATCAGACCCACCGCCTCTACTCCATTCTCCGCACACACGACTTTGTGACCGTGCCTTGTCAGGACATCACGTATCAGTTCCCGTATGCCCGGCTCGTCATCAACTACCATGATATTCAATGCTTTCATACTGCGCTAACCCTTCTCGCACATACGCCAGCCAGCCTGTCTCCCGCCTTGATTTCGACGGGAATTCAGGCCGCCTTATCTTCGCAGGAAGCTTGTCTAATCGGTAGAACGACAGTGAAGCACGCGCCTTCTCCGACGCTGCTGTGCGCCTGCATGCTTCCACCATGCGATTGGACAATACCGTAGGCTATAGATAATCCGAGACCGGTGCCTTCACCTTCGGCCTTGGTTGTGAAGAACGGCTCGAATATGCGGGCCAGGTGATCCCGGGGAATGCCGGGGCCCGTATCTGCAAACTCTATCTCCACCGTATTGAGGGCGGACCTACTCGATATAGAGAGCGTACCACCGCCCAGACCTTTCATGGCCTGGTACGCGTTCAGGATAATGTTGGTGAAGACCTGCTGCAACTGACCGGCGTTGCCGAAGACCTGCGCGATCCCGTCCCGGAGATCTTTGACAATGGTTATATCGTTTGTGGTCATCTGCCGCTCCAGCAGGCCCAACGTCCTGCTGAGGACGCCGTTCACATCCAGCTCCTGGAAGTCCGTATCCGTGCTTTGCCGCGAGAAGCTCAACAGGTTTGAAACTGTGTCTGCTATCCGACTGGTATGCTCGATTATGCACTTGAGGCTTTCGCCATTCTTTTCGTCCGCCTCGTCAGCGAGAAGTATTTCAGCACGCCCCAGGACCACCTGGAGAGGATTGTTTATCTCGTGCGCCACGCCTCCCGCGAGCTGACCTATGCTTGCGAGCTTCTCGGACTGCAGTAGCTCCGCCCGTGCTTGTCGAAGCTCCTGCACGGTCGCGCCGAGAACATCCACCTGGCTCCTTAGGTCATCCAGCAGTTCCATCTTCTGGACTGCCAGCGACGCCTGGTTAGCCAACGCAGAGAGCGCATCCATATCGTCCTGGGTGAAACAGGCGCTCCCTCTGCGCTTAGCAATACTCACTACTCCACGGATTTCATTGTCGAGCTGGATGGGGACAATCACTGAGGACAATATGACATCCCCACGAAACGCTCGCTTGGCCATTTCACCGGACAGCTCGTCGCTGTTGAGTATGAGCGCCTTGCCCTCCCTGGCCACCAAACCAGCTATAGCCTCGCCGATCTGCACCTCAGCAGAGTCTACGACTCCAGGGGGAAGCCCGTGCGAGGCTGCGATTCTCAACCTATCCGATCCCTTTTCACGAAGCATTATTGATGCCGTGTCCGCTCCGATGACCTCCACGGCCATACCAAGGATCAGGTCAAGCGCGGTCTGCAAATCCGCCAGCCCGATCAACTGATCCGAGAGTTCCTTTAGCCGTGAGATCTCTCGATTCTTCTTCTCGAGCTGAGCACCGTACCTCGCAAGGTTACGAATTAGCTTGTCATTTTCACGCCGGAGACGTCGTGCGCTGTCGCGGAAGTAAGCGCAGATTAGCAGAGCCGCCAAGATAAGACTCACCCTCACCAACTTGGTATTCAAGGCGAGCTTCAATTGCCGACTGACCCACCAAGTATCCGATGTGTTCATGGCATCCACGACACACAGGGCCGCGGCCATAAGCACGATGACGAGGACGGCCAACCACCAGAGCTGCGATTCTCGCATCTCCAGCGCCTGATGCTCCTTAACACCCAATGTGGGATCTTTTTCCGCAGACATAAACCTAACCAAAAAGGGTATCCCCTCCTTGCGCAATCGCACTGCGCCGAGGAACACCCTTCGTTCCTTACTCCCGCCAGACAGCGACGGACTCTATCCTATGTTCTCGATGCTCTGCGGTATCATTATCGGCTGAACGCTAGAAAATCACTAGCCCGCTTCGCCCGCAGATCCGCGCTCGTCATAACATTTGGATGAAAACGTCCTGTCCGCAAGCACAATGGCCTCGGCCAGCTCGCGCAGTAGCCTGCTTTGCCGTTGACTCTCCTGTTGCAGAAACCTGTGAGCCTGCTCTTCGGTCAGTTGCCGTGTCCGCATCACTATGCCTTTGGCCTGCTCAATACACTTCCGGTCCTCCAGTGCTTGCTTCAGAGTTTCTATCTCCCCTCTCAGAAGCCTCGACTCTTCAAACCGCGAGATTGCCACATTTATCGCAGGCAGCAAATCCGACAAACGACAGGGCTTCACGACGTAGGCGTAAACGCCTACGTTCGCCGCCATGTTCATCAAATCGTCGTCACAGTAAGCAGTACAGATAACGACCGGCAATGGATGAGATGACATGATGCGCTTCGCTGCCTCCAGACCGTCCATACCAGGCATGTGCACGTCAAGAAGCACAACATCGGGCCTCAGAGATTGGCATAGCGATATCGCTTCCTCCCCCGTGCCGGCTTTGCCAACCATAATGTGCCCGGCGGATTCTAGCAGCTGCGCCAGAGCAGAGAGCACGTGCGGTTCGTCATCCGCTATGACAATTCTATGTCCGGTCACTGTCCCAACCTCCTCCTCAGGCTCAGTGCGGAGTCAGCAAATCACGCCGTCCAGCCGCCGCTCGACTGTAATGCTCCATCAACCCAGCATTATCGGCCACTGGAGCGGGGTTCCTCAGGTGTGGCCCCTAACCACAAGGCAGATAATTGCCAACAAGTGGCAAGAACTGCAACAACGCGCCCCTCGAGACTTCGCGTAGATAGCCTGCTGGCGGCCAATATGCTTGATCTCGCCCAGTTGACATCCTGACCCCAAAGCCGGAGGACGCGCGCAAAGCGGGTGGAGCATGATCCAAGCAGACCGCGCAACCGCCGGTAATTATACTGGTTTCTGCTCCAATCCCCTCTCGGACAGGCATTCGCCCATTGACAATTCCGTGAGCAAGTAGTAGAAAGAAGTAAGACATTTCGATGTACTCGAGCCAGCCACGCGTGTTTGCGTCATTACCTCGGACCGGTGGCTGGGCGAAAGCGAAGAAGGCACAGAAAAGACAGCGCTAGGCTGTCTGACGGTAGGGAGGAGAAGCACTGTGCATCCGACACCCCGCATCAGATCGCTGGTCTTTTCCTTGATAGTAGCGGCCCTTGTGCTGTGCGCCTCGATCGGCTGGGCCGGGCCCGCGAAGAATATCATCCTGATGATCGGCGACGGCATGAGCTACGAACAAGTGAAGGCCGGCAGTTACTATCTGACCGGCGCGGCGGGCAACTTGTCGTTCGAGCCTTACTACAAATGCGGGGTGACCACGTATTCGGCGAATTCATCCGTCACAGACTCCGCAGCTGCAGCGACGGCCCTGGCGACGGGATACAAAGTCAACAACGGGGTCATCTCGCAGTCGTCAACGGGCAACCCATACCAGACCATTCTGGAGAAGGCCAAGGCCCTCGGAAAGCGGACCGGCCTCCTTACTACCGTCCCGATCACCCACGCCACCCCTGCCGCATTCGGCGCGCACGAAGCCTCAAGGAACAATTACATCAATATCGGAGACGACTACCTCAATTCGTCGAGACCGGAGATGATATTCGGCGGCGGCGACCCAGCCAGAGGAGGCTCCAGCTACTTCTCCTCATCGCAGGTCACAACCGCCCAATCGCTCGGATATCAGGTAGCGTATGACTATTCACAGATGTCCGCCTGGGATCCGGCATCCGTCAATCGTGCGCTCGGCTTGTTTGGCGGCACTTACCTGACTTACGAGTACGATAGGCAGCCATCGAATACGGAACCTCATCTGAGCCAGATGACCGCAAAGGCGCTCGCGATAGCGAACTCCGACCCGGACGGCTTCTTCCTCATGATCGAAGGCGGCAATATTGACCCCGCCGCTCATGCCAATCATATAGAGCGGACAACGCGTGAGGTCGTGGAGTTTAACAATTCCGTCCAGACTGTGCTCACTTGGATGCAGGGCAGGACCGACACGCTCCTGATAATCACTGGAGACCACGAGACCGGCGGCCTCACAGTCACGAATCAGGGCACCGGCAACTATCCCACGGCGACGTGGACAACCACTGGCCACACAGCCACAAACGCGGCCCTATACATCACCGGCTCCAATGCGAATCTGATTGACAGCTACATCCAAGGTGGAGTAGCGGACAATACCGACGTGTTCAAAGTGATGGACGCCGCCCTCACAATCCCCGAGCCTTCGACCGCTCTGGCTCTCGCGTGTGGACTCGGAGGCTGGGCTGGGATTATTTGGCGCATGAAGAAGTAGCGCCGGTCCCCGCAGACGGAAGGAACTCTCTATTCCAGCACTAGCATGTAAGGTGCAAGGCAGCGACACTTCTGCGAGAGACCTCAAGCTCGTTGTAAGTTCTCCATACCTCGCCCCGTCCGGTGGGGCCGCCGAGACCGCCGAACTAGCAATACACACATCCCACGATGTACCTAGCCAGGCCACTTAGCCACGTTTGAGGCGCTGTCCGATAAGGCCTCCGAGCAGAGCTACGCTTACCTGCAGCCCCAACGTGACGAGGAGAACGATCAAGCCAGCTACTGATCCGAACCAGCTTCGAATAGCAATCAGGCCTACTACATTCCAGAAGATGAGAAGGTCCGGTAGGAGCATGAGCGTAGCCACGATTGTTCCAGCTATCGCAGCATAGGCAACTCCATTTCCAGAAGTCTTCTTTACTACCGTGAAGCCCGTCATAAACAACGCAGATAGTCGGACAACCCCCCGAATGGCAGTGGAGAGAAGAGTCAAGACTTCGGGGCCAATCGGTAGTCTCCACAACGCGCAATGAAACGCCATATAAGTAACCAGTACGCTAGCACTGTAGACCAAGAACCAGACGAACGCGCTACGGATTGCTATCCGTACATTCACTATACCACTCCCTCCGCATGTGATGATCGCCTCTATCGCGCTGCCCTACTTGAAGCTATCCCACTGTCCCCGGTATCCCTCCGCTCCAAACGCACTACGGATATCCGCCGCTGACCACCAGCTCCGGTTTCCCGCCCGAACAGAAGGCCCTTGCCATCACCAGTCCATGCTACAGGCAGCCCGCCATACACGGTATCCGCTCGCTCCCGATACGAGGTCAGCCATCGCACTTGCTTGCGCATCCCCCATTTCTACCTAGAAGCGCTATGTTGGAGACACCCGCACCAGTAGAAACGACGGCTGCGATGCTACCGCCAGGCGCTACTGATGCGCTGTACTCTCTGCTCGTGCTAGAACTACGGTCTACACGGTGCAGAGCTAAGGATCACCTCGCTGACCTCCGATATCGCCTGAGGCGGGCCTGAGAACGCCCATAGCTCACTTCGGTCGGTGACTTCCTCACGCCCCGTCGGGCCGCCAATCGCGGGCGAATGGTACTCCAACTCGCCGAAGCCGCCCAGGTCGCCATTGTCCACATACGCCTGCTGGATGTAGCCCATAGCCCCAGGATCGTCACAGGGGACATCCGAATAGAAGCCGTCTTCCCACACGTCGAACTTGCGCACCACAAGCGTAGATTGCGCCCCTTGCTGCCTCAGGTAGAGCATTACGCCGGTGGAGCAGCTCACATGGATGCCGAACTTGTAGTTGTCGGCGGTCTGCACGACGGTCTCCACCAGGCCGTCGCGGGCCTGAAAAACCGGCTTTCCGATGAAGGCATGGGTTCTCAGATCGCCGCGGACCGGGAACAGCATGCGCCCGCCTCCGGGGACCTGCGCGAGATTCCAAATGGCTGGATGGACGCCTTCGGGGATCGGCGCTTTCGCCTTGATCGTCATGGTGAGCGCGTACCCGGCGGCGGAAACGCCATCGGGTATGTCTATCGCGGGCCTCATTGCCTTTACCTGTTTGGTGGTATGCAGTGGCACGGTATGACCGCTGCGGCGGAAGAGGACATTCATATCCGTTTCGAGCGTCACGGAATCGCCGGCGCTGCCGGTAACTGCATATGCGCCAGGATCCACAGCTCTCGGGACGTCATACGTCTCGCCAGACCGCTCAGGATCGCCGATATTCGTGTCAATCTCCGGCGAAATCCAGGTTCGATCACCGCCGCTGTTCGGCCACCCTACACTGGCAAAGAACGCACGCGCCGAATCCGCAGAATCAAGCACCCTGTTCGTCCAGAGCACGTTGGTCTCTCCATCGGGACATAATCCGATGATCCGCCCTCCGAAGGGCAGCACGCCTATGCGCCCATCGAGCACGACCGCTTGTTGGCCGGCTTGCTTCAGGGATTCCAACAGCTTCTTCATGGCTCGAGCACCACTTTTATCGCATTATCTGTTCTATTGCGCATGATCTCGATTCCCTTCACGAAGTCCTGGAGCGGGAGACGGTGGGTGATCAAGGGTTTCGCCGTGACCTTCCCGCTCTCGTGGAGGGCGATTGCCTCGTCCCAGACGCTTGGGCCGCCGAGGGAGCCGAGAATCGTGATGTTGTTGATGACCAGCGGATCGAAGTCAACGGCGCACTTCTCTCCGGCGAACAGGCCGGTCATCGCGATGCGGGCTCGTGGTGCGACGATCGAGGCGATGTCGTCCCAGACGCTCGGCTTCCCCGCCGCCTCGATGACCGCATCAATCATGTGGCCGTTCGTGATTTCCTTGACCTTCGCCACGAGATCCTCCGTCCGGACGTTCACAACCGCATCCGCGCCGACCTGTCGTCCGACCTCCAGGCGCGAGTCTCTCGTTCCCGCGAGGATCACCTTCCGGGCGCCATAAGCCTTCGCCGTCTGCACCGCGAATAGGCCGATCGCGCCGGGGCCCATGACCGCGACGTAATCCTCAGGGCATACCTCGGCCAGCTTCGTGGCATACAGTGCGACGCCGGTCGGCTCGATGAATGCTGCCTCGTCGTAGGCCATGGCGTTGCACTTGTGCAGGAAGTACTTTGGGAAGGAAATATACTCGGCAAAGCCGCCGTCCCGGTTGAGCAAGCCGGTTTCCGTCCTGTTCGGACACTGGTTGTACCAGCCACGAATGCAGTAGGAGCATGCGCGACATCCGACGGAGCACTCGCCGGTAACCTTATCCCCGATGGAGAACTCGGTCACGTTGGAACCGAGTTCCACGACCTCGCCCGACCACTCATGCCCAGGGATAAGGGGCAGTTCGGTCATGCCGGTGGTGATATAGAACATAGTCCCGTCGTTGAACTCCAAGTCGGTGCCGCAGAGCCCGCCGGCGTGGACGCGGATCAAGACGTCGTCCGGCCCTACCTGCGGCATAGGGACATCCTCATAACGAACATCCTTAACTCCGTGAACTCGTATTGCCTTCATAAGAAACCCTCCTATCGCTGAGTGATGCCCGAGGCAGGTACAGGATTTCCCCGGCCTTCTCGACCAGAAGAATCCCATCCTCCTCGCGGCTGCGCCATTCGCTGAAATCAATGCCGGCCGGGTCCACATATCGCAGCCCGACCTTCTCGCAGACCTCCTGCGGTATGCCGGTCGCGAGAGAGACGTTAATCCGGGGCTTCTCGAGTCCGTTCTCGTAGACGCCGCTCCCCCGAATGTACGTCGAGACAGCCATCACCGCCTTCGGGATGTCGGCAAATCGCTCCGGCTGTTTGAAATAGTAGTCCCGGACGTGGTAGCCGATCTTCTCGATGATATGGCCGTGCGTGAGTGACAGCGAGCTGATATGCGGCGCGTATATGATCAACTCGCCGCCGTCGGCAACCACCGGCTCGAGCTTATACATGCACTTACCGCCCGTCCACAAGTCCTCATACATCAACGGTGCGCAGGACAGGACGCGCTTGAAGGTGCGCCGCTTATATACTACATGCTGTTTTGCCGACTCCGCAACCGCTTGCCGCCAGGATTCGATGGGCGAACCGACATAGAGGCCCACCAGATCTCCTTCGTGGACGACCAGCGAGATATTGCTGACCGGAACGGGCATAAGCGCGGCAGCCTGATCGAGAACGCGCCGAACCGGATTGTCCATGACGCCGATTATTTTGAGATTGGTGATAACCGCTCCCAGCCAGTGGAAGAAATCAATGAACTCCGGCCCCGAAATCCCCGGGAAAAGGTACTTATTGCCCCCGGAGAAGCCTGCCACTTCATGGGGAAACACCGGCCCCAGGATGAGAATATGGTCGTAAGTCAGGGCCATGCGATTGACCCTGATCTTGACCGTCTCAGCCATCAAGCCGTCGGTGAGCTGAGAGATCAGATCGGCGGGGATCTCCCCGATTGCGGTCAGACTCTCGTCATCATCCCACCTGTGATTGAACAGGCCCATATCGGCGTAGGATGCGGCGTATGCTTCCTCTGACAGGTCCAGATGATTCAACATGGCCTCACGCGAGAGCGGCGGATGCGTGCCGAGAGCGACCATGACATCCAGCTCGGCGCCGAGGTCGTGGAGAATGCGGTGTAGCGCCTTCACCATCCTGCCGACGGGAGCAGTTCTGGTCCTATCGGGGACGAGCGCCAGGATTCTCTTGCCTGCCGGACCGATCTTGCCCAAACCTGAGGCGAGTATGGCTTCAACTTGTGCCTCATCTATGATATTCATGCTCCGCGCTCGAGGGTCTGCATACTGCACGAGACTATTTCACAACCGGTAGCCGCAGCCTTTATGGCTGCGTATGTCCCGCAGGCTGAAGGCCTGCGGCTACCACTCGGAATGAGAAAGCATGCTAAAGCAAGCTCCGGTGCAGAAGCCTGACAGCATGCTTTAGCTTGCTTTACAGCTATCTGGCCTCGCCATTTATGGCGAGGACTTCTTAGGGCATCAAAGAGCTGCCGTATCCGATGACGGCGATGGCCGCAATGATTATCGCGATCCCGCCGAACATTATATTCAAAGGGGTACCCTTGGCCTGCTTCCACTCGCCTGTGATGATCCCCCACAGGTTCGAGACGACTACGCAGGTCGCCATGAAGATCGCCCAGCCGGCCGAGCCGCCGAGCTTGCCCATCATGATCGCCGCCCTGCCGTAAATCGTCACCGAGAACATCAGCAGGCAGCCCGATATCGCGACCATGAGCCAGTAAGTGCCGGTGCCCTCCGCGCGATACGCCGGCCAGGTCCGGTTCTGCTGCAGCTTGACGGCGGAGTAAGCTGCATTCGCGATGAAGCCTCCGAGCATCACCAGCGCCCAGATTGCATCAGACGCCGCTCCCGCGCTCGCGCCTATCCCGACTGCCGCGTTCTTCACGCCGGTGCCGAAGTTAAAAGCAAGATTGATCATCGAGGTGAAGATGCCCGCGAGGATGCAGAGCAGCAGTCCCCTGGCAAAGGAAGGTTTCCCGGTCGCTTCCGCCTTCTTGCCCTCGACTTTAGCCAGGCGCGCTTCCTTGGCGCCGCCGGCTTTGGCGCACGTCGCAATCCCTACGAGCAACACCATCACGCCGGCCGTCACCGTGAGGCCGCCGGGCGTCCTGAAGACATACGGCTTGCTCAGCATGGGTATCAGCGAGCCGAGGCCTATCGAAAGCCCCATTCCGATGGCGAAGGCTAAGCTGATGCCGACTGCATAGATCGCCTGGCCGATCGCCACTATGCCGTATCCCCACAGGAGTCCGAAAATGAACACCAGAGCCACCGACCGTGGTCCGGCATTCGCATATGCCGACATGAGATCCGGCACAGTCGTCAATGCGATTGCCCAGGGGAGTATCAACAAGGTGATAAACGACCACACAAACCATGTGTTCTCCCACGACCACTTGCTCGCGCGCTTGAAAGGCAGAGCATAGCTGCCATTCAAGACGCCCGCAAGCAAACCCAATAGAATTCCAGCTACCGCTGTGGGCATAACCCGACCTCCATTTGAGTGTGATGCATGGCTGCCAGAAACGGTGCGTTGCACACGCTACACGTAGATTCTCCGGATTGGCAGTAATCTCCTTTGTCCTCGAACGGAGCCCAAGCGTTGACGCCTTGGGCGCGGTCTCAGCTGCCATAAGCGGGGATTCGGAGTCCGGGCCTGGAGCGCTGAAGGGCCAGCCTGGTAATAATACTAGTTCTTGAGCGTCTGCACGCTCAGCCTTAAAGAGTTGTGTGTATTGCAACTTGACAAATTTAGCTGGATGGCAGATTATGTTATAGATGTCAAAGTTCACAACATGTCTAGATATAGTGGGCTAAAAGCGGGCATTCGCCGTCGCTGCGCAGCTATGGCGAACAAGTGTAGACGCCGCATGGCCTAACTGGAAGTCTTTGGAGGAGAAAAGGATGAAGAGGGTCTTTGCAGTAACGGCTGCGCTTGCGCTGCTGGGTTTAGGTATTGCCGCTCATGCGGCCATCACCATCGACACCGTCGCGGTGGGCGATCCGGGGAACGCCGGCGAGTTGTCGGGCGAAGGCGCGGGTGGTTCCGGGCCTGATCGGATATGCGGCTCCGTAGGCTACACCTACAACATCGGCAAGTATGAAGTGACCGCCGCGCAGTATACGGACTTCCTGAACAAGGTCGCGAGGACCGACGCCTACGGGCTGTATAATACAAACATGGACACGGCGATCTACGACTTCGGCTGCAACATCAAGCGCACCGGCAGTTCAGGCAGCTACACGTACAGCGTGGCCTCCGACTGGGCGAACAGGCCGGTGAACCTCGTAACCTACTGGGACTCCTGCCGGTTCGCGAACTGGCTGCACAACGGCCAGCCGACGGGCCTGCAGACCGCCGCCACCACCGAGCGCGGGGTATACACTCTGGACGGCTACAACGGCGGTGATGGCCGCACCATCCAGCGCAACGCGAACTGGAAGTGGGCAGTGACCAGCGAGGACGAGTGGCATAAGGCTGCTTATTACAAGGGCAGCGGAACCGATGCCGGATACTGGCTGTACCCCACGAGCAGCGACACGGCCCCGGGTCGGGACATGGCCGACGCCTCCGGCAACAACGCTAACTATTACGCTGATGGCTACTCGATCGGCAGTCCGTACTACCGGACCGAGGTCGGCGAGTTCCAGAACTCCGACAGCCCTTACGGCACGTTCGATCAGGGCGGAAACGTCTGGGAGTGGCACGAGGCCATTGTATATGAAGGCTCGGATTACGCCTATCGCGGCCTGCGCGGCGGTTCGTTCGTCGACAACGACTACAACCTCCAGGCATCGTACCGCAACTACTACTTCGACTCGACGTGCGAGTACTACATGTTCGGGTTCCGTGTTTCCGAAGTTGTTCCTGAGCCGTCATCGTTTATCGCATTGGCTGCTGGTTTGATATCACTTCTGGGCATAAGACGTCGCAGGGCATAGCACCCGACCCGTATGGAGTGCGCAGGCTTGACTGCGCTTTTCGCTCGTTCGTGTGCTCAGCGATGGCAAAGCGGCGTCCAGCCGCCGCACTCCACATTGACATCGGGTTCCACGTGTCCGCAGTTCCTGAGCCGTCATCGTTTATCATCCTGGGAAGCAGCATCCTGGCGTTGGCAGGGATGATTCGGAGAAGGCGCTGACCCGTATGGAGTGCGCAGGCTTGACTGCGCTTTTCGCTCGTTCGTGTGCTCAGCGATGGCAAAGCGGCGTCCAGCCGCCGCACTCCACATTGGCTGGCTGCAATCCTTATGCCCAGTGCGTAACACCGCTTTTCCATCGAAGAAGGAAACAGCCTGTCTTGAAGAGTAGCATATATGCGATTGCTCTCTATGGAAAAAGCGGGTAAGCCGGATGGTGGATTGGCCTCATGCGCCTGCTCATCGGTTGGGTGAAGCCGGCGCATATATAGTGACAGCGGGGACCTACCGCAAACAGCATTTCTTCAACGAGCCTCAACGCCTGGCGCTTCTCCATAACAGCCTTCTTGCCATCGCACGGGAATATGAGTGGCGGCTGCAGGCATGGGCGGTGTTCAGCAATCACTACCATTTCGTCGCACTCTCGCCGGGCAATCCGTCGTCCCTGAAGTCACTCGTCGGCAAGCTTCATACATTGACGGCCGCTGAACTAAACACCCTGGACGGATGTGAGGGGCGAAAGGTTTGGTATCAGTACTGGGACAGTCACCTTACCTACGAGAAGTCGTACCTTGCCAGGCTGAACTACGTGCACAACAACCCTGTCCATCACGGCATTGTGCCGGTAGCCAGGCAGTACCCCTGGTGCTCCGCCTCATGGTTCGAGAACAGTGCAGACAGGGCTTTTTTCAACGTGGTGACCGGCTTCCCGAGTGACAAGGTAAAGGTGTTCGACGAGTTTTGAACTCACACAATGGCAAAGCGGCGTGCCGCGCGCTAAACATAGTTTCGCCGGCTCAGCAGGAGCTTCGCCCTCCCGCTCCGTGCCTTCTGTGCCTCCGTGGTGTAAATCCGCTCGGACAAGCGTTGACGCCTTGGACGAAATATCGCATAATGTACACACCGTTGGCCCGAGTCGCAAAAGAACACGTGGGCGATACGGCGTAAGGGCCAAGGCAGCGGAAGCGACAGGTCATGAAGGTTTTCGGCAACTACATAAACGGCAAATGGGTCGAGTCGGCGTCGGGGAAAACGACGCCGAATATCAACCCGGCCGATAAAGAAGAGATAATCTGCGAAGTGCAAGCCTCCGTGCCTGAGGATGTGGACAAGGCGATGGAGGCGGCATCCGAGGCATTCCCCGCCTGGCGGAAGACCCCGGTTCCAAGGCGGGCGGCGCTGCTCCAGGAAGTCCTGCACCTCATGAGAGAGCGCGAGGACGAGCTTGCTCGCGCCATAACCTTCGAAAACGGCAAGACCCTGCGGGAGTCGCGCACCGAGTTCGAGGCGGCAGCTAAGGAGGCCGACTTCCAGATCGGGCAAGGAAGAAGGCTCGGCGGCGAGCATGTACCTTCAGAGCAGCCCGGCGTGACCTGCTACCTGACGCGCCAGCCGCTCGGCGTGGTGAGCCTGATAACCCCGTGGAACTTCCCCCTGAACGTGATCTGCCGGAAGATGTTCCCCGCGCTCGTTGCCGGGAACTGCTGCGTTCTGAAACCGGCTGACTTCACCCCGATGACCGCCGCGCTCCTCATCGAAGCCGTTGACAAGGCCGGCTTCCCTCCGGGAGTGGTCAATTTCGTCACCGGCCGAGGCTCGGCGATAGGCGATGTCCTCGTTTGCCATCCAGCCGTAAAAGCGATTTCCTTCACCGGCTCGACGGAAGTAGGCCTAGAAATCGCCAGAAAAGTCGCCGGCAGCGGCACGAAGGTTCAACTCGAGATGGGCGGCAAGAATCCGCTGGTCGTCCTTGCCGACGCCGATCTGGAGGCCGCCGTGGACAGCGCCGTCCTGGGTGCATTCAGTTGCAGCGGACAATGGTGCACCTCGACCAGCAGGGCCATTGTGGAAGCACCGGTGTACGAAGCCTTTATCGAGATGGTGTGCCGCAAGGCCGGGGAAATCAGGGTCGGAAACGGCATGGACGAAGCTGTCCAAATGGGACCGGTAGCCGGGCCGAAGCAGTACGAGAGTATCCTGAATTACATCGCCATCGGGAAACAAGAGGGCGCCCGCCTGTGCGCGGGCGGCAATGCCTTATGCCAAGGCAAATACGCGAAGGGTTACTTCATTGAGCCGACGGTGTTTGCGGATGTAGCCTCCGACATGCGAATCGCCCGGGAGGAGATATTCGGGCCGGTGCTGTCGGTGGTGAAGGCGGAAGACTTCGAATCCGCTATCCGCATTGCGAATGATACTATCTACGGCCTTTCCGCCTCGATTTACACCAACGATCTCGCGAAGGCCCAGCGTTTCATAGAGGAGAGCGAGGTCGGGCTGTGCCATGTGAACATGTCCACCGCCTGGAAGGAACCGCAGCTCGAGTTTGGCGGCACTAAGCAATCCGGCAGGGGCCTGCCGGAAGCAGGCGTGAGCGGCGCGCAATTCTTCACGGAGCACAAGGCCGTATACATCAAGCCCCAGCCCTGAGTATGGGAGAAATCGAGGATGGCGAAACCCAAGGGCGCAGATAAGGTAAGCTTGCTGCAGATGTACCGGCAGTTGGTGCGCCTGCGCACGTTCGAGGAGCGGGTCAAGGAAATCTATATGAACGCCCTGATGCCCGGTCTGGCGCATCTCTACATCGGCCAGGAAGCTGTGGCGGTCGGCGTCTGCGCCTCACTGCGCGAGGATGACTACATCACCAGCACACACCGGGGCCACGGCCATCTCCTGGCGAAGGGATGCGATCCCAAGCTGATGATGGCCGAAATCATGGGGCGGGAGACCGGTTACTGCCGGGGCAAGGGCGGATCCATGCACATTGCCGACACCTCCAGAGGCATTATCGGGGCGAACGGCATCGTGGGCGCAGGCATTCCAATTGCTACAGGCGCCGCGCTCTGGTGCAAGATGAGCGGCGAGGGCCGAGTGGTGGCCTGCTTTTTCGGCGACGGGGCTTCGAATCAGGGCGCCTTCCACGAGGCACTAAACCTCGCCGCGCTGTGGCAGTTGCCGGTAGTCTTCGCCTGCGAGAATAACCTCTACGGGCTCTCCGTGCGCCAGGATCGCCATCAGAGGATAACGAATATCGCCGATAGAGCCTCCGCCTACGGAATGCCCGGCGAGACGCTTGACGGCTGCGATGTGGCGGCTGTTTGCGAAGCAGCACAGCGTGCCGTGGAGCGTGCGAGAGATGGCGGCGGCCCGACGCTGATCGAGTGCAAAGTCTACCGCTGGCTCGGTCACCATGCTGGCGATCCGGCGCGATATCGGCCGGAAGGTGAACTCCAGGCATGGAAGGAACGCTGCCCCCTCAAGCTCTGCCGCGAGCGCTTAATGAAAGAAGGGCTTCTGACGCCGGAGGAGGATCGCCGCATCCTGCAAAAGGCGGAGGCAGAGATGATGTCAGCTCAGGAATGGGCGGCCCGGCAGCCCTTCCCGGAGCCCGAAACGGCCCTGGAGGATGTTTATGCCTAGGGAGGTGACACAGGCGGAGGCGATACAGGAAGCGCTGCGCGAGGAGATGCTTCGCGATCCCCGGGTGTTCGTCATGGGCGAGGATGTCGGCCCTTACGGAGGAATCTACACAGCAACTAAGGGCCTATGGGAAGAGTTCGGAGATGAGCGGGTGCGGGATACCCCCATCTCCGAGGCAGGATTCACTGGAGCGGGCCTTGGCGCTGCGCTCGTCGGCGGCCGGCCCGTCGTGGAGCTGATGTTCGGCGATTTCGTCGCCGTCGCAATGGACCAGTTGGCAAACCAGGTTGCAAAGGCCAGATACATGTCGGGCGGCCAGGCTCGTGTGCCTCTGGTCGTCCGCACAACGATCGGCGCGCGCGGCTCCACGGCAGCCCAGCACTCCCAAAGCCCGCACGCGTGGTTCGTGCATACTCCAGGCATCTATGTTGTCGCTCCATCAACCCCTGCCGACTGCAAGGGTCTGCTGAAGAGCGCGATACGGGACGACAACCCGGTTATCTTCTGGGAGCACAAGAAGCTCTATTTCATCAAAGGCGAAGTGCCCGACGGCGAATTCCTCGTGCCCCTGGGCGCGGCCGACGTTAAGCGAACCGGCGCGGATGTCACTGTAGTAGCGATTTCGCTAATGGTGCATAAGGCCCTGGCGGTGGCGGAAAAGCTCGCCCAGGAGGGCATCGAGGTCGAAGTAGTTGATCCGCGTACGCTGGTGCCGATGGACTGGGAAGCCATTTACGCCTCGGCGCGCAAGACCGGCAGAGCGGTAGTGGTGGATGAGGGGCCATTCACCTGCGGAGTGGCAGCCGAAATCGCCGCCAGGATCGGAAAGGAATGCTTCGACTGTCTGGATGGGCCTGTGGAAAGAGTCTGCGCCTGCGATACGCCGATTCCATTCAGCCCCCCCTTGGAGGATTTCGTCATACCCCAGGAGGCGGATATCGAACGGGGCATTAGGCGCGCATTGTAAACCAGGCCCATCTTAACGGCACCCAGGAATAGATTCCTGGGCTGATCTTGGGCAAAACCCGCCGCAGCGGATTGGGCTAACCTGAGAGCGGTGCATGTGCCAATCACCCTCTCCCGCGTGGCGGGAGAGGGAAAGGGTGAGGGGACAAACCCTTGGGAAGGCAAGCCAGGAAAGGTGGAGATTGAAGGTGGATACCAAGAGAATACGACGTGTCAAGGAGGCCATGCAATCGGAGGGGCTTGATGCCCTCGTCTGCAGGCTGCCGGAAAACGTGCTCACGCTGAGCGGCTACTGGCCGCTCGTCGGCTGGTCCTTTCTGCTCTTCCCCAGAGACGGAGAGCCGACATGCATCATCCCCCACACCGAGGAGCAGGAAGCCCGCGAGGAGCTATGGGGCGGCGAGTGCGTCTCGTTCCTCTTCGGCGTTCTCGGCGCGGGAAATCCCTACGAGGATATTGCAAGGGCACTGAAGGCCGCAAGCGCCGGCAAGGGCTGGCGGCGAGTCGGCTACGAGGGGAGCTTCGAATGCATCGCGCCTCCGTGGAATGCCGCTGAGACCGCAATTCCGGCCAATATCACCCGCGGGGTCCTCTGCGAGGTATTCGGCGAGGCATTGATTGACGCGACCGACCTCCTGACATCCCAACACGCCTGTAAGACAGCCGCCGAAGCGGACAAACTCCGGATCGTTAACGAGATATCCAACTTCGGCCTGCGCACATTTTCCGAAATGGTGGCTGCCGGCGTCACCGGCGTCGAGCTTGTCGCGGCGGTCGAGCACGCCATTATGACGCAGGGGACGGGCTACAAAGGCGCCAAACGAGTCCGCTCATTTGCCCAGGTTGCGACCGGCCCGGCGGAGACTCTCATAGGCTTCCGTCCGATGGAGATTTCCACGCTCCGCAAGATTGAGCCGGGAGACCTGGCGCTGCTGGAGCTTGGCGTCGTGGCGGACGGCTTCTGGAGCGATCGCACGCGAGTGCGCGTCGCCGGGAAGCCGACTCCCCAGCAAACGGCGGTTCTCGAGGTCGTGAAGGCGGCCCAAGCCGCCGCGATCAAGAAGGTCCGTGCAGGAGTCACCGCAGGCGAGGTGGACGAAGCCGCGCGGGCCGTCATTCGCGATGCCGGCTACGAGAAGGAGTTTGTGCACGTCACCGGGCATGGAGTCGGCCTCCGCTACCACGAGCCTATTCCGATAATCTGCCCAGGCAGCGATCTGGTCCTCGAGCCGGGCATGGTACATTCGGTGGAGCCGGGAATCTACATCCCGGAGATGGGCGGCATACGCCTGGAGGACGACGTTCTCGTAACCCAAACGGGCGCTGAGGTGCTTGGCGCTTTCGGCGGTGACCTGGCATGAAGTACAACCTCGATGGGAAAGTTGTGGTAGTCACGGGCGCCGGCGGCGTGATCTGCGGTGAGATTGCGGCCGCGCTCGCCGCAGAAGACGCGAAGGTAGCGCTGTGGGATATATCCGCCGAGGCAGCCGAGCGGAAAGCGAAGGAGATATGCACTGCGGGCGGATGCGCGAAAGCGTTCCAGTGCGATGTCACAGACCGAGCCGCCGTGACCGCGGCGACTGAAGCCGTTCTTGCCGAGTATGGCACAATTGACATCCTCATCAACGGCGCGGGAGGAAGCCGAAAGGAGACGACGACCTCGCGGGACTTGACGTTCTTCGACATAGACCCGCAGGCGCTCATGGATACGCTCGCCCTGAACTACATGAGCGCGGTTGTCCCCTCGCAGGTTGTCGGGCGCATCTTCGCGGAGAAGCGATCCGGAGTGATTGTGAATATCTCCTCGATCGCCAGCTTCCGCCCGCTGACCCGCGCGATCGGCTACTCGAACGCCAAGGCCGCGCTGAGCAGCTTCACCCAATGGCTGGCGGTGCACATGGCGCAGGACTACTCGCCGGAAATCCGGGTGAACGCCGTCGCTCCGGGCTTCGTGCTGACCCAGCAGAACAGGTTCCTGCTGGTGGACGAAAAGACCGGCGAGATGACGGAGCGCGGCCGCCGGATACTGGAGCACACGCCGATGAAACGCTATGCGCGCCCGGAGGAAGTCGTCGGCGCGGTCCTCTGGCTGGTTTCCGACGCGGCGAGCTTCGTCACCGGCGCCGTCATCCCCATTGACGGCGGCTTCACGAGCTTCTCCGGCGTGTGACGAACCAGCAGACCCTAAACCCCCAAGACGCCCCATAAGCCCGGTAAATTTACCGGTTTTTCGCCCTTCGTGCAGGAAATTCGCGGCGGATCCTTGACGAAGCGTATAATTGCATGCTATAGTCATATGTGAACCTGCCAGCCCATGCCGGGAGGGTATGGGTTATGGGCTCGTGACGGCGAGAACGCCAGTCTGCAAGAGAGGCCCATTGGCAGGGAGAAAAAGATGAAAACAAGGTTTATTCTCCATATCATTGTGGCGATGGCTGTGACCGCGGCGTTTTCCAGCCCGCTTTTCGCTGAATGGACGGTGACCTATCTCCACCCCGCCGGGTGCAACTCGTCCTATCCCAATGGTGTCTCCGGCGGGCAGCAGGTCGGCTGCGCTGCGGGTCCGGCAACCGGTAACCAGAACCATGCGAGCCTGTGGAGCGGCACGGCGGCGAGTTGGGTGGACCTCAACCCCGCCGGGTGCAACTCGTCCTATGCCAGTGGTGTCTCCGGCGGGCAGCAGGTCGGCTGGGCTTGGGGTTCGGCGACCGGCGGCAACTACCATGCGAGCCTGTGGAGCAGCACGGCGGCGAGCTGGCTGGACCTCAACCCCACCGGGTATGACCATTCCGAGGCCCTTGGCATCTCCGGCGGGCAGCAGGTCGGCCACGTTGCGGGTCCGGCGACCGGTAGCAACGCGCATGCGAGCGTGTGGAACGGTACAGCGGCGAGCTGGCTGGACCTCAACCCCACCGGGTTCACCGAGTCCTATGCCAATGGTGTCTCCGGCGGGCAGCAGGTCGGCTACGCCAAAGGTCCGGCAACCGGTAACCAGAACCATGCGAGCCTGTGGAGCAGC
>Ga0307380_10001516_pt1 | contig 33928 bp, 28 predicted proteins | sample UN3MG_FD_202239 | JGI IMG/M metagenome (GOLD analysis project Ga0307380, IMG submission 202239) | Soil microbial communities from Risofladan, Vaasa, Finland - UN-3 | ecosystem: Environmental > Terrestrial > Soil > Coastal area > Acid sulfate soil | place: Finland: Risofladan, Vaasa | collected...
CGGTGGGTCCGGTTACACCGATTTCACCAGTCGCTCCGGTTGGTCCGGTAGGTCCGGTTGGTCCCGAAGCACCGATCGCCCCGGTGGCTCCGGTTGGTCCGGTGGGTCCGGTTACACCGATTTCACCAGTCGCTCCGGTTGGTCCCGAAGCACCAACTGCACCAGTCGCACCTGTTGAACTTGTACCGGTTCCACCAGAACCGGCTGGAGAAAAAGTAAGAACAGTTTTTTCATCTTGAGAAATTGGGGGGTTACCCCCGGTTGAAGCAATAAAAGTAACAGTGATTTTATGCCAATCACCCTCATCATTAACACTCTTGACTTTTCCATACCACCATTTTTCCGCTCCATTGCTTTCGCTAAAGATTCTAATGTAGCCATATTGGCCACCATTCCTAAGATTGTCTAAAAAAGCATCAATATCCTTATTATCACCATTAGTATCACTAACAATAATTTTTCTGATATCAGTTGCGGTTGAATGGTCAAATCTTAGGTAGCCTGAACCTGGATCGTTTTCAAGAATATCAGTATTGAAGTTGAATGAAGTTGAATAGCCGCCAAATTCTCCTTGGTTACCAGCCGGTCCTGTTGCTCCAGCGAGATCTGTCCAGGCAGAACCATCACAATAATAAAATTTATTAGTATCTCTGTCATAGTAGATTTTGCCCTTATTAGCTGAGTTACAAATACCTGCGTAAACTTGGGTATTAGTTCCTAAAGTTAAGGTACCGGAGAGATTAACATTGCCATTAGCATCAACAGTGAATTTAGGCGAAGGAATCGAACCGGCCTCAAGTTTTAAGAGATTATAATTTTTATTGTCGTTGCCTACATAACCGTAATACAAAGTGTTAGCTTCTTTGTTGCCAGAAATACCTAAGTTTGCGTCAATCGCATTTATCACTTCACCTGAACCAGCGCTAAGCATTAAATTTAGCACTCCAGACCCATCAGGTGCTAAGGTAATATTGCCGTCTGATCCGACTGGCGTTACCAGGCTGATTGCTTGACCTTCGATAGCAAAATTGCCTTGGGTTGATTTGATTTTAGGAGAGTTGGCAGCCAGAATAAGATTACCTTCTTCATTTAAAACCGGAACCATATTACCTTCTGGAGCTTGGGATGGTGGAAATTCATTTAATAAATAGGAGTCTGCAGCGTGGGCGGCCGAGGAGATAGGAATTCTCGGACTAAGTTTTTGATTATTAGTCGTAATTTCAAGATAAAGCCTTTCCTCTTGAAAGAAAATCTGGGAAGAAAGTTCATAATCACCTCGGGTCGTATCGCCAAGCGGAGCTTGGAATTTACCTTCAGGATTAGGGACTAAAGGCCAAGTTTTTGACTGCCAAAGAGGTGCACCACCTTCTTTTTGGTTATAAATTTCAAAGACAACCTGGGATTCGTGAGTAATTGCTTCGCCTGTATTGGTGGTTAGTTTGCCTTGAAAATTGATAATCCAAGGTGAATAAGCGGCTGCAGTCGGCGTTACTACTTGTTGGATGCGCATGGAGCGAATATAAGAGTAAAAGCGATAAGAAGAGAGGAGAAGGAGGATAATAATGATAACAATACCTAAGACAATTTTAGCTAGTTTTACTGGTGCTGATTGAAGCCAACTTTCTTTTTTAGTGACCATCTCTGTTTCTTGAGGCAGAGAAGAGTTTTTTTTCTCAAAAGGATTGTTTTTTAGATAACCTGCCTTAGTTGCCCAAGCAGCGAATTTACGTAAGGCTGAAAGGCGACGATTAACGGTACTCGAGGAGAGATTAAGGACATTAATCAAGTTGTCTTGATAGGCATCAATGGTTTCTTTGTTTATTTGGCTAAGTGTTGATTTTGATGACATTTCTAAAGGTTTTGAGAAAGTTTTAAGGCTTTGATTAAGGTGATATAATTGAAATGCGGGCTACCTTTCGTCTCTGACGGAAAAAGCGAAATTTGGTTCCCCTCCAATTTGCTTGCGGCGGCCCGCATTAGTTTTGTTAAGCTACGTTTTTAATTCCAACCAACTTAAAAAGTGCCTTAAATCTGAAAGATAGTTATTAATGGTTATTTGACTGGCTTCTTGTCTTTCTAGATGTCTTTTAAATTTAATGAGGACTCCTTGGTAGGGATGTTTGGTTGAAAAACGAAGATTTTTTACTTGAGAAAGCTCATTTTTATTTAGCCATCCTTGACTAAGACCAAGATAACCAAATTTTCTTAGAGCTGAAAGACGACGGTTGATCGTCGACAGGGGAGTATTTTTGGCAATTAAATCAGTTTTATATTCTTCAATTGTTTGTTGGTTAAAAAGATTAAAAATTCCTTTACCGGCGACTTGATATTTGATTCCTGTTTTCTTTGTTAACCAGTTAAGAAAGTTGTTAATGTCGGCCACATAATTTTTGATGGTGACAGAAGAAACCTTTTGTGATTCAAGATAGGAGCGAAAGAGTTTGGGCAGGTCCATGTTTTAAAGAAAGAGCCAAATAAAAGCACAACTGAAAATTAGGAGAGCTACGAAAACCTCAGCAAGACCAGTAAAGTTTTTTGATTTTTCGAAAGAATAATGTTGGCTATATTTTGTCATTTTTGAAAATTCCCGCAAACTTAATTTAGCTTCAAATTATAAAAGATTATACTAAATTATAAGAACAAAACTACTATAATAAGGGCTGGAGATACTTGTCAAGAGGCAATTTTTGTAGAGTTTGACCTATTTAGATCAGGTATAAAGGAGGGTAATAAAAGTCTTTGTAAAGATTTTCATAAAGATTCACACGAATAATAATTACCGCAAAATTACCTAATTAATCTGTCATAAGATTGCATAGTATATCAAGGTTAAAAATATTTTAGCCGAGGAGAACTTGATATGTTTTGATATAAAAGAGTCATTTTAAAATAAAGTAAACCTATAGAATTGTTGGTTAGTTTTTATTGTGACTAAAGAAGCTCATTTGTTTAAAAAGTAATCTCAGTTATTAATGAAGTAGATAAATTCCTTTAACAATTTCTAAAAATATTAACAAAGATGGTTCGTTTATATATCTATCCTAGAGTATCTCGAAAAGTGTTTAAATTAGCGACCTTTTTCCTTGTTTGCTAAAGAAGTGATTAATTAATAAAAGCGCCATTTTTAGGTTAAAGCTTTAGTCTAATAGTTTTTTAATAGAAGAAATTATTGTTTTGCGACAGTTTATTCAACAAGTCCTCTAGTAGTTGTTTTTTTCTTAATTAAAGCCTGCGTTTATTGATTTTTTAAGTAATATTTTGATTTATTTATTAGGTAAAGAGGCGGTTCGAGAGCAGGCGTTTTTTTAGGCGAAGGAAAATAATAAGCGTGACGATTGCTAAGGTTAGAAGAAGGGGTTTAATGAGAGCTGGTTGATATTTAAAAGAAATTTGGTGTTTTCCAGGGTTAACTTTGGTGGCCATAAAGCTCGGGAAGACCATTATTTTTTGGACAGGTTGATTATCGATAGTTGCTTGCCAGTTAGGGTGGTAAGTCATTTTAAAAACAATTAAACAATCTTGGCATGCTTCGTCAATTTCAATACTAGCCTCATATTCTTGGAAGTTTATCTCTTCTTGTAAAATTTTTCCTTGAGGGTTGATTTTAAAAGGTTGTTCTTGATTAAAGACTGGACTTACGAAGAGATTAAATTCTTGATTAAGGGCTTGATAATTAGCTTCATCAGTCATTTTAATTTGCCAACTGGCATCTGATTGGCCTTTTAAGATTAAGGCGGGGAATTGTTTTTGTTTTACCCAAGGAGAAATAATCCAAGAACGAGTAATGTTAAAAAGGTTTTCTTTTGAACTGAGAACATTAAGATCAGAGTAACCTAGGTCAAAATAGCCAGTTGTTTCAATTTCAGAGAGTTTGTAGTTGCCATAACTAATAATTTCTTCAGCAAAAGAAGGGACTGAATAATCAAGGGGGCTAACCAAATAGCGAATATTATAGAGATTGTAGTGCTCTGGTAATTGTTCATTAAAGAATTGTTCAGGATCAGAGTTGAGGGACCAAGTTTCTGGCAAGAAGCCACCAATTTCAAAACCACGGGCAGAGAGAGCCATATAGACTGGTGTCGGTCCTGCTTTAAAACTTCGGCCCCAATTGCCTGGTCGACCAGCGTAAATTCGTCCTCGGGGAAGCTCATTGAGCTTCTGGACTATTTTGCCTAAGTTAGCCCAATCTTCAATAAATTCTTGATTGGCTCCTGGAAGCCATTCTCTGTTCAAATCAAGGTAATTGTAGGTTTGGCGAAAGACAGGTAAAGAAATAATAAGAATTACAACGATACATAAAGATATATTTATATCAGGAGAAAATTTAAGCCTCAGAATTCTTGTAATTAGCCAATTAAGGCCAATACCAATAAGAAAAATACTGGCTAGATGGACACCAATAATGAAACGATGAAGATGATAGTCCTTTAATAAGGGAAAGAGGTTAATTAAGTCTCCAAAAAACGGTTTGCCAAAAAAGAGAATTAGCCAGAAAGGAAAAAGAAAAAAGAAAAAGCGATGCCTGGGCTTTTGAGCGCGAAAAGCCGCAATCAGGAAGCCAAGAATAGTTAAGAAGGTTAGGATAGGTAAGCGGCCAAAGTCTAGTAAATCACCATTAAGGAAAAGATTGATAACACTCTCGAATCCATAAGAAAACCACTTACTGGGTGGGTCCCAGAAACTAACAGCATGATATTGATTGTTGAGAAACAAGGGTATGAACCAGTAGGAAAGGAAGATAAATGTAATTGAGAAAACAATCAAAAGACGCATATAGTTCTTAATTAAACTTATGCATTTAGGTTTAGAAATGACTTTTTGCCAAGAGGAAAGCCAGTTTCTCTTAGGCAGTTTGACTAAGGCCAAAGGGATTAACAAGCAAGAAAGAAGACCAATATAACCAGTGGCGAGGTGAGAAGCTAGACAGGCGACAAGAAAGCCAATTGCCACCAGATATTTTTTATTTTCTTTGACAGCTTGCCAAGTAAAACCAAGGGCCAAAGGTAAGAAGAAAACACTTAAAGCTTGTAAAGAAAGGCCGTAGCCTCGCCAAACATAGCTTGAGACATCAATTCCGTAAAGACCATCAGTTAAAAGTTGGGAGGAAAACAGAGCAATTAAGCCAGAAGTTAATTTTGAGAAACAGAATTTTCGAGCACCAATATAAAAAGCCAGAGGAGTAAAAACAAGGATTAGATATTGGAGAAGATGAAAATAATCAAAGAATTGGAGGGGCAGAAAAGGTTCAATAAGTTTGTAACTCGCCACTGTGACTAAATGGGGTAAATGGGAGTAATAAAAAGGCAGAGGATAACCATCAGCCCAGTTGGGCACCCAATGGTCAATCAAATCTAAAAAATTACCTTCTTCCCAAACCTGATTCATTCGGTTAATTAGACCAAGTTGAAAGATATTGTCATTGAGGTCAGATTGAATATAAAGTTCTGGTACCAAAGTCCAGAGGTTGAAGACAATGGCGATGATGATTAGAAGAAAAGGGATTAATTTGGTTATTCTTTTTATTTCTTTCATTTGTAGAGGGTTGGATTTAACCAATCAGCATGGTCATCATTAATGCCGTCTTGAGCATCAGTAATAATTAATTCAAGATTTTGGGCTTTTTCAATATTGACTTCAGCGTGGCGGGGTAGATCGAATCTCCCTACCTTGCCTGATTCATAAAGAAGCTGACCATCAGCCAGAATTTTAAACTCAACTGTTCCCTGAATACCGGCTTCGGCGTCAATGCCCACATCAGTAGTAAAGCGTTTAAATTGGCCGTTAAGAGGGTAAATAATTTGAGAATTGGCATGAGAACCAAGCCCTTGACGGTAAAAAAAGTAGTTTGAAGAAAGAAAGCTCCAGGATTTTGGTCCCCAAGCTGAATTAACAGTCAAATTTTTCATTGGTAAGCCATAATCCTGTTTTTGATAAATAGGCGTAATTTTGGTTAAAGGAATTTCTTTAGTAGCGAGAAAGGCGGCTTGTTTAGAAATAATAATAAAGGCTGCTATAGAGAGGATCGTGAGGCTCAATCGGGGATTAATTTCTTTGATAAAGATGATACTTAAGCCAAGAAAAAGGATTAAATGGATACCTGCCACGATTAGAGTTAGTTCGTTAAAATTTAATTGAGCCAAGATGGACAAAGCGTATTGAGGATAGTTAATCGCTAGAACATTATGGAGATTGTAAAAGCAGGTTAAGGGTAATAGAGTCATGATTAATAGGTAAAAGTATAACTTAATAGATCGCGGTTTTTCTTGGTAAAGCTGACTGATTTCTGGAATCATCAGGGCTAGAAAAAGAAAAGCAGGATAAATGTAGCGCTCATGCATTTGGGTGGGCAGCATAAAAAAAGCTAAAGCCACCCAAAGGCAGGTTTTGATCAAGGTTTTTTTATTGGTTTTTTGCCAAAGAAGACTTAAAGATAGAAGGTAAAAAACAAAGAAAAGAAAAAGGCCAATAAATTTTGCCGGAGTGATGCCAAAAACAAGAATTCGGTCGATGGTCGTAAAGCCAGCTCCTTTGGCAAACAACCACCAGAGATTATAAGCATTTAAGGAAAGATAAGGAAAGTAATCAGCCGAAGCGAGAATCAAGGTGGTTACTTTCTCCATATGATGACTAAGGATAAAAGGCAAACAAACTAAAAAGAAAACAATGGTCATCGTTCCTAAAGAGGTAATTAATTTTTGCCAGCCCTCTTTTTTAAAAATCCAGAGAAGCAGGAGGGGAAGATAAAAAAGCATTTGGAGTTTTAAAAGAAAAGCTAAGGTAATGACACCAATGGCCCGGAGGGATTTCTTTTGCCAAAGTAAAATTAAACTTAAAAAGAGAAGACCAGTCCCGATTGAGCCGACTTGACCCCAGTAGGCACCATTAAAAATGATGAAGGGATTAAAAAGGTAAAATCCAGCGGCAATTAAAGGCAGGTTTATTCTTTTGGGTGTTTTGGTTTTTAAATGCTTTTCCAGAAGCCACCAGAGGCCGTAGGCGGTCAGTAAGTCAACAATAATGACTAGTAGCTTGATGAGAAGGAGAAAAAGGAGATTGGTTGCTTGCCAAAAGGCTTGGAGATTTATTGGCTGGGCTAAAAAAAGATAGGTTGAACCCACGGCTTTTAGGTAATAGAGAAAAGCGGGGGCGTAATTGTAATTGGTTTCCAGAGTGGTCCAGACAATCCCTTTTTCAGCCGCGGCTAAACTCCAGGATTTCCAATAAGCAATGTCAGCCGCAAAACCGGGGTTGGGAATAAAGAAAAGGCGAATAATTAAACCAAGAAAAAGGAGAATCAAAAGTTTTTTCATCTTTCCTATTGTAGCAAATCTGACCAAAAAATTTTAAACCAGAACCAGATTGAAAAAAAAGCTTCAAACCAGTAAAATCCATTTTAATGAAAAAATTCTTTAATTTTAACAACCTAGTTGTTTTTTTGGGAATCATCGCCATTCTTTTTTGCTTGGCTCTCCGGTTTGATTTAGCCATGAATCGTTTTTTTGATGAGGACGAGTTTCGTCATTTGTATCGGTCTTATCTTCTGGCTCAAGGTCAAATGCCTTATCGAGATTTTGGTTACTCTTTTTCGCCTTTCTTGATTGCCTATTTTGCCCCCTTATTTTTATTCTTAAAAGAAGGCGTGGTGGTTCTTTTTTTTGCCCGGGCTCTTAATTTCCTGGTTTTTTTGGCCACTCTTTTAGTTCTCTTTTATATTGGCAATTTAGCTTTTAATCGCTTAACCGGGGTTGTGGCCGCTTTTTTCTGGGCTCTTTTGCCTCTTAATTTAAGCAAAACTATTGAAATTAGACCTGATAATTTTTCCTTGCTCTTTTGGTTAGCTTCTTTTCTTTTTCTTTTAATGGCAGAAAAGAAAAAGAAGAAGCGACTTTTTCTTTTAATGGCTGGATTTACCTATGGTTTGGCTTTTTTGATTTTAATGAAAGTCGCTTTTGGTTATTTGGGTTTATTCGCTGGTCTGCTTTTTGTTAGTCGCGGTACCTGGAAAAAACTCTGGGAGAATTTTTTCTTTTTTCATTTAGGTGTTTTAATTCCTTTTTTGGCTTTATTTTTATTTGCTTTTCTTTTAGGTGATATTCCAAAAGTAATTTATTCAGTTTTCTTGTTGCCTTATGAAATTAATCGAAGTTATGGCAAAATGTTTTTTGACCCAATCTTTCCTTTTATTCCCAATGATGCTTTTTATGGTTTAGGTGGCCGCAGTTTGCCTTGGTGTTTGACCATTTTCGTTATTTTTTTAGGGGTAGCAGGTTTAATTAAACAAGCTTTTCAAGCAGCTTTTAAAGGTTATCAGTTAATCAGTTTATTTTTAATTTTTTCTTTTCTTGGCTTTGCTTTCTTGGTTTTCTTTTTTATTTACATCACTCTTTTACAAAACTACTTGCCTTTACTAGTGATTCTTTGCTTATTGGCGGCTATCTTTTTGGTTGATTTGGGTCATTGGCTTCAGAAAAAAATTGGTTTACTTTGGCTGATTGGTTGGTTGTCGCTTTTTTCTCTTTCTTGTTTTGGTCTTTGGCAATCAGAAAGAGTCCAAACAAAATGGAAAAATACAGGCCAGCTTCAAATTGTCAATAATATTTTGTTAGTTTCTGAACCTGGCGATGCAGTTTATGACATGACGGGCTATCATCTTTATCGCCAGCCTGGATACTTTTACTGTTGCGAACCGTTTCCGCTGTTTGTTCACGGTCTTTCTCAACCCTTTCCTAGTTTGACAGAAGAATTAAGAAGAAATCAAACTAAATTTATTTATTGGAATAAAAGCAATTTTTGGACCTTGGCAACCGAAGATGTCAATTTTTTAAAGCAGAATTATTTGCTGACTGGCTTGGGCGATCTTTATGTAGTGGGCAAGAAGATTGTTTTTTCCGGTAATCAAGAGATGATGTTTGAGATTTTAGCAGAAGGAGAATATCAGATAGAGAAAGAGAGCCAGGGTAGGTTAATCATTGATGGCCAGGAAATTAAAACTAATCAACTTTATTTAAATAATGGTTGGCATCAGACCAGAGGAGAGGGAATTAAGGGGTTAATTTTAAAATATAAAATGAGATCTCGCTAATCTTTATTTAGCTTCGTAGTTAAGACTGTCAACAATTCGTTCAAAAATTTCTGGATCTAGGATACCATTGGCGATATGGATGACTTTATTAGGGTCATTGGAAACAGCAAAAAAGATGTCAATATTAGGTGATTGATCAGCGTTATTAATATAAATGGCGCGGTAACCAGTTAAACCAGAGGTATTGACGAACTTTTCAATTGAAACAAGACCTTTCAAACCAGAAAAGAATTTCCACCAATTACGAGCAAAATCTTCAACTTTACCAACATAAGCTGGGTCACGGCTAGGAATGTTTTCGACATTAATAAAAATGTTACGTTGAGCCGGAATATTACCCCAGATGATGGCCACCGAGTCAGTGGGATCATCAGGGAAAATGCCTAATTTTAAGGTTTCTGGGTATTTGAAGGAGTAATTATAGACTTTTCCTTTATATTCTTTCCAGGGAACATTGGGACCGGCCGTAAAGCGTTGGGGAGCAGTTGGAGGATTAACCAATTCATTAGCTTCTAAAGCTTCTTCACCTAAATAAGTTTGACCAGAGGGTAAAGTGATTTTGACCCCGAATTTTTGGGCGTAGAGATAACCACCGTAAAGAACGATGCCTAAAACTGCCACTCCGAGGACTAGGCCGAGAATAATTTTTTTCATGTCGGGAGTATTTTCCATATCAAAAGAGACTTTACTCTATTATAAAACTACTTGTCAAGAGGGAGTCCTTGTTATAGACTCAAAATGATAATTCAAAATAATGAGTTTTTCCTAAGAATAGATAATTAAATAATTTAAATAATAATTAATGAAGCGAGTTTATTCTTTACTAAATCAAGAGTTTATTTTTATCTTATTTTTTTCCTTTTTACTTCTCTTTTTAAGTTTTTTCCCCACTCTTTATGAGGCCTTTCAGGCCAATAATTTAGGTGATTCGCGGCGCTTAATGCTTTGGGGTGAACATAATTACACTTATGATTACAATGTTTATTTAGCCAAAATGAGATTGGGAGCGGAAGGCCGCTGGACGGTGATTAATAAATACACTAGCGAATCTCATCGCGGCGCTTTGCTCCAGGAATTTTATCTTCTAACAGGCAAGGTGGGGGGGTGGTTGAGATTGACACCACCAATTACCTACCATTTGGTCCGGATTCTTTTGGCCGTGGCTTTACTTTTAGCCATTTACCAATTAATTGCCTTTTTCTTAAGAGATAGTTTCCAAAGAAAAATTGCTTTTTTGTTAGCTCTTTTTTCTGGGGCTTGGCCCCGGTTTGTTTATTATAATCAGGGTTGGCATCCGGCTCTTTTTATGGATTGGTGGCAGGAAATGGATGTGGTCAGGAGAGCCACTTATGTGCCTCACTATCTTTTTGGTCATTTACTGACGATTGTCATGCTATTGAGTTTGTTAAAGAGGAAATTGGTTTGGGCTTTGGTCAGTGGTTTAATCGCTGGTTTTGTCCATCCGCCTAGTCTTTTAATTGTTTGGGGAATTTGGGGTTTATGGATTCTTTGGCAGATAAGAGAAACTTTAATAACAAAGGGGTTGGTTAAGATAAAGGATGGTTTATTTAAAGATGATATCTTTAGAGATATTAAGAGACAGATTGTTAGTTTTATTTTCTTAGTTTTAGTGACTGCCATTCCGCTTCTTTATATTCAAAGAATTACTTCTATTTATCCTTGGAAGGCTTTAACTGATTTTGATCGGCTTCATCCTTTACCTTTTCGGTTTGAAGAATATCTTTTGGCTTTAGGGATTACCTTTGTTTTAGGGGTAGGGGGGATGATTCTGGTTTTTTGGCGAAAAAAAGAAACTTATTTGCCTTTGGTTTTTTGGGTTCTGAGTGCTTTTTTAGCCATCCTTATTTTTCAGCAAATTCCTTTTCAATCAGAGGTTCGCTTTATTCAGGTGGCGGTTCATTTGCCTTTGGCGATTCTGGCCACTCTTTTTTTGGTTGAAGTTAGTCAGTGGTTGAAAAAGAAAACTGGTCAAAAGGTTTTAATTTGGTTGGTTTTATTGGTCCTCCTTCTTTCTCTACCAGGGATTTACTCTTCTTTTAAAGGCCAGATTGGCTTTATCAATCAACGGGTAGCCGCGGTTTTGCCTTTAGTCCCTTATCCTTCTCAGGTAATGTATCCCTTAAAAGGCTGGTGGCAGGCGATTGTTTGGTTAGGGGAAGAGACAAAGAGGAATGAAATTGTTTTATCTGATGTGACTGCCGGTAATTACATTCCTGCTTATTCGGGTAACACTGTTTACTATGGTCATAGCGGTGAGACGATTTTCTTTGACCAAAAACGTTTTGTTATTCAGCGATTTTTCAATAACCAAATGATGGAAGACGAAGCTTTTGATTTTCTTAAAAAGAATAGAATTAGTTATATTTTCTTTGGGCCTCAAGAAGCGACTTTAGGTTATTTTCAACCTTATTCTTTTTTGGAAACAGTTTTTCAAAATGACTGGGTAATCATCTTCAAAGTCAAGACAGATTAATCTTACTCTAATCTTAATACTAGCTTTTACTAGCTTTAAAAACATTTGTGTTATAATAACTCCCTATGGGTTCAGAAAGAGATTTAATTCTTAGAGGGCAGGCAGTTGATAATTTGACCGTTGGTGTGGCTCAAAAGACGATTGGTGAATATTTTCCTCCTCAACCTCTAAAAAATTTAACTGTTTTAGATGAATTGAATGAAGATTTGGGTTTGACTCTAAGTGTTGAACTTTTGCCACGTCGTTTCACTTCTGTTCCTGAATCAAGACATTCTTCGATTGTTGGTATCCATGGACCTTTAGAGGGTAATTTTAGAGGCGTTTGGCATGAAGTTTTTGATGGTGTTCCTAAAAGTACTAAGGATAGAATTATTACGGCCGGCGTGGCTTTTGTGGTCGGCACTGAGGTAGGGCCTTTTAGTTTTTGTTATCGGGGGAGAGAGATTGCCCAAGAATTAGACGTTTATTACAATCTTCATCCTGATGTTTTGAATCGACTAAGTGAAAGAGAGATTCGTTCTTATGTTGGTCAGGGAAGGATTTTGATTGAAAATGGTTGGTATGATGAGAAATTAGCTTTGTCTCATGATTCTCAAGCAATAGAAGATTTTAAAGAATATTATGGTTTGGGAGCGACTTTAGATACGGCCCATGCTTTTCAGGCAGCTTCAGCTTCAGGGATAGAAAGAGTTGATCTTTACTTGAGAGAAATGTGGGAAAAACTTAAGCCTACTGTTGTTCATTTTTCTGATAGGTCTGAAACAAAAGGGGACCATTGTCCTGTTTATGGAGGCCAATATACTGGCTTACTGGCAGAACTGACTGAAGAAATGAAGAAAAAAGCAGGGATGATTGTTATTCTGGAGATTGATCCAAAAAAACATCCTTTTGGTCGAAAAGAGGTAATTCAAGATTCACTTGATTTTCTAGATAATCCTCGTCCTCCTCGTGGGCAAAGTTAGAGCTTATTTAGAATCTCCTTAAGTTACTAAAGGAAACCTTTTGATAATAGAAGGAAAAAACCTCTCTGTTATTGTTAAACCAATCGTGTTGTTTACACTATGCAAAACAATCGAAGGAAACAAAGAGTCATATCGCAATCTTACCCAAGCAAAAATTGGTCCTATTACTAAGCCTGAATACAATAATTGATACGCTAAGGCCAGAGGAGGAAGAAGAAAAGCATTCTTTAAGTGATACAAACTAAAAAGAAAAGAAGATTTGACAATCTTATCTCTCTTACTTCCTTCTAGTCTGGAGATTAACCAACCACGGAAAAACATCTCCTCTGCAAGAGGACCAAGAATAACCGCAAGTAAAGAATACAGAAATGAATGCGATGAAGAAAAAACTCGAGTAATCCCAAAAGTAAGAATAAAGATCAACAGCAACGTAATCCACTGTTTACGGGTAAAAGAAAAGCGAGGTCTACCAAAAAAATAAACTCCTGCAATTATTGAGACTCTCCAAAGTAACTCAAAAAACAAAAAATTCTCTCTAACAAAACAGATAGAGGCAACCAAAAAACTTGAAACAATTAAAAACCAGAACAAAATAATCTGCTTCATATCTCTATTCTACCAAACCAAAAAAACACTCAAAACTCCACCTAGTGGATGGAGTTAGAGCATTTTTTTCTTTAAGAATGTAGTAAGTCTGAAAATAAATCTGTTTCTGGGCTGTAAGGTCGAATATATTTTTCTAATTTCGGAAGAACTCGAATTGTGACTATCTCTATATTGTCGTGATTAAAAGTGATTCCGATATACCCAGGTTGGTTTTTTTCATTCTTTAACTCTTCGTGTATTTGTTTGAACATACCAAAGTCAATTACTGACCCACTACTCGGCTGTAAAACGATAAGAAAATTGAGCTTTCCAGAGTAGTGATCAACTATTTTCTTTTTAATAAAAGAGTATAACCTATCAAAAGTAACATCTCCTCGGTATCTCTTAAGTTCAAACGGGTAGTCAGATTTTTGATATTTGACAATTACATCCGGCGGATCGTCCTTGAATTTTTCGAGATCTTCAATAGTCCTTATGCTGTGTTGTTTAGGATCGTAGCTGCTTTTTAGCTTGAAACAGAAATCGCATTTTTTTTCAAAGGCGTGATAAAGATCAAGCAGTGCTGTATAGTATTCATATTCTTTCGAATCAACACTGCTTTTTGATAGCTTACTTATGAACTCTTTTACTTCTTTAGAGTCATATGGTTTATCTTGAAGCCCTTTGTTTGAAAAGAGTTTTGCAAAAAAGCCCACAATATTCATTTGAGCTAACTCTTTTGCTGATAGGCAAAGCTTATAACCTTCAAGAGATTTTAGGACTTGCATGCTAAAAGTATACCAAAAGTTCTAACGTCCCAGAGAGGTTTGAGGCTGGCTCCCCGTCGTGGACGATGTTAGAACTAGTTTCTTAATCTTCGAACCAATAATTCTATGCCCTTTCCAACTATAATTCCTATAAGAGTAGTTATTATTGGAAAACCCCAAATACCCATAGCCCCGAATCTATAAGTGTGCTGGGGAACAAGATTCTTAACTTCATCCCAAAAATAAAACAACCACACTATCCCAAAAATAAAACCACAAACCATCCCCAAGAATGGAAGAATATTTATTCTTTTTTTTGTTTCTTTTCTATTAGGACGGAAGCTCCTTAGGAGTCTTATCAACTCTTTTTCTACTTGTCTCATTTCTGGCTTCATATTCCCATTCTACCAAAATAGCTATTCGTAGTAAATTTTAAAAGAGAAAATTATGAAGGATGCCTAGTTTTATTAAGACAAATTCTGCTTATGATAGAATAGCTTTGATGGCTCAGTTAATTGTTTGTCCTCTTTGTCAGAAGAAAAATTTTGATGTTCTTTTTAAAAGGGATAAAAGGCAGATTGTTCAGTGTTTGAATGATGGTTTGGTTTTGGTTAATCCGCAACCTAGTTTGAAGGAGATTGCTTCTTTGTATGGACCTAAATATTTTAAAAACTTTGATCCTTATCTTAAGAATAGGGAAGCCCATTTAGGTTACTTTCGGAAGAAATTAAAGCAGATAGATAAACGGGTGAAGTCGAAAGGTAAGCTTCTTGATGTAGGTTGTGCGGTTGGTTTTTTTCTTCAAGAGGCTGAGAAGGATGGTTGGTCTGCTTTAGGGATTGATGTTTCTGATTTTGCTTTGAATCATTGTCGTCAACAGGGTTTGAAAGTGAGGAAGGGAACAATTGAGTCAGTGAAGTTGCCTGCTCGTTCTTTTGATGTTATTACTAGTCTCCAGACAATTGAACATGAGACTAATCCCCTTAATCATCTAAAGGAGATTAGTCGCTTGCTTAAACCCGGTGGTTGGGTGGTTCTGACCACCCCTGACCATAATTCCTGGACTAGACGCTTAATGGGTTCTCATTGGTTTGGTTATCGCCACCAGGAACATCTTTACTTTCTGACTCGGGAAACTTTAAGAAAGATGTTGAAGAAATCTGGTTTTAGGAAGGTTGAGATGAAACGGGATGATCCCCGTATTTTTACTTTGGGTTATTATCTGACTCGGTTAGCTGATTTTTATCCTAATCGGGTTGTCAAAATGTTTACTGGTATGATAAAAAGAATTATTGGTAATTTCCCGGCTCCTGCCCTGACTGATCCCTGGGGAGATATCATTGTTTTTGCCAAGAAATGATTAAAAAGCCTTTTCTTTCCATTATTATTCCTGCTTACAAAGCAGAAGAATCAATTATTCCTTTACTAGATTCAGCTTTTAATTCTTCTTTTAAGGATTTTGAAATCATTGTGGTTGATGATTGTTCACCAGATGGGACGGGTGAGGTGGTGAAGGGTTATGGTCGAGGGGTGAGATATCATTGTTTGAGAAAAAATGCTGGTCCGGCTAAGGCCAGAAATGAGGGAGCCAAGGTAGCTCGAGGTGAGGTGCTGCTTTTTCTTGATTCTGATGTCCAGCTCTACAAAAACACTTTAAAGGAAATTGCTAATTGTTTTCAAAAAGACCCTGATTTGTATGCGATGACTGGGGTTTGGAACAAGGTTCAAAGGAGCAAGAAATTTTTTCCTCGATTCAAGGCTTTAAGGGATTGGAGTTATTGGATTCAGGAAAGAGACCAGCGTGGTTATTACTTTCTCTTTTCGACCCGGATTGCAGCTATTAATCGGGAATTGTTTCTTCGCTTAGGTGGTTTTAATGAAGGTTACAAAGGAGCGATGGTCGAGGATATTGAATTTACTTATCGGATTGCCCAGCGCTATGCAGTCATTTTTAATCCTAAAATGAAAGTTAGACATGAATTTGAGGATTTTTGGCCGATTGCCAAAAAATATTTTTTCCGGGCTCGGGACTGGAGTAAACTTTATCTGAGTCGGCGCCAGTTTGACCCGGTGGCGACTACCAAAAAAGAGTTTATCACTGCTTTATCAGCTGTCGCTTTGCCTGGTTTCTTGTTTTTAGGTCTTTTTTGGCATCCTTTTTGGCTAGGGACTTTAATCGCTTTTTTGGTTCATCTTGGTGGCGTTTATAAGTTTTTGTTCTTTGTTTTTAAGGAAGAAGGTTTGGTTTTTATGTTTAAAGCCTTGGTGGTTGGTTGGGTGCTTTATTTTATTATTGTCGCCGGGGGTGGGATTTTTGCTTTAGATTTATTGAAACAAAAGTTTACTTCTTTTTTTCTGCGATAATGATGGTGTAGGCTCTTAGGGGTTTAAGCCAGCTTATTTTTTCCAGAAATAAAAGAGGCTTAATCAAAGACTGGGGCGTTTTGTTAGGCGTAATCAGGCCTAGGTTTTCTTGAGTAACAATCTGGAGTTTAGTTTTTTTGAAAAGAGAGACGAGATAATTGGTCGAGAATTTGAGGGATTTTCTTTCTTCTTTTTTAGCCAGACCTAAAAGAAGGATAGCGAGATTGTTTCTGTTGGGTTCTGAAGCAATCACAAACTTTTTTGCCACTCGGTTCATTTCTTTAAGAGCTTTTAAGGGGTGATCGAGGTGGTGGAGGAGGTTGGAGCAAAAAACCAGGTCAAAGGTATTGTCTTTAAAAGGAATTTGATAGGCACTGGCTTTGATTAATCTTTTGTGAGGATTAAGGGCTAGCATTTTTTTAGAGAAGTCAAGACCAGTAACCTGATATCTCTTGGCCAGGTAATAGGTAAAAAAGCCACTGCCACAACCGACGTCTAAAACTTTACTCTTTGGTTTGAGTTTAATTGTTTTCTCAATGAACCTTATTTTTGGGATAACAAATTCTCTGACCACGGGATGAGTTGGTTGTCTTCTTTTGGTAACTGAATTCCAATATTGAATTTGGCTGATTTTTTTAGCTGACATAACTTAGAGTTTAAATCCTTTTTAATTTATTTTTTCTTAGCAATAATTAATTGATTAGCCATTAAAGCATTTAAAGAAAATAATCTGAGGATTTTTTCAATTGCTTCTTCGCGGGGAAAGCCAATAGGTGAGAACATAAATTTTTTCTTTTCCAGGATTTGGAAACCTTGTTTTTTTAGGATTTTGGTTAATTCTCTTAAATCAAGAGTCGAATAATGACTTTCTTTTTTTAAGTGACCGACAAGAGTGGCGGTTTTCTCCCAAAAAGGGTCAGGGGTGGTCAGAATCAGAATCCCATTTTTTTTAAGCACCCTTTGACTTTCTCTGATTAATTTCTGGGGTTGATTGAGGTGTTCGATGATAGCGGCGGCAATAATCACTTCAAATTGGGGTTTTTGAAAAGGGAGTTTAAGAACATTACCTTGGATGATTTTAATTCTTTTGTCTTGGTTTGTTTTGATTAGTTCTTGGGAGTATTCAATCCCTAGGCAATTACTTTTAGGGAAATGATCTTTGATTTGACTAAGCATCAGACCATCAGCGGTGCCTAGATCAAGGATATTGTTTGGTTTTGGTTGATATTTCTGGATGGCTTTAAGGACTTCTTTAGTTCTTCGTTGAAAGCGATAAGCAAAAGCTTTTTTGTTTTTTCTTTTTAAATGATAATCAAGTTTTAAAACGCCTTTTGGATGTCTTTTGTCCATCTTTGTTACATTTTGATAACTTTAAGTCCTGCCCTTATTTTCCGGTTAAATTCTGGCAGAGATTTGATTTTTCTTAAACCTTGAATAATGTAGGCTGGCCGAGTATAGAATTCTTTGTAGGCCTGGGAAACAATTTCAAAGAGCTCTTCTCGACTAAAGTTTTCGCTCCAGACTGGGGGAATAAAATCAGGTGAAGGTTTTTTGGCAAATTCTTGCCAAACATCTTTTTTGATAATCCCTTTTTCCAGGGCTTCCAAATAGATTTTGGTGGCCGGAAAAGGAGTGAGAATGGTGAGGTGAACAAAATCTGGTTCTAATTCTTTCATTAATTTTAGACTGGCGCTTATTTCTTTTTTGCCCTCTTGGGGATTGCCAATCATAAAATAGGCCAGGGTATCAATACCCATTTCTTTGGTCCAGCGAAAAGCGTTTCTGACTTGTCTCAGAGTAATGCCTTTGTTAAGGGCTTTGAGAACTTTAGGTGAACCGGTTTCAACCCCATAATGGATTCGTTCACAATTAGCTTGTTTCAGTTTTTTGAGGATTTTTTTGTTAATCGTATCCACTCTGGCTCTAATGTCCCAGCCAATCTTTAATTTTCTTTTAATGATTTCGTCGCAGATCTCAATTACTCTTTGCTGGTTGACCGTAAAAGTATCATCATAGATAAAAAACTCGTTGATTCCCATTTGAACACATTCCTCGATTTCCTTAACCACGTTTTGGGCGGAACGGGCTCTAAAGACTTTACCTAAGTTTGGTCGGTCACAGAATTTACATTGAAATGGACAGCCTCGAGAAGTAATCATGGTCGTAATCGGTTGTCTTTTAGCAATCAAAGAGGAATATTGCTGATAAGGGACTAGGTCTCGGGCTGGAAAAGGGAGTTGGTCAAGGTTCATCAGAAAGGGTCGGGGACCGGTGTTAATGATTTTTTTATTTCTTTTAAAAACAATCCCTTTTATTTTTTCTAATTTTTCTTTTTTTTCAAGGGCGTTGATTAAGTCATTAAAAGCTTGTTCGCCTTCACCTAAAACAAGGTAGTCAACACCTGGAAGATTAATGGTTTCTTTGGGAAAGATGTGGACATGAGGGCCACCCAGAATAACTTTTATCTTTTTATCAACTTCTTTGACTAGTTTAACGGTTTTGAGGACATCAATTAAGGTCAGAGTCATGGTGGTGATGCCAACAATTTCTGGTTTGGACCTCTTTATTTTTTGTTTGAGTTGGGAGTAGGTGAGTTCTTCAACTTGGCTGTCAATGATTTTGATTTGGTGGTGATTGTTCTGCCTTAAATAGGCGGCCAGGTAGAGTAAACCTAAGGGTGGATTGAAACCTCTTTCTTCTTCAATAATGGGTGGATTGTTGCCAATAATTTCGTTTTCGGCTGGTGGGTTGATTAAGATGATTTTCATTAGCTTCGGTCAAGCTTGGCGTTACCTTTGGAAATGAGATCAGCCAAAATGCCAATCGAAAGAATTTGGAAGCCAGCAAAGAAGAGAATGACGGTCGAGACATCCATAAACTTAGGCAAAAATAAAAAACTGTAGATGCCTATTAAGAAACTCGAGAAAAAGAAGACTAGACTTAAGGGAACAAAGAATTTCAGGGGATTGAAGTAAAGAATAGTGGTCAGAATCAGGGAAGTAAAGTTAATTGTGTCTCTAATTGGCTTTATTTTTGATTTGCCAACTCGGTGATGGTAATTGATGGGTATAAATTTGACCGAAAGGTCATGAGCGAGAAAAGAGAGAGTCAGGGTGGAAGTGCAGGAAAAACCTGAAGGTAAGAGGTGAAGAAAACGGTCAAATTGTTCTTTCTTAAAGAGTCTTAAACCGGAATTGAGGTCAGGAATTTTTTCGTTGATCAGGTAGTTAGCTAGGAGAATCAAGATTTTTTTCATTATTTTTCTTAAAAAAGGCTCTTGAATTTTTTTACCGGTTCTGGCACCCACAATCATGTCTTGGTCAGCAAAGTTTTTAATGAGGAGAGGGATGTCTTGAGGAGAATAAGTCCCATCACCATCAATAATAATGATGTTTTCGCGTTTCGCCTTAAGAACTCCGGTTTTAACAGAAGCGCCGTAGCCTTGATTATGGGAATGATTGATGATTCTGATACCTTTTATCTTTTTGAGAATCTCTCCTGAAGTATCGGTTGAGCCGTCATTAACCGTAATGATCTCCGCCTTGATTTTTTCTTGACGGAGAACCGTTTTTATTTCTTGAATAACTTTTTTAATGACTTTTTCTTCATTAAAAACAGGAATGATAATTGAAAACCAGGATTTTTGCCTGCCCATTTCAACTCATTTTAACACAGAGAGATTGACAGCAAAAGAAGGATTTGCTAAATTAAGGAAGATGAAATTTTTATTTTCTCTTCTTGACCTTAATCTTCTTCTCTTAGAGAAGTAGCTTGGTTTGGGAGAGAGAAGAGTTTTTTGGAACTCCCAAACCAGGGAGTTTTTTGTTAGGATAAAAAAGATGGCTAAAAATTATTATCCAGAAGAAATTGAGAAAAAATGGCAGGGACGTTGGCGTCAGGAGAAGATTTACGAAGTTGATTTGGATCAAGCCAAGAAACCCTTCTATAACTTGATGATGTTTCCTTATCCTTCCGGTGAAGGCCTTCATGTTGGCAATATGTATGCTTTTACTGGTTCTGATATTCATGGTCGTTGGCAGAGGATGAAAGGGAATGATGTTTTTGAACCTATTGGCTTGGATGGTTTTGGGATTCACAGTGAGAATTACGCTCTTAAATTAGGCAAGCACCCGGTTGAAGTGGCTAAGCAGACAGAAAAGAATTTTTATCGTCAATTAGAGGCCACGGGTAATGGTTATGCTTGGGAGAATATTTTAGAAACTTATGACCCTGATTATTATGGTTGGACGCAATGGGTTTTTCTTCAGCTTTTCAAAGCCGGTTTGGTTGAACGAAAAAAAGCCTCAGTTAACTGGTGTCCTTCATGTAAGACCACTCTTTCTGATGAGCAAGTAATTGCCGGTAAGTGTGAGCGTTGTAATAATGAGGTAGAGAAACGAGAGTTAGAACAATGGTTTTTTAAGATTACCAAGTACGCAGACAGACTTTTAAAGGATTTAGAAATCATTGATTGGTCAGAGAGAACAAAAATTGCCCAGAGAAATTGGATTGGTAAATCTGAAGGAGCAGAGCTTCAGTTCTTAATCGCTGGTTCTAAAGAAAAAATTTCTACTTTTACCACTCGACCGGATACGATTTTTGGCGCCACTTTCTTTGTTTTAGCGCCAGAATCTCAGTGGGTAGATAAATTAACTTTAGCTGAAAACAAAGAAAAAGTATCAAACTATATTAAAAAGGCTCGTAAGAAGACAGAAGTCCAGCGTTTATTCACCGAAAAAGAAAAGACTGGAGTTTTTACAGGTGGTTATGTGATTAACCCGGCTACTAGTAAAAAGATTCCGGTTTGGATAGCTGATTACGTGGTCATGGGTTACGGTACAGGAGCGGTTATGGGTGTGCCGGCTCATGATCAGCGAGATTGGGAATTTGCTAAGGAACATGATTTAGAGATTATTGAAGTGATTTCTGGCGGAGATGTTGAAAAACAGGCTTATGATGGTCAAGGCAAGTTAGTTAATTCAGGTCAATTTAATGGTTTAGAGGTTCAAGAGGGGATTAAAAAGATTACGACTTGGTTAGAGAAAAAAGGTTTGGCCCAAAAACAAACCCAATATCGTTTACGAGATTGGTGTGTTTCTCGTCAGCGTTATTGGGGGCCACCGATTCCGATGATTAATTGTTCAAAATGTGGTTGGCAGCCGGTGCCAGAAAAAGATTTACCAGTTAAACTGCCTTATCTGAAAAACTGGAAGCCTTTGGGGACTGGAGTTTCGCCTTTGGCTCAGGCTAAAGATTGGGTTAAGGTTAAATGTCCAAAATGTGGCGATTTGGCTGAAAGAGAGACTGATGTTTCTGATACTTTTTTAGACTCGGCTTGGTATTTTTTCCGTTATACTTCTACGGATAAGAAAAAGGTGGCTTTTGATAAAAAGAGAGTTAAGAAATGGTTGCCAGTCGAAATGTATATTGGTGGCCAGGAGCACGCCGTTCTTCACTTGATGTATACCCGGTTTTTGACCATGGTTTTTAAAGATTTAGGTTTAATTGATTTTGAAGAACCCTTTAAACACTTTTATGCTCATGGGTTGATTATCAAAGACGGCGCAAAAATGGCGAAGTCTCGGGGCAATGTGATTATTCCCGATAACTACATTAAAAAGTTTGGTTCTGATGCGTTAAGATGCTATTTGATGTTTTTGGGTCCTTTTAACCAAGGAGGCGATTTTCGGGATCAAGGGATTACTGGTATGTATCGGTTTATGAGTCGGGTTTGGCGAATTAGTCAGAAGTTTGAGGAAAAAGGAGATTCTCAAGAGAAGAAAGTCATTCACCAGACAATTAAAAAAGTAACCAGGGATATCGAAAAACTTCATTACAATACTGCTATTGCCTCGATTATGGAATTTGTTAATTTTCTTTATCAGGAAAAGAGGGTTAGTCAAGAAGCGATTGAGATTTTAGCTTTGCTAATGGCTCCCTTTGCGCCTCATGTTGCTGAAGAGATATGGTGTGAAGTCTTAAAAAACAAATTTTCAGTTCATCAGCAAAAATGGCCAGAGTTTGATGAAAAAATGATTAAGGAAGAAAAAGCCCTGATTATTATTCAGATTAATGGTAAGTTAAGAGGCCAGATAGAAGTTTCTAGTAATCAGGCGTCTCAACAGGTGGAGGTTGAGAAATTAGCTAAGAAAGAAAAGAACGTAGCTAAACATTTAGAAAAGAAAAAGGTAAAAAAGGTGGTTTTTGTATCTGGGAAGTTAATTAATTTTGTGGTTTAATTGATTTTGTTTTTTAGAATTTAAAAATTTACTTACGGTCTCTTAGTTTTATGACGTTTTGTACAAGTGCACTTTCTGATTTTATAATTTACAGGTTTCGTATAAATTTCAACAGAATCGGGTAGTAACATTGCTGCAAAATGACTGAGCTTCTCTCCTCGGGCGGGAGATATATTTTTGATATAATCAATTTTTCCCCAAATAGAATCTAGGTCGTTTTTCGTGATTATTTTTTTTCTAGCAGCATTCAATATTTGTCCTCTTATTTCCTCTATCTTTTGTATTTCAATAGCTGTTTTTTTATTAACAATAATACCTGTAATTTTTTGTCTAACATTAGCTGGCATTATGCGAATTTTTTTATGACCTATTGCGTAACCATGTTTTTGGATTAAATTAATAATGGGGCTGATTGAAGATTGAACCATAGGGAATTTACCTGAAATAGCTATGTCGTCTACATATAATGTAAAATTCAAGTTATGCGCGGAGGCAAAAACTTGAATATCATTAAAGAGTGGCAAAAGTGCCAAGTTGCACAACGCCAAGCTTGTAGATGCTCCTTGCGGCAATCTGGTTTGAAAAGTGGTAAGTTGTGTTAGGATTCTTGCGTTTACTCTGCCGCAACCTAGAATCTCTTTCCAAACACGATAGATTTTTTGGTTATTAATATTTGGGAAACAGTTTTTTAGATCTAAGGTTAAAACCATTTCTTTTTTAAGATGAAACTTAACATTATCTTTAGTTGATTTTCCAGTAACACCACCTATCATGCCGTTCGGTAACGAAATCATTGCTTCTTTAAGTATTCTTTTATTGATTTTCTTTTGGATAATTTTTAATTTACCCGTAGGATTATCGATGTGGCGCCATTTATTTTTTCCAGCTTCATTAATTTCAAGGCGATCAAAGGGTCTATAATATCTTCCCGCGGATTCTGCCAGTTTCTTTAACTGTTTTCTATCAGTTATTAATAAGTATTCTAGAAATTTAGTTGATCGAAGAGGAAATATCTCAGGATTTAGGCTGGCTAACATCTTATCGAGATTCTTTTTGGGATAAAATTAGAATCTTCAATAGGTTTTTTGCGATTTTACCTGCCTCTTTTTCCGGAATATCTTTTAATTCTTCTTTTTCCGATGAAAGAAGTATAAAGAGGTAAAATGGAATTTCTAGCGCTTCTGTAATTGATTTAAGACTTTCAATCGCTGGTGTTCTTTCTCCACTTTCGATTCGAGAGATATAGCTAGGATCTAAATTAGTTAGCTGTCCTAATTCTTTTTGTGATATATCTCTGGCAGCTCTAATTGTTCTAATTGCTTTACTATAATTCAAGGTATTATTTTTATTGAATTTTATTTAATTTAACCTTTTATAAGAATCCGAGTTAATTATTTTCTGGTTCTTATAGAAAGTTCTAAGGCTGACGCCCCCTAACTTACTCTAGCCTAAGCAATAGTTTAGAGATTTTCTCTATTGCCTTTTCGATTTGTTTGATATTACGAATCTTCAAGGCATGAGAAAGTTCTTTAATTGCTTTGGCAATTTCGGCTTTCTCGTCTGGCTCTAACTTTCCTTCTAAAACTAGGCGGTCTAGAACGTAGACAATCTGTTTTAGATTTTTGCCATTCATAATTCCTCCTTTCTGTGGCATTATTTATAAGTAATCAGGTGCCACGTGTCATTAATAGCCCCCTACTGGGAGAAAGTTAGAGTCACCTTAGACTTTTTAAAATCGTGTCGCTCTACCTAACATTTATCAGAAATACCAGAAAATATTCTTTTTTTTATTCAATAAATGTTGGCATTACGCCCCCGAAAAGCAGGGTAGAAAACCCTGCGGCGTTAGAAATTAACGCCATAAGTAATCGAACTTAATCGATTTAGTTGCCAGTACAAATCTTTGTGCCAGACAACTGTCTGGGTTACTAACTGACGGAGGAAATATTAATGTACAAAACAACAGCTTCTCGCTGTCCAAAACCAATTTTAACACTTCGCAAAAAGCTTGTCAATTAGATTGTCTCTTAGTCATTTGAGAAACTTCAGCAGTTAAAAATAGAGAATTCTCGCTTAATTATACTCAGGTTTTTCTATGTTTTATGCTAGACTTTAATTAATGCCCAATTTTGACTTCCAGAAGCTCTTAGAGCAAGGAAAGGTTCCTCTTCTTCTTGGTTTAATTGGTATTTTTTTAGTGAGCGTGGGGATTTTAACCACGCTTTTTTTAAATCAGCAAAAAGAACCAGAAATTGAGATTATCGCTAGTAAAGAGGAATCAGAAACAATTTGGGTGGATTTAGCTGGTTCAGTTATTCAACCAGGGGTTTATGAATTACCCTCTAATTCTCGTTACAAGGATTTGTTAGCTCTGGCTGGCGGTTTGTCAGCTGGGGCTGATCGGTCTTGGGTGGAAAAGAATTTGAATTTGGCCCAAGAGTTGGAAGATGGCCAAAAGGTATATATTCCTTCTCAGGGTGAGGATGGGGAAGTGGCAGGTGAATCAGTGAGTGGGAAGATTAATATTAATAGTGCTTCGGCTTCAGAATTAGATTCGCTTTGGGGAATCGGCGAGGCTCGGGCTAAAGCGATTATTGAGAATCGTCCTTATGCTTCTGTTGATGACTTATTAGATAAGAAAGTCATTCCCGCTAATGTTTTTGAAACAATCAAAGACGAGATTACTGTCTTTTAGATGAAACCTGCCCAAAAAATCTTTATTGGTTTTGTTTTGATTTTGGTTATTTTTCTTTACTTCTTTCGTCTTCAATCTGTTTCGAGATTAAAGATACCTGAGGGAAGGGAAATTACGCTCAAAGGAAGAGTCAGTCAGCAACCATATCTGAAGGATTCATACCAGATCATTTACCTTGGGCCGGTTTTTTTAGAAACCCACCGTTTTCCAGGCTATTTTTATGGTGATAGGTTGGTGGTTACTGGCAGATTTGAGAAGAGAGTGATAAACCCCTTTGATACCAGATATTCTGCTTACTTTCCAGACATTCAGAATGCAGAAGAAGAGGGAAAAGAAGATTTTTTATTTTCTTTTAAGGGTAGTCTTTATAATTTTAGAGGTCGGCTGGAAAAGGTGATTGCAGGGGTTTTACCAGAACCCCAAGCAAGCCTAATGATCGGTATTCTTTTAGGAGTTAAAAAAGAAATGCCTGAAAATTTCCTGAATAATTTGCGGGATACAGGCACACTTCATATCATTGTCGCTTCTGGTTACAATCTTTCAGTGATTGCTGGCTTCCTGGTTTCTTTTTTAGTTTGGTTGATGAACCGAAAAAAAGCTTTAGTGGTCGCTTTTTTAGGTGTCTTGTTTTATACCTTAATGGTCGGAGCCGAACCGCCGGTGGTTCGGGCCGCGATTATGGCGGGTTTAGCTTATACCGCTAAATATCTGGGGAGGATGAGTGATGGTTTGATTACTTTATTGGTTACAGCCATTATTATGCTATTATTATCACCTTTGATACTTTTTGATATAGGTTTTCAGCTCTCTTTAACGGCGACAGCCGGGATTCTTTTGATTCAGCCTCTTTTAAAGGAAGTTAGATTCCTTCGTTTACCTTTAGTCGGTGATAATTTGGCCACCACTTTGGCAGCTCAGGTAGGAGTGATGCCTATTATCTTGGTAAACTTTGGTAATCTTAGTTGGTTATCACCCCTTATCAATGCCTTGGTTTTGCCGCTAATTCCGCTGCTCATGAATTTAGGTGGAATTCTGGTTCTTTTTGGACTTGTTAGCAAACTCCTTGCTCAAGTGCTAGGGTGGTTATTGTGGTTACCTCTCACTTATTTTGTTAAATTGATTGAGTTTTTTGGGGGATGGGGTTGGATTAATTTTGATATAGATAGACTATCTTTTTGGTGGGCCCTTGGTTATTATTTTGTTTTGGGAGTGGTTCTTTATTGGCAGTGGAGAAAGAGATGGAAATTAACAGAGCCAAGGTTATTTTAGTTAGTTTGGTTTTAATTATTGGTTTAATTTGGTCAGCCATTCTTAGCTTACCTGATAATCAATTGCATTTGGTTTTTTGTGATGTAGGTCAGGGAGATGCGACTCTGATTTACCAAGGTTCTAATCAGATTTTGATTGATGGCGGCCCAGATCAGCGGGTTTTAAGTTGTCTGTCTCATTATTTGCCTTTTTGGGATCGAGAAATTGAAATGGTGATTGCCACTCATCCAGAATCAGATCACATTACTGGCTTGATTGATGTGATTGAAAGATACAAAGTGAAACAGTTTGTTATTAACTCAGTCGGTAAGGATTCAGCGGTTTTTCAAGAATTTCAGGCAGCTGTTTTAGCGGAAAAAGCGGCTGTTTATTTCCCTAAGGCTGGTGATAGGATAGAGATTAATTCCTTGGTTTTAAGTTTTTTGTGGCCTCGGACTCAAGAAAAAGTTTTAGGGGTGAGTACGGAGAGAGAGGTTAATGATACCTCTCTTGTTTTTGAGTTGGCTTATGGCCAATTTGAAGCTCTTTTAACTGGCGATATCTCCACTAAGGTTGAGAGTCAGTTGAGTTTGGAGGATATTGAGGTTTTGAAGGTAGCTCATCATGGGAGTAAATATTCAACTGATAAAAAGTTTTTAAAAGAATCTCATCCCGAATTGGCGATTGTTTCTGTTGGTAAAAATTCCTTTGGTCATCCCACTTCAGAAGTAATTGAGAGATTAAGTCAGGCGGGAGTTAAGTTATTGAGAACTGACCAAGAGGGAGAAATCGAGGTTGTGAGTAATGGCGAAACTTGGTATACTCAATGAGATGTTTCAGAATCAATTAAAAAAAGATTTTAATAAGGCTTTAAAAAAGCTGAAGATTGCTGATAAGGATTTAGAGTTTGAACATCCGGCTAATCCAGAGCATGGTGATTATTCTACGAACATTGCTTTGCGGCTAAAGAAAAAAGATATTCCCACTCCCTTTGATCTAGCTAACCAAATTGTTAATACTTTTCGAGGTCTGGGTCTGCCAGAATATCTTGCCAAGATTGAGGTTGAGGGGACTGGTTTTATTAATATTTGGCTTAAAGATGAAGCTCTTTTTGAAGAAGTGGGGAAGGTTTTAAAGGCAGAGGAGAAATATGGTTCTTCTGATTCTGGTAAAGGTAAAACCATGGTCATTGATTATTCTTCGCCCAATATTGCCAAGCCTTTTGGCATTGGTCATCTCCGGTCAACAATTATTGGCCAGGCAGTTTATAATCTCTATTCTTTTCTTGGCTGGAGAACAATTGGCGATAATCATTTAGGCGATTGGGGAACCCAATTCGGCAAGCTGATTGTCGCTATTAAGAAGTGGGGAGGAAAAAAGAAGTTAGATTCAGCTCAATTAGAAAAACTCTACGTTAAGTTTCATCGCGAAGCGGTTAAAAACCCTGAACTTGATGAAGAGGCCCGGGCTTGGTTTAAGAAATTGGAGGAGGGGAATCGGGAGGCGAAGAAAATCTGGAAAGTTTGCGTTGATATCTCAATGAAGGATTTTGAGCGGATTTATAATTTGTTAGGAGTGAAGATTGATTATGCTTATGGGGAGAGTTTTTACGAAGATAAAATGCCGGCCGTGATTAAAGATGTTAAACGAAAAAAGGTTGGAGTAAAGAGTGAAGGAGCTTTGGTCATTAAATTTTCGGAATTAAATATCCCGCCAGCCATTGTTCTTAAATCTGATGGGGCAACGACTTACGAAACCCGAGATCTGGCTTGTATTGTTTACCGGAAAAAGCGTTGGCAACCCGATTTATATATTTACGAGGTAGGGGCAGAGCAGAAGCTTCATTTCCAGCAAACCTTTGCCGCCGCCGTTAAATTGGGCTACGGTAAGCCTGAACAGTTTGTCCACATGGCTCATGGTTTTGTTCAGGTCTCTAGTGGCAAGCGAATGAGTACCCGGGCTGGTGAATCAGTTCGCTTGGAAAAGGTTTTGGAAGAGGCGATTAAAAGGGCTAGACAGATTATTAAAAATTCTGGGACAGCCAGAAATTTAGCGAAAAAAAAGCAGGAAGAAGTGGCCTGGGCCGTGGGCATTGGCGCGATTAAATATTTTGATTTGAGGCATCATTACACCAGCGATTTTGTCTTTGACTGGGAAAAAATGTTTCAATTAGAAGGTAATTCCGCTCCTTATCTCCAATACACTTACGCTCGTTGCCAGAGTATTTTAGAAAAGGCCGAGGATTATTCTCTGCCCGAGAAGCTGCCTCGATTAAAGTCTGAAGAAGTTTCTCTTTTACGGACCCTTTATAAATTTTCTGAAGTAATTCAAGAAGCGAGTGAGAGTTATTCACCTAATTTACTTTGTAATTTCTTATTTGATTTAGCCCAAAAGTATAATCTTTTTTATAATCAACAACCAATTTTAAAAGCTGATAGCGAGGAATCAAAGAATTTCCGCCTGGCTTTGACCGTAGCTATTGGTCAAGTCCTTAAGAATGGCTTAGGTTTGTTGGGAATTGAAAGTCCAGAGAGAATGTAATGTATCAACATCAATTAACCACTCTGAAAAATGGTCTTCGTTTAATTACCATTCCTATGCCTCAACTAGAGTCAGTGACGGTGATGGTTGGAGTTGGAGCGGGTAGTCGTTATGAAACTAAAGCGGTTAATGGCCTCTTTCATTTTATTGAGCATATGGCTTTTAAGGGAACCAAGAAAAAGCCTTCAACTTTTGATATTTCTTCAGAATTAGATGCTATTGGTAGCGGGTTTAATGCCTTTACTGATAAGGAATTAACTGGTTATTACATTAAGTTAGCAACTAGACATCAAGAATTGGCTTTTGACATTTTGTCGGACATGATGTTGAATTCTCTTTTTAAAACAGAAGAGATTGAGAGAGAAAAACAAGTCATTATTGAAGAAATTAATATGTACGGAGACACGCCTATTCGTCAAGTCCAAGAATATTTTGACAGGCTTTTATATGGCGATAATCCGATGGGTTGGAGTACTGCTGGAGAGAAGAAAAGCGTCAAACAGATTAAAAGGGGAGATTTTATTTCCTTTCTTAATCAGCTTTATTTTGCTCAAAACATGAATTTAGTTATCGCTGGTAAATTTGATCAAGGGGAAACAGAGAAATTAGCCAGTCGCTATTTTGAAAAACTTAAGAAAACCGGTAAAAAAGATACAAAAGAGATCAAAATAGAACAGAAGAAACCTAGATTAAAAGTTTATTTTAAGAAAACTGATCAGGCTCATTTTTGTTTGGGTGTTCCTGGTTATCAATACTCTCATCCAGATAGATTTATTCTGGCTGTTTTGTCTACCATTCTAGGAGGGAGTATGAGTTCTAGATTATGGATTCAAATAAGAGAACGACGGGGTTTGGCTTATTATGTTGGTTCTGAACCTGATTTTTACACTGATAGCGGCTATCTCTTGGCTCGAGAAGGAGTCAGATTAAAGAGTGTTGATGAAGCGATTAAGGTGACTCTTGATGAGTTTTGGAAGTTAAAAGAAACCCCAGTTTCTTTTAAGGAATTAAAAAAAGCCAAAGAATTTTTAAAGGGAAAGATGGTTTTGGCTTTAGAAGACTCTTTTAATGTTGCTTCTCGATACGCAGCCCAGCTTCTTTTGGAAAAAAAGATTCGGACGCCTGAAGAAACAATGAGATTGATTGACAAAGTGACAGTAGCTGATGTTCAGCGGGTGGCTAAAGCCATTTTTAAGCCCGAAAAGCTTAATTTGGCTTTGATTGGCCCTTACAAAGACGAAGACCGTTTTAAGAAACTTTTAGGAGGCAAGGGATAGATGGAAGAGAGTGTGGTTTTGATTAAACCCGATGGGGTTAAAAGGGGATTGGTCGGTGAGATTATTCGCCGTTTTGAAAGAGCTGGTTTGAAATTGATTGCCATGAAGATGATTTGGGTGGATAAGGATGTGGTGGGTAAACACTATACTGACAAAAAGGCTTATTTGATAGGTATTGGTAAGAAAACCTTAGAATCTTATAAAAAGTATGGGAAGGATCCTAGGGAGGAATTAGGTACCAAAAATCCTTTGGAGATTGGCAAAATGGTGAGGGAATGGAACATGGAATTCCTTTCTTCTGGTCCAGTGATTGCCCTGCTTTGGCAAGGTCCAAGCGCGGTTGAAATTATTAGGAAGATTGTTGGCTCAACCTTTCCGGCTTCCGCTCCACCAGGAACCATTAGAGGTGATTATTCTTTTGATTCAGCGATGTTTGCTGATACTCGAAAACGATCGACTAAGAACTTGATTCATGCTTCAGGTGATGCTCAGGAAGCTAAGTTTGAACGCCAACTTTGGTTTCGGGAAGAAGAAATCTACGACTATAAACGCTCTGAAGAAGAGGTCATGTTTTAATTAAGATTTAAGCTTCAAGAATAAATTTATCCTTAGAAAAATGAGGCCCCAGCGCTCTTTGAAAGATTGCCAGGGCCAGATTTCTGTCCCAACCTCATGAACCTTTTCGTTTCCGCTTCTGGCGGAGATGTCCGAAAAGGACGTAGAGCTCGTGCGCGCCGGACCCGATTAAGATCAATCCCCAGATGAGATCGCAAATCATTGTTATGATTGCAATGACATCTGCCTTCAGAAGGAGTTTACCCATCCAAAGGAGACTTAAGCCTGCGAGGATGAAGCCCACACAGAAGAATAAGCCTGAGATCAAATCCCTGGTATCGACGGTACGGCGTGGTTCCGGTATCGCCGTGATAAAACTTATCACGAAGGCAACGACGCCGATGATGAGACCGATCACCGGAGTGCGGTTGATTGGAAAGATCAGAATTGATCCTACCAAAGCCGCAACGATGCCGGTCACCACGATAATGAGAATTAAGCAGCCGATCCTCACTTCCTCTTTCCTATCCATGCTTCCCCTCCTTGATTGATAGGTTCTGATAGGTGCTAAGACAGTTTTCTGTCCTATAGTTTAGGGGAAAGGATATTTGAAGTCAAGTCGGGGTGGTGAGACTCGAACTCACGGCCTCTAGCTCCCGATGCTAGCGCTCTAGCCAACTGAGCTACACCCCGTATTTCTATTTTATCTTTTTTTCTTTTTTAAAGCAAAAATAGGGGATTGACTGACCCTTTTAAGTTCTAATATGATGTATTTAGTGACTACCTATCGGGTCAGACATTTTTGTGTTTTGGGAATTTGTGTTTTTTTAGCCACCCTTTTTACAATTGGCTGTTTTATTTTTCTTTACCAAACTCTGGTTCATCCTTCTGTTCCTATTGAAAATATTCAGGTGAGTAATCTTAGCGAGAATTCTTTAACTCTTTCTTGGGTAAGTTACAAACCAACAAGAGCAAAAGTTTACTATTCTCATTCTCCGATTTCTAGTTCAGCTCGGATTATCTTGCGGGTTTTACCGATGAACTTGATTTCTAGATTATTTGATTTAAAGGTCATTGGGGATGATTTTGGTCTGGTAGCAGCTACGGTTCATCATGTGACTTTAAAGGACCTTAAGCCTGAGACAGAGTATTACTATCTTATTTCAACTGGTAGGCAATTTTATTCTTATGATAAAGAAGGTCAATCCTTACCATTAATCAGGACGGCGGTTTCCTTGGAATCAGCTCCTTTTCCTTATCCTTGTTACGGTAAAGTACTTGATTTTGCTGAAGAAGCTCCAGAGGCACCTTTGATTGTTTATGCTTTTTCAGCGGAGTCTGGCTTAATTTCAGCTTACACCAACTCTCTAGGTAATTATAGTTTAGATTTAGGTTCTCTAAGAACAAAAGATAATCAGGGTCTTTTTGATTTAAACCAAAACAGAGTTTTGGTGTTGGAAGTTGAAGGCGGTCAGTGGGGCAAAATTACCCAGCCGTTATATTTTGATGAGTGTCAGCCAATTAAAACAATTAACCTAGAATGAAAAAAAGATTTTTTAAATTTATTAGTTTATTCTTGATTTTGAGTTTGTTTTTATCTTCAAGCCCTTCTTTTTTTTACGTTTACTCTAAATGTGACGAAGATGATACTGGGTGTAAGTTAAAGAAAAAAGCCAAGAAGAGTTGTAGTAGCGCTGATGATGTGGATACTTGTCGGGAAGGGAGAAAAAAGGCAAACGAGGAGTTGGGGAAAATTAGAGCCCAGCAACAAGCCGGGATGACTACTCCTCAACTAGAAACTACTGATCCTCAAGAGGCAGGTGATCTTACTTGGAATTCTTGTAAACAGGGTGGAGGAAGTGATTCAGAATGTGAATCTAAAGCAAGAGATGCTTATTTGGTAGTAGAAAAGGAGCATCCGGTTGATGCAGTGACTAAAGAGGCTCATATTATTAGGGATACCCTAAGAAAGACGGCTCTTGAAGCAGTTTCGGGCGGTAGAGGGAGCGAGGGATTAAGTTGGGAACAGGCAGAAAGGATTCGTCAAGAATCAGATATTGCTTCCAATCCAGTTTTGAAAAAGGAACATGAGGAAAGTTTTAGAGATCAATTATTTAGTCGTTATGGCGAGGACGTTACTGAAGAAGAGATTAAACAATTTAGGAGTGAATATTATCAACAACACAAAGATCAATATGAATTACCTTTGACGACTGAGTCTGATTTGACTACTTTAGGAAAAGATTTGCTTAATAGCGCTTCAATTAGTGAGTATCTTGCTGAGCAGTTAGGGCCTGAGCCTGAGCCGGAGTTAACTAGTGCAGAAGAAGAAGAAAGGTTGAAAAAGGGTACAGAGACGTTAATACAAGAAGGTTGTCAAGCTGGAGGATTGACATTTGAACTAACTGGCGAACAATATGGAGATTATACTGGTCATTATCGTTGCCGGGACAGGAAAAAAATTGCTTCTCAAGAAGCACGCACACTTAATAGAAACTATAGTTTGATAAAAATAAAAGAATCTAAACTTAATGAGGAGCAAGTAGAGGCGTATGATGAATTAGGGTCGGGTCTTACAGCGGGTTCAAAGCAAGATACTTTTTCCAATTTTCCTAGTGGTATTCGAGACGCACTTACCCGAGGAAACATTCCAGAATTTGATATTAATCAGGAGGTTAATAAAGAGCTAGTTGAGTCTTCTCAAAGAGTTTCGGGAAGAACAATTATCCCTGAAACTTTGCCGGCGGGTTTTCAAAGCAGGATTGCTAATGAAGGTGAGCTTCTTATGAAAGGCGTGATTGATAAAGATGAATATAATGAGAGAATTGATGAAATTATAGGAGAATACAGCGTTGAGAAAGTTAATGAAATTTTTAAGAATATAGAAGAAACAATTTCAGATATGACAAGTATGTTTGAACCTCAAGTAATTGTTCCCGAAGACTCAACTGCGGGACAAGTGGTGCTAAAGGTTCCTGGAACCGGAGATGCTGCTTCTGGACAACCTGGCGCGGTTCAGCAATTCAGGACTAATTTGAATAATCGGGTAAGAGAGACTCAGACTAACATTGGGAACGTGGTTGTAGGCAGAATTATTAAGGGAGGTTTGGACCTTGTCG
>Ga0307380_10001517_pt1 | contig 33918 bp, 32 predicted proteins | sample UN3MG_FD_202239 | JGI IMG/M metagenome (GOLD analysis project Ga0307380, IMG submission 202239) | Soil microbial communities from Risofladan, Vaasa, Finland - UN-3 | ecosystem: Environmental > Terrestrial > Soil > Coastal area > Acid sulfate soil | place: Finland: Risofladan, Vaasa | collected...
GCCTCATCGAGCAGTTGATCAGCCCGCTCGAAGTCCCCCCGCAACCGCTCCAGGTTGCCCATGGCGTCCAACAGATAGCCAACCAGGAAGCCTTCATCGGCCTCCTCAGCCAAGGAGAGCGCCCGGGTGTACTCCTCCTGTGCGAGGGTATACTCCCCTCTTATGCGATATACGTCGCCCGTGCTGGCCCGCGGATAGGCCTGAGGACGAAGCAATCCCATGGCCTCTCCCTCAGCCAAAGCCTCTTGGAGAGTATCCAAAGCCTCACCATATCTGCCCTGCCGGTATTGAGCCACACCGATGTTGTTGAGAGTCATCGCTATGTGGCCCCTGGCGCCCAGTCGGCGCCACACGGCCAGCGCCTTTCGGCTATAGTGCAGATACTTCTCTACATCCACGGAGTAGTAGATGGTGCCGATGTTGTGCAGGGTGTCGGCTACATCATAAAGACGATCCTCGCCAAGGCTCTCGAAGAGGGAGAGGGCCTCTCTGAGCCGAGCCAGCCCCAGTTCTAGCTCCCCCTGGAGCCCGTGGCAGATACCCACGATGCTGTGAGCCCTGGCCGTTAGGCTGGCGTCCTGGTTGTCACCCATCAGAGACAACGCCTGATCGGTCTTGGCAATGGCCTCCGCATACTCCGAACGAAGGCGATGGATGCTGCCCTCCTGCAAGAGAGCCCTCGCCATCCCCAAGCCATCCGATCTCTTCGCGAAACCATCTTTGCCCTTCTCTAGGGTCCGCACAGCATCATCAAGCCGGCCATAGTCCACCAGCACCCTCGACTGCCAGTAGTGCATCCAGGGCGACCCATTGCCGGCCTGGATCATCGAATCAGTCCAGAAAAGCAGGCTGCCCAACCTGCCCGTTCTGAAAGCCCAACTGGCGACCTCCTGCACCAACCGTTCCGCCTCGCCGAAGGCCCTAGCGGCCAGATAGTGACGGATGGCCTCGTCCCAAGCCTCCTGAGCCTCAAACATCCGGCCTGCCCTGAGGTGAAGGGCGATGTACCTGTCACCCTCCTCTTGGAGCTTGGCTGTCAGAAACTCTTGGAAGAGTTGATGGTATCGGAACCAGTCTTCTCCGTCTCCCACTAGCCTGGAAATGAAAAGGTTCTTGTCCTCCAGCAAGGCCAGCATTTCCCGTGCGTTGTCCAAGTCCAGCAAATCGTTGCACAGAGAGGGGTTCATCCGCTCCAGGACTGAGGATCCAGTGAGGAAGCTCTGTACGTCCTCCCCTTGCTGCTGCAACACCTCGCGGGCCAGATAGGCGAAGATCTGGCTGTCATCGCCCTGGGCCAGGGCCATGGTGTGTAGCAACCCTTTCCAGAGGGTGTGCGTCGTAAGAAGAATGGCTGTGATCCACCCCTCCGACTGTTGAGCCAGGCGGTCCGCCTCCTCCAGAGGCAGATCGAGATTGTGGTTCTGCCTGAGCAACTGCTGGATCTCCGCAGCGGTGAACTTGAGATCATCGTTGCCGAGCCCCTCCAGTTCACCACGCGCCACCAACTCAATGATGGGGAGTCCCAGGCTTGTGGTCCTGCTAGCTAGCAGGATATGACAGTTCTCCGGCAGACGGCGGAGCAGCAGGCTGAATAGAGAGGTTACATCCTTCGAATCGCTCACCAGGTGGAAGTCGTCAATGACCAGGGCGAAGTATTCAGGGATGACGTCGTAGATTTCGTTCACCAGGGTCCCCACAGCGGACCTCAAGGACGCCCCACGAACCCCCTCATGAAGCGCGGCGAGCGTCCTATCGCCAAACTGTGGAAAGCGCTCTCTGATGGAGGCCACAAGATACTCGAGGAATGACCTGGGGTCGCGGTCCCACTCGTCTAGCGAGTACCAGCACAGCGGTAGGTCGGTGTCATGAGCGTAGTCGGTCAGCAACGTGGTCTTGCCGTAGCCTGCTGCCGCCGAGATGAGGATCAGCTTGCGGTCGATGCGCTCATGGATGAAATCGACGAGCCGGGCACGGCGCAGGAAATTGCGCCGTTTCCCTGGTACGACGATCTTAGTCTTGACGGTGGTGATCTCCCCGCTCATGGTGTTCCTCACTGCACTGAAGAGAAACTACCTAACAGGAATTGGGCGGCCTGCCTCGGGCCTCGCCAAGCGGGTCTCGACCTATTCCCTCTGCTTGCAGCTGCGGTCTGTACCGCATTGACCCCGGCCCCGGCAAGATGAGGACCCCTAGCCTAGGCGGCGCCAGGGCATCACAGCAGGGAAGAGCGATCGGAAGAAGTCCTTCAATGACGTGAGTGTCTGCTCATCCGATTCGCTGACGTTGGCGTGCAGCGTGACCGAGAGGATGCCGCTCTCGGGCACTCGCTCCGGGTCCGTCCACAGGTACCAGTAGAGGACGACGCGTCTCGCCTCGTTCTTCTCGGTAATGACACGCTGTACGCTGACCGAGGAATCACCTATGTCTACGCTTTCGAGTCCAACGTCAACAATCCGCCACCCGCTGCCCGGGTAGCAGGTCAAGGCAGTATGCTCGAAGAGATGGAAGCTCTTCCCCCCCCTGCTACCGATGATGGAGAAGTACAGCCTATTGCCGCTATCATCTCGGTACTCTCTCGTGGTAGCGACCTCGGGATTGTCATACCATTCATCCACGGTCGGTCCCATGGGGGAATCCGCTCCGTCCGATCGCCAGCCTCCAAGCTCTCTGGGAATGCCCTCGAAAAGATCCTCGCGCAGCGTAAAATCAATGGCAGTGGAAAGGGCCCGCTCGTACGTTGTCCGGCGATACCAACCCTCCACGTCAACCAGCACCACCTCGGTAGCATTGCCACCCGCGTCGCCGGCCACTTCCCCAGACTGGGCAACGGGCGCAGGCCGAGGGGAAGCAAGCCCCTGCGAAATCAGAAGCCAGGCCCCGAGCGCGCCTGCAAGCAGCGCTACGACGATCAGATATCGCGCCGAATCTCTGAACACCCCACCAGCCTGCTACCTAGAATAAGCAAGGCGAACGCCAACAAGAAGAGGACCGGGCTGGAGTAGTCATGGAAATACCTCATTCCGACCTCAGCCCCGAAGAAATGAGCAATACCTAGCAAAGACGAGACGCGGATGATGTTGGCCACCAGAGCAATGGGAATGGCCATGACAATCAGAATGGCCTTGGCGCGGTATGATCCTTCCAAGATATACACGAAAATCACCACCAAAGTAGCGAGCGCCACAACCGAGTTCAACCCGCTACAAGCCGCACCCACTACGAAGCTGGAGTTCTGAAGCTGGATCTGCGAACCGTGGTTCACGGCAGGTATGCCCAGCAGACTGACCACCGAAGTGGAAGTTGTCGCCGTGAAGGCCTCCAGCGCCGGGCTAAGCCGATTGATGAACGGCAGCGGGATCATGAAGAGCAAGAAGGCGAGAGGAAAGGCTATCCGTCGGGTGGCCTGCTCTCCCAGGAAATAGAGGGCAAGCCCGGCCAGGAGCACAACCAGGGCAAACGCGGAGACATGATAGGCCTGCCAGACTTGAGCCACGAGGAACCCCACGAGACCGACGCCCAGGGCCAACAACCCTAGATTACTGGGCTCTCGCTTGTCTCGAGCGAACGCTTCCCTTCTCCGCCACAGAAAGAAACCAGAGATCAAGGGTATCAGAAAACCGTGGGAGTAGTATGAGTTGTTGAGCCAGTTGTAGGCAAGCCAGGTGAAGGTGGGTGAGAAGAGGAGTATCACCAACCCAAGGATGATCGCTCCTCCAGCTATGTCTCGTTTTGCTCCATGCATTCCAGTCAAGCCCCTATCCGCTCGAAACATGAATAGTATATCATCTGCTGAACGTCTGTGTCAACCACCTTTATGAGCAGCTACTCCGGGTCCAGGACCACGGGGCAACTGACGGGCTCGTGCCACCATACACAACATATAGCGTGTCTATTTCCTCACGCCCCCACAACTTGTGGCCCGAACCGGATTGAACAACTGTAGAGCTTTTCAAATCATCCGAATTGTGCTAGAATATAGGTAGATAACGAAGGAGGTCTGCTGACAACAAGTGGCACAGAACTCGCTCACCTATGGAGCCTCTGACATCGAGATACTTGAAGGTCTCGAAGCCGTGCGCCGACGCCCCGGTATGTACGTGGGCAGCACCGATGTTCGCGGCCTGCACCACCTCATCTTCGAGGTTGCAGATAACTCGGTAGACGAGGCGCTGGCCGGGTCTTGTGACGAGATCCAGGTCACTATTCATCCTGACCTTTCAGTTACGGTGGTGGACAACGGGCGCGGTATCCCCGTCGACGTCCACCCCCAGACCGGTAAGTCGGCTCTGGAGGTGGTCCACACCGTCCTCCACTCGGGGGCCAAGTTCGGGGGCGGAGGCTACAAAGTTGCCAGTGGACTCCACGGAGTAGGCGTCTCAGCGGTCAATGCCTTGGCGGAGTGGCTGGAGGTGGAGGTCAGACGGGACGGCAAGAGGTACTTCCAGCGGTACGAGCGGGGCGTGCCGACCAGTCCTGTGAAGGTGATAGGCGATAGCATCAAGGGCACGGGCACTGAGACTACCTTCCTGCCCGACAAAGAGATATTCAATACCATTGACTACAAGTTCGGGCCCTTGGCCGAGCGCTTTCGAGAGATGGCATTCCTTACCAGAGGCCTCCGGATTGTCTTCCGAGACGAGCGTATTGACCAGCGACGAACCTTCTACTTCGAAGGCGGCATCATTTCCTTCGTCCGGCGACTGAACTGGAACCGAAAATCCCTCCACGACCCCATCCACGTCGCGAAGGAGGTCAATGGGGCCGTAGTGGAAGCCGCCATTCAGTACACCGATGGCTTCGCAGAATCCATCCACGCCTTCGCCAACAACATCAACACAGTGGACGGAGGAACGCATCTCACCGGCTTCCGGTCCGCCCTCACCAGAAGCATCAACGACTACGCCCGCAAGAACAGCCTGCTGAAAGAGAATGATCCGAACTTCTCTGGCGATGACGTGCGCGAAGGCCTGACAGCCATCATCAGCGTCAAGCTGACCGATCCACAGTTCGAGAGCCAGACCAAGGCCAAGCTGGGCAATGCGGAAGTGAAGGGATTGGTCGAGTCTGTGGTCTCTGAGGCCCTCTCGACCTTCATGGAGGAAGATCCCAGGGGGGCCAAGGCCATCGTCGAGAAGTGCCTCGTCGCTTCTCGTGCGCGAGCCGCCGCGCGGAAAGCGCGAGACCTCGTGGTCCGCAAGAGCGCTCTGGAAAGCCTGACCCTACCCGGCAAGCTTGCGGACTGCTCGGAGCGTGACCCCTCGAAGTGTGAACTCTACATCGTGGAGGGCGACTCAGCAGGCGGATCGGCCAAACAGGGCCGCGACCGACGCTTCCAAGCGATCCTGCCCATGCGGGGCAAGATCATCAATGTCGAGAAGGCCCGCCTCAACAAGATCCTCAGCAACAGGGAGATAGAGGCGCTCATCAGCGCCCTGGGCACAGGCATCGAGGAGAGTTTCAACCTCGACAATCTGCGCTACCATCACATCATAGTCATGACCGACGCAGACGTAGACGGCGCCCACATTCGCACTTTGCTCCTCACCTTCTTCTTCCGCTACATGGAGCCGATCATCAATAGTGGGCACCTGTTCATTGCTCAACCTCCATTGTACCGCATCTCCACCAGATCCAACGAGTACTACGTGTACAGTGAGGACGAGAGAGAACGACTGATCAAGAAGCTGGGTAGCGTCAAAGTGGAGATGCAGCGGTACAAGGGACTCGGTGAGATGAACCCCGAACAACTCTGGGAGACCACCATGAACCCGGAGTCGAGAACGCTCCTACGGGTCGCGATAGATGATGCGGTCAGGACCGACAGCACCTTCGACAAGCTCATGGGCCCAGCCGTCCCACCGCGAAAGCGGTTCATCCAAACGCACGCCAAGTCCGTGAGGAATCTGGATATCTAGGACGGCGCTCCCTGCCGTCTGTTTCCGAGTCACGCGGCAGCACCCAGCGGACCGGCGCCCCCGATGCCAACACTGCCCAGCGACCTAGTTCCCGTTCGGGCAACACGCTTGAGGAGTAGCGCAGATGCGCGATGACGTGCTCAGGTACAACACCGTATCTTCCAGATTCGGAGAGGTGACCTTGATTTGGCGCGAGGACGAGCCGGGACCAAGAGTGGTCGAGATCCTGCTGCCCAGTCGGCAGGGACGGCTCGATCAGTTCGCCGCGCTACGTGACCGGCACGAGACTATGGATCGCCTGAGCGAGGCCCTATATGACTACCTCGAGGGGAAACCAGTCGAGCTGCCCACGCACGATCTCGACTGGGGTCGCTGCTCGGAATTCCAAAGGTCCGTCCTCGTAGCAGAAAGGACCATCCCCAGGGGACGCGTCGCCACATACCACGAGCTGGCAGCGCGTGTCGGAAAGCCAAAAGCAGCCAGAGCTGCGGGGACCGCCCTCGCGCGCAACCCATTCCCCATCATCGTCCCCTGTCATCGAACGATCAGAAGCGACGGCAGCCTGGGAGGCTTTGGTGGAGGCCTACCCATGAAGCGGGCCCTGCTGGAGATGGAGGGTGTCGCCTTTGACCAGAGGGGCAAGGTGGAACGCGAGTTCTTCTGGGATTGGACCACTGGCGCTTGATCGTCCGTCGCGGCCAGCGTTGGCGCCCCAGGGCGCGTGGGGCCCCTTTCCATCCCTCTGATGTGGTCCACCTATCCCAATCTCAGGCCCGGCTCGCTCGTCGACCGCAGTTCTCAACACGATACTCTCACCGCCCCATTGACCCATCACCCTCAATGAGGTATAGTTCCCGGCACACAAGCGGGTGAATATCGGACGAAGGGTTGACCTATGGATATCGCCATCGCCTCCGACCACGGCGGATTCAGCCTGAAAGATGAAATAGCCGAGCTCTTGAAGAGTATGGGGCACACGTGCCATGATCTGGGTCCCCAAGACGGCTCCGCGGTGGACTATCCGGACTACGCACAGAAAGTGGCCACTGCGGTAGCCGAGGGCTTGTGCGCGAAGGGTATCCTCATCTGTGGCACCGGGCAGGGCATGGCTATGACCGCGAACAAGGTGAAGGGCATCCGCGCCGCTGTGTGCCAGGATACCTACTCGGCCCGCATGAGCCGAGAGCACAACGACGCCAACGTACTCTGTTTGGGCGAAAGAGTGGTCGGTCGTGGACTGGCAGCAGATATCGTCAAGACCTGGATCAAAGCAGAGTTCTCCGGCGAGGAGCGGCACAGCCGACGAGTGGCTAAGATCTCTGCCCTCGAACACGAATGATCCAAGCAGGTCCCTCAGACTACGTGGCGTGTCGTCTCAGTGAACGATCTGGCTTTGGTCTGACGCTGGGGGCTCTCGACTATCTCTCATCCGGATCCCGCATCATGGTCTACTATCGGTTCGTGATCCGCCGCCGCAGGCTATCCACCGGCTAGAATCATGGCCCACCACTCGCAGGTCCACATCCTAGGCATACGGGTCGACGACGTAACCTACGATGAAGCGCTCGCCCGGATAGAAGAGTTCATCGCAGACGGGCGCCCCCATCAGGTGACCACGGTCAATCCGGAGTTCATCATGACTGCCCAAGGGGACCCCAGCTTCGCTCACATCCTCAATCGGGCGCACCTCAACCTGCCAGATGGCCAGGGCCTGATCTGGGCAGCAAGCCTGCTGGGTGTTTCCCTGAGGGAGCGGGTAACCGGAGTTGACACCGTGGTCAGGCTGGCCCAACTATCAGCCGAGAAAGGGTACAGCATCTTCCTGCTGGGTGCAGGTGAGGGGGTAGCCACGGCGGCAGCCCAGGAGTTGCAGCGTCGTTTCCCCCGACTGGAGATCGCTGGCACCTACGCCGGATCGCCAGCACCTGAGGAGGACGATCGGATCACCGAGCGCATTCGATGTGCCAATCCGCATCTGCTGCTAGTGGCCTACGGGGCGCCCCACCAGGAGAAATGGATCTCGCGAAACATGGGGCGTGTTGCCGTTCCGGTATCCATGGGAGTCGGCGGAGCCTTCGATTTCGTCTCTGGAGCAGCCACGCGCGCACCAAACTGGGTGCAACGCCTTGGCCTGGAATGGCTGTACCGCCTTGCGCACCAGCCGAGGCGCTGGCGCCGAATGCTCGCCCTGCCCAGATTCGGCCTGCTGGTCCTGCGCGACAGCACTAGATAGGAAGTGCAGAGGAAAGAGGGAGGGTCATGGATTCTACCACTCTCATCTGGCTCTTCTTGATCTTCGCAGCATTCACGCCTGCCCTACAGAGACGATATCAGGAAGCGTGTAGGCGTTTTGTCCTGCAGCGCTTCGAAAAGAAGCGCAACTCCCGTGTCATCACCCTGATTCATCGCCAGGAAACGATGAGTTTCCTCGGCATCCCATTCTCTCGCCACCTCGACGTTGATGACTCCGAGCAAGTTCTGAGAGCCGTCCGCCTCACACCTGAGGACATGCCCCTGGACCTGATCTTGCACACACCAGGCGGCCTCGTGCTGGCTGCTGAGCAGATCGCGCAGGCACTGGTGCGCCACAAGGCCAAAGTAACCGTATTCGTGCCCCACTACGCCATGTCAGGTGGTACGCTCTTGGCCCTGGCCGCTGATGAGATCGTGATGGACCAGAACGCTGTTCTGGGGCCGGTAGACCCGCAGGTGGGCCAGTTCCCAGCGGTATCCATCCTCAAGGTCTTGGACAGGAAAGAGATCAACGAGATCGACGACGAAACATTGATCCTGGCAGACATCGCCGGCAAGGCCATGGGACAGGTCCTAGACACGGTGAGGGAGATCCTCGAAGGGAACGACTTGGAGAAGGCCGAGGCCCTCCGTATAGCAGAGACTCTCGCCAGTGGTAGATGGACTCATGACTACCCCATCTCCCTCGAAGAGATCCGGAAGCTGGGCCTCCCTGCTAACGAAAACATGCCCGATGAAGTGTACGCACTCATGGATCTGTACCCTCAGGCTGGAGGCCGTCGCCCATCAGTGCAGTACATCCCCACTCCCTATCAACCTCCAGAGAGGAAGGAAAGCGGCAAAGGAGACAGAGGATGATCCCGCTTGGCGACAGTGTTCCCTCCGAGCGCACTCCTTTCGTCACCTACACGCTGATCGCGGTCAACGTGCTCGTGTTCTTCTGGGAGTTGTTGATGGGTGCCCAAGCAGAGGCTCTCATCTACGCATGGGGCACCACCCCGGTTGACATCATCAACTGGCAGCAGAACCCCTTCGTGTTGTCCACACTGGTGACATCGGTATTCCTGCACGGAGGTTGGCTGCACCTGATCGGCAACATGCTCTACCTGGGCATCTTCGGGGACAACGTCGAAGGCATCATGGGCCATCGTCGCTTCATGTTCTTCTATCTGCTCTGCGGTGTAGCGGCAAACGTGGCCCAGGTCATCATAGCACCAAGTTCCATGATCCCAGGCATCGGAGCCAGCGGCGCCATAGCCGGAGTGCTCGCTGCATACCTGATGTGCTTCCCACGAGCCCGGGTATTCGTGGGGATCCCGCTCTTGATCTACATGGAAGTGATCGCCCTGCCAGCCATACTGGTGCTTGGATTCTGGTTCGTGGTCCAGTTGTTCAACGGAGTGGCAGCCATCGGGATGTCCAGCGAGGCAACGATGGGTGGAGTGGCGTGGTGGGCCCATATCGGAGGCTTCGTTGCAGGAATGCTCCTCACTCCGCTGCTCCGGCAACGCCGGCGCAGCCACTTTCGTTACCTGGACACCATGGACCGCCGCTACCTGAGCCGGTAGGGCACAGCTGTGGGTGAACCCCTCCCGCCGCATGCCACCAGGGTCTCTCACACCCCTCAGGAAGTTGCAGGACATGACACTTTGTGCTAGAATGAATAAGATGAGAACGCTGGGGCGTCGCCAAGCGGTAAGGCAGCGGCCTTTGGAGCCGCCATTCGGAGGTTCGAATCCTTCCGCCCCAGCCTACTTGAGGAGGTATGCAGTCCATATTACGAGAATCTCGTAGTATGGAGCGCGATGGACGAGGAACCCTCCAGTAAGAGGATTCGTCAGTTGCCGCCACACGGCGGGCCCGAGCCGGGATCACCTCTCGTGCCGTCTGAAAGCGAGGTGGTCTTGGCTTTTTTCTACTTCGTGGAGGTACCATGAGTGTTCAGGCCGTAGTACTATCTGGCGGCGCGGGCGAGCGAGCTTTCCCGCTGAGTACAGACAGACCCAAACCCATGTTCGAGTTGCTGGGAAAACCGTTGCTCCAGTACGTGATCGACAACCTCCGGGAGGCCGGTATCGAGAACGTGATCATCGTCACCGGGCCTGAATCGCAGACTATCCGCGAGTACTTTGGTGACGGAGGGGCCTTCGGGGCAAAGATACAATATGTGACGCAGGAAAAGCCTCTGGGCATGGCCAACGCCCTCAAGGCAGCGGAGCATCTTCTGAAAGACCGGTTCTTCATGCTCAACGGCAATGACATCTTCGAGCCCCGCCTGCTGGGAGAGGTCGTCGACAAGGCCAGGAAGTCCGGTAGCGACATGGCCCTGGTGGGCAGGGAGATGGACAAGCCCTGGAGGTTCGGCGTATTCGAGTTTCAGGACGGCAAGGTCACAGCCGTCGTCGAGAAGCCACCCATGGGTGAAGAGCCCAGCAACATCGTGGTTGTGGGGGTCTATTTCTTCTCCAGGCTCATCTTCGAGTACATAGACCGCACCCCGCTCACCAACTACCAGCTAGAGATTGCCTATCAGGGTTTGATCGACGAAGGCAATGTCGAGTTCGTTGCCTACGATGGCGTCTTCGAGTCCTTCAAGTACCCGTGGGACCTCCTGACGATCAACGAGCATCTGATGAGCAGGTTCGTCACCGAACCACGCATAAGCGATCAAGCCCACATCTCGGACAGAGCGATCATAGACGGCAACGTGATCATCGAGGAAGGCGTCAGGGTTTTCGAAAACGCCGTCGTCCGCGGGCCGGCGTACGTCGGCCACAACAGCGTCATCGGCAACAATGTACTCATCTGGAACCGTTCCTCCATCGGCGCCAATTCGGTGGTGGGCTTCTCCTCGGAGATCAAGCACTCTCTGATAGGGAGGAACTGCTGGATCCACATGTCCTATGCGGGTGACTCGATCATCTCAGACAACTGCTCTCTGGGAGCCGGTACCATCACCGCCAACTACCGGTTTGATGAGAGTGAGGTCCCGGTCAACGTCAAGGGAGAGGAGATCTCCTCGGGTACCGACAAGCTAGGGGTGATCATGGGGCCAGACTGCAAGACCGGCTGCAATGCAACCCTTATGCCAGGGACAAAGGTGGGCCCCCACAGCATTGTGGGCCCGGGAGTAATGCTGCGTGACGATCTTCCCCCAGATAGGATCATCATGGGCCCGGCTCCCTATACCATCACAGAAAACGAAATCGAGCTCTCTGCGGAGGCAAAGGAACAGAAGATGAAGGTGCTCCGCGAGAGAACAGGCAGCAAGTCATAGCTTTCTGAAAGGAGGTTCGCAACTGGACGCCGAGAGTTCCATAGCACTGTCGTTAATCGGCCTGTCGCTGCTTCTTACCGCTTTCGCTTCCGCCGCGGAGGCAGCGGTCACGTTGGCCAATCCCTTCCGCGTGAAGAGGATGGCCGGAGAGGAAATCAGAGGGGCGGATCGCGCCAACGCCATTCTTGAGCGCGAAGAGTGGCACCTCTCTGCCCTGCTGATCCTCAAGAATGCGGCCCTGATAGTTGCCGCTTGCCTGACCACGGTCTTGAGCCTCAGCTATGCGCCTCAATGGGGCGTCGTGGTCGCGATCTTTTCTCTCACGCTCCTCGTTCTGTTTCTCTGCAGGCTTCTTCCCCGCACCTGGGCCATGCGGGATGCGGAGAAAGCAGTTCTGCTGTTAGCCATTCCCATCCGATGGCTGAGTCTGCTGCTGTACCCTGTTGTGCGCTCGTTTCGAGGGATCACCAACGCCCTTGTGGGTGACTCCGAGGGCGACGAGCCTCCCAAAGACGCTGCTGAGATGGAGGAGGAGCTACGCCTGTTCATTGATGCCGGCGAAGAAGAAGGCTACATAGAAGAAAATGAGCGGGAAATGATAGCCAGCGTCTGCGATTTCGATGCTACTCTCGCCCGCGAGATCATGGTGCCACGCATCGACATGGTGGCGCTGGAAGCGGATGCTTCGATAGAAGAGGCCCTTGATGTCATCGTGGAGACCGGCTATTCTCGTATCCCCGTATATGAAGGTACCATAGAGAACATCCTGGGCATCCTGAACGCCAAGGACCTCTTGGCTGACCTGAAAGACAACGGCAGTTCGCAGCAAGGACTACGCGACCTTCTGCGCCCTGCTCATTTTGTCCCGGAGACGAACAAGGTGGGTGAGGTTCTGAGGGAGCTACAGCGTGAGCGCATCCAGCTCGCTATCGTTGTCGACGAGTACGGTGGCATCGCCGGATTGGTGACCGTGGAGGATGCTCTTGAGGAAATCGTGGGCGAAATCGAGGATGAGTACGACACGGTGGAACCTTTCTGCGAGATGGTGAGCGACCAAGAGGCCATATTCAATGCACGAATCGATCTTGACGACGTGAACAGCCTGTTGGACACAGACCTACCCACCGAGGACAGTGACACCCTGGGAGGGCTCATCTATTCCTCGCTAGGAGGCGTCCCCAAGGTCGGCGATGAGGTCGAGCTCGATGGAGTGCGGATTACCGTGTTGTCCCTGCTTGGACGCCGCATCAAGAAAGTGAGAGTCGTCAAAGATGGATAGCCCCGACCCGTTTGAGGAGTTGATCGCTCTGGGTACGAAGGCACGCGCCAACGCCTACGCACCATACTCTCGCTTCCCCGTGGGTGCGGCGCTCCGCACAGCGTCAGGGCGCGTATACACCGGCTGCAACGTGGAGAACGCCTCATACGGTCTCAGTATTTGTGCAGAGCGAGTCGCCGTGTTCAAGGCCGTATGCGAAGGGGAGCACGACTTCGAGATGCTGGCCGTGGTCAGCGACTCCATGGCATCTCCCTGCGGCGCCTGCCGTCAGGTGTTGGCTGAGTTCGGTCTGGACACCAGAGTCGTCATTGCAGACCTGGAGGTCGGACGGCAGGTGCTCACTGTCGGAGATTTGCTGCCAGCAGCGTTCACACCCGCCTCTCTACCCCAGGCTCCTTTGGACGACCGGCAATAGATCCGCTAGACACACCTGGCTGCCAGGTCAGGAGCAAAGCTCGGAGTGTTGGCAGGGAATCTGACGCCGGAGAAGAACCAGACTCGACGAGGTCGCCATGCAGATCGAGAGAAAGCATCTTTCTGAGATGATCTCTTACGCGCGGGACGAAGCACCTCGGGAAGCGTGTGGAATCCTCGCTGGTAAGAGCGGCCGTGTGCTGAGGATCTACAGAACCCGGAATGCGGACCGCAGCCCAACGTCCTACAGGCTTGATCCCGACCAGCAGCTCCGGGTATTCAAGGACATCGAGGACAGAGGACTGGAACTCATTGGCATCTACCATTCGCATCCCTCCTCACCTGCAGTTCCCTCTGACAGGGACGTAGAGCAAGCCTACTATCCAGAGGTTTCCTACATCCTGATCTCTCTGGCCGACCCGGCCGAGGCACAAGTCAGTGCCTTCCGGATCACCACGGAAGGTGTGACCGAGGAAGACTTGGTCGTCATTTGACCCCCACTCAGCATGCGGCTAGAATGTGCCCAAGGAGGGGCAGTTGGTCAAGGACCCTGGGGAGCGAAGAACCTACAAGGGACTGAAGGTCGTGTTGAGGCCGACTTGACATTGCCGCGCTCCTGCTTCGTTGTGCGCGTGATCTCAGCAGACCCATACCTTCAGAGCAGTGCTGCGCGGATCCCTGGGCAGTTGGCAGCCACACCGTGCCAGCATTGCTTTAGATGCCTTGACTCGGTCGACAAGAATCCAAAGGGTTGCCCGCAGTGAGCCAAAGTCACGGTATCTCACTCAGGGGATCACCACATCGTGCGGTCCAGGAATGGCGCTACCTGACGCAGCGTAGCTGGTCTCTGCAGGACGTCGGACAGTTCTGGGACTCGGTAGCGGATTACGATGCTGTCAATCGGGAGACCTACTCCTATGCCCGCCGGTTCACCGACTCTTTTCGGCTGGCGCGGGATCTTATCAGCCGGAACAACATCACCCTCGATATCCAAACTCGAACGGGGCATGGAAGCGCCTTCTGGGCAGAGCACGGATTCGTGCGCCAGGTCTACATCGTCGATTTCTCGGCGCGGATGCTGTCCGCTGCCTCCTCGAGGCTGTCGGCCGCTGGAGTGGACTTCGACGCCCAGCTGATCGACCGTTTTCCACTCCCCTTTGGCGATGACACGTTCGACCTTGTACTCAGCTACGAGACCATCGAGCACATCTGGGAGCGAGCCACCTTCATACATGAACTGTCTCGCGTGTTGAAGCCTGGCCAATGGATGATTCTCACCTGTCCCAATCTGCTCTGGGAACCCGCTCACTGGATCTCGGCGATTCTGAACGTCCACCACAGTGAAGGGCCCCACAGATTTCCCAGGCGCAGCAAGCTTCTAGCCCTATTCAGGTCGAGCGGCCTCAACATCGTCCGAGAGAACTCGACCATCATTCTGCCGTTTTCGTCCAGTCTTTCGGTATCCGCTGATCGATCACTTGAGCGCAGGCTTCCAGGCAACATAAAGCGCCTGGTCGCTCTCCGCCGTAGTTTCCTGCTCCGGAAAGTCGAGCCGAAGGGCAAGGCGATGTCGCGGACCGAGTAGGCGGTCGGTCGCGATGAGGCAGTTCGCCTTGAACCTGTTGACAAGGGTCAAGGTCGTGATCTTGGGGGACAGAGCTTGTGCTACACAGAGCTGAGAGGCATCGCACCCCTCGCAAAGTGTGAGTGAACCTCTCTGCAAGGGAGAGATGAGGATGAGTCAACCCATCGTTGTGGTGATCGGTGCAGCGAGCCTGGATACGAAGGGGCGCCCCAAGACCCCACTTGTGGGAGGCACCTCGAACCCGGGGTACATCAGGGTCAGCCCTGGCGGCGTAGGCCGCAATGTGGCAGAGAACCTGGCGCGACTCGGGGTCCCCACCGCCCTGTTGTCCGCTGTCGGTGATGACTCAGCAGGCAAGTACATTCTGGACACGACCAGGGCAGGCGGCGTCGATGTCAGCGGTGTGATAGTCTCCTCCGCATTCCCCTCGGCAACCTACCTGGCAGTCGTCGACGAGAACGGACATCCGGTTCTCTCCATTGACGACATGCACATCATGGAACTGGTTACCCCCAAGCACATCTACGCGCATCGGAAGTGGATCAAAGAGGCCAGGATGCTGGTGCTGGACGCCAATCTCAGCCCTGCTGCGATCAAGTCGACCATCGCCTACGCCAACAAATGGGACGTCCCTGTGTGCGTGGATCCTGTCTCCGTGGCTCTAGCGCCACGTATCAGTCCATACCTCTCCAAGCTCTTCATGGTCGTCCCCAACGAGGACGAGGCTGAGGCCCTCTGTGGCCATCGCTCTGCTGATAGTCTCTGGGCAACCGCAGCGGCACAGCAATTGGTCTCCATGGGTGTCGAGACCGCCGTCATTACTCTGGCAGAAAAGGGCTTGGCCTACGCTACGTCCGAGGAGAGCGGTCGCGTACCGGCCATCAGCATAGAGGTGGAGGACCCCACAGGAGGCGGAGATGCCCTGACAGGAGCTGTGGTCTTTGGCCTCGTGAACGGCTTCTCGGTGAGTGAAGCCGTACGATTGGGAGTCTCTGCCGCTTCCCTCACGCTGACCAGCACTCACACGGTATTCCCCGAACTGAGCCTCGAGAGGCTCTACGAGCAGTTGGTCATCTAGCCCCAGACTGAAGTGTGGTCCAGCCGAGTCCGAGCCGCCAGGAGCGTGCGCTTGACCAGAGCACGAGTCGGTCCCCGTTCTCGCCCCCCCGGTCAGCTACTCCAGAGCACCTTCTCTGCCCCTTGCACCAGCCTGGCGGATATCGCCACCTACGGCAGCGGCCGGGAGCCGCGCCCTGAGACACTCGAACGGTAGACCGCAGTCCGTGCCGAACGAGCGAGGCGTCGGCGCTGAGCAGTTGGAGGATGTCGCGCGGCCGACCCCAGCTTTCTTGTCCCTCCATCTTTCACCGTCAGAGTTTGACAAGGCACCAACGCCATAGTATGATTTGGCGGTCGCCCTCGCAGATCACCATCTCTGGACTCTGCAATCCGCTGCGGCAAATGCCTCGAAAGCGGTGCTCTTGCGAATGGACATCTTGGACCTATGCTGGCGCACTCTCGGTTCCCGCAGGGCTACCCTGGCAATACTATTTGTGCTCATACTCGCACTCTTATGCGGTGCAATCCTTCCTCAGAGATCACCCGGCCTGTCGCTCGATCCTGCCGAGTATGCGCACTGGCGTGCAGACATCCAGGCTCGCTACCTGCAGTGGGCTGATCCACTCATCAATCTGGGGCTCTTCTCCGTACGTGAGTCGTTCTGGTTCACCATTCCCCTGGCACTGCTGATAGTCAACCTTGTGCTCTGCACTCTTGACCGTCTCGAAGCAGCCCGTCGGAGACTTCGCCCGACCCTCCAAGACCTCGTGCTCTCTTTCACCGTGGTACCTCAGGCTCAGCGCTTCCGCTTGGCGGGGGGGCAGGATTCTACGCTGGCAAAGCTGGCAGAACTCCTGGAAGACCGCCGATACATGGTCTCTATTCAGGAGGGCAGCGCAGATTGCTACCTCACGGCCGAACGCCTCGCCTTCACTGAGTGGATCACCGTGCTTGCGAACTTTGCCATGATCGTCATCGTCGTGAGCGTGATCCTCGGTCCACGGCTGGCTCACAGAGAGCCGGACATAGCCCTGGCGCCTGGTCAGGAACACCGACTTCAACACGCCCCGTCCCTGACCATCCGCCTGGATCGCTTCCAGGCAGAGCTCTATCCCAACGGTGAGGCCGCATCCTACGAGGCGGACGTGACCGTGCTTGAAAACGGCAGTGAGGTGGCCAGTGGTCGTGTGTCGCCAGCCAGGCCCTTGTGGCACAACTGGATGTCCCTGCACCAGTTTGCCCACGGCCCGCTCATCACAATCAAGGCTGCCGATACCCAGGGCACTGCGCTCCACATGCAAACCCTGGCACCGGCTGGGACTGTTATTGAAGAAGCCACCCTGCTACTGAGCGAAGAAGAGACCGAGGGATACCTGTCAATCCCCGATCGGAACCTATTGCTGCGAGTGGTGTTTCAACCTGAGACGGTCGCCGAGATGCGCGCCTCTCCCAGTCTCCTCGTGCAGGCGTATCACGGGGGCACAAGCGAACTTGTGTTCAGTGACAATCTGAGCGGTTCTGGAACACTGGAGATCGAAGGCGACTCATACACCATCGACTGGGGGCAGTATGCGGTGCTAGGGTTCACCAGCGATCCCACCATCGCCCTGATGATCGTGGGCGCCGTCGTACTCTTGGCCAGCACCACTATCACCATCTTCTTCCGTCCACAACATGTCTGGACTGCCCTCAGGAGCCAGGACGGCGTGGTCGAGGTGCGGCTGCTCGATCCATGCGAGGAGCACGAAGGGATGAGGACGAGCGAGTTCCGCGGCCTGGCAGCAGAGATAAGGGAGACTCTACGTGGCACCTGAGAGCATCCTCCCCCTCGGCGCCAATCTCGCATTGTTCGCCTTCGTTCTCATCCGGTGGTGGGGACTGCATCGGCCCGAACGGGCACCAGACAGAGCATCCCACCCTATGCTGATCCTCTTTGCTACTCTCCAGAGCGCAGCCGTGATCTGGGCAGTCGTGAGGTCGGGACCTCTCTCCATGGCATACCCCTGGTTGGCCACGATGCTGGTGATATGGGTCACCGTGCCGCTATGCTTTCTGCTTGAGAGGACCGCGGCATCCACCGCAGCGGGTGCCATGGTGGTGACCCTGGCGTTCCTCATCCACTCCTACGCCCTGGTCCTGGGTCCAGCCCCACCTCAGACAGACCTGGCGTTCTCTCCCTTTGTCCAAAGCCCCTGGTATCTTCTCCATGTGCTGGGCGCCCTCCTGGCTACCGGCGCGTACGTCTGCGCCGCCGGGGGCGCGATTGCCTATCTGGGGACAGCGATACGCCACCGTGGCGCGCCTTCGACGATCGGAGCGACCCTCAGGGAAAGCGAGCTACTCTCGCGGAGAGCTCTGGCCATCGCTCTCCCGAGCCTGACCAGCTCCATCTTCGCGTACGCCTTCTGGACATACCTGGCCTGGGGCAACTACTGGTCGTGGCGCCCGGCGGGAGTCTGCCTGCTCGTCCTATGCCTGATTATCGCCATGACGCTTCACATACGGACTACGACCCGCTGGCAAGGATTAACCCGTGCCTCGCTGACGCTGGTCGGCCTGGCACTGGCTCTGTTGAGCGTGCCACTCCTCAGCCAAGGGCTAGCTCTCTTCTCGTAGGGCACCGCACCTCGGCGTGTCTAGCCATCCGGGAACCCGACGCTCCGTGCACAGCGCTGGGGATCGCGCGCCCACTATCGCGGGGCGGGAGGGAGGGCCGGACACGTCACCCATCGCGGGACATCCTGGTCTCACCACAGCGCTAGGCCAGTGTCCTCGTCATGGGTCCGCTCTGGCGCCGCGCCCTCGAGGACCGCAACTGTGAACTCACAGGCGACGGCCACATTCCCGTCCAACAGATGCCCGCCAAAGCAACGCCCCTCGCTGTCGGACAGTGTGACGTGACAATGAAGGAAGATCTCGCCGTCCTTGCGCGAGATGTTGCCCACGAGTGAGGCGATCTCCATCCCCTCATCAAAGCGTATCTCGTGATAGACCCGACCTTCGTGGTCATAGTAGCCAACCCCTCCGCGCTCGATGGCACCGAGCCCCTCGATGTGGCCCACATCCACCCCGTTGCACCTGCAGAAGTCCGTCAACCCATCAAGGACGTCGTCCCCCCTCTCCAGGCGACCGAGCAGGAACCTCTGGACATTGAACTCGAATGACTTCATTCACGTACCTCCCTATCAAGTCCCTGGACACCCTGTATCGCCCAGGAGCATTACCTCACCTATAGACACAGGCGCATATCTCCAGAGCAGCGACTCCGCCATCGAACGCCGCCCTAATCGCCTTCAGCGCCACTCGCTGGGGGCCCACGGAGCGAGTGAATCTCCGCGACCAGCCATTATGCATGGCCCAGGGGCGTTTGTCAAGACTTGCTAGGCGTATGGAAATCCCGTAGAATGATTGGACGGGGGTATCCATGACTTCGCGCTCAGCCAAGATACTGGTGGTCGACGAGGATCCCCAGGTGCGCCAACTTGTCGCAGAGACCCTGGAGTCGAGAGGCCTGAGGGTAGTTTCTGCGCCCAACGGCTCGGAAGGCCTGCGTATGGCGAGACAGGACAGGCCGGATCTCGTGGTCCTTGACATCAGGACGGCCGGGATGAACGGATTCGAGTTCTGCCGCCACCTGAGGCGGGGCTTCCTGACGTCCACGATACCAATTATCGTGCTGACCTCCCTCAACAAGACGTCCGACAGGATCGAGGGCATGCAAATGGGGGCGGACGACTACGTAACCAGGCCCTTCGATCCTGAGGAGCTAGTCGCTCGCGTGACTACTCACCTGCAGCGCACTGAACGTGACATACAGACGAGCCCGCTCACCCGGCTCCCGGGCAACCCGGCTGTGGAGACTGCACTTCTGGAAAGATTGGCCGCTGACCTGCCCTTCGCCGTATGCTACTTCGATCTGGATCACTTCAAGCCGTACAACAGCCTTTATGGGTTCGTGGCAGGAGACCTGGTCCTGAAGATGCTCAGCGAGATCATAGTCACAGCGGTGCTGGAGCAAGGCAACGACGATGACTTCGTCGGACACGAGGGAGGGGACGACTTCGTGGTCATCACCACTCCCGACAGGGCGGAGGCCATCTGCAAAGACGTGACGGCGATCTTCGACGAACAGATCATTTCTCACCACGACGATCACGACCGGGCCCGAGGCTACTTCGTGAGCACAGACAGGCAGGGCAACGAGCTAGCATTCCCACTCTTGAGCGTGTCCGCTGCCGTGGTGACGAATCAGAAGAGGAACCTTGTCCATCCCCGTCAGATTGCCCAGATAGCAGCCGAGGTGTTGTCATACGTGAAGGGCATCGAGGGAAGCAACTACCTCTTCGACAGGCGAACGGACCGGCCAGGAGTGTCACAGCAGAAGGCGTGATTAGACATATGCCCATTTATCTGGAGGTTTGACTAGACATATGCCCATTTATGAGTATGAGTGTGAGGCATGCAGGCGCAGATTCGAACTCATGCAGCATTTCTCGGATGAGCCGATCAGGACGTGCCCAGAATGCTCGGGACCGGTCCGCCGCGTGATTCAACCGGTGGGTATCATCTTCAAAGGATCAGGCTTCTACGTGACCGACAATCGTCAGTTACCGGCAAAGGAGTCAGTCGAAGAATTACCAGGGGGCGACGGAAAAGGGACAAAGGAGAAGAAGACAGACAAGGCCAGCGCCAAGAACTAGGCCCGAAGGAGATCGCACCGTTAGAGTTGAAACTGACCGGTAGAGGGGACCACCTTGTACTTGTAGTTGCGAACGTAGTCGAGGAGCTTTGCCTCCAGGCCTTCCCACTCCTCGCTCCGAAGTATGCGCATCATCGTTTCCCGATCCTGGGTGATGCCCCCAGCCAGCACCTGAGGACCGTTGCCCACCACAGTGTACCACGCTTCCGTGGGCTGGATTCCAAGCTTCATCAGTTCAGGCGTGAACTCCCGGGTCACGAATTCCATGTACTCTGCCTCTTTCCCGACCTGGATGTCCCAACTCATCAGCAGCTTGATCATGGCTCAGCCTCTTGTCCCGCTAGATCCCTACACTTTCAAGCATACCAGATTGTATCTACCTGGTCAAATACCGTGAGCACAACCTGAGGTCGAAAAATGCGTGTCGTCGTTCAGCGAGTGAGCGAAGCTTCCGTCTCGGTAGAGGCACAGGTGGTCGGCAGCATTGGCCGAGGGTTGGTCGTGCTCGTCGGCATCACCCATGACGACGGGGAGGGCGAGGCCCGCTTTCTGGCCAACAAGATCGCCAACCTGCGCATTTTCGCGGACGATGAAGGCAAGTTCAACCTCTCAGCACTGGACGTCGCCGGTGACGCGCTGGTCGTACCACAATTCACCCTATACGGCGATGCTCGGAAAGGCAGGCGGCCGAACTTTGTGCAGGCTGCACCGCCGGAGATAGCGGAGCCGCTGGTTGAGCAGTTTGTGTCCTTCCTGGAAGAAGAGGGCCTTCACGTGGAGACTGGGGTCTTCGGTGCGATGATGACCGTCAAGATACATAACGATGGGCCGGTGACCATCAGTCTCGAGAAGTAGTCACTTCCCCGCCGCGGCCTCCTTGACCCACTCGATTCCCTCTCTTACAAACCCCTCATCAGCCGGGTACTGTGGAGAGTACTCGAAGACCAGAGTGAGATCATTACTCTGCTCACCCAAGACGCGCTCCAGGATGGCAAGGATATCGGCCCATCCATCCTGAGGCAGCTGTGAAGGATGAACCGGCACGTGGTGATACTTGCGGTACATCTCCGGAGTGGCATTGTAGATGTGCACTACTGTCGCGTAGGGAGCCAGTGCTGAGGCAAACTCCAGGGAGTCGAACCCCGCGTACACGGACATCAGATGCAAGTGACCTATGTCCAGGCAAAACTCCAGATCAGGATAGTCCTGCATCACGCCCACGAAGGCATCGAAGTGAAAGAAGTATGGGTTGGGACCGACGTTCTCCAGGACGAAGGGGATACCCGACTCCCTGCTCCAGCTGGCCAGCTGATCGCAGCTGTTGCGAGCCAGCTCGATGATCTTGGCATCGCTGAGAACTGGATGCGGCTCCCAGATCACCGACGGTATGTGCCCGATCACGTACTCCGCCCCATACGCGACGGCCGACTCCATCGTGCGATACATCGAGTCCAGAGTCCTCCAGCGCTTCTCCTCATCGGGATCGGTGAGAAAGGGGAAATCGAAGGTGGGCAGCCTGGGCAGTGGGTCATGGAATCCAAAGCTGAGGCCTAGCTTCGCGGCGAAATCCATAACCAGTGGCAGAGTGTCCTCGTCGTAGAAGCCGATTTCTGTCTTCCTGAAGTCAGCCAGATCGATCAGCCGCTGCAGCTCTGCCAGCTCACCCCTGATGAATGAGGTGGAAATGGAGAAATCGATCATATGACGAGATTGTATCACAGGCTGCCTCCGATGCACAGGCGGTCGCTGGAGATTGCCCAGGATCGCAGGCCCGCGTCTCCCCCGCCCAAGCCGATGAACGTGCCGATACTCTGGAAGCGGATCCTGTACTCCACATCGAACCGCGGCCCCAGTGGGTATGCCGTGAAGAGCACAAGGCGTCGAAGCGCCCCGCGGCAGACTGTCAGAGCTTGCCGCGGGGTGTCATGGGTCTTATAATCCTGCCTGCGAGTATGACAGCTGGAGTGGCTCTCATGAGCGATACTATGCTCAAGACCTTCTGTCAGATTTGCCGCGCCGAATGCGGCATGATAGCTCACCTCGAGGATGGCAAGGTCGGCCGGGTGGAAGGCGATCCTGAGGACCCATGGAGCAGGGGCAAGCTGTGCGTGAAGGGCCGGAACGCTCCCCGGATCCTGTACGCCGAAGACAGGCTCCTGCACCCACTCCTCAGGGACACGAAGGGCGGTCCACTGCGGCGCGTGACCTGGGACGAGGCCATAGACGCCATCGCTGAGAAGATGGAGCTCATGAGGCAAGAGTTCGGTCCCGAGGCGCTGGTTTTCTACCCCGGCACCACGGCGAGGGTGGTGGACCAGTCAGTGTTGGGTCTCCTGGCCAAGCTCTATGGCACTCCGAACGTCACCGGAACCTGGTCGGTGTGCGTAGGCCCCAAGATGCTGGCCTACGACCACACATTTGGCCGCCCTCCCATGCCCTGGTGCGACCTGAAGAAGGCGAATTACATCATTCTGTGGGGTGCCAGCCCTGCGGCCACTCATCTTCACCGTTATCACGGCATCACTGCTGATATCATGTCCGCCCGCAGACGTGGCGCGAAGCTGGTCATCATCGACCCCCGACGTCTCCCTCTGGCATCCAACGCTGACCACCACCTTCAGATCAGGCCAGGCACCGACATTGCCCTGGCGCTGGCCATGATACACCACATCATCCACAGCAACCTCCACGACAAGGCCTTCGTGGAGAGCCACACTCTGGGGTTCGAAGAGCTATCTGCACACGTCGTTCCGTACACCCCCCAGTGGGCCGAGCAGATCACTGACATACCTGCTGCAATCATAAGGGAAGTAGCCACCGGTCTTGCGCTCACCAAGCCAGCCTCTCTGGACAGACGTCAGGGAGTCCAGCACTGCCGCCGCGCCACTCAGACCTTACGCGCCATGGCGATACTCATAGCCATCACCGGCAACGTGGACGTGGCGGGAGGGCTGATGCTCACGCCCTATCGTCGTCTCCAGAGCCTGCCTGTGCCTGAGGACCTCCCCAGGCCGGCAAAGAGCTTCTGGCGAGACAGGTTTCCCCTGGCCAAGGATGCCAGTGCCCTCCTACCTGAGGCCATACTGAGCGAGAAGCCCTATCCGATACGCGGCCTGGTCGTCATGGAGGGCAATCCCATGTCCTGCTTCGCCAACAGCGCGAAAGTGCGACAGGCCCTGGAGAAGCTCGACCTCGTTGTGGTCCACGAGCTTTTCATGAACGACACTGCGGAACTGGCCGACGTGATCCTGCCGGCCTGCAGCTTCTTGGAGAAAGGCGAGATCAGTGTCCAGTCGTTGAGGACTGACTACCCTGTGCGCACAAGAACTCCTGTGGCCGAACCACGGGGCGAAGCCCTTTCCGAGTGGAGGTGGCTGTCGCTGCTGGGGCGCAGGCTGGGGTACGGAGAATTTTTCCCTTTCTACAGCGATCAGCAGGCCATCGATGCCGTGCTGGACCGAGCGGGCTTGACCGGCCAGGAGCCAGCGGTGCCCACATCGCACGGTCGGGTGCTGGAGAGTGGATTCACCACACCCTCAGGCAAGATCGAACTGTACAGCCACTCTCTTCAGGAGAAGGGTTTCGACGCGCTGCCCACTGCGCCCATGACCTGGCCCCAGGACGGCGCCTACCCTTACTACCTGATAACAGGGGCCAGAGTAGCCCAGTTCTACCACTCTCAGCATCGCAACGTACCAGCTCTGCGAAAAGCGCATCGGGAGCCCCTTGCTGAGATAAGTCAAACGCTGGCATCGCAGATTGGAGTCCGAGACGGCGAGAAGGCAAGCATAGAGACTCATGTCGGGTCTGCACCGTTCAAGGTGAAAGTCACCGAGGACATCCATCCTTTGACGGTATCGATACCCCACGGCTGGGCGGGGGTACACAACGCCAACTGGCTCGTCGACGATCTCGCCTGCGATCCGATGGCAGCTACCCCACCATTCAGGGATATGCGCTGCCTCGTAAGGAAGCTGTAGGAACGATGCATCGATTCAAGCACTCTCACTTTGTCTCCTTCTTCTCTTCGTCCCTGGGATGCAACTCCGTCAGGCGGACTCTCGTCTTCCTTCTTGCGCTGGGCGTGCTGGTGCGCGTCGTTCTGATGCCCATCGCCTTCCACCCCGACCTCTTCTGGGTCACCTATCACGCTCAGAACCTGGCGTTGCGTGGTCAGGTTACCAAGGACCTGGCGATACAGCCCATTCCGCTTCTGGTGTACTCTGCAACCATCAAGGTCTTCCAGCCGGTGCTTTCTCCGGCTGAACTCATCTGGCCCGACCAGTGGAGCCTGCTAGGCCCGGAGGATTACCAGGGCGCCTTCGACCTGGCGATGCAAATAGCCCGTGCGCCACGCATATACCTCACCCTCTTCATTCTCAAGCTCCCTCATCTGATCTTCGACCTGGCGTCAGCGTTCGTACTACTGGCTTTGCTCAAGAATCGCGCCAGACAGTCGATCATCGCCCTCGCATTCTGGATGTTCAACCCCATCGGGCTGTACATCTCGTATCTCTATGGTCGCTACGACGCCGTGGCGGGCTTCTTCGTCCTGCTAAGTCTGTATCTATTCTCGCGCGTTCGCCCCTTCTCCTCGTTGGGGACGCTTGCACTGGCGGTCATGTCGCGAGTCATGGATGCGGCGCTTGCTCCCTTCTTCCTCCTGGGCGCCATCAGGCAGCTCCGGAACCAGAAGCGAGTACTGCTGGGCGCCATTGTGTTCTCCGCCGTTGCTGTGCTGACGGTGGTATCCGGTGGGTTGCCGAGCATCATCTCCCTCCTGGACCGTGCCCACGGCCAATTCCTGCTCGCGGCCAAGCTGCCCATCATCCTCTACGACGAGCTTGTGCTCTTCGTCATCGGCTACGCCATTCTGCTCTTCAGCAGCGTGGAGAAAGACCTCTCCTCCTACGTCGTGCTGCGCAAGTACTCGCTCATGGTCTTTTTGGTGCTGTTCTCTCTCGCCTTCTTCAACCCGCAATACTTCTTCGCGCTACTGCCTCTCCTGGCTCTCGAGATAGCCGAGCAGCCGGGCCTGGCATGGCTCCACCTCGTTCAGATCGCTGGTTACGCCTTCTATCTACTCAACTGGGGCTCGCAGACCACATGGTGGCTGTTCCTGCCTCTGGATCCGGCCTTCTTCTCACAACTCACAGCTCCTGAACTGATGATACAGGCGTACACCAACTACAAGGCGGTTGTCGCCATCTTCCGCAGCCTCCTGACGGCAGCCTCACTGTGGATGGTCTATCAAGTCTACAGAACTCTTCCAGCAGCACCCGGAGAGCGCGACTGATCCCCAGCAGTGATTCGCCAGGAGGGAGGACGAAGGTCGCGCTCCTCACCGCGCTGTTCGCGACGCTGGTGGGATCGTCGGTGTTGCTGTCAGTGCGCGGCCAGTCGACGAGGGAAGCGGGTCTGGCCACGCTGCCACCCTTGAACGTCGGAAGACTCGGCTCACCCCCCGCCGCAACATCCTGGCACCTACCCGACTACCCCCTCATTGATGGTATGCACCAGAACATCGTGGGCACCTTCCAGCTATGCGAGACGCAGTTCGAAGGGGCGGCGGGTAAGGTGTACGGACTGGTGCCAGCCCGCGAGTACGGCATGATCTACGTTCGCGACCTCTCCACCATGATGTCAACTCTCCCCTGTTTCTACGCCGAGGAGTACCTGAGGACTCCGGTGGAGGAGCTACTGCGCCGGCAATATGGACCGACCACTGTTAGCGAGGATGGACAACTGCCTGGCAACGGGGCGACCAGCGCAGTGCTGGCATCGGACGGCCACATCGACAAAGCAACGGCCGTATCAGACGAAGAGGTCCACCTGATCAACGCTGCATACCAGTATTACAGAACGGTCGGGGGTACAGACTGGCTACAGAAGGAAGTAAGGGGGGAGACCATCCTCTCGCGGACGAATCGCGCCCTGGATTGGCTATACGACCACCGTTTCGACCCCGCTACGGGCCTGATCAAGCGAGGCCACACCACCGATTGGGGTGACGTCAAGTTCGAACCCTCGGCCAACCCCACCGACATCGACCCAGGCACCGATCACTGGGTTTGCTCCGTCTACGATCAGGCCCTCACCTACCGCGCCCTCCTCCAACTGGCGGAGATGAACGAGGCGGCTGGGGTCAGGATGAGGTCAATAGACCTCAGGCAGAGGGCAGAGCGAATCCGCAGCTCCACCAACGCCAGGCTCTGGAACGAGCGCAATGGATCCTACCTCCTTCATCTGCACGTCACACCCCTCAACCATCCCTTTCCCGAAGAGCAGATGGTCAGCATCTCCAATGCGTTGGCCGTTTACGTCGGACTGAGCGACCCCTCGCGGGCGACTATGGCTCTGGCCGCCCTGGAACGCGCCCGGCTCTCTGCTGGGGCTAGCAAGCCAGGCCTCAGCATCTATCCACCCTATCCCCCCGGATTTTTCGCTCACCCGCAGATGTCGGCTGGGGAGTATCAGAACGGTGGACTCTGGGACTGGTGGGGCGGCGTGCAGATCACGGCGGAGTTCGAGACCGGCCAGTCGACCCTGGCTCTGGCCCACTTGAGGATGGTGGCCGAGGAGTGGACCCAACATCCGGGGCAGGTCTTCGAGTGGCAGAGACCCTCGACAGGCCAAGGATGGGGATCCGGCAACTATGCGAGCGCGGCAGCCACCATGGCTGAGGCCGTCCTGCGAGGACTGTTCGGGGTCACGATACGAACCGACGTCCTCGTGCTCCGTCCCCGGCTGGGAGAACACGACGGTCAGGTCCGCATCGTCCACCCGGCTACCGGGCTCTATGCCTCATACGAGTACAGGCACGAACCGGGGTTCATAGTGCTCGACTACGGCTCAAACCACCCGCAACCTGTGGAGATGGCCGTTCTTCTGCCACCTGGAAGGGAAATAGAAAGAGTCTCCATCGATGGTCACGAGGTGTCGTACCGCATGGAGACTCTGCTACAAGACAACTACTGTGCCTTCACGGGCGACTCAGGAACTCATCGCGCCATCATCGCCTTTAGGAATCCTTCAGCCCCCGCCGGGTACCATACTGCTTCTGGTAGTAGCTCTCGTATTCCCCCGCTTTGAGTTTCTCCCACCACCAGCGGTTGTCGGTGTACCAACGCACGGTTCCTTCCAGCGCCTCCTCAAAGCGGTGACGAGCTCGCCACCCCAGGGCGCGGATCTTGCTGGAATCGAGGGAGTATCGCCTGTCATGGCCCGGACGGTCCTCGACGAATTTCATCAGGCTTCTCGGCTTGCCCACCAGATCCAGGATGGTTTGGGTGAGCTCCAGATTGGTCAGCTCATGGTCGGCTCCGACGTTGTAGACCTCTCCATCCTGGCCTTCCCGTAGCATCAGGTCGATGGCCTCACAATGGTCGAGGACGTACAGCCAGTCTCGGACATTCTGTCCATCTCCATAGAGAGGCACGGGCTTGTCGTCCAGCGCGTTGGTGATGAATAGAGGGACCACCTTTTCGGGGTACTGATATGGCCCGAAATTGTTCGAGCCGCGTGTGATGACCACAGGCACACCGTAGGTAACGTGGTAGGCGCGGCACATCAGGTCTCCCCCGGCCTTGCTTGCCGAATATGGGCTGTTGGGGAGCAGGTTGTCCGTTTCCAGCGATGATGCCCCGGCAACGCTGCCATACACCTCGTCCGTAGAGACGTGCAACATCCTCCGCAGACCGAACTCCCGCACAGCCTCCAAGAGCACATGCGTGCCGTAGACGTCTGTCTGGATGAAACTGCCTGCGGACAGAATGCTACGGTCCACGTGGGTCTCGGCGGCAAAGTTGACTATGGCATCGATCTCGTGCTCGCGGACAGCCTGGCCTACCAGTTCCCTGTCACAGATATCCCCCCGCACGAAGCTGTAGCGGGGGTCATCCGCTACGTCAAGCAGGTTATCCAGATTACCCGCGTAGGTCAGTGTGTCGTAAACGACGACTCTGCAATCGGGGTACTTATCCAGGACGTGGTGGACGAAGTTGCTGCCAATGAATCCAGCACCGCCCGTGATCAGCAAGCTCTTCAAGTTCCCAAACCTCCCTCAAGCAGGCATCGTCGCCTGACTACAGCTTCGTGCCTCGACGAGTGTAGGCCTCTCTCATCAGATCCCGGACATCCTGCACGGTGAGTAGATAGGTCTCTGTCTTCTTGTCACCCCTGGCCTCGCCCGTGCTAAGCTTGCCCTGAAGGATCAGTCCGTCCTCTGTCTCGATGAGCCTGATGTCTGTGAAGCCGTGCTCGTCAATGTAGTGACCGATGGTCCTCAGAACATCCTGGTAGTCGGTCTTGAGCATGCCTTGGAAGAGCTTCTGCATCGATTCCCCCTCTCTGCAACCACAGACTCCAGGTCACAAGCCGCGCATCAGCCGATCGAGGTCATCTCGGCTGAGGATCCTGGTCTTGGAGACAAGGTTGAAACCGTCCCTCGAGCTTACCAAGGCTCGTCCCTGGAGCACCACTCCCCCCTCCACCTCCAGTATGCAGAGATCGCGCAACCTCTGTTTCTCTGCCAGACGCCCTATTGCTTGCAGCGCCCGCTCATAGTTGAGATCCCTGGCCGCAGATGGACTAGCCATGTGACACCCCCTTTGAGACTAGGCCCGCACCGCTCTGGTCAGCCTGGAGACGGCCTTCCTCGGTGACGCATAGCGATGCAAGAGGTACGTCGTCCTTCGTCTGATCGTATTGCGCAGCGACCGGCGCTGCGACTCCTCAAGAGCCCATCTCAGGTACTCGGGATCATGCCCTTTCGTCTTGGGCTCTGTAGGGTTGCGGCTATAGCCGTCGTGGTCCTTGACGAGCGATAGGTCATGCTCGATGCAGTATTTGTAGAGATCATTACCGGGATACGGGGTATAGTATGCCGGGCTGTAGTAGTCAGGATCGATCTTCTTCAGCATGGCGATCGTCTCTTTGATCTCCTCTTCCGTTTCCGTAGGTAGTCCCAGCATGTAGTTGGCCCAGATGCGAATGCCGTACTTGCGGCAGATTCGTGCCGCTTCCAGGTTCTTGGCCAGCGTAGTGCCCTTGCGAATGAACCTCAGGACGCGATCGCTCCCACTCTCGAACCCGAGGAAGAGGCCCGCCAGGCCCACCTGGGCCATGCGCTGGATCATATCCTCGTGTCTCACCACGTGATCAACACGCGCCTGGCACCAGAACGGCTGAGTGAACCCCTCCGCCTCGTAGCTGTCACAGAACTGGGTGACCCATTCACGATCCTCGGTCAGACAGTCGTCGTGGATCATCAGCGTATTGAACTGGTACTTGTCCCGCAGGTGCTTCAACTCACCGATGACATGTGGCACGCTTCTGCGCCGCACGCCCTTCCCGAAAAGAATGTCTTCACCCGGTTTGCAGAAACTACAATTGTACCGACAGCCCCTGCCAGCGATGACGGTCACGAACGGGGGCAACGTCTCCGCAGAGAGAGGAGCCTCTGGGGAATCGTAGTCGTAGCCGGCCTTGCGCCACTCATGGAGGTAGATGTCTCGATCCGCATAGGGGAGCTGATCCAGGTCAGGTCTTTCCCCCTGGATGACGCGCTCGACCTCCTCGCCGCGCTCGAACTGGCGAAGCATCTCTACGAACGTGATTTCACCCTCACCGAGGACCAGGTGATCCACCAACGGCTGCCGTAGCACCTCATCGGGGGCAAGCGTGGCATGAGGACCCCCAGCCACGACGATCGTGTCCGGATTGACCTCCTTCACAAGCTCGATGCCCCTCATGGCCGGGTTGAAGTCCACGCTCAGCATCCCAAATCCTGCTACATCAGGATTCCGCAAGCGGACTTCTTCTCGAAAATGATCCCAGTCACGGAGGGCCCTGCGATCTATGAGATCGACCTCGTAACCAGCTTCCTTGGCACAGGCCGAGAGCAAGGCCAATCCGTGGCCGATCCATCCCCCGGACATGCCCTTACCCGCGCTGTTGAAGCCGTTTACACCCCCTCCACTGCAAACTAAAGTGACCTTCATTCAGACAACTCTTCCCTCGTGCTAGAAACGCCTTGTCCCAACTCCACTCAAACCCTCGCCAGGCACGACACGCAAGCAAGACACCTGGCTCGCCAGGGGCTACAAGATCCCGACGTAGCTGTTATCCCCTATGGTCATCCTGTACGCCTTGGGCCTCAGTGGCGAGCGAGTGATCTCCACGTTGCGCCCGATCAGGCTGTCCTCGATTCGAGCGCCGACGTCCACGATCCTGCAATTCTCCAGGATGATGCAGTGCTCGATTTCGCTGTTCTGCACTAGAACGTCGTGGTAGATGGCGGTGTACGGACCCACATAGGCATCCACAATGCGGCTGTTCTCGCCGATGATAGCTGGCCCGCGGACAGTACTGTTGACGATCTGGGCATTCTTCTCGATTACCACCCGGCCGGAGACATTGGACTTCTCATCCACAACACCGAGGCTCCGAGGCTCCATGCTCTCCAACAGGAGGCGGTTACAATCCAACATATCTTCGGCTTTGCCAGTGTCGATCCACCATCCCTCGTGCACGTATGGATATACCTTGTAGCCGTGATCCACCAGATACTGGATCGCATCAGTGATCTCCAGCTCGCCACGCCACGAGGGCTTGATGTTCTTGGCCGCTTCGAAGATGTGCCTATCGAACATATAGATGCCCACCAGCGCCAGATCGCTCGGCGGGTCCTTGGGCTTCTCGATCAGCCTCAACACCTGACCGTTCCTCAACTCAGCCACGCCGAAGTGCTCGGGATCCTTGACCCGCGTGAGGACGATCTGTGAATTCCAGTCGCTTGCGGCGAACTGCCGCACGAGGTCGGCTATGCCCCCCTCCAAGACGTTGTCGCCCAAGAACATCACGAATCGATCATTGGACAGAAAATGCTCCGAGATCAGGACCGCGTGTGCCAGGCCCAGCGGAGCCTCCTGCTCGATGTAGGTCACGGCGGCTCCCCAGGCGGAGCCGTCACCGACCGCCGCCTCTATCTCGGCAGCGGTATCTCCAACGACGATCCCGATGTCCTTGATGCCTGCCTCGACGATGGCATCTATGGCGCGAAAAAGAACCGGCCTATTGGCCACAGGGACCAGTTGCTTGGCGCTGGTGTAGGTAATGGGGTAGAGGCGAGTGCCCCTACCGCCGCTCAGGATCAGTGCCTTCATCACTCCCCCGCTGTATCGCCCTGCTAGTCGCTCTGCTTCTCAGTGTAGTAGCTATAGTAGCTGGTGTCCATCTTGATATTGTTGAGGACAACTCCCAGCAGATGCGCGTTGACCTTTTCCAGCAGTGCCTTCGCCCTCTGCGCGTGATCTCGCTTGGTGGCCCCGGCCTTGATGACCAGCAACACTCCATCGACCCGTGAGGCGAGGACAGCCGCATCAGTGACGGCGACGACGGGAGGCGCATCAAAGAGAGCGATATCAGACCGCTCACCCAACACGCTGATGATCTCTGCCATGCGACGCGATCCCACAAGCTCCGACGGGTTCGGAGGAAGAGGACCACTGGGCAGAAGTCGCAACCCCGCCACCCCCGTGTCGAGCAGGGGCGGGTCTTTCATCGCCCCGTCGTCCATGACCATCGTGGTCAGTCCAACCCCGTTGCTCAAGCCAAAGATCTCATGCTGGGATGGACGCCGCAAGTCGCAATCCACAAGAATGACCTCTTTCTCCGCCTGCGCCAATGTCACCGCCAGATTGGCGAGAGTCGTGGACTTCCCTTCCCCCAAGCCCGGAGAAGTGACCACCATAGTCTTGATGGGCTTGTCCAGGCTCGAAAACTCGAGGTTGGTCCGCAGTGTGCGGTACGCCTCGCTCACCGGGGACCTGGGATTGGTCAGCGTGACTAGACTTTCCGATGGGTTGTTCGCAACCATCATATCACTCCTCTGGTGCTGGTGCGTAATACCTGATTATATCGCCCCGCCTGCGGCACGGCAACCACTCGTGACTGCTCCCGAGCCGCAACCATGGTGGGCGAACAATGTCTACCTCGCGGGAGGTAGGGCAGAGCTCCTTGACCTGCTCTTGCGCCTCCCTGCTCCGCCGCTTCCCCCTATATTGGGGATGGAGCCCAGCACGGTGACGCCTACGTGCCGCTCCACGTCTTCCGTGGACCTGAGCACATCGGACTCCAGATACTCCAGGCCGAAGGCAAGCAGCAGCCCTATGAGCAATCCCAACACGCCCCCAGCCAAGGCCAGGGTCTTCGTCTTCGGCCAGTGCACCCAGCCGTACCTCGCGTCCTCGAGAATTCGTATCTGAACCCGATCTTGCCGGTCTATGTCCAGTATCTCGGCTGCGTGGAAGGCCACAAAGTCGTAGGCGAACGTGCTCGCCACGTCCCGCGCCTCCTGGGGATCGGGCCTATCGGCATCAATCTGAATCAGGAAATCCTCCGAGATGGAAGCCACCGTCACGCCAGCCAGCAGCTTGTCTGTGCTTATGTCAAGCTGCAATTCGTCTATGACCTGCTGAGCCATGGTGGTGGTGTGAATCTGGTTTGCGAACTGCCTCAGCAGCTGTTCCGCAGCGAGGGTAAGCCCGTAGTCGTATCTGGCTGGGATCACTTGTAGGACAGCTGAAGAGCGATAGATCGGTGGTTGGATCTCGCTGAAGATCACCGCGCTCGTCACCGTGATCACACAGGCCAGCGCAATGACCCACCACTTCCTCACCAGTACTCTGAGATACTGCATCAACTCCATGCTCGTCTCCTGGCCACATAATGGCGCCAGCCCGGCAGAGTCTACTCTGACGGGCCTGGTTACCTAAGGACCTATTCTACCATACCTGATCGTTCACAGCAAAGGTCTGGCGCATCTGGTACTGCCGCAGCCAAGGCGTAGCGGTCTGCCGGGCCTGGCAAAGGATGTTCCCCTCTGGCCAGCTCAAGGCGCCACAACGCGCACGTCATACTCGCCGGATACGCGATCTTCAAAGCCCGCACCTGGTGAAGATGAGATACACCCGCTTCAGCATACTCAGAGCCTTTGAAGGCCGCAACTCTCCCCCGTTTTCGATGATCGTGCGCGCAACGGAGTTGACACAACGGCTGGGCCTGTATAGAATTGTAATTAGAAGCGCGGCTCTTGTGTCGAGCCAGGGCCCTCTACCAGACAGAGCACGCACAGATGGCTATCCCCGACATCAAGGAGAGACTCGATTCCATACCCACCCGGCCAGGCGTCTACCTGATGAAGGGAGAAGCTGACGAAGTCCTCTACGTCGGCAAGGCCATCAACCTCCGCAACCGGCTTCGCTCCTATTTCCAGGCCTCGTCCGCCCTCTCACCCCGGGTGCGCCGCCTGGTGGAGAATGTCGCGGATCTCGACTTCTTTGTCACAGACTCTGAGCTGGAAGCCCTCATCCTCGAATGCAATCTCATCAAGAGACACCGCCCCCACTACAACGTCCGCCTCAAGGACGACAAACG
>Ga0307380_10001518_pt1 | contig 33911 bp, 26 predicted proteins | sample UN3MG_FD_202239 | JGI IMG/M metagenome (GOLD analysis project Ga0307380, IMG submission 202239) | Soil microbial communities from Risofladan, Vaasa, Finland - UN-3 | ecosystem: Environmental > Terrestrial > Soil > Coastal area > Acid sulfate soil | place: Finland: Risofladan, Vaasa | collected...
TTCCTGGCTCCGGAATAAAACAGGCCGCGGGTAAGGGCCAGCAATCCCTCGCCTGCGACCAGGCGGCCAGTGCCACTTTCACAACTGCTGAGAACCAGTAACTTGCAGTCCAGGTTAAGGTTGTATGTCTCCCCGGCGTAGAGCACTCCGTCTTCGCCATCCAAGTCGTTCGGCGGCGGAGAGAAGAGGAACCCGGAGAGTTTCGGATTCGTTTTATTCGTCAACGAATGGGTGGCCAGATGGATGATGGAAAAATCCTTCATGGCCAGGCTTTTAAACTGCTTTTCAGTGGCCCGTGAATGAAAAAATCCAACGGCCTTGTTTTTCTTGGCCGCGAACAGGCCGATGATCGATCGCAGCTCATTTTCGGTACCGGGCAATTCCGGAAATTCCAGGTCGCCCATGGTTACGTTGCGCGTGGCGTTTTTCTGATTTTGTTGGCCTGGCGGCAGGGTATCGCTGCGGATGACGTAGCCGTCCTGACCGGACCCTGAAAACACCGGGGCGAAACCTGCCCAGACATCCCGAGGCGACAGGACATCCTTTTGCAGCTTACTCTGCCAAAGATGGCCTGAAAAATGATAGGAAATCTCAAAACGGCGTATCAAAAAATCAAGTTGGGAGAAATCAGAAACTTGCCGTTCCTCCCTAATCAGGGTCTCAAACGGCAGGTAGGCCAAAGCGCGATCGGGAATAAAGAGCAGTTTTTCCTTTCCGGGCAGCCAGTTTTCGAGTGGAGCGATCAGCACCTTGTACAACTTCGGGCCAAGCTGCAGAAAAGTTTTCTCATCAATTTTTTTTATGGCCAGGCAGTAGTCGAAGATGCTTTCGGTAAATTGGGATTCGAGCGGCTGACTGACGACTTCGAACCTCTCACGGCTTAGAAAAAAAATGGTGAGCTGGGATGCGCCAAGGAAATACTCGATGAGAGCAGTGTTTTTGGGCAATTTATTTTGCAGCGACTCCGAGGAAACATTTCTGTTTCCGTATTTCAAGTCGAAATATTGAGGATAGTTGCGTTCAAATTGAGCAATCAGTTCCTGGTAAGAGGCCAGAAGCTTGTAAAAGCGGTGGCGGTTGTCCTCCACGGCCGGTGTTTCTGCGGCAGCCGGCAGATTGGATTGCTTCTCAAAAAGAGTTTCATATTGCACCAGTTCGCTTTTCAGCTCTTTCTCCCGGGCCAGTTCCTCCAAGGGAATGCCGGCAAATTGCCTGGCATTGGATTCGAGCATATTTTCAGTCAGCAGCGCCGCTTTGCTCTTCTCAGAAAAATCAAAGGCGCTTTTCTTGTAGGCATGGTTCCCTGTTGTGTGAAACAACTTCAAGGCCACCCGCACCCCCAGGTCAAGAATGTGCTGGGATTTTTCGCCGAACAGCAAGCGGTAGTTCTCTGATTTGTAGTCCGCACGCAGCAGGTCGATCAGGTCAATGGCATCTTGGATGGCGTGAAACGACGCCAGAAGATCTCTTTTTTCAGAACTCTTCAGTGCGGCTCTGGCTTCAAAAGCATCTGCCTGGGCGGCCAGGATTTCCAGTAAGCTCTGCTTTTCTGGAACCGTTTCCACGCCCTGAACAACGTCAGGGGCATCGGGATTCAAACCGGGTGCCAACGCCGCCATGGAGTACTGATAATTTGTCAGGGCATCGTTGTAGAGGTTTTGCAAAAAATCGACTTTCCCCAATTGGAAATAAATACTGGCCAAAATAACCGGCTGACGGCTGTTCTTGGCGATTCTCAGGGCTTGCTGCAAGTAGTTTCTGGCGTTGAGCCAGTCACCCTGCAGGCGCAGACAAATGCCGATCTCCTCAAAAAGAACAGCCACATGGACATCTTCATCACCAAGAGTGTCCAGCCAGATGCCCAGAGCCTTGCGAAAAAAATCCAGTCCCTGCTCATAGGAGCCTTGCAAGGCGCTGACCATGCCCAGCTTTTCATAGATCGAAGCCACCAGGGGATGACCGCTTCCCAGGGATTCCACATACACACCCAGCGATTTGTCAAGCATGCCTGACATATCCTCGAAACTGCGTTCGCTTATGCTCACGCCATCAAGAAAGCTGTAGTTTTTCAAAAAAGAGGAATCGGTGTTCATGTATTTCCGGATTTTCGAAGAAAGCGATTTGCTTGAAAATTCATTGGCTTTCTGCGTGTTCCCCGTGTGCAGGTAAAGCAAGGCCAGGCTGTTGTAGATTTTTCCCAATTCCGGATGATCGACTCCATATATCTTCTGCTGGAGTTCGAGAGCGCGGTTCATCAATTCCAGCGCCCCATCAAATTCTTTTTTAGCGAGCAGTTTGAAAGCCAATTGCAGCATCGACTTTGAAAGCTCGAGGTTTCTCCACTCATTCTTATCCACTGTGATCTGCAAGGCCTGCGCAAAAGCGTTTTTCGCCTGCTCAAGGTCGGCGATTTTCTGGTAATTGTTGCCTATTTGCACGAGACACTGAACGGTTTTCTTCCAGTTTTTTTGGGAACGGTAAATTTCCGCGGCCTTGCCCAAGAAAAAATTGACGCCGTCATATTGGGCGTTGGCGGCAAACCTGTCGGCCTCGGCCATGAACACTTCCGCGCCATCCAGGTTGGATACGGGATGCACAATTCTTTTGCTTGCACAGTTCATGGCCGCCAGCACCAACAATATGCTATAAAGCAGGCGGATTGAGAGTGGACTCTTCATTACGTTCATATTATAATACTTCTTCCTTTTTGGAAACAATAAAAACATTTTTCTTCATTGACTTCCGTTTTATTGGGGAAAAACCGTAATTGGTTATAGAGGAATACAATGCAAACGCAAGGAAGAGACAGTATGAAAAAAACTGCTTTGTTCATGATCCTTCTGTTGGTCTTGGCCGTTACCGTGAACAGTGAAACAGCCAACCTCCCCGGAAAAATCAATTCCCTTTGTCACTACGATAATTTTTTCTACAACCTGCCTGAAGCCGATTTTTTATTCTATTTCAATGATGCCCTGATGAATACTGAACCGCCGGGAGAGCGCATTTACGACGGAGGTATGCGTGATAAGTATTTTAAGCTGGTTCAGCAGCACCGCCAGGTCAAGAAATTCATCACCACTTTCGGAAACAGCAATAACCTTTCCCTATCCCTGGATCTTAAAAATGAGCAGGGGTTGGATCAGGCAAAAAGATTCCTTGCTTTGCTTGGACTCAGCCTGAAGAAAACATCTTCCGGCGCTCTGGAACTCAACTCAATCGGCGAAGACCCTCAGACCAATTACTATTTATTTTGCCGCCTGAATGCCTCTTCATTGCAGAAGCAATTGAACCAGACCGGCATGTTTTTTTTCAAACTGCAGGAAACCACCGTGCCCATGCCTTGGGATTATGGCTTTCTGAGCGCCATCAGCGGTAAGGCCATCAATGCGGAAACATTTTTTGAACAGCTGATCGCCAACAAAAGATTTTCTTTTTTGCTTTCCATACTTTTCCGTTTATCCAGCAAAGAAATCGACTTCATCAGTCAAGCAAAGCTGAATGGCACCGCCTCGGCCTGGAAGCGCCTCTACATGGATAGTCAATCGCTGATGGGCCTGCTGGTGCTCAGCAGCGCCTTGCGAGTGCGGGACGGACGTTTGTTTTTTCCCGGCGGCGACAAAGCAAGAAAATTCTGGTCGGCCATGGCGGGCATCGATCCCGAACAGGCGCCCCTTGATTTTTTGACGCACTTGGGCATCATCGATGATGGCAAGCTGAATTATCTCTTTGTTTTTTCTTTTTTTCTTCCGGAAGAAAACCGCCGTGTCCTGTTTTTTGACTATGATGCAAACAAAGTCCGGCGCCTTTATCAGAAGATAACTCTGGGTGCGAATGAAAAGATAAAGGCGAATTCATTCCCGCGCCTGGAGAGTTTCACGTACTATTCGCTTTTGCACCTCCTAAAAATTCAAGATGGCCGCATCCACCTGCCGCTGGGGGTGAATGCCTGGGCACAAGCCATGGGCTTGGAATTGGCGGCCGGTGCCGATGAATGCGACTTTTTGGAAAACCTGCTGGTCGCTTCGGCCAAGAGCAGCCGAAAACCAAGCCTGCTGCAAAAATTCATTACCATTTACTCGAAATTCAACGACCGCCCAGGCTTCCTGACCCAGGACTTTTTAAAAAAAACCTTCGTTGACTTTGAAGCAAAAAACATTTTGCTCGATTTCATTGAAAGAATCCCGCTTAAAAAGGCCGAAAGTGCCGACGCCTTGTTCACCTGGCAGGACAACCTGCTCAAATTGAATAAGAAAGACCAGGTTCTTTTGACGGCGCTGAGCCAATCGCTTCTGGAGATCATTGCCCACCTAAGCTGGTTCGCTCCCGATCGTTTTGATTACGACCGCATGATCGGCAGCCTGATGACCATTCCCTGGCAGCGGCCTGTTTATTATGACCGCATGTTTGACTTCATCAAGGAGCAAACCAGTGTGGATTCACTCCGCGATGTTACGGACGAATCCTTTCTGGCGTTCGTGTTGAGCGGTTTGAAAAACCAGGCGGTTTCCATACAAGGCCAGGCTTATGAATGGCGGGTCAAGGAAATGTATGCCGCGATATTAAGCGGTGTGCTGCGCAGTCAGGAAGACTGCACGCTGTCGGTCTTGAGCGAAATCAACAGTCTTTTGAACAACCTGGCTGAAACCCCGGCCGGCTTCAGCAAAAGGTCCGGCCGCCGCTTGCTGGAAGCATTTGAGCAACTGCCCTACCCCGCTTTCAGCAAGGATGCGCCCAAAAGCATCAAGCTGCGGGTCATGGCGTATGCCAAATCCGACCTTGACCGCGATGTACAGAACCTGCTGAAAAAAAGCGAAAAGAATGCAGATCGAGATGAAATCAAAAAAATCGTCGCTGAAATAAAAGGCAACTACCTGCTGCCAAATTTGAAAGATTTTTTCCTGACTCTGGCATATGCCCTGAATGCCAAGAGCCCGAAGTTGCGTATGTTCATCAACCCCAACATATCCCGCCTGCATGATTTCTCGGAGAACAATGATATACCCTGGAGCAACAATAGCTCTCCTGGCAACAAGACGGAATTTTCCGGATATTATTTAAAAGGCGGAGTGTCGCGCTTGAATCTTACCTTCGCGCTCAATTGGCGCAACCAACTCTTTGATAAAAGCATTTATAATTCCGAACAAACCTTTGGCATCATTTACAACATTATGTCCATGCTCCCCCAGCCCAAGATCAGCCAAAGCGCCAGTTTTGACGCCCTGCTGGTGGAATTCTCCGTGGAATTGCTGCAGAAGTGCTCCAGCGATGAAAAACTGAAAAAAGCTGTCAGTGATGCCGTCATGATGCTGACCGCCGGCTACCACTACCGCCGCCTGAACGACTTTTTGTCGGGCCGCGCGGCCGACTACTATTTGTTCATGAGCGAACTGCAGCAAATCGGCCTTTATTTTTTTAAAAACGATTTCCTATTGGATGAATTTTCCAAAAAAGATGTGTTGGAAAAATATGCCCGGATGCCGCTCAGCGCCGTTATTGCCGGTGAAAACGATTTATGGGGCAACATCTATTACAACTCCTCGGGGAGCCTTTGCCCCAGGGCCAATGTCTTTATCCCCCAGGAAATTGCCCATCTGTTCGCTTCAGGATGGCTCTCAGGGGAATTGGTCAGGGAATACAAGATCAAGACTGCGTACCTGGCCAGCAAAAACAATTTCCCCGTCTGCCTGCTGGGACAATTTGTTTTTGATTATATTGATACGGTCTGTAAACCCATTTATGCCCAAAACCATATAAAAGATTATTTCAGCACGTTTTTTGTCCTCGATATCATGAACAGCGCCCACTTGAAGAACACTGTGAAAAAATTGCGACAAAAAGGTTTCTTGAGGTTAAAATGAGCACCAAAACTTGGCCCCTTCTGCTTCTGACTGTAGCCATCTTGATCGGCCGCGCTCCGGCACAGGATAACCCCGTTGTCACCTTCGCTTCGCCGCCGGGCGAGGAAATTTGGTTCGGCAAGACAACCATTAAAATCAATCTGCAAAACCTGCCGAAGGGGGCGTTGCACACAGTGGAAATCTATTTGGACGGCCGTTTCATCAAGGAAATCAAGCAGCCACCCTATGCTTTCCAATACAATTTCGGCAATGTCCCCCAAAACAGCACGCTCAAAGCGCTTCTGCGTGTAAACAATCGAGTGGTTGACAGCAGCGAAATCAAGTCTTTCCCCATCGACGACGTCCAGGAAGTGGATGTCACCCAAATCCTGGTGCCGGTGGTGGTCACAGACAGGCAGGGCAACTACATCTCGAACCTTAAAAAGGAGGATTTCATCCTGCTTGAGGGCGACCAGCCGCAGGTGATCAACAATTTCAGCATAAGCGGAAAAAACCGTTTTCACCTTGCCTTGCTCATTGATATCAGTTCATCGATGAAGGACAGAATCGGCGAAGTCAAGGAGGCGGCCAAGCAATTCCTGCAAAAGCTGCTGACCAAGAAAGACAAGGCCATTGTGGTTTTTTTCAACCATGAAGTCTTTGAAGACACCGAATTCTCCAGCAACTACGCTGAACTGTCCAATTCCATTTCCATGGCCTTCCCTTTTGGCGCCACCGCACTATACGACGCGGTCGGTTATTGCATCAAGATGCTTAAGGGCATGCCCGGGCTGAATATCATCATCGTTTTATCGGACGGTGAGGACAACAGTTCTTACATGGACCCCTATACATTGATCAAAAAAGCCGAAATGTCAAATGCCATCATATACTCCATCGGCAAGCGGGACAGTTCCTTTGTTGACGAATATCAGGAGATATTGAAAAAGCTATCGTCCTCAGCGGGTGGCATGCTGTTTTTTGTCGAAGAAAGCTCGGAAATTAAAAAAATCTATGAATTGATACGCCGTGACATCAGGGCCGAATACATTCTGGAGTTTTCGCCCACCAAGAACGGCAAGACCAAGCGCTATCGAAAGATCAGCGTCAAGCTGAAAAAAAAGAAGAAATTCATTGCCCGCACCATTAAGGGATATTATTATTGATATACTAAATTGCCCAAAAGGAGATCGACCATGAATTTTAAAAATGCCTCCCTGCTGCTTCTTTTTTGCCTGGCCATCTGTGCCGCGCTGGCCGGCCAGACCGAAGAGCCGATCAAGGAAGCCGTTTCTGTGGTCAACGTCGAGGTGCCGGTGCGCGTTTTTTCAAAAGGGCAATCCGTCGCCGGTCTGGGCAAAGAGGATTTCGAAATATATGAGGGCGGCAAAGCCCAGCAAATAAACGGCTTCTATTTTTTTCACAAGAAAATAAATGCCGCTCCCGAAGCATCGGACGGATTGTCCACTGCCCAGAAGCCCATTGGCCGTTATTTTGTCCTGATCTTCCGCGTTTATGCATGCAACGAGGAACTTGAAAAAGGTCTTGCCTATCTGTTCGACAGCATCTTGCGGCCGGAAGACCAGGTCTTCGTCATGGCCAACAACCGCACCTTGATGTTCGAGCGGCTGGAAGCCGACCCGGGCGCACATGAGAAGATCCTCGAACTGTTGCGCTCCGAGAGCCAAAACGCCCACAACCAGATGCTGAGTGCCCTGCGTAGCATCGAGCAGAGTGTGGACATGACCAAGTTCAGAGTGACCCTGAGAAGCACGGATGCCCTCGGCCCCGATTACGTGAATGAATTCCTGCAGATGTATCTCAAGGTCTGGCTGGAGTTCAAGCGCCGCTTCCTGTCCCTGGAGCTCGACAAATTCTATTATTTTTCCCAGCACCTGCAGAAAATCAAGAGGGAAAAATGGGTGCTGAACTTCTACCAGCTGGAGCAGTTCCCCAAGATCGCCCTCGACAGCGAAATGCAAAGGATCCTGCGCAACTACGTCCGCAACCTTGAGGAGAGCGACAATCCGACCCTGATCGCCCAGGGCCGTATCATCAACAGGCTGCTGCAGACCATCGAGATGGAAATGCTGGTGGCCAAGAATTTCCCGAGCGAGGAGGTCAGCAAGCTTTTCTACAAGGTCAACGCCACCTTTCATTCCTTTTTCATGCGCGCCCTATTCGACAGCGGCAACCAGGAGATACAGTTCCGCGACGTGGCCAGCGACATCGAGAACAGCCTGAAGGCGCTGACCGAGGCCACGGGCGGGACATTGACCGCCTCCAACGAGATCGACGCCGCCCTGGAGGCCGTCAAGGAAAAGACCGACGATTACTACGTGCTGACCTACGAGCCGGCCAATACCAAGAAGGTGGGCAAGATCAAGGTGACGGTCAGGGGAAAGAAATACAAGGTCCTGTACGACAACAATATCCGCGCCGACTACATCAGCGAATACCTGAAAAAAAAGGAAGCCGAAAATCCAGCCGTGAAGATCACGGAACTTTCTTTTCAGGGGGGGAAATTGTCTTTTGCCATCGGCGATTTTTCCCTGGCCCAGACCAAGGGCGAAACGGCTGGGATGCTCGCCGTGCGCATCCGTGTCAAAAACGCTGATGGGCAGAGCTTTTTTGACCAAAATAAAACCTTGCAGACCGATAAAAAAAGAATATCCCTGTCGTTGGACTTCAGTTTCCTGGCCGCGGACAAGTACGATATCATCGTCGATGTTCTGGACCAGGTCAGCGGCAAGACCTGCACCGAAATCATCCAGCCGCAGGTCAACTGAGGCCGTCGTTGTTCCACCCTGGCGTTACGGCTTTTGTCGTTCCTTGTCTTCAGCCGGCAAATTGTGTATGATCAACTTTCAAGAAAAAGTTGGCCAACATGGACGAGCAGATCAAAGAAGAGATTGCCGAGCCGAAAGAATATTTCCGCGAACGTAAAGATTCTGCCGCTTTACCGAGAAAATGGGCAATCAGGGGAACCGGTGCCCAAAAGAAGATCGACCATGAATTTTAAAAATGCCTCCCTGCTGCTTTTTATTTGCCTGGCCATCTGTGCCGCGCTGGCCGGCCAGAGCGAAGCGCCGATCAAGGAAGCTGTTTCTGTGGTCAACGTCGAGGTGCCGGTGCGCGTTTTTTCCAAAGGGCAATCCGTCGCCGGCCTGGGCAAAGAGGATTTCGAAATATATGAGGGCGGCAAGGCCCAGCAAATAAACGGCTTCTATTTTTTTCACAAGAAAATAAATGCCGCGCCCGAAGCTTCGGACGGATTGTCCACTGCCCAGAAGCCCATTGGCCGTTATTTTGTCCTGATCTTCCGCATTTATGCATGCAACGAGGAACTTGAAAAAGGTCTTTCCTATCTGTTCGACAGCATCTTGCGGCCGGAAGACCAGGTCTTCGTCATGGCCAACAACCGCACCTTGATGTTCGAGCGGCTGGAAGCCGACCCGGGCGCACAGGAGAAGATCCTCGAACTGTTGCGCTCCGAGAGCCAGAACGCCCACAACCAGATGCTGAATTATGTGCGCAGTATCGAGCAGAGCCTTGACATGACCAAGTTCCGGATGACCATAAGCGGCCGGGCCGACATCAGCCCCGAATACATCGCGAACTTTCTTGTTTTTTATCTGCGGGCCTGGCAAGAATTCAAGCTCCACTACCTGTCACTGGAGATCGACAAATTCTATTACTTTTCCAAGCATCTGGAAAAGGTCAAAAAGGAAAAGTGGGTGTTGAATTTCTATCAATTGGAGCAATTCCCCCAGATCGCCTTCAGCGGCGAGATCGAAATGCAGCTGCGCACCTACAGCAATTCGCTGGCTGCCAGCGAGAATCAGACCCTCAAAGCCCAGAGCCGCATCATCGAACGGCTGCTGCAGACCATCGACCGCGAAATGAAGGTCGCCGAAAACTTCCCGACCGAGGAGGCCCGCAAGCTTTTCTATAAGGTGAACGCTACGCTTCATTCTTTTTTCATGCGCGTGTTCCACGATGTCGACAGTTCTGAAACCCAGTTCCGCTACGTGGCCACCGATATCGAGAACAGCCTGCGTTCGCTTTCCGAGGCCAGCGGGGGCACCTTGACCGCTTCCAACAAGATCGATACGGCATTGGCCAGCGTCAGCGAAAAAAGCGACGACTACTACGTCCTGACCTACGAACCGGCCACTCCAAAAAAGATCGGCAAGATCCAGGTCCGAGTCAAGGGAAATCAATACGATGTTTTGTATGACAACAATATCCGTGCCGATTACATCAGCGAGTACCTGAAAATAAAGGAAGCCGAAAATCCAGCCGTGAAGATCACGGAACTTTCCTTCCAGGAGGGGGAATTGTCTTTTGCCATCGGCGATTTTTCCCTGGCCCAGACCAAGGGCAAAACGGCCGGGATGCTCGCCGTGCGCATCCGCGTCAAAAACGCTGATGGGCAGAGCTTTTTTGACCAAAATAAAAACTTGCAAACCGATAAAAAAAGAATATCCTTGACGCTGGACTTCAATTTCCTGGCCGCGGGCAAATACGATATCATCGTCGATGTCCTGGACCAGGTCAGCGGCAAGACCTGCACCGAGATCATCCAGCCGCAGGTCAACTGAGGCCGTCGTTGTTCCACCCTGGCGTTACGGCTTTTGTCGTTCCTTGTCTTCAGCCGGCAAATCGTGTATGATGAACTTTCAAGAAAAAGGTCGCCAACATGGACGAGCAGATCAAAGAAGAGATTGCCAAGCTGAAAGGATATTTCCAAGGACGCAAAGATTCTGCCGCTTCGCTGGAAGAACTGGCCGGCGGACCGATCCAGCACCATTTCCCGGTCGATCTCTGGCAATTGTCAGACAGCGAACTGGACGGGGAAATGGGCAAGCGCCTGAGCTTTCTCAACGACGACATTGATTGCCGTCCCACTTCGGACATTACTTCCCACCGCCGTTTTATCGGGCCGGCCATCGTCCTGTTCAAAAAAATGATCTTTAAGATTTTTCGCCCCTACAGCAATACCCTGTTCGTACGCCAAAACCGCTTTAACGACCAGCTGGTTGCTTTTCATCTGGCTACTTTCATCCGTTTGCGCCGCCTCGAGGAAAAAGTGCGCGCTCTGGAACAGCATGAGCAGGAGATCAAAGATCAGGTTGAAGATCTCCTGGGCCCGAAGCATGAAGCCGATTGACGCGCAGAGCGAAAGTTTTTTTCATGGTCTAGTCCGTAAAAACCCCGCAGCCGGATCGCAGCTCCAACCCCTGGCGCAAGCCGTGGCCAGAAAGTCCGGGGCTCAGGCGGCATACAACCTGCTGCTGCGCAGCGAGGTCGTCAGCGGCTGGCGCCAAGCGAGTGTGGCCCTCTATGACCACACCCTGCACCTGATCGGTGGCGGCGAAAAATACGGCTGTACCATGGCCGCAGCGTTGCAGGATCAGTTCGACGTCACCCTGATCGCCCACCGGCCGGTTACACTGGCCAAGCTCATGGGGTGGTACGATCTCGACCTGTCGCGCTGTCGGGTCAAGATACTGCCCCTTGATTTTTTCGATAAAAAAGACCAAGGCCGGATCAACCCGGACCTGGTTTCCGACCGCAGTGAAAATCCCTTCCTGGCCGTAAGCCGCGAAAGTGGAAATTACGATTTTTTTATCAACAACAGCATGCTGGAAATGGTTTATCCCTTGTCCAACATTTCCCTGTTCGTCTGCCATTTTCCTGAACGCCATAAAGGCGCGTATTTTTACGTGCAGCATTACCGGCATCTCATCTACAACAGCCGCTATACGGCCGAGTGGATCGAAAAAAAATGGCGCCTCTCCCCCAGCCATCATATTTACCCTCCCGTGGACATGGAACCGGCCGCCGCGCCAATGTTGCCCAAGGAAAACATCATCCTCTCCGTCGCCAGGTTCGAAAGCGGAGCCAGCAAACAGCAGGCCGAAATGATCGCCGCTTTCGCGCGCTTGCGGGCCAAGGCTCCCCGGGAACTGCAAAGCTGGAAATTGATCCTTTGCGGCGGCAGCGCCTCGCCCAACCCCTATCTCGAAAAAATCAGGGGGCTGATGAATGCCCGGCCCGACCTGCCGGTAGAATTGAAGATCAATATTCCCTTGAGCGAATTGAAAAAGCTGTATGCCCGCTCCGCCCTTTTTTGGCATTTTTGCGGCCTGCACCAGAGCAATCCGGCCCACGTGGAGCACTTCGGCATGTCAACCGTGGAAGCCATGCAGAACCAATGCTTGCCCATTGTTTTTGACGGCGGCGGCCAGCGCGAGATCGTGGAAAACGGGATTTCCGGCTACCGCTTTTCCAATATCAGGCAACTGCTGGACCTGACCCTGCAATCGATCAGGGACCCCGGCCAGCGCCAGCGGACCAGCCTGGCGGCGCAGCTGCGGGGCGGGAACTTTACCCGGGCCATTTTCGCCGAGAAGGTACGCGGCCTGTTTGGACATTTGGCCGAAGAATATGCATCAGGCGCGCCGTTGGCCGCGCCGGCTCAAGGGTAAAACCAACATGGAAACCCTTGTTTCGATCGTCATCCTGACCAAGAACTCATTTGGCGTGGTCCAGCGGCTGGTGACGGCAATCCAAGATCAGGATTTTCAACACCCTTACGAGCTGATCTTCATGGATAACCATTCCACCGACGACACCGTTGCTTATTTGCAGTCCATCCCCCATCTGCGCAAGCGGATCATCCCGGTTGCCGAAGGGAGATTCAGCCACAGCGGCACCCGCATGCAGGCGGCCCGGGAAGCTCAGGGGAAAATCGTGGTCTTTTTCACCGATGACATCGTGCCCATCGGCAGGGATTTCCTTAAGCGCTTGATCGCGCCGGTGCTGTCGGGACAGGCCGCGGCCGCGTATGGCGTGTGGCAGATCAATCCGCAATGGCACGACCCGGTGGATGCCTACCTGCACAACAATTGGTTTCAGGACCATGACGATTTTGTCGAGCCCATCCCCGCCTATTGCTGGGAAAAGTTTCCGCCTGAACTGCGCCGCCGCCTGAGTAATTTCGACAACTGTTCATCCTGCCTTGACCGTGAGACCCTGCTCCGCCTCCAATTTCCACCGGTCCCCTACGGCGAAGACATGCTCTTTGCCAGGAAAATGATCCTGAACGGCCTGAGGGTAGCGCTGGTCAAGGAAGCCAAGTTCTTCCACTGGCACAAAGTAAAAGCAAGCTATATGTTCCGGCGCATGTGCATCGATTCCCATCTCAGCGTGCAGGAATTCAATATTTTCTACGTTTCCCGGCTGCGGGGCGTGATCAAAGCCATCGTTTTGCGCGTCGTGAACCGGACCTTCATCGCTTTTTTCAAGATCAGGATGCCGCTAGCCAAAAAATTTTACTGGAGCTGGTACAACGCCCGCATCCTGAGCGCCGATTTCTTCGGCAAGTTCGCCGGCATCTTGACCGCGGAGACCGCCGCCAAGGGCTTTTCGCCGCTGAAGAAAAAATTGTTCCATGTCAAGACCCGCATCATTGAAGAAATCAACCAAAGCAGCATTCTGCGTTATTAGAGACGGATTCGGCAGCAGCTACAATTGCTTGGGCAGCCCGCGGTCATAGATCCATTTTTTTAAAAGTGTCTGCAACTGTTCATCGCCGCCGCTCAAGCAGCGCAAAAAATCCTCAGTACCCACACTATTTTTACGCCGATCGTTCAGGATGATCTGCAACCTGCGGCACAGTTCCATTTCGCCGATCTTGTCGGCAAGCGCGGCCAGCATCAACGCCGGCTTGCCGTAGACCAGAGCCTGGTAAACCTTGGGATTACGATCGGATAGCAGCAACTGGAAACCGTCCACCGGGGCGCCCAGGTCGGCATAATCTTTCACCTGGCGCCGCAAGCGATCGATGATCCGCTGATATTCTTTCTCACCCCGCCAAGCCCGCAAGCTGATCAGGCTGGAATATGTGGCCAACCCTTCCGTGATCCAGTTTTCGACCGGTGTCTTCCAGGAAATGAGCCCCCCCCACCACTGGTGGGCGATCTCATGGCTCAACACATCGATCTTGGCGTCGAACATCGCCAACAGCGAGTCCGAACGGATGTTCTTGCGTGTATGAATTGAAAAACTCGTCCAGGATGCGTCCACATCGAGAACGATGAGGCCGCAGTAACTGACGCCAGCGAAATGGCGCCCGCGCCGGAAAAGAATATTGAGTTCCGGAACGTCCAGCGGTCCGAAACGCTCATGATAAAAAGTGAGGATACGGGCAATATCCGCTTTAGGGAAATACCAGTTGTAATTGAAGAGCGGCCAGCCGTGCAGCCGGACGGGGATCACCGCATCAATGAGGCCGATCTGGCTGAAACGGCCGAATACGAGCGACATGCCTTTGGCTCCGGCGTTGTCGAACACGTACGTGCTCAACCCCGGTTGCAAGCGAACCGAGCGCAGTATGCCACTGCCCAGACAGTTCCACTCATTGGAAACACTGATATTTAGGAGGATGTTCCCGAAATCCATGTCGGTATGCGGATAGAAATTCTTGATACAGGAAAGAAAGCGGAAGCGATCGAGTTGGATTTCGGTACGGCCGACAATTGTTTCAGACGCCATGGGCCCAGGATCGCTAGCAGGAGCAAGCCGTCCGTTGTAACTGATTTCCAACTCGTCCGTGTTTTGTCCCTGAAGCAGGAACTGACCGGAATTGCGATTGAGGTCCACGACCGCTACGGCTCCGCTGTTAATTGCATTCAGCCGCAGTCCTTCGTCCAGCCATAGGCGCCGCTCAATCATGGGTGATTCAAAGCGCAACAGCGCTTTTGCGGACAAATAGTTAAGGGCGGGATCATAATAGCCGACCCAGGTGAGTGAATTCTGCCGGCTCTTGGTACCGTCGGCTTGGGTCGGATCGGCGGCAAAACCCAGAAAAGCGCTCATAGCGAAAAGTCCGAGCACGACGGAAAAAGAGATACTTACTCTTGAAAACAGCCGGCGCAGCCAGTGACAACAGTATATTTTGCCCATCTTTGCCCTCGCCTTTATAACGTGCAATCGGCGGCAATATTCATAGGCTTAAAGTCACATTCTTGAAAATGCGACAAAAGTACTCAAGAAGTTCATTGGCAGAGCCAAGCAGTTCGGATTCGTTGATTAGAATGATGGAAAGGGATGACGGCAGCCAAGAATTGGGCGTTGGATTTTAGAAACCAGGTTTTGCTGCCTAGAGAAAACCTTTAGCCGATATGGTGCTTTTCCCTCAGATATTCCTGCAAAGCGTCCTGCCAGAGTGCCATACTGTTCAAATTCTGCTTTTTCAGGTTGTGGTTTTCCAGGACAGAATAACGGGGCCGAGGCACCTTGGCCGGGAATTCACCGGGTTCGGCCTTGATCAGGGTAACGGTGCTATGGCTTAGGCTGAAGATTTCTCGGGCGAATTCGAACCAGGAGCAGCTGCCTTCGGCCGTGGCATGGTACAAGCCGTCCTCAGCTTTGCCGTTGAGCATTTTCAGTATCTGGCGAGCCACTTCCTTGGTCGCGGTCGGTGTCAGCACTTCATCGTCGACAACGCGTACTTCGGAGCGCTCACGCGCCAGCTTCAGCATCAGATCGACGAAATTCAGTCCTCCCTTTTCCAGACAGGGGTTTTTCCCGTATAAACCGGATACCCTTATCACATAATGTTTTTTTGCCATGGAGCGGACAAAGAGTTCCCCGGCCAGCTTGCTGTTGGCGTAGGCATTCAGCGGCAGGGGGCAATCGTTCTCCAGGTAGGGTTCCGTTTTATCACCAGAAAAAACATAATCCGTGCTGATGTGAATCAGACGTGACGAGCCGGCGTTTGCCGCCTGGGCGATGTTGCGGGCGCCCAGGGCGTTGACCGCGAAGGCTTTGAGTGGGTCGGCCTCGCATTTTTCGACCTGGTGCATGGCGGCAGTATTGATGATGACATCGGCCCCTACCTCGGCCAATACCCTCTGTACCTGCCCGCTGTCGGCGATGTCAAGCTTGTCGATGGTCAGGGGGACGACCTCAAAACCCTCGGCCCTGAATACTTCAACAATATCCGAACCCAGTTGCCCGTCAGCCCCGATCACAGCCAGTTTCATTTTGCCCGCCGCCGCCATCAATGCTGTTTTTCCAGGGCCTTGAAAACCTGGATATTGTAGTAGGCGGGATTGTCGAAATCCTTGAACTTGGGCAGGTTGTCCACCAGGTCCTTGATGATGGATTCCACATCATGCTTGGGATGAAAACTCAGCACTTTGCGCGCTTTATCGATGCTGACTTTGTAATTGCGAAAATCCTGAATGTGTTTGATCTGCAGGCGCACGTCGACCTGCAAATGGATTTTTAGGCCGGATCTGACCAGATCTCCCAATTCTCCGACCGTATAGTTTCCCGAAGCGACATTAAAAATTCCGGAAATACCGTCATTGGCCTCAATGGCTCGGATATAGGCGCTGGCGGCATCCTGGATGCTGAGGATCGGTCGCCAAATGGCAGGATTGTTGACTGTGATTACCTTGTCGGCAATGGCCGATTTGAACATGGTATTCACCACCAGGTCCAGGCGCATGCGCGGGCTGTAACCGCTGACCGTGCCCTGGCGGAAAGCGATCACCGAAAAACTATTGTCCTGCATCTGCATGACCGCCTGTTCGCCCTGCAATTTGGAAATGCCGTACGGATAATTGGACACTGCCGGCTGGGCCTCATCATACAGTTCATTGACCGTGTAGCCGTAGACCGAGCAGGAACCCGCGTAAATGAAACGCTTCACCCCTGCCCCCTTGGCTACGTATCCCAAAAAAGCGGGAGCGGCGGCATTGTAAATGAAATTCTTGCTGGGAGAAAATTCGGCCATAGGATCATTGGAAAGGCCGCCTAGGAAGATCACCTGGTCAAAGCCGCGCACATCGTCCGCTTGCAGGTCGAAAATGTCCTTGTGCACGATGCCGACCTCTTTGGGCAGATGGTTGCCGAACCAAAAAAGGTCGATCACGCTGATCTCATAGCCCCTTTCCAGCAGCTTGGGGATCAGGACCGAACCGATGTAGCCGGCACCGCCGGCGATGAGTATTTTCATTCTGGCTTTCCTCCTAAGGTTGGTAAATGAAGTGATCCGCTTCCGGGCTGGCCAGCCACTGGGACAGGGTGCGGGCCCGGATATCCTTTTCTGACAAGACCGGGTTTTTCAGTGGCCAGGTGATACCTATCTCGGGATCATTCCAAAGGATCCCGGATTCCGCCTTGCTGTTGTAAATCCCGGTGCACTTGTATTGGATCTCGGCCACGTCGGACAGAACGCAAAAGCCACGGGCAAATCCGGCCGGCGCGAACACCTGCTTCTTGTTCTGGGCCGAGACCTCAATGCCGAACCACTGGCCCAGGGTCGGAGAGCCCTTGCGGATATCCACGGCAACCAGGTAGGCGCTGCCCAAGGTCACCCGCATCAGTTTGCCCATGGGCGGCTGCCATTGAAAATGCAGGCCGCGCAGCACCCCTTTCTGGGAACGGGAATGGTTGTCCTGGACAAAATCGACAGGCAGTCCCAATGCGTTGAATTGATCGGCCCTGAAAACCTCCATGAAAAACCCGCGTTCATCTTCGAAAACTTCCTGCTCCAGGACCACCAGGCCATTGAGATGGCTGGAGGCGATTTTGATCTGCATGGGCTGTTCCTCCGCAATGATTTTAATCCTTAAGTTTATACAAAAAGAGGCCAAAGTCAAGCGGAAATTGTTCGAAATCCTTTCGAATCGGCTTGATTCACATCCTTTTCAATATTTTAATGCATTCATTGCGCAGTGATTTGAGCGGTTTCTCCGTAATCGATTCCAGGGACTTGATGCGTAATCTTCTCTCAAGTTCCTGGGCAACCGGGTCATCGGGAGTATCTTTTAAAAAACTGGTCAGGATCGGTTTCAGTGACAAGAACAGGCCGCGGTGGGCCGCCAATTCCTCTAAAAAGAGCCGGGGATTGAAGGCGATCAAGTTGCCGATGATCTTGTTCAGCGTAATTTCGAAGGTTCCGTAAGAAATCGTGAATAGGCGAAAACCCAATTTGATCGAATTGGGTTTGCCTGCATAAATTTCACCTTCCAAAATTCCCAAATGGTCATAAATCAGGTTGACAACCAAAAAGCCATCTCTGATATCAGTGATCTTCGTGTTTCCGGGAAGCAGGGTCAGCATTTTTTCAGCGTTGGCTTCGCTGGGACTGGCATAATAGGCATTCCATGCCTCTTCTATACCCTTCCAGTCTAAGGCCGGCGTGCCTGTTTGTGCGTTTCCAGTCATTGTGACCAGAAAAAACAATCCGATCAGGCAGGAAACTATCCTTCGGTTATTCATGCATCGCCTCCATTTCAAATGGCACATTTATAAACAAATTTTAACAAAAAACAAAATAAAAATATATCAATTTTGATTATATTTCAATTTTTATCAAAAATTCGCTGTCCGCAGACTTATTCGTACTTGACAGCGTCCACGACGTCGACCGCCGCCGCTTTGCGCGAGGGGATAAGGGTAGCGCTGAAACTGATCAGCAGGGAAGCCACAATCACCGCCGCCAGATCCGGCAAACTTATGCGGAAGGGAACAAAACTGACCTGGTAGATCTCGGCGGGAACTTTTATCAATTCATAGCGGTTGGCTAAAAAGCAGAACCCCAATCCCAGGATGACTCCCAGAACCGTGCCCAGAACCCCGATGATCGCCCCCTGCAGAAAAAATATTTTCTTGATCTGCACGGCCGTGGTCCCGTAAGAAAGCAGGATGCCGATGTCCTTAATTTTCTGCATGACCAGCAGGATCAGCCCGGCCACGATATTCAGTGAAGCCACGACGATGATCAGGGTCAGCGTAAAGAAAAGCACGGTTTTCTCCATCTCCAAAGCCGAATAGAGTGACTGGTTCAGCTCCTTCCAGGTGATCACCGCGTACTGCGCACCCAGGCGGTCGCGCATGACGGCCGCGATCTTTTCGGCCTGGAAGATGTTGAACAGGTTTACCTGCAGGTAACTGATCTTGTTTTTCAGGGAAAACAATTGCTGGGCGGCTCCCAGGCCGGCAATCACCGTACCGCTGTCGAATTCAAAAAGGCCGGACCTGAAAATCCCGGAGATCCTGAATTTCTTGAAACGGGGCATGATGCCCAGGGGCGAGAGGGCCGCCTGCGGAGACACGATCAGGCAGCTGTCGCCGGCGAATAGGTTCAGCTTCAAAGCCATCTCCCTGCCCAGCAGCAATTCCCTGTCGTTGGCGGGCAGGCGTCCGAAATCGAGCCGGGTCAGCCAAGGTTCCTTTTTCCCCCGCCCCAGGTCCAGGCCGCGGAACACCGCGCCGCTGACCTCCCGGCCGCTGCCCTTGACCAGGACCGTACCGTAGACAACCGGCATCACGGCTTTCACGCCCCGGAACTCTTTTTCCAGCATTTGGCTCATAGTCCGATAGTCGGCAAAACCGTCGGCAAAGCGGTCGGTGATCATGATATGGGCCGATGAACTCAAGATGCGGTTGCGTATGTCGTTTTGGAAACCGTTGATCAGGGAAAGGGCAATGATCAGGGCGGCGACGCCGATGGCGATGCCCAGGATGGAAACCAGGGAAATGATGGAAATGAAGGAATTTTTCCGACCCTTGGTCAGGTAGCGGACCGCGATAAACCAGGCGAACTTCATTCCTTCGGTCTCAGCAGCGGGAAGAGGATGACTTCCTTGATGGAAGACGCTCCCGAATAAAGCATGACCAGGCGGTCGATGCCGATGCCCTCGCCGGCGGCGGGAGCCATGCCGTATTCCAGGGCCTGCAGAAAATTGTTATCGATCATCTGGGCTTCGTCGTCGCCGCTTTCGCGGTTGCGCAGCTGCTCTTCAAAACGCTTCCGCTGTTCGAGCGGATCGTTCAATTCCGAGAAACCGTTGGCGATTTCCATGCCGGCCACATACAGTTCGAACCTTTCGGTCTCGCGCTCGTCAAGGCGCGATGTTTTGGACAGCGGCGAAATCGCCTTGGGATAATAGGTGACGAAGGTGGGATCGATCAGGGTTTTCTCGACATGACAATCGAAGAGGAGTTCCAGCATTTTGCCGAAAGTAGGCGGCAGAGCTTCTTCGGGGAAATGTTTTTTTATATGAGCTTTGACCTCTGCTTCGTCCCAGAGCTGCTCAATGGTCAAACGTGATTTTTCGGAGATAATTTCCATGAATTTCACTCGTTTGAATGGCGGTGACATGTCGATCTGCCGCTCCTGCCAATGGATGGTCCCATCCGGCAGCAGTTCCCGGTTCAGGGTCAGCAAAAGCTCTTCGCTCAAATCCATATAGTCGTTGAAATCACGGTACAGCTCATAAAATTCGATCATGGTGAATTCAGGGTTATGCATCAGTGAAATGCCTTCATTGCGGAAGTTGCGATTGATCTCGAACACCTTTTCCATGCCGCCCACCAGCAGTCTTTTTAAATACAACTCGGGAGCGACGCGCAGATACAGATCGATGTCCAACGCGTTGTGATGGGTGACAAAGGGCCTGGCCGCGGCTCCCCCGGGTATGGGGTGCATCATCGGCGTTTCCACCTCGATGTAGCCCCGGTCATGAAAAAAGGCCCGGACATGTTGGATGATCTGCGACCGCTTGCGGAAGATCTGCTTGGTTTCAGGATTGACGATCAGGTCCAGGTAGCGCTGCCGGAAGCGCAGTTCCTTGTCCTGCAGTCCGTGCCATTTTTCCGGAAGCGGATGGAATGACTTGGCTAAAAAGGTTATTTCGCTGACCAGTATGGACAACTCCTGGGTATGGGTCTTGAAAACCGTCCCCTGCACTCCGATGATGTCTCCGATGTCGAGGAGGTTGTTCAACGCAAAGTCCTTTTCAGAAACCATTTCCTTGCGGATGTAAACCTGCAGCTTGTCTTCGCCGTCAAACAAGTGCATGAAAGCGCTTTTGCCCATGCTGCGGATAGCCAGGATGCGGCCGGCGCAGCTCAATTCCTGGGCGGTTTCTTTCAGATCTTCGGCATTGCGATCTTTGAATTTGGCGATGATTTCGCCAAAACGCATGGTGCTTTCGAAACGATACGGATACGGGGTGATCCCCAATTCAAGTATTTTTTTTAGCTTTTCCAGCCTGACACTGAATTGTTCTTCCATCCTGCTTGCCTCATTCATCCAATATTTTTTTGTTTTTCCTGATGATGACGCCTTGGAAACGCTCGATACTATCCAGGGCAACACCCAGGTTGATAACCAGGTAGCGTGAAGAAAAGTCCTGGTACTGCGGGTCGTAGAATATCCGCCGCTTCCCGGGCAGTTCGATCTCCAGCCAGCGGTGCGGCACCGGTTCGACCCTCTTGTTGTCTTCGCGCAGGAAGAAACCGTTGACCGGTTGGCTGACAATACCGATGCAGGCCAGCAGCGCCTGGGCGACATTGGCATACCCGATGCAGTGAGCTTTCCCCTGCTCCAGCACCGCGGCCGTCTCCTGCGGCAGGTCGGCTTCGGTATATTCAATCTGGTTTTTTAAAAAATGGGAAATGTTCATTAAATAATCTGCCAAGGAGAGCGCGTTCAGGCGCACCTGGCTGAAAACCCGGCTGATGGCCGGTCCTTGCGCCGCCAAGTACCGCTCATCAGCGAAAATGACGTGGTTCAAATTCTGCAAACTGAGGGTTCGGCTCTTGATCTTCACTTTTAGGCCGCCGTGACCCGGGCTGATCTCTTGTTTGAAATTTGTATTGCGGTAATCGCTGAATATTTCCGGGGTTCGGCAACTGACGAAAACCTCAAGACTGGTTTCCTGTAGCAGGGGCGTCCAGAGATACAGCATCAGCAAGAGGGTTCTCATGTAATCACCTTGTCCAAAATGGCGTTGATCAATTTATAGGAATCGGCATCACTGTATTTTTTGGCGATGCGCAGGAGATCGTCAATGATGATGGGCTTTTCCGAATTGAACATCGCCTCGGCCATGCCCATGCGCAACAGGTTGCGGTCAATGAGCGCCAGTCGGTCCAGCTTCCAGCCGATCAGATTTTTAGAGATCAAGGCGTCGATTTCCGGTTTTTGTTCCATGACCGTCTGCACCAGCCGCCGGATGAATTTCTCTTCTTCGGGATTGACGCTGCGGAAGGATGTAAAGTATTCCTCGATGACAGGGCCGCTTTGAGCCGCGTCGCACTTCAGGGCGTCAAGTTGATAAAGGATTTTTAAAACGATTTCCCGGCTGTATTTGATGCGAAACATCAGATCTTGGCATCGCTAAAAAGGTTGAGCAGCTCAATGGCTGATTGGGCGGCCTGAAAACCCTTGTTGCCCATCTTGTTTCCGGCCCTTTCGATCGCCTGGTCGGTGTTGTCGGCAGTGATGACACCATAGGTCACCGGCAGGGCAAATTCAAGATTCAGCTGCGCGATGCCCTTGCTGACTTCAGCGGCGATGAAGTCAAAATGCGGGGTTTCGCCGCGGATGATCGCCGCCAGGCAGATCACGGCCTGGTATTTTTTACTGAGCAGCAGGCGCTTGGCCACCAGCGGGATCTCAAAGGCGCCCGGAACGCGGACCACATCGATTTCCTCTTCCTTGGCGCCGCTGCGCAGCAAGGCGTCCTTGGCGCCGTCCAGCAGTTTTTCGGTTATGAAATTGTTGAAGCGCGAAACCACGATCGCCACCGTGAAACCCTTGGAAATCAACTGTCCTTTGAATTCTTTCATGTTCTTCTCCATGAAAGGTAAAATATATTAAATAGGGCCTTATGTCAAGCGCCGACGCCGTCTTGGCAGGGATTTCTCCAACTGCTGCCTGCTTTATATTTTGACAGTCCTTTTTGTCTTTAAAATTGATAAAATCTCGCAGTAATGATATAAGTTTAATATGGACAATGAGAAACAAATTGATTATTGGGCAAAATCAGCTGCTCATGATTTTGAGGCAGCAGAAGCATTAATTAAAGAAAAAAAATATGATTGGGCTTTATTTTTAGGTCATCTTGTTTTGGAAAAAATCTTAAAAGCCCTTTTTGTTCAACAAAAAAGGGAATTCCCGCCCAAAACCCACAATCTTGTTGTATTAATTAAAGAAATTGGTATGGAGGTCAATGAAGAAATCTATGATTTTTTTGAAGAAGTGAACACTTTTCATATTTCCACCAGGTATCCGGATGAGCAATTTAAATTTTACCAGTTGTGCACTGAAGAATTCACCTTGGATAAATTTAAACAAATCAGGGAGAAGTTAAAATGGCTGCAAAAAAAACTGAAATCTTAAATATTGTAAGGAGATTGATCAAAGCCCTTGAACAGAAAAATATTGTTATTAGTGAAGCATATTTATTCGGATCATACGCCAATGGGACGTTTGCAAAATATAGCGATATTGATGTTGCCTTGATTTCTGATGCATTTACCGGCGTCCGTTTTTTGGACATTCAAAAAATAGGCCGGACGGTCAGGAATATCGACTACCGGATTGAAATCCATCCATTTTCCAGTCGTGACAAAGATGAATCTTTTTTTTACCATGAAATCATTAATTCCGGCATCAAAGTGGCATAGATATTAAATAGGCAATTTTGAAATTACGGCCTGGTATTGATCAACTAGAAATTTTCATCGCTGTTGCTCCCACTATGATTTCGACCAATACAGTGAACTGTCGAAATCATCTAGTGGGTAAATCCCCTTTGGGGGGCTGTCCCAAAAAAAATCGTAAATTCTTTGTCAACGCTGATCTGGAAATAGCTGTCAAAATTTTTACCGTGCGCCATGATCTATGCGAAGGATCAGGGACGGACTATAAAAATGCGAAAATGATCCGTTCATTTGGACCTCAGTTCCTTTTCTAGTTATTTCAAAAATCGAACAAATTCAGTTTTTCATAGTCCGTCCCAAGTCTTGCCCGAGTCCTGCCGGGTGCGAAGTCAGTATAGCGTTTCCGGGTTCTACCCATTCCCGAAAATCCCTTTTGGTGTCCGTTTGGTGTCCATAAATTTATTCTCAGTCCACATTTTATCTGATTTGAGTAAATCACACATTTCACGGCCTTTTTTCATCCAGGTTTCGAAAAACTGAACCTTCCATGCTAAGAAAGTTTCTTTTTTCTATATTTTCACAAATAATTCACATCCATCTATTGTAATTTCAAAATATTTTCTTTAACATCCCATTATGGGAACAATTGATTTTCCTATCAGTTTTCCCAATAACTCTTTGGCCAATCTTAACGATCCATTGACAATGCCGCCAGCTCTGGTTAAAGCTAACCAGGCACTAGATAAAGTGGTTGACCTGTCATTCAGGCCACAGCCGTTCCCGAGTGAAGCAAAACGGATGGAGTTTTTATTTGAACTTTTGAAAACTATAACGGGAATCTATTCGCGAAGAAGAAAGTGAAAAAGAAATATCAAGGTGATACAAAATGAGTTATAATAAATTTGCTAGAGGCAACGTTGCTATAGCTGTTAATAACTTCAAAGAACACGTACTTTGGTTTGATCATGTCATCCCATTTTTATTCCTCGGTGGCATGCGTAGAGCTCCCCGCGCAAACGACCTGTCATTTCATTTTAACTATCCCTTTGGGCAATCTTCAACTTTTCTGACACTTGTTGTAGATGAGAATATGTTGGATGATGCAAGTTTCATTTATGACCATAAGCATTTATTCATGGATTTCCCGAAAGATATATTAAATTCGATAGAAAGGTTTAATTTCCCTGTTCTCAATAAAATTTCGCAATATATACTTACCTTAGTTCCAGAAAAGCAAACAAGTCGATTTTATTCTGATTTTGAAGTTATTGAATTATTATCTTTGTTTCATAGCCCTGTGATAACAATACCTTATGAAATACCCTTCGTAGAAAAGAAAGAAGATAATATTGAATCATTTATAATAACGTCTAAGAATGTTGCAAAAATCGATTGTAATAACGCCTCTTGGTCGCAAATTGTAGAAATTAAAACAGATAAAAAAGCATATGAAGCATTGAGAAAATACCGTCTTTTTTGGTTCAAAAATTATCAAAACAAAGAAATTGCTTTTATACACGATGATATGTGTGACCGTTTAGAAAAATATAAATCAGCAAGCAAAAAACATGGGTTTAATGTTTTAAATACATCTGTTGAAACTCTTGTGAAATCAAAATCATTATGGTCAATTTTTTCTTTGTCCTTAATTTCAAAAATATTACAAATACCATTTAATATTGACAATATACTTCTACTTGGTGCTGTAGTTGAATTAGGGCATATTACTCTTGAAGCAAGAAAGGTCTATTTAGAAAATGATATCTTTCAGAAAGAGTCAGATATAGCTTATTTAAACACTGTTTCAAAAAAGTTATCTGGTGATACGGGGGCTTCCAGAAAAGAAGGAAAGTATTCTTTTGGCATCACTTTCCCGAACTTTTTTTGTTCGGGTTCATCTTTGCCTAAATCTGATATTGCTGAAAACAGTAAATAAAACATCTTTATTGCGCCTCTCACAAACCTTTAAAGAATGGGGACGCCCATTAGAAGGTCACTGTCAAGTAGGTAGAACTATATTTTCTTTTTTTTTAGGGGAACTAGGGACGGATTATGAAAATGTGAAAATGATTAGTTCACTCAGACCTCAGCTTCTTTTCTAGTCATCCCAAAATCGAACAAATTCACTTTTTCACAGTCCGTCCCCGGTCTTTGTTTTCGCACGCCCTGATCTAATAATTCAAGACGTGATCCCGAATCTCCAGTATGCTAAATACAAAATTACAAGAACCGTCCCCAATGCCCTACCAGCCGCCCTTGACATGCTCTGAGTTTCGATATAGGCTCAAGGAAAATGGCAAGATGGAGTTATCGATGCGAAAGGCCGACTGCGGCCAGTTCAGCAGAAATCCAAATACCTATTCATCTCGGAAATCACCGCAGACTTCATGCCTTTGCGCTCTGAGGCTACCAACGGGAGGTGTGAAATGTTGGACATGATAAACATTGCATTAGACTACTTTACTGATGATAAACTCTTTGAGAGTTTGGCGTCAGAAATCATGCGAGATGAGGGCTATCCAAACATAAATCCAATAGGCGGCCTGAATGATATGGGCGTAGACGCCGCTCAAGACAAGTTTTATCTACACGAAGGCCGCTCTCGTATTGTATTCCAATACACACTCCAAGAGTACCTTTGTGACAAGATAAATGAGACAATAAAGAAGCTGGCAAAGCATGACATCTCATACCATGAGCTAGTCATCGTGTCAAAGCGGAGTATTAGCGCAGAAAGACAGAGATCTCTAATCGAAACAGCAAGGAAGAATCATGATGTTAGCCTTAGAATATTTGAAAGAAAGACAATAGCAAACCGGCTCGCTAATACGGAAAACCGTATATTTGATAGATACTTCTCCAACATCGAAAAGCAGTTTGCTGACCTCACAGCCAAGCATCCCCCTTTGCTATCCGGTGAAGGATCGAGTTTGCTTGAGATATCGATGCTAAAATCCTCCATTGCATTTACCTTCAATAAGGACGCGCCGCGGGCAAGAAAATCTATATTCGACTTCCTAACACTCGGCCTATTGTTGGAGCAGCCGTCTGAATATGTCCCGGTGGCAAAGCTCCGTGAACGGTATGGTATTACTACCGGCAAAATACAGCCACCCGAGAATCAGGTTAGGGTTTCACTTAGCAGACTAACCGAAATAGCATTCATTGAGTGGAGAGGAGACTCAGTCCGACCCAGCAAACGGGCATTGGAGACTATCGATGGAAGCACCGCCTGGGCGAACGATGCGACGCATTCATTGATTTCGGACATAGTAGACGAGGTCTGCCAGATCTCGAAAGAAAAAATATCGCAGGAAGACAAACTGAAGATAGAAAGAAATATTCAAAATGTATTTGTTCTGCTCTTTAGGCTTTCCGGAATTGAGATAGCAAATCAAGTGCTCAAGGATCGGTTTCCCGGTCCCGTATATTTGGAATCAATGCATGACTTTGTGGCAAAAGCCAAACGTCAGCTGCCCAACAATCTGGGAGAACTCCTTATATCAGTCATCTCACAGAGGTTAGCAACTCCGTCCGCCGAACAGGCCCGGACACTCACGGATTGGAGTCTGGCATACATCGGTGTCACAGTCATGAATCTTGATCCGAACCTGAAAGAATTCCAAGCCACTCGTCTCGCAAAAAAAACCTTTGTCCTCGATACGGATTTCATCCTTGACTGTCTGGTACAAGAGTGCCCACATAGTAGAATCTACCTCGAACTTGTCAAGTCGTGCGTCAGTCTTGGCTCTAAGGTGATTATACCGGAGTCATGCCTTGAGGAGTGCATCAAACATGCGGACCTTTCACCGCGGACCTTCAATCACTTTGGCCGAAAGTTGCTGTCCTTTAGTGAAGAGGTTGTACACGAGAAGGTATGGAATATCTTTGCAAAAGGATACTACTTCGGAGTAACAAGTGGCCGTATCCCACGAACGATGACCTTCGAAAAGTACCTGCAGAACTACTACCTGCCCAGCAGCCCGATGAAATTCATGAAGGAGGTTGTAGGCACATATTTTCCTGCCGGTACGGAAATTCTTAATCCCGCCACCTTGCTCTCCCGAGAGATACCTGAAGAGCTAGTCATTAAACTGCGCGATGAGTTATCACGGGTTTTGACGCAGAGCAAGAAGGCCGAGTACCGCACGCCTGATATGATCCGGGACCTCGCGGATACCGATGCCCGGCTATTCCTTTCCACTTTCTATTTAAACGGGGAGGAACCCAACTCTGGTGCCAACGTTTTGGGCGGTAGCTACTACTTGGTCACGAGTTCGGGTCGATACCTCAGAGCCGCTAGGAAAATTGAGCTAAGAGACGTGATAACGACTCGCCCGCAGTCGCTCGTAGCACTTTTGGACTTGATCGGCAATATTGAGCTCACTGGTCCCGAATTCGTTAGTCTCTTTGAGAACCCCCTCCTTACTCATGCAGTAGAACAGTCATGGAGCGACGTGGAAGTTCTAATCGATAGCGGCATAGAGCTTACGGGAAAGTCAATCCCCAAACTCAGGTACGACTTGGACCAAGAGTTGCATGGACACATCGTCGCATTCTGTGAAGCCGAATCACAGGCAGAAGAAGCTACGGAGGTATCAGAATCGGATGCTAGCGAGTCCAAATTTATCAGATTGCTTAAATCCGCAGGTGCCCGCGGCTACAAAAAGATACCAGAAGTTGATAAATTCATGCAGATATTGGAAAGAACTCAGCAAGACGCGGCTAGCAAGGCAAAGGATTTGGAAGCCTTAGGGGAGGATTACAAGGAACTAGAAAAAACTATAGCATATTTCGGGAAGAAAAAGCAGAGATATCTTAGGCAGATGGCGCGGCGTCAGACTACAAAAAAGCGTAAGTAGGCATGAGAGTCAGGTCTTGAATTATAAGGTCGGTCAATATTTTGACTTGTCTAAATAGGCACGGATGCTGTATATTCGAACGAATGAAGAAAGATGCAAGTGAATATTCCCGGTTGGTGAGGATGTTCTGTACGCCGCCTCCCTATCCGTTGAGCGAGGGTGAAATGAACGCCCTGAAAAAGGCTGACACGTTCACGGTCCGCTTCGAAGATTGGGACCTGCCGTGCTACAGTTGGGGAGAAGGCAAGACCGTTCTGCTGTGTCACGGCTGGGGAAGCCGGGCCGGACATCTGGTATTGATGGCCAAGGTTCTGGCACGAGCGGGTTATAAGGTGGTCGCTTTCGATGCGCCCGCTCATTATTCCAGACCCGGTGTACAAAGAAAAGCCGGCTCGACGATGTTCGAGTTCGGCCAAGCCGTTTCCCTCGTTGCCCGGAGCCTGGGTGACGTATATGGCCTTATCGGGCACTCTCTGGGAGCCATGGCTTCACTGTTCGCCATGGCGGCATATCCTCATTTGGAAGAAAATTCTTTTTTTTGCAAGAAACTGATCCTGGTCAGCACGCCGGCGAAATTGCACCATGTGATCGGCAATTTCTGCCGTAGGAATTCCCTCAATGAATCCGACCGCCGCATCCTCGAAAGCGAACTGCAGGCCGCGTTCGCCATGACCATCGCAGACTACGATTGCGCCAGGGCGCTGAAGGCCGTGTCCTCCAAGATACTGATTATCCAGGACGCGGACGACGAGGAGTTCGCCGCAGAGGAAACCCTGGCCCATGCCGTGGACAAGCACGCTGCCAGGATTTTAATTACCAAAAACTGCGGTCATAACCGGATCCTGGCAAAAAAACAGGTCTTTACGGAAATAATCGATTTTTTGAAATACTAGAACAAAGGGCAAATTGGTGTAGGGGCGATCCGGCGGGTCGCCCTAGGATTTAAATTCCAAATTTCACACAAATCCCAAATTACAATGACCCAATAACCAAAAAAAATGGATCCGTAGCGCGGTTATCGCGCCCCTTGTGGCGAACAATCCCAGAGGGGGGAAAACCCCGCCCCTACTGCCGGAATTTGACAAAACCGGCGCCATTGGCCGATAATGGGAGCATGGTCAAAATCCTGATTGTGGAAGACAACGCCTCCATGAGGGAGATGCTCTCCAGTATTATCGCCGAGAAAGGTTTCGATATCGATGCCGCCGCCGATGTCTCCTCGGCCCTGTCCCTGCTGAAGAACAACGAGTACGCCCTGATCATTTCCGACCTGCAGCTTCCCGATATGGATGGGCTGAGCTTTTTTAAAAAGATCAGGAACCTGCAGCTGCCCTTCATCATCCTGACCGCCTACGGCTCGATTGAAAAGGCGGTGGAGGCCATCAAGGCAGGCGCCTTCGACTTCATCGCCAAACCCGTGGACCCCGACTACCTGCTGCTGATGATCGACAAGGCCCTGGCCTCGACTCATATCGCTCGCGAGAACCTGGTGTTGCGCGAAGTGTTGCAGTCGGAATTGGGAAAAACCGTCATCATCGGCAGCAGTCGCGAAATCCTGCGTGAAGCCGAGAAGATCAAACTCGTCGCCCAGACCAGCACCACGGTCCTTTTATGCGGCGAAAGCGGCACCGGCAAGGAACTGTTCGCCCGCGCCATCCACACCCTGAGCCCGCGCCAGTCACAACCTTTCATCACCATCAATTCGGCCTCGATCCCGGAAAACCTCCTGGAAAACGAGCTGTTCGGCCATGAAAAGGGCTCCTACACAGGAGCCTACATGCGCCAGCTCGGCAAGCTTGAACTGGCACAGGGCGGCACTTTCTTTTTCGATGAGATCGGCGATTTCCCGATTCACCTGCAGGGCAAAATCCTGCGCGTACTGGAAGAAAAAACCATCACCCGTCTGGGCAGCGGCAAACTCATCCCCTTGGATATCCGCTTCATTTTCGCCACCAACCAGGACCTGGAAAATGCCGTGACCGAAAAACGCTTCCGCCAGGATCTCTATTTCCGCATCACCAGCTTTCCCATCGAACTGCCCCCTTTGCGCGAACGCATAGACGACATCAACCTGCTCGGAGAATATTTCATCAGAAAACTCTCCCTGGAGATCAAAAAAAACGAATTCAGCCTCTCCGCCCCGGCCCGGGAAAAACTCATGGCCTACACTTGGCCGGGCAATGTCCGTGAACTGCAGAACACCATCGAACGGGCGGTGATCATCAGCCGCGGCCCCATTATCAGTCCAGAGGAGATCATCCTGCCTGGCAAGGCATTTCCCGTCCAGGACAATTTCAGTCTCAATGGCAATTTGAAGGCAGTGGCTTCCCGAGCGCAGAAACTGGCCGAGAAGCTAAAGATCAGCCAGGTCCTGGCCGAGACCGCTTTCAATCGCTCACAGGCGGCCGTGATCCTCGAAATCAGCTACAAGACCCTGCTGGACAAGATCAAGGAATACGGCCTTGTTGAAAAAGATTAAATTCCTGCTGTTGAGAAAATTGGCCAAGGTGATGATCCAGGCCATCGTATCCAGCAGCCGGGTGCGCATCAGCGGCCAGGAGGCCGTCGCCTCCCTGCAGAAGGAAAACCTGCCCCTGATCTACATTTTCTGGCACCGCCACATCCTGTTCGTGATCCACAAATTCAAGAACAGCGGCGCCAGGCCGTTGATCTCCCTGTCCAGCGACGGTGAACTGGTGGCGGCCGTGGCCAAGGAATTCGGCATGAGTCCCATCCGCGGTTCTTCTTCAAAGGGAGGCGCCAGGGCTTTTCTGCACATGGCGCGCTGCGTGCAAAATGAAAAGGCTGCGGTGCTGATCACGGCCGACGGTCCCAAGGGCCCAGCCCGGAAAGTCAAGGAAGGGGCAGTGCAGCTGGCGGTAAAAACGGGAGCATACGTCATCCCCATCAGCTGGAGCGGTTCGCGGGTGAAGGTGCTCCAAAAAAGCTGGGACCACTTTATGATCCCCTTGCCCTTCGGGCGCATCCATTTTGCTTTCGGCCAGCCGCTGCGCCTCGATGCCGACACCAACGCCGCCGACCAGGCCCAGGCCGGTGACATGCTGGCCGCAAAGCTCAATCGGCTCGAAGAATCGTTATAAAAAAGGGCGGATCATGATCCGCCCCTACAATATTTCTATAAATTATTTCATTGGCAGAGATGTTTTTATTTGCTATCATGGCCATTGAGGAATCCATATGAAAAAGATTAGGAAATTGGGCATTCTGACCGGTGGCGGCGATTGTCCGGGACTGAACGCCGTCATCCGCGCCGTGGTCCATACCGCGCAGCGGCAATTCGGTATCGAGGTCTGCGGCATCCTGGACGGTTATGCCGGCTTGATCCACAATCATGTCCGCAAACTCGAACTGACCGATGTTTCCGGCATATTGCCCCGGGGCGGGACCATTCTGGGCACCTCCAACCGCGACAATCCCTTCCGTTACGCCAACGAATCCCGGGACCGCAGGAAAGAGTATCAAGACGTTTCGGCGCAGGCCATGGAAACCATAGAAACGAACGGGATTGACGTGCTGCTGGCTGTCGGCGGGGACGGCACGCAGGCCATCGCCCAGCTTTTTTTTGAAAAATACCACCTGCCCGTCATCGGCATTCCCAAAACCATTGACAACGACCTCAACGGCACCGATGTCACCTTCGGCTTTGACACGGCGCTCACCATCGCCACCACGGCCATCGACAAGCTGCATTCCACGGCCGAATCCCACCACCGGATCATGGTCATAGAAGTGATGGGCCGCTACGCGGGCTGGATCGCCCTGGAATCAGGGCTGGCCGGCGGCGGCGATGTCATCCTGATACCGGAGATCCCTTTTGCTATAGACAGTGTCTGTGAAAAAATCAACGACCGCGCCCGAAAAGGAAAAAGGTTCTCCCTGGTCGTGGTCGCGGAAGGGGCCAGGGCCGAAGGCGGACAACTTGTTTTTGCCCGCCAGGTGAACGACGCCAGCGACCCGATCCGGCTGGGAGGCATCGCCGCTCAGGTCGGCAACCAGATCGAAGACATGACCGGGATCGAAAGCCGCTACACCATCCTGGGCCATGTGCAGCGCGGCGGCAGCCCGACCCCCTATGACCGCATCCTGGCCACCCGTTTCGGTTACCATGCCGTTGCGGCTGCGGTCAACAGAGAATTCGGCTATCTGGTCGGTTTGCGCGGCAATGAGATCAAAACCACCCCGATCAAAGAAGCCGTCGCTGAGCCGCGCCGGGTCGACCCGGAAAGCGACCTGGTAAAAACCGCACTGGCTGTCGGCACCTGTTTCGGTAAATAAATGGGGCGGCTGATCGTATTCGAAGGCATCGACGGATCGGGCAAAACCTCGCTGTCGAGGATGTTTCACGCCTACCTGCTGGAAAAAGGCGTGTCGGTGATCTGGCTGCGCGAACCTACCGATTCGCCGCTGGGAGAAAAAATCCGCCTCCTGGCCCAGAACAAGGAAAGCATATCGATCCATGAGGAACTGGAATATTTTCTCGAAGACCGGCGTTGGGACGTGGAAAACAATATTTTACCGGCGTTGCGCTCCGGAAAGACAGTGATCCTTGACCGCTATTATTATTCCAACGCCTGCTATCAGGGCGCTCGCGGTCTGGACATGGAAGCCATCTTGAGCATGAACAGGCAGTTTGCTCCCGAAGCGGACTTGGTTTTCATCATCGACGTTGACGTGGACCGGGCCCTGGCGCGTATCAGCACCAGCCGCCAAGGTGTGGCCAAGTTGTTTGAAAAAAATGATTTTCTTGAAAAGGTGCGCGCCAATTATTTGAAGTTGACCGGGGCCAACCTGGAACGCATTGACGGCAATCCGGACCTGAAAACCGTAATGGCCGATGTGATCAACCGTCACAAGCGAACATGGCTTAAAAAAGTTACGCCTGCCACTAAAAAATGAAGAAAAGTACGGCACGTAATTTTCGCGAAAAAAGAGCTTCGCTGCATGAACGACTCAAACGCCAGGGCAACATACTGCTGGCGTTTTCCGGCGGTAAGGATTCGTTTTTTCTGCTGCAAGCCGCCTTAGAGGCCCTGGGTACGGCCAACGTTCTCGCCTATTTTGTCCATACGCCCTTCACCGGGGAAGCAGCCAGGGAAAGGGTCGCTTACTTCCAAAATAAGTTCCCTTTCACCTTAAAAGAGATCCACCTTAATCTGTTTAAAGACGTCCATATTCAACAGAATTCCAGGAAGCGATGTTTTTTATGTAAAAAATATATGTTCACCGCCTTGAAAAAAGAAGCCAAACGTTTCGGTATTCCCATGGTAGCGGACGGGTCCACCGTTTCCGATCTCAGCGAGAATCGTCCCGGACGTCTGGCACTGGAGAAACTCGCCATCGCATCCCCATTGCAGGATGCCGGTTTCTCCGGTCCTGAAATTGCTGCAGAACTGAAAAAACAAGGCGTCAAAGATTACTATCTGACCTCCTCCACCTGTTTGGCCACGCGCTTCCCCTATGATCTCACCTTGAACGCCGACCAGATCGACGCCATCGGCCGCGTGGAATACGATCTGCTGAAGTGGGGCATTTATCCGCTACGTGTTCGTTACATGGTTGACGGCGTGCGCATCGAAACCACGGAAGCCAATTTTCACAAAATCATCGCCCGGAAAAACGACCTGCTGGCCTTATGCCAAATCCATGGTTTCAAATTCGTCACCCTGGACCTGGGGGGAATAAAAAGCGGTTCCTGGGATGAGCTCCCTGCGGT
>Ga0307380_10001520_pt1 | contig 33849 bp, 34 predicted proteins | sample UN3MG_FD_202239 | JGI IMG/M metagenome (GOLD analysis project Ga0307380, IMG submission 202239) | Soil microbial communities from Risofladan, Vaasa, Finland - UN-3 | ecosystem: Environmental > Terrestrial > Soil > Coastal area > Acid sulfate soil | place: Finland: Risofladan, Vaasa | collected...
GGAAGACCACCGCGACCAGGGCGACCAGCGGCCAGTCGAAGCGCCGCCACACCGAGGCGGGCGAGTCATCGAGACCGGATCGCGGCGCCGGGCGATGATGCCGGTGGCCGAACTGGGGCTTGGCGCTAAGCGTCTTGGCGCTAAGCGTCTTGGCGCTGAGCGTCTTGGCGCTGAGCGTCTTGGCGCTGAGCGTCTTGGCGCTGAGCGTCTTGGCGCTGAGCGTCTTGGCACTTTGCGACTTGGGACTCTGCGTCATGGGCGAATCATCGCACGGGACGAGCAAACAAATCGTTTGCGCCAGGAACAGCCAGGATCGTGTTATTCCCGCGAAGGCGGGAATCCAGTAATCACCGGCGCCGGCGAGCAAAACCTGAGGTGCTTACTGGATTGCCCGGAGCATCACGCTTGGCTCGGGCTGGCGAAGCCAGACCAGGGTGCCGGGCAATGACGAGTCTTTAAACGACTCAAGACCCCTTGTTCTGGGTGCAGCTCGGGCGCCAGGTCCAGTCCTCGCCGGAATGCGCGTCCGCCTCGCACGGATCGGCTTTGGGTGCCGGCGCAACCTCCGCGCCCAACGGGTCGACGCACAGCACGTGACCGGTCACTGGATTCACTTCCGCGCGTTTGCATACGGGCCCGTCCTCTTCCGCCGCGTGGGCTCCCCCGGCGAGCAGAATGACTCCAAACAACATCAAAACCACACGACGTCTCATACGCATCCCTCGCTCATGTCGTCGCATCTCCGCGTGCAGGCTTTCGCGTGCATGTCATCGTCGACGTCTCTTCGCACGCGCAACATTTCTCGCCCACGATACAGAACGTAATGACTCGCATCTTGTAGGAATTGGGCGCACACTGCCAAAAGTGCGTGGGCGGCCCCCGGATGAGTATGGCCGTCGCCTTGCGATGAGCGTTCCCCGTGTGTGGAGCCCACGCACACTTTACCTCTCCCCCATCCCAACCTTGGAGCAAAGCGCTTCGGCCGTCGGCCCATTTGGCGTAAGATCGCCGGACGCGCGGGTTGCGGCCGAGAGGCTGAGCTTTGCGTTCCGAGCCTCCGTCCCCTGCCCCCGCGCGGCAAGGAGAAGGAGGATGTAATGCGCTTGATCTCTCTCGCTCTCGTCGTATTCGCGCTGGTGTTGGCGCTCGGCGTCGTCGGCGCTGCGCGCGGCGGTGATTCTGCGCCGCAACTTCTCGCCGCCACTGCTGGCGTCGTCCTGACGCTGCCGGGCGCACGCGATGTCCCGCCGAAAATCATGTCGCCCATCCGCGAGGACGCGCCGCTCCAGTTTTGCGGTCAGTGCACGGGCGATTCCGATTGCGGCACGGACCACAAATGCTGCGGGCCGTCCAGCTGCCGCGAGTGCTTCCGCGTCGATACCTGTCCGTAAAACGGACGGCCATTCTCTATTCGGAGTTTCGGCGGTCGCGCCGTTCCGCGGCGGGGTCAGCGCTCTTTGGGCTTGCGGGGTGCCGGCTTCGATGGCGCGTCGTCGTCGGGGCGATCGATCGTTTTCGGCTGCGCCGGCCCCTTCTTCGGCTGCGCCGGCCCTTTGCCCTTGCCGAGATCGGGCTTCACGTAGGGCGAGTCCGGCGGGCTGGTCGCCGGCCGCTCATCGCCACCCGGATCTTCCGTATAGTTGCCTTTGCCGGACGCGGTCATGAACCCTCCTACCACTATGCTACTCGCTCTCCGGCGCTTCCGCCGTTTCGCCGTCGCCCTTACCCTCGCCCTTCGGCTTGCACGGGATGCCGTCGGCGAAGCATTTCGAGAACAGGCCCTGCACCGCGCAAGACAGATTGGCCTCGCCCGCGTTCTCCCAGTCGGCTTCCGGATAAACGGCGTGCGCCTTCTCGGTCCAGGCCTTGATCGCGGCGTCCTCGGAATCTTCGCGCGAGCTCAAAAAGCCCGGCCCGCTTCCCGACAGAGGCTCCGCGGCACAGTCCATGTTCGGTGCGGGGCCGGCCTCCACGCCTGGCTTCGGCACAGACAGGTCGAAGGCGTCTTGTTGAGCCAAGGCAGCTGGGGCCAAGGCAGCTGGGGCAAAGACCGGTAGGGCCGACACGGGTAGCGCCAGCGCCATGGCGGCGCCGATCAACGCAAGTCGGACTGAGACGGGTTTCGGCATCTCTGGCAAAATTCCCTCCCTGGATTTGTTATTGTCAGCGCCTCCTGGCGCAAGGTTTTAGCATGAGAGTTTGCGCGCCAGAATATTCAACGCGCGCGATAGGCAAGGCGTTTCGCACAATCGCCCGGCAGCGCGTCGCTTGCGCGCAACGCCCGCTTGTCCTTGATGCCGCCCTGGTTTGCGGCGACACTTGCGGTTGTAGCGGTGCACGCGCGCCTGGCGGCAAAGGGGCGCGTTGCGGCGGCCGCGTCACTTTTCGGCCTTAACCTTCGGACGGTATGGCCGGTACAAGGCCGGGCCGGGAAGGGCTAGCGTCGTCCGGCGCGGACGAGCGGATCCGGGAGCTGCGCGCCGGCCTTGCGCCGAGATGAGCGGGCCGGATGTTGAGGCGGGGGACTTTGATCGTGACCAGGGTTTGCGTGGCGCTGTTTGCAGCCGGGCTCGTGGGCCTTGCGCTTTCCGCCTGCAGCCGCGGTTCGGCGCCCGACGTGGCCTTCGTGCCGACCCGCGCCGTGGAGCACGCCAACCCGGAAGTCACGGACACCAAGGTGGCCTTCGAAGCGGCCAAGACCGTCTGTTTGGAGGAGGCGCGCCGCAAGGGCATCTCCTCGGTGACACGGCTCCTGCTGCTGCGGGGCAAGACCTCCAAATCCGACTATATCGAGTGCATGGAGCGCAAGGGCTTCGCCGAGGTCGACGGGTAATCGATTGGGGCTCGCGGAGCCCCGCAAAACCTCTATAAAAGGCCGCAATCGGGGTATACGGTACGCTTCGGATAGGCCCCTTTGGACGGCCGGATTTCGCGTGCCCGCGTGGTGCGAAGCTGACGAGGTCGGGGTAAATTGCGCGACTTTTTACAAGGAAATGGCCGCGGGAAGCTCATCGATTGGCTGAAGATCGATTCCTGGATCGATTCCGGCCTCTATGGCACCTGGATCGCCTTCCGCGACTGGTGGAGCGCCTATTCATCGTTTTTCGGCCGCTTCGAGATCAAGGGATTTTGGCGCGCCTGCAATGAGTTAGCCTGCGAGGGCCTGACCTTGAGCGTGGCCGGACTCTTGGTCGTGCTGGCCTTTGCCCTTCCCGCCTTCGACGTCGCCCAGGGCAAGATCAATCTCTCCGACGAGTACAGCGTCACCTTCCTCGACCGCTATGGCAACGAAATCGGCAAGCGCGGCCTTCTGCGCGATGACTCCGTGCCGCTCGAAGAGATTCCCGACCACATGATCAAGGCGACCCTCGCCACCGAGGATCGGCGCTTCTTCGATCATTTTGGCATCGATGTCATGGGTACGTTCCGCGCTCTCGCCGAGAACGCCCGCGCAGACTCGGTGGTGCAAGGCGGTAGCTCGCTCACCCAGCAGCTCGCCAAGAACATGTTCCTTACGCCGGAGCGGGCCTTGTCGAGAAAGATCAAAGAGGCGTTTATCGCCATCTATCTCGAAAACCACTACACCAAGCCTGAAATCCTAAAGCTTTATTTCGACCGCGCCTATCTCGGCGGCGGCTCGTACGGCGTTGAGGCCGCGGCACATTACTATTTCGGCAAGTCGATCCGCGAGGTGACACTCCCCGAAGCGGCGATGCTTGCCGGCATGTTCAAGGCGCCGACCCGCTATGCGCCGCACGTCAATCTCGCCGCCTCGCGCGCCCGCGCCAACGAAGTGCTGAGCAATATGGTCGAGGCCGGGTATTTGAGCGAAGGCCAAGTTTACGGCGCCCGGCTGAACCCCGCCCGGATCGTCGAGCGCGGCGATTCCAAGACACCGGATTACTTCCTAGATTGGGCCTTCGAGGAGGTGCAGCGCCTGATGGCCGGCAAGCCCAACCACATCCTCGTGGCGCGCACGACGGTCGACCTTGGCCTTCAAAAGGCCGCCGAGGACGCGTTGGAAGACACGGTCAACAAATATGGCCGATCGCGCAACTTCAACAACGGCGCGCTGGTCTCGATGGAAACCGACGGCTCGGTGCGGGCCATGGTCGGCGGCAAGGACTATGGCCAGAGCCAGTTCAACCGCGCGGCTCATGCCTATCGGCAGCCTGGCTCCTCCTTCAAACCTTATGTCTATCTGACCGCGCTCCAACATGGCTTTACGCCCGACACGGCGGTCAGTGACGGCTATGTCAGTTGCGGCCGCTGGTCGCCGAAGAACTATTCTGGTGGCTTTCGAGGACGCATGACGGTCAGAACGGCATTGGCGAAATCGATCAACACCGTCGCCGTGAAGCTATCTCTTCAAGCCGGCCGCGAGAATGTGCTGGCAGACTTGGAGAAAATCGGCATCCGGCACCTGAAGAAGACGTGCTCGCTGGCGCTCGGCGATAACGGTATGACGCCGCTCGAGCATGTCGGCGGTTATGCCGTGTTTGCCTCAGGCGGCATCGAGGTGCGCCCCTATGCGATCGAAGAGATCCGGACCATTCCAGGCGAGCTGCTTTACAATCACGATCGCGACGAACCGGAGCGCAAGCGGATTTTCGAGCGCAAGGTGGTGGAACAGCTCAATTCCATGCTGCGCACGGTCGTGGCCGCGGGCACCGGGAGACGATCACAGCTCGACTACACCAATAACGTCGGCAAGACCGGAACGAGCTCTGCCTATCGCGACGCCTGGTTCATGGGCTTCACCGGCCAATATGTCACTGGCGTTTGGCTCGGCAATGACGACTTCACGCCCATGGCTCGCGTGACGGGCGGCAGCTTCCCGGCCCAGACATGGAAGACCTATATGGAGGCGGCCCACGACACTGATAACATCCCTGTCGTCCCGGGCGTTGAACCGCATCCGCGCCAGGTCGAGGAGCAGCGGAGGATCGCTGCCGTCATGTCGCAAAGCGCCACGGCCGATTTGCCATTGCCCCCTCCCCCGGAGAGTGTCAAGGACATGCCGCCCGCAACGCGCCAGATCCTTCAGAATCTCAGCGAGCTCCTCAAGGAGGCGCGGCAACTCAAACCCAGCAATCAAACCCAAACGGGCCGCGCGGCAGCGCCCTCCGCGGTGCAGACACAGCCAAGTCTGGCTTCGGCAGCGGACAGCGATAGCGGACCGCGTCCGGAACCAACGCAGGCGGCCACCGCGCCTGAGAACAGCGTGCCAGGGGGAAGCGCGAACAATATTGCTGTTCCTCAGTAGGCGCGCCAGCCGCTCTGCGATTTGAAAGACTATGCCCGCGTGACCGCACTTCCGAACATGCCGCTGACCGGCACCTCGACGCGCAGCAGCCTTTGGCGCGAAGAGGGCAGCACGTCCATGCGCGCCCTAGGCTATTTCATTGGCACATTTGCCGCGGCCTTGATCCTAGGCATCGGTTCCGCTTGGTACATGATCGAGCGTGGCTCCCCGCTGACGACCTCAACAATCGGGCCCTGGAAGAGTTGGCTCAGCGAAGGCAATCCCAATGCAGATCCCTACACCCGCGCCCATCTAGCCCGGAGTGGCCGGCTCCCCCTCACCTCGACAGCCGCTCGCTATTTTGCAGCGAACACAGACAGCCGAGGAGGCACCCTAAGCTCCGGTTGCGAATATTCGATCGTCGGCGCCCCCCTCAACGCCCGCTGGTGGTCGGTCGCTCTCTACGACGAATACGGATCGCTTATTGCCAACCCCTCGAAGCGCTACGGCTTCAACAGCGAAGAAGCGCTTCGCCGCGCGGATGGAAGCTTCCGCATCAACCTTTCGCGCAATGCCAGACCTGAGAATTGGCTGCCGAGCGGGACTGAAACGAATCGTAATCTCGTTCTTATTTTGCGCGTCTACGGCTCACGCGACACCGACATCAGCGGCATCGGTCAGATACCGCCGGACCGTCTGCCAAAAATCGAGCGTGTCCGATGCGAGTAAGCCTTCCCGGACTCTATATCGCTCTTGGCATCGTGCTTGCGGGCCTGATTCACGTTGTAGCCGTGCTCACATTGCCCACGCTCGCACCGCGGGATGCGCAAGCCCGGCTCGCCGCACTCGGGCCTGCAAATACCATGATCCAGTTGCCGCCACCGACACCGGGCCGCCAGGTGATGCCGTTGATGGCGCCCGACATTCGCTATGCCTTCTGCCGGTATGACCTTTCGGAGGGACCGGTCCGCCTTAGAGCCCGGATCGCCGACGAACATTGGCTGATCGGATTCTACACACCGTTAGGCGAGAATTTTTACGCGGTTGTCGGCGCGGATATGAAACAGCCCGACGTCGATCTGATCATCGCGACCGCCGATCAGACGGTTGCGGAGGTCGGGGTCGATTCGCCAGAGGCGTTCGATAACGTCGTGGTGGTGAGTTCACCCGTTGTCGAAGGAATTGCGCTGATCCGCGCTCCACTTTCCGGTTCCAGTCGCAGTGCCGAAGCCGAGCGCGCGCTAAAGGCCACCTATTGCGGCCGACACAAAACCTCAGGTTAGCTTCAGGCCCGCGATTTCTTCCGGACGCGCGGCACCCGCCGCGGGGTCGAGGGCATCGTCTGCGGCGCGTCGTCCGACGCGTGGCGTTCGATGCGTACACCCGGAAAGATAACGATCTCGCCCAGCGAGCCTTCGACGGGCTTGACGATACGGGCCGCGGCTTCCTCGTTTCGGCGGAATTCCAAGATGGTCGCCATCGTTAGGTCTCCACGGATTACTCTGCGCGTCATGCGCAAAAGCGAGACGCCAATGCGCCTGTCGTGATTAAGACCGAGGTAGGGTTAACGAATTCTTAATCCGGCTTACGCCTCGACCAAATCGTCGCCGAGAAAATGTCGCCCTGCCCGATCCTCGACCTCGATCAACCAAAGGTCCGGGTCGAATTCAAGTTGCCGCATAATGTAGATGCCGACGTCGTTTTGACTCGCGGGCGTCGCCCCTAGGCAAAGTGTCCAACGCCGATCCGTGTCGGTACCATCAAAGCCGGCCGGCGCGGGACCGTAGAGACAAGCCGTACCGTCGAGCTTGTCCACGGAAATGAAGATCGCGCCCGCCGCCGCATCTCCACGACGAACCACCACGACCGGTACAACCTCCGCTTGGCAGCGGCGCAAATAGGCGCTGACCCAAATCTCGCTTTTCACACGCATGACCGTCAGCCTAGCGCGAAATCTACGGACGTGCGGCTGTCTTGGTGAGGTCGCGCCCAGTGACGCGCTGAAACTCTCCGAGGAGTTCCGGCGAAATCTGCCCCGTCTCGGGGAGGCCGCGGTCTTGCTGGAATTCGCTAATCGCGCGTGAGGTATTCTCGCCCCATGCACCGTCAATCGGACCTGGGACATAACCAAGATCCGCAAGGATCTGCTGCACGTTCTTCACCGTTTCATGCTCGGCCGCGTTCACTGCGATGCTGTCCTGGGCGGCTAAAGATCCTGTTGCAGCCGCCGGCGCGACGCTGTCACCGAGGAGGATTTGGCGAAGCAGCGCATCACTTGGAAACCCGGTCACAGGCAAGCCCTCTTTAGTCTGAAAGCTGGAGATCGCCGCGCGGGTGGTCTCCGACAAAGTGCCGTCGACTTGGCCCACATCGTAGCCGCGGGCGGCCAGCTCCCGCTGGACGGCCCTGACAAGGAGCTGCGACTCCCCCGTTCCCGGCGCTAAAGGAGGCAGGTCGGTGCTGACGGGAGGAAGATTTGCCGGCTGCACAGGCACCGTCACCTGCTGGATATCCGGCATGTCGAGATCGGGAGGCGGAACCTCGAGACTAGAGGGCTCGTCCCTCGGCCCCACCGGAATTGTTTGGGACTCGGACGCGACCTTGCGCATCGTCGCAGAGGACTCCGCGCTGACGGGACCCCTCGAAGCATGCTCCTGGAGATAGAGCGCGTTGTAAATGATGGTTCCAGTAAGGCCGATAAAGCCCAGGAACACGAGCCGCGCTGTTGTTACGCCCATCGTTACCGGCAATCGTTTTGGTTTAAGGACAGAGAGGCACCCCGCTTCTCTCCGGGCATTTTGGCGCCCGAAACTAAAGAGTTACTAAACAAGAGCGACACCGCGATAGGGCCCTCACGCCGCCGATACTGTCGGCGCATGGAGGTGCGCTTCAACAGATTCTGGAGTCGCATCGAGAGGCAGCGTGATCGTCGCCGTGGTTCCCTCGCCGAGCGTGCTGGCAAGTTCGAGCGATCCATCGTGGAGTCGGGCAAGGCCCTTCACCACAGAGAGCCCGAGTCCTGCGCCTTCGTAGCTCCTGTCGTAGGAGCCACTGGCTTGCACGAAGGGGCTGCCAAGCTTCGGCAAGTCCTGGTCGGAGATGCCAATTCCATTGTCGGACACCTCGAGAAGGACATTCCCGTCCTGAACACGCGCCATGACCCTCACCCACCCGCCAGGCTCCGTGAACTTGATGGCGTTCGCGATCAAATTGAGCAGCATTTGCTTGCAGGCACGCTTGTCCGCCGCGAGTTCCGGAATGTTCGGCTCCACTTCGACTTCGAGTGAAAGTGACCTCTGCTCCGCAGTGTGCCGCATGATGTCGCAACACGAATTGACCAGCGAGGCGACGTCGAATGGCTCTTTCACAACCTTGAACTTACCGGCCTCGATCTTCGACATATCGAGAATGTCGTTGACCACGTTGAGGAGGTGCTCGCCGCTCTCGTGGATCAAGCGCGCATAGACGCGATAGCGCGCCTCGCCGAGCGCTCCGAACAGTTCTCGGTTGAGAATTTCCGAGAACCCGATGATGGCATTGAGTGGCGTGCGAAGTTCGTGGCTCATGCTCGCAAGAAACTGCGTCTTTGCACGGCTCGCACCTTCCGCCTCATCGCGCGCCTTGAGCAGCTGAGATTCCTGTGTCTTATGCTCCGAAATATCGCGCGTGATGGCGACGAGGGCCGCATGTGCATGGCCGGCGTTGTCGACGGAGCGAATCGGACGGCAGCGCATCTCCACCCAAGCGTACCGGCCCGCTTCGTTGGCCCCGGCACGGCGCACGCGGAACTCCACGGCGATCGTCTCATTATTGGCGTGACACCGCGACAGGGCCGTAAGGTAGGCCGGGCGATCCGCGACGTGAACGCGCTCGAATAGCCCGTCGCCGAGCACCTTCTGCACCGGTTCGCCAAGGAGCTGTTGTGCCGCAAGTGATGCGAAGACCACGCGCCCTTTGTCGTCGTGGCTTGTGATCATGTCGTTCGCGTTCTCGGCAAGCAGTCTGTAACCCTCCTCGCCCGCCCGAATGGCGCTCTCGGAATGCCCATGCACCATCTGGATCATCGTCGCCAGACCGGCTGCGTAGGCGATCGCCGATGCGGTCCCGAGCAGCGCAAACACGTGCGGAGAGAACGGGAGTGCGGGCGCCGGGGGCACGAGACCGAGCGTCCCTAAAATCGCCAGGACACAGAGCCCAAGACCGGATGCCGCCGCCCCCCAAGCGACGATACGGCGGTCCGTCGCGAGCCCGGCTTCCAGTGGGACCACGACCAGCCACGGGATGAGCCCGGAAGTGAGCCACCCAGTGAGCCACGCGCAAAAGGTCACCAGGCCTGCGAAATTCACCGCGGAGATCAGGTGAGCCGCGGCGAACCGGCCGGTTCGCGACAGAAATACGGCGATGGCGATTGGCGACAACACCCACAGAAAAGCCGCGGCGCCGAGCAAGGACGGCTTGCCACCCACCACGAGATAGATGGGAAAAACACACAGGGCGAGAAGGCCGCCCAGCAGACGCGATGCGATGAAGGACTGGTGCCGCGCGATCGTTAGGGGATCGCCGCGCGCAGAATCGTGGACCAGGGAGCCGAAATAGGCTGCCAGCCCACGAACACTCTCATTACCGAACACGCGCATCTCGGAGCGGCACACCGCCGCTACGTCCCCAATTATGTCGAACGTGGATTATTCGCAGCCGCGCTTTAAGGAAAGCATAAGGCCGTGCTGGAGCCGGGCACGAGGCCGCTTTACCCTACAGAGCCTGGAAACGGGCCAAAGAGACACCCGCGCCGGGCGCGAATCTTGATGAATTGAGTCGAACTTTACGCAAATTTTCTGAGAAATATAAAATCATTTGAAACAAGTATTACCAAACTCATATTCATGTGCTTATTAGAATCTAGTGGAATTTTCGATTCAAACTTTATTGATTGCAGTGAAGGTCCTTTATTTGATTTGAGCTATAGTCCAACCATCTGCAGGGGAATGCGGGAAACAAACCGCAGTCAACAGAGAGGGCAAACCGATGATGTTTATTATCAGAACAGCTTTTTGGCTGCTGGTCCTGGTCTTGCTGGTTCCGACCGATAAGGATCAGCAAAGCCAGATTTATGGGACTGCTCAGGCAGCGATGAACGATGTGGTGGGGTTCTGCGAGCGCAATCCACAGACCTGCGCCACCAGTCAGGACGCCTTCACGGTACTGGCCCAGAAGGCCCAGTACGGCGCGCAGATGGTGATGGCCTTGGTCGAGGGGCAGACCGAAACTCTGGCCAACACCCTGCCTGACCCGGTAGCGCCGGTGGCCATGCCCGGCGACGGTGGCGTCATGCCCGTTCCGGCGGCCGTACCCTTGGAGCCGACAACGTGGGATAACACCGCCACCCAAGACACTTTGAGTCCTACGGACCGCGAGGCTGCCTGGGGCGGACCCGGGGTCTAAAGCACGCGTCGGTGCCAGAACATTCGAGTTTTGGCCGGTCAAAGTCGTCGATCTCCTTGGCAGCCCCCCGCCTGCCAAATAGGGCGCGCGGTTGGGAAGGTTTCTGCCCTTTCCCTCCCAACTGCGCGCCCTGCCCTTTTTGACGCAGGCCCATCGCGACGCGGCTCCTGGTGGCCTATACTCCTTCCATGGACACGGTGACCGAAACACACGCACCCACCTTCGAGGAGATCCTTGCCGATTTCGAACTGCTCGACGAGTGGGAGGACCGTTACCGCTACGTCATCGAGTTGGGCCGGAAGCTGGCCCCCCTCCCCGAGGACGAGCGCAACGCAGCCAACAAGGTTGAAGGCTGCGTCAGCCAGGTCTGGCTCTCCACCACGGTGGAACGTGACGGCACGCCACGCCTCAGCTTTATCGGTGACAGTGACGCGCATATCGTGCGCGGCTTGATCGCTATTCTCTTCGCCATCTACTCCGGCAAAGCGGCCGACGAGATCTTGAGCGTCGACGCTATTAAGACCCTGGGCGAGCTCCATCTGAAGGAGCACCTGACACCGCAGCGCTCAAATGGCCTCATGGCCATGGTGAAGCGGATTCAGAGCGACGCCCAAGCGGCCAAGGCCGCGGCACAGTAGCCTCCTACACGCCAAGTTCGTCCTCGTCCTCGCGCCCGCCGTCGATGCGCGGCCGATAGTCGGCCTCACCCCAATGGCGCAGGCCGCGACGGGAAGGTCTTTCCGCCGCGATCAAACCATAATGCTTGGCGAGCCGCGTCAACGCGATCTGCAGCACGACCTTGCCGGCGCGCTGTGGCCAGCCGTTCGTCTTCTCCGCCTCCTCGAGCCCCTTTAACTCGCAGCAGATATCGACGAGTACGCCCGACGTCTCCGGGCCGACGGCCATGAGCGCGCGGATCACGCGTTCCTTGGCGGCGAGCACCGCGTCGCGCAACTCCGCCGCGTTCGATGGTGCTGCACGACGCGAGCGATCGCCGGCGCCAGAGCAGACCAGTTTGCCGTAACGCGCGGGCTCATATGGGCGAACCAGTAATCGGCGCGCAGCCGCTCACCGGCCTCGAACTGCGCATCGCCAATCAACGGCTGGCCATTACGGTCCTGCCGGCTCCTTAGCCAACCGAGCGGACTCTTTCCGTCGTTCACAGTCATCTGACGCTAAACGCCGTTGATCTCGCGAAACGCGGGTGCCCTGAGCTGATGTTGTTCGAGGAAGGCGTCGGAGCCGCCCGCACGGCGGCGCAATCTGGCCCGTGCGGTATCCGTGAGTATGAGGCTGTCGCCTTGCCGCACGAGCCAATCCTCCCCGAGACAAGCTTCGACAATTCGCCGTGACACCGGAGCCCTCGTGTTGGTGGCCTGATCCCTGAGCAGGAAGCCGCCCTTCCCATCGAAGGCGATACATCCCCCTGCAGCCAGTCGCGCCAGCAGGCGCCGGACCTCGGCGGCCCGCCCTGCCCGCGCCGAGGCACGTCGCGCCTTCGGCCGGCTCATGAGCGCCGTCCCCGCCACGTGAGCGCGTCCATGAGCGATGCGACCGCACGCTCCAAATGGTCGAGCCGCCCGTCGAGTTCTGGATCGTCCCGCCGGTCCTCGACCACCTCGCAAGCATGCGCCACGGTGGTCCCGTCGCGCGCGAACAGCGTGCCGACCTCTGTCAGCGAAAGTCCGCAGACGACATGGGCGAGATACATGGCAACCTGCCGGGCAAACGCCGCGCGCGGTGAACGCCGGGTCGTCGCGCTCAGATCACCGATATCGACCTCGAATACTACGGCCACGGTGGGATCGATCGCTTTGCGGACCTGCGTCGTCCCGGCGGTCCGCCCGAACCGCCCACAAGGCGCCACTCCTTCCGGTTCCACCACACTCATCGCTTGCCGCTCCTTGATAGGAATAATGTCCTATCACACTGTAGAGGGGAACGACGAGGCGGGGATAACGCGTGTGGAAAATACTTTGTTTTGGAGCGGTCATCCGCAAATGGCCCGGCGCGGGGCGTGCCAGAGACCTCCCAACAACGATCTTCAGCAAGTTTGGTGGGCGGGGATAGCGCCAATCACCGTCAAATCCCCAGGCCATCAAACCGGGTGCAGACTGAGTGCTCCCTTCCAGGAGTAAGGACGCACCCATGTCAGAAGAACAGCGACGCCACGGCCCATCGCGTGTCAGCCGCGGCGGTTCGGCCGCCAACCGTATTTTTGCAGGCGCGGTCGTAGCCGGCGCAACTGCCTAGTCCGGGCGCGCGACCTGCCGAGACTGCTTGCGCTTTGGCCGCACGAGATCGAAGACCAATCAGAAGCGGGGCGGCAACATTCGCTGGCGAAGTTGCGGCGCGCGCTCCGCGCCGAGCGGCGTCGGGCACACGCGGCCCACTGGAGCTACGACCTGAACCGGCATTTGGGACTGCTAAGTGCCTATAAAGGCGAGATGGCGAACCTCGGACCGGACGGTGGGGAACAGGCTCAGCCGAACTGCACACCCAGGGCGGGCGAGACAGGGCCGGGCTGAACTCGGGGATAATTGCAGGACGCGAACGCCTGCGAATCCTCCTCCGCCACGCTCGGTCCGGCCGCATCGAGACAGAGAATCCGATCCACCCGCCCCCCGTCGTCCGATAACGGCAGCCGCAGCCAGAAGAGCACCACATGGTCACGACCCGCGGCGGGGCCCCGAACCACCCCATGCGCCGGCAGGCGTGTTCTCGCCATACGGTGATGAATCCGGGCCCAATAAGCCCCGCACCGGCCGCCAAACACCTCGCGGACCTTCTTGCCTGTGAGTTCCTGGCCGTAAATGTCGCGCAGCCGCGTGCCCGCCAAGCGGAACAGGCCCCGGTCGAAACCGTCCCGGAAATCGATCAGACCGATATGGGGCAAGAGCCGGGGCACCTTGAGCGGATCGAGATCCGAACGCGCCGGCATGAGCCGCTTACCGGCTGAATAAAGCCAATAGTCGAAGAGCTCACGCTGTCCCTGCATGACCAATTGGGCGCGGAAGGCGCGTCCGGACAGCATGTTATCCCCCCTCTTCCCACGCGCGCCGAAGCGAATCGCTTACCGCACGACTATGTGGAGTTCGCCTGTCACATGCAAGCGATCGGCGAGGATTCCCTAAGAGTCACAAAGGCTTGTAGCACGCGCCGCGAGAGCCACCGGATCTTGCGGGCGCCGCCGGCACGATGCGTTTTTGTGTGCGTCTTGTGTGCTTATTATGGGCGAATGGCGCCCTTGATAGGGGCCTTTAGCGGCGGCGTTGGCCCAGCCCCATACGCTTGGCCAGGTCCGATCGCGCGGCCGCGTAATTCGGCGCCACCATCGGATAGTCGTGAGGCAGGCCCCACTTCTCGCGATACTCTTCCGGGGACAGGTCGTAATGGGTCCGCAGATGCCGCTTGAGGGATTTGAACTTCTTCCCGTCCTCGAGGCAGATAATGAACTCCGGCGTTACGGACTTCTTCAATGGAACGGCGGGTTTCAACTCTTCCTTGGCGGGCTGGCCAGAGGCGCTGGAGGCTTTGCTCAAGGCATCGAACACATTGTGGATTACACCTGGCAGGTCCGTAGCCACGACCGTGTTGTTGCTGACATAGGCCGAGACGATCTCAGCGGTCAGTTCAACCAGTTCGTTTTTCTCCAGATTCGCATCCATGAATAGGCTCCTTGATCCTGCCCAATACCCGCCTGAGCCGAACAGACCACGAATCCGTGGGCCCTTGCGCATCTCCCGGGTCGAAGTGACTTCTTAAAGTCACCAGATTACGCCGTTTTTGTGACCAGAAACTACAATGTTACGCAACTAAAGAGCATGCACTGCATTGATGTTTGCTGATTTGTTCTCTATAGCACTTTTTGACAAAACCGCAACGGACCTCTTCTCGCGAAGACTGCACGCTAACCAGCGCAACTCGAAGGCGCAGAGCGTTTCTTTAAGCCTGCACCACTCACATAGCTGCTTGAGTTGCGCGAAAACTCGAACTCACCAGCGCAGTGAGGTGAGTTGCACCGCGTTTCTCAATCAAGCCTGCGTGAGAGCATGGCGACACCTCTTAGAGGGAAAGCTTGGCATCCCTATATTCTGTGGCGAACCAGAACAGATCGAATCGAGAGTGGTGGCACCATGAGCAAGACTGAGAAGAACGAGAAGACGATGTCGAAGGAAGAGTGGGCCGAGAAGCTGTCGCCGGAGCAATTCCACGTCACCCGTGAGCATGGCACCGAGCGGGCCTTCAGCCACCCCTACCATGACGAAAAGCGCGAGGGCATGTACCGCTGTGTGTGCTGCGGCGTCCCGCTGTTCAGCTCGGACACGAAGTTCGATTCGGGGACCGGCTGGCCAAGCTTCACCGACGTCGCGGCGGCCGACACCGTGGTCAAGCACGAGGACAGCTCCTACGGCATGCGCCGCGTCGAGGTGCGCTGTGCGAACTGCGATGCCCATCTGGGTCATGTTTTCCCGGACGGCCCAGGCGAAAACGGTCTGCGCTATTGCATCAACGGCTGCGCGCTCGACCTTGACACCGGAACCGGGAGTGGCGAGACCTCCGGGTAGTCTCCTCCACCTGTCAGCACCGAACCCATGAACGAACAATCTCCCGTGGCGAGCGCGCCCATCGCCGCGCGACGCCCATCGACCTCGAACCATCACGGTATCGAGCGTGTGGACGACTATGCCTGGCTGCGGGCCGATAACTGGCAGGCGGTGATGCGCGATCCGAGCGTGCTGCCGCCGGACATCCGCACCCATCTGGAAGCTGAGAACGCCCATACCAAGGCCGTGATGGGCGACACGGAAGCGCTGCAAGAGACGCTGTTCGCCGAAATGAAGGGGCGCATCAAGGAAGACGATTCAAGCGTCCCCGCCCCCGACGGCGCCTTCGATTATTACACGCGCTATGTAACGGGCGGACAGCATCCGCTGTTCTGCCGGACACCGCGCGGCGGTGGTGCGGAGCAAATCCTGGTCGACGGCAACGCGCTCGCCAAGGATCACGCCTATTTCCGCATCGCCAATGTCGCCCACAGCCCGGACCACAAGCTCATCGCCTATGCCGTCGATACCAAGGGCTCGGAGTTCTACACCGTCAACGTCATCGAAGCGGCCACCGGCAGACTGATCGACACCCGCATCACCGACAACAATGGCGGCTTCCAATGGACCGCAGACAGTAAGACGCTGCTCTATGTGTGGCTCGATGAGGAGCATCGGCCCCGCAAGCTGTTCGCCCACGCGGTCGGCACCGAAAGCACAGACAGCCTCATCCACGAGCAAACCGACCCGGGCTATTTCCTGGAGATCGGCAGCACCCAGGACGAGCGCTATCTCCTGTTTGGCGTCCACGATCACGAGACCGCCGAAGTCAGCCTGATCGACGCCAAAGATCCCACGGCCCCGCCGCGTCTCGTCGCGCCGCGCGAAACCGAGCACGACTATTCCGTGGACCACCACGACGGACGCTTGATCATCCTCATCAATTCCGGCGGCGCGGAGGATTTTCGCATCGTCGAGGCGCCCGCCGAGAATCCCGCGCCTGAAAACTGGCGCGAGATCGAACCGCACCGGCCGGGCCGGCTCATTCTCGATATCGTCGCCTACAAGGACTTTCTCGTGCGGCTGGAGCGCGAGGACGGACTGCCGCGCATCGTCATCCGCCGTTTCGCCGATGGCGAAGAGCACGAGATCGCCTTCGATGAGGAGGTCTACGCGCTCGGCCTTAGCCACGGCTACGAGTACGACACGGAGACGCTGCGCTTCACCTACTCATCCATGACCACGCCCGCGCAAGTGTTCGACTACAATATGCACACGCGCGAGCGCACCTTACGCAAGACGCAGGAGATCCCGAGCGGCCACGACCCGAGCCTCTATGTCACGCGACGGGTCATGGCGCCGGCCCAGGACGGCGAGACCGTGCCCATCTCACTGCTCTACCGCAAAGAGACCAAGCTCGACGGAACCGCGCCTCTCCTGCTTTACGGCTATGGCGCCTACGGCATCACCATGCCGGCCGCCTTCTCCACCAATGCGCTGTCTCTTGTCGATCGCGGCTTCGTCTATGCCATCGCCCATGTGCGCGGCGGCAAGGAGAAGGGCTATCGCTGGTACAAGGACGGCAAGCGCGCGAAGAAGACGAATACCTTCACCGACTTCATCGCCGCGGGCGAATATCTCGCCGAGCATAAGTTCACGTCGCGCGGCCGCATCGTGGCACACGGCGGCAGCGCCGGCGGCATGCTCATGGGCGCCATTTCCAACATGGCGCCGGACCTGTTTCTCGGCATCATCGCCGAGGTGCCGTTCGTCGACGTGCTCACGACGATGCTGGACTCGACCCTGCCGCTCACCCCGCCCGAATGGCCGGAATGGGGCAACCCGATCGAGAGCGACACCGACTACCGCACCATCGCCGCCTACTCGCCCTACGATAATGTGCGTGCGCAAACCCACCCGAACATCATCGCGCTGGCCGGGCTGACCGATCCGCGCGTGACCTATTGGGAACCCGCCAAATGGGTGGCGAAGCTGCGCGAAGCGGACACGGGCGACAACCTCATTTTGCTGAAGACCAATATGGAGGCGGGACATGCGGGCGCCTCCGGCCGCTTCGAGCGGCTGAAGGAAGTCGCCGTCTCTTATGCCTTTGCGTTGAAGGTCGCGGGCTTAGCCTAGAGCGCCTCTAGGCGGAGCCGCGCGATCTATGCCAGAGTCCCGCCCATGCTTCTGTCCCGCGATAAATCCCAAGTTCTCATCATCGACGTCCAGGAGAAGCTCCTGAGCGCGATTTCCGGCAAGGACCGGGTGGTGGACCGCTGCGTGCGGCTGGTCCATGCCGCCCGCAAGCTCGGCATTCCCATCACCGTGTCGGAGCAATATCCGCAAGGCTTAGGCCCGACCCACGATTCCATTCGCGACGCCTTCGCCAATGACGGCTTCATCGCCGACAAGACTGAATTCTCTTGCGCGCGGAACGCGATGCTGAAGGACCGGCTGCATGAGTTGCGCCGCCAGGGCCGCTCGCAAGTCGTGATGGGCGGCATCGAGGCCCATGTCTGCGTCCTGCAAACCGCCATCGACCTGGAAGCCCAAGGGTTCGAGGCCTTCGTCGTGACCGACGCCGTCGGGTCCCGCTCGAAAGCAAACCGCAAGCTCGCGCTTGCCCGCCTGCAAAAATCCAGCGTCGACGTGGTCGACAGCGAGATGGTGCTGTTCGAGTGGATGGAACGCGCGGGCACGCCTGAGTTCAAGGCGCTTCAGGCGCTCTTGAAATAGCGCCGTTCCTGAACGATCCCTGCATTTTCGGTTCATGTTGGGTTCAGGTGGAAAGACGCACTCTCCAAGGCGTCAGATCCCTGCACTGGCTTTTAGCGAACCTTCCTCGGCACCGGGCGTGGAGTTCAGGGGCTCCACGCCCACCCCTTACTCAAGCTTAGGCCAAGCTTCACACGCGCTTCATGCTCCGGTCACCGGCGGACGCGCAATATTTTCGCGCGCCCAATTGCATTCCCGAAAGTAATAAGCGCGGCGACCTCCCGAAACCACCCCGCTTTTGTTCATTTGCCGCACGCCCAATAGCCCGGCTTGCCTCGCTTTCAGGGAACCTTTAGCTTTCAGCGGTCTTTCCTCTTTTCACCCACTCAAAATCCCCCGGAGACCCATCGTGGCATTCGAACTCCCACCCCTTCCCTATGATTACGACGCGCTTCAGCCTTACATGTCGGCCGAAACGCTCGAATATCACCACGACAAGCATCACAAGGCTTACGTGGACAAGCTGAACGACCTCATCAAAGGCACCGACTACGAGGGCAAGGACCTCGAGACCATCGTCAAGGAGAGCTTCGGCAAGGACGCCGGAATCTTCAACAACGCGGCCCAGGACTTCAATCACATCCAATTCTGGCCGTGGATGAAGAAGGACGGCGGCGGCAAGAAGGTGCCGGGCGCGATCCTGGCGCTGATCGACCGCGATCTCGGCGGCTTCGACAAATTCCGCGAGGACTTCATCGAGGCCGGCAAGGGTCAGTTCGGCTCGGGCTGGTGCTGGCTCACCCTCAACAAGGACGGCAAGCTCGAAGTGACCAAGACGCCGAACGGCGAGAACCCGCTCGTTCATGGCGGCTGGCCGCTGCTCGGCTGCGATGTTTGGGAGCACTCCTATTACATCGACTACCGCAACGCGCGGCCGAAATATCTCGAAGCCTGGTTCGACAATCTCATCAACTGGGAGCATGTCGAGGAGATGTACGCGCAAGCGCCCAACAAATAGCGCTTCGCGGCAACCGATTTAGCGGACGGGCGGCCCTGTGGCCGCCCGTTTTGCATTCACGCGTCCGTCTTTTACGCGTCTACCTTGGGAATCGCCTGTTCCGCGGCCTCGCTCGCCTCGAGCCAGCCGGCTTCCGCCGCCGCAAGATCGCGCTCGATCTCGCCGCGCTGCTTCATCAGCGCGCTGGCCTCGTTTGAAGACGCCGGCGCCGCAAGCTTCGCATCGATCGCCTCGCGCATCTGCGCGAGGCGCTTCATCTCGGCTTCGGCTTTCGCGATCGCCTGGCGCAAGCCCTTAGTGCGCTCGCGCGCTTCCGCCGCCGCGCGGCGCTCATTCTTGCGGTTGATCTTCTTCTCGGAGCCCTTGCCGTTGCCGCCTTTACCACCAGCGCCCAGCACCTGGTCGCGATAGTCGTCGAGACTGCCATCGAACTCGCGCGCCGTGCCGTCGGCGACCAGCAGCAGACGGTCCGCGATCAGTCCCAAGAGATGCCGGTCATGACTGACGACGACGACAGCGCCGCCGAACGCGGCCAGCGCCTGGACCAGGGCTTCACGCGCATCCACGTCGAGATGGTTGGTCGGCTCGTCGAGGATGAGGATATGCGGCGCGTCCCTTGTGATCAGCGCGAGAGACAACCGCGCGCGCTCGCCACCCGAAAGCTGGCGCACCGCGACCATGGCCTTGTCGCCGGAGAAACCGAACCGGCCGAGCTGGGCGCGGACCGCGCCGGGCTTGGCGTCCGGCAACAGGCGCGCCATGTGCTGGAGCGGTGTGTCGTCGGCGACGAGCTCCTCGATCTGATGCTGGGCGAAATAGCCGACCTTGAGCTTGCCGCTGGCCGCGAGCGTGCCGTCCATGGGTTCAAGCTGCCCGGCCAGGAGCCGGGCCAGCGTCGTCTTGCCGTTGCCGTTGCGGCCGACGAGCGCGATGCGGTCATCCGGGTCGATGCGCAAATCGAGCCGCGACAGCACCGGCACATCCGGTACATAGCCGACCGAAACGTCTTCCAGCCTGACCAGCGGCGGCTTCACGTCTTTGGGGCTCGGAAAGTCGAACACGAGTGTCGCATCGCCGGACGCCTCGGCAATCGGCTCCATGCGCTCCAGCGCCTTCATCCGGCTCTGCGCCTGACGCGCGGTGTGCGCCTTGTAGCGCCAGCGATCCACATAGCTTTGCAGCTTCTTGCGCTTGGCCTCTTGGCTCAAACGCGCCGCTTCCGTCTGGGCCTCGCGCTCGCGCCGCTGGCGTTCATATTGCTCGTAATTGCCGGTGTAGAGCGTGGTCTTTCCGCCATCCACATGGACGATGTAGTCGACCACGTTGTTCAACAGATCGCGCTCATGGCTCACCACGATCAGGCTCTGGCGATAGGCTTTGAGGAAGGATTCGAGCCACAGCGCCGCCTCCAGATCGAGATGGTTCGACGGCTCGTCCAGCAGCAGCAAGTCCGGCTCGGAGAACAGCAGGGCCGCGAGCGCCACGCGCATGCGCCAGCCGCCGGAGAACGTGTCGAGCGCTTGATGCTGAGCCTCTTCCGGAAAGCCGAGGCCGGCCAGGATGCGCGAGGCCCGCGCCGGCGCGCCATGGGCATCGATGGTGTTGAGCCGCTCGTGAATTTCGGCGATGCGATGGGGATCGGTCGCGTGCTCCGCCTCATCGAGCAATGCGGCGCGCTCGGTCGCCGCCGCCAGCACCGTCTCGAACGGTGTGGCCGGGCCTCCGGGCGCTTCCTGCGCCACATAGCCGATGCGCATGTCGGACGGCGCATCGATCTTGCCGTTATCAGGCTCATAGACCCCGGCGATCAGCTTCAGCAGCGAGGACTTGCCCGCGCCGTTGCGCCCCACAAGTCCGACGCGCGCCCTCGGCGGCAACGCGGCGGACGCGTGATCGAGGATGAGATGGCCGCCCAGGCGCAAAGATATGGAATCGAGTGTCAGCATGGGCGGCGTGATAACACAGGATGGCCTGCGGTCACGCCTTTAGCTCTTGCGCTTGCGGCCCCCGAGCATCCCACGTTCTGGGGGAATGGTTTGGAACGGCACGTAGACTTCTTTCTTGCCCGCCAATGCTTTTTGCGCTCGCGGCTTTTTTGAAGCCGCACCATCACCGTCCCCGTCGTTCAGCACGCGATAGCCGCCAAATCCGCCGCCCTTCAATTTTCCCTTGAGAAAATCCTGAGCGAGCTTTGCCAACATAGGCATGAAGGTGCGGACAAAAGACTTGCCGAGTGTCGTCATGAAGCTGTCGCTGCGCGAGCCGCCGCCGGCGCTTGTGCTGGCCGTTTTCGTCTCCTTTTCCTCGGCTTTCGCCGCGGTCCGCTGCTTCATTCGCCGTTGCAGAGTCTCGTGGGCTGACTCTCTGTCCAAGGCCTTGTCGTAATCACCCTTGACCGGGCTCTTGCCGATGATCGACTTGCGTTCGGCATCGGTGATCGGGCCCACCCGCGCATTCGGCGGCTTCACCAAGGTCCGCTCCACCATGGTCGGCTGACCTTTGCGGTCGAGGCTCGAGACCAGCGCCTCGCCGATACCGAGCTCCATGATGGCCTTCTCCGTGTCGAAGGCGGGGTTGGCCCGGAAGGTCGTGGCCGCGGCCTTCACCGCCTTCTGCTCAAGCGGCGAGAAGGCCCTCAGCGCGTGCTGCACGCGGTTGCCGAGCTGGCGCGACACCGTATCGGGTACGTCCAGCGGATTCTGCGTCACGAAATAGACGCCGACGCCCTTGGAGCGGATGAGGCGCACCACCTGCTCGACCTTCTCCAACAGCGCCTTGGGCGCGTCGCGGAACAAAAGATGCGCCTCGTCGAAGAAGAATACGAGCTTAGGTTTGTCGGGATCGCCCACCTCCTCCAGCTTTTCGAACAGTTCCGACAACAGAAACAGCAGGAAAGTTGCGTACAGGCGCGGGCTCTGCATCAGCTTGTCCGCGGCCAGCACGCTGATATAGCCCTGTCCGTTACGATCCTTGAGCATCAAGTCGTCTAGGTCGAGAACCGGCTCGCCAAATAAATTGTTGCCTCCCTGCTGCTCAAGAACGAGCAGTGACCGTTGAACAGAGCCAACTGATGCCTTCGTGATGTTGCCATATTCGACGCCAAGCTCATCGGCACGATCGGCTAGGTCCTTGAGAAAATCGCGAAGATCCTCAAGATTGAGGATCTCCATCTTTTCGCCCTTGGCAACTTCCTCGTCGGCGATCTTGAAGGCGATATTGAGCACGCCCTCTTGAGCGTCGCTCAGATCCATCAATCGGGACAGCAGGAGCGGGCCCAATTCCGTCACGGTGGTCCGGATTGGATGGCCCTGTTCGCCGAACAGATCCCAGAAAATCACCGGGTAGGCTTTGAAGTCGAGCCTGCTCTCGTAGCCGATCAGTTTGGCACGGTCCTCGATCCAGTCCTTGGCCACACCTTTTTCGGCGATGCCCGAGAGATCGCCCTTCACGTCGGCGCAAAATACCGGGACACCCTGGTCCGAGAAAGCCTCGGCCAGACCTTGAAGGGTCACGGTCTTGCCGGTGCCCGTGGCGCCCGTAATCAGTCCGTGCCGGTTGGCGAGCCGCAGCAGAATGGACTCAGGCTTGACGCTTTGGCCGATATAAACGCTCTCGGGGGGAAGTTGCTCCGGGTCCAATTTGACGACCGCTTCCGCCGGGTCCACCGCGCTTTTGGCCTTGGCCCTGCTTTTCCTGGGCGTGCTTTTTTTGGCCGCCGCCTTCCGCGCTGTCATCCCCGCCTCCTCGCTATCCCTCAAGCCTGCATCCTTGCCCTGCATCCTTGGCCTGCGGCACTTTAACGGCTGCACAAGGCCCACGCCAAGCTGACCTATGGCCCCACCAGCCAACACGCGTCCATGGGTTTCTCGCCGCGCGGCCTTCGTGCTAGGAAAACCAGAACAATTCTAGGGTTTTGATACATGGCTGAACTTCCCCTGGCCCGAGACTTTCCTACCGCCGACGAGGCGGCCTGGAAGGCACTCGTGGAAAAGGCCCTGAAGGGCGCGCCGCTCTCCTCGCTCGAGTCGAAGAATTATGACGGCATCGTCATCGAGCCGCTCTATGGCCCCGCCACGGGCGCGGACGTCATTCCGGGACGCGCACCGGGCACGCCATGGGAGGTGATGCAGCGCATCGAGATCGCCGACGGCAAGACCGCCAATCGCCAGCTACTTGAAGACCTCAATGCCGGCGCGAGCGGCTTCTCGCTCGTGTTCCAAGGCTCTATCGGCGACTACGGCTACGCGCTGCCGCCATCCGAAGCGCTCCTCAAAGATGCGCTCGACGGCGTACACCTCGAATGGGGCGTGCCCGTTGAGCTGCAGCTCGGCCCGCTGTGTAAGGACGCGGCGTTGATGCTCGCCAACATGGTGCAGATGATCGGCATCCCGCCGAAGGATGTGAACATCCGCTTCGGATTCGATCCCATCGGCGTGCTCGCCGCCAATGGCTGGAACAACGTCATATGGCCGGACATGGCGAACGTCTTTGCAGCTCTCGCCGCCGAATTGGTGGAGCAAGGCTTCACCAGTCCCATGGCCGTCGGCGACGGGCGACCTGTGCACGCGGCCGCCGGCTCGGAGGCCCAAGAACTCGCCTTCGCCCTGTCCACCGCCCTCGCTTACGTCCGGGCCGCCCATGACGGTGGCGTCCCGCTCGACACGGCGCGGCGCCTCATCTTCTTCCGCTTGGCGGCCGACCAGAACCAGTTCCTCACCACCGCCAAGTTCCGCGCCCTGCGCAAGCTGTGGTCGCGTGTGGAAGAAGCCTGCGGGCTCGAGCCGGAGCCGGCTTTCGTCTCTGCCGAAACGGCATGGCGCATGATGACCAAGCGCGACCCGCACGGAAACATCGTGCGCGGCACCATTGCCGCGCTTGCGGCGGCAGTCGGCGGCGCCAATGCCGTAACGGTGCTGCCCTATAGCGCCGCGGTCGGGCTGCCCGATGCTTTTGCCCGGCGCGTCGCGCGCAACACCCAGACAATTCTTCTCGAGGAATCGAATCTTTACCGCGTCGCCGATCCCTCGGCGGGCTCCGGCGCTATCGAAGCCTTGACCCAGGAACTCTGTCTCGCGGCCTGGACCTTGTTCCAGAAGATCGAAAATACCGGCGGGCCTGCGGAGGCGCTGCGCGACGGGCTGATCCAGCGCGAAGTCGCGAGCACGCGTGCCGCACGCGAGGCGGCGGTCGCCAAGCGCAAGGACTCGCTCATCGGCACGAGCGACTTTCCCGATCTCGCCGAGGAGCCGATCGCCGTGATCGAGGCCGAACGGTCCGCCCCTTGCGACGAGGCGGGCCAGCAGACCGCGGAGCCTTTGCAGCGCATACGGCTGGCCGAGCCGTTCGAGGCCTTGCGTGACCGGAGCGACGCCTATCTTGCCGCGCACGGCACGCGGCCTAAGATCTTCCTCGCTTGCCTTGGCCGGCCCGCGGACTTCAACACGCGCGCAAGCTTTGCCAAGAGCCTGTTCGAGGCGGGCGGCATCGAAGCGGTCACGCCGGAAGGCATGCAAAGTCTGGACGACGTGGTGCAAGGATTCGAGACGTCGCTCGCCAAGCTCGTCTGCCTATGCTCCTCCGACAAGGTCTATGCGAGCGATGGCCCGCAGGCGGCTCGGGCTCTCAAGGACATCGGCGCTGAGCACATCTATCTTGCAGGAAAGCCGAGTGAGCTCGAAGCCGACCTGAAGAATGCCGGCGTCGAAAGTTTCGTCTCCGCCGGCAGTGATGTGCTCGAGACCTTGCGCAGCGTCTACGCGAATTTGGGGGTTTAGGTGACACAAATTCCGAAATTCACCGAGATCGATTTTGAGGACCCGCGCGAGCCCGCACTCGGCTCTGAAGCGCCTGCATGGGAAACGCCGGAAGGCATCGCGGTAAAGCCGGTTTACGGGCCGGACGACCTAAAGGGCCTCGACTTCCTCGACGGCATGCCGGGCGTGCCGCCTTATCTACGCGGCCCCTACCCCACCATGTATGTGCAGCGGCCCTGGACCGTGCGCCAATATTCCGGATTCTCGACGGCCGAGGATTCGAATGCCTTCTACCGGCGCAACCTGGCCGCCGGTCAGCAAGGCGTGTCCATCGCCTTCGATCTCGCCACCCATCGCGGTTACGATTCCGATCATCCGCGCGTAACCGGCGATGTCGGCATGGCGGGCGTCGCCATCGACTCCATCTACGACATGCGCACCCTGTTCGATCACATTCCGCTCGATCAGGTGTCCGTGTCGATGACCATGAACGGCGCCGTGCTGCCGGTGCTCGCGCTGTTCATCGCAGCCGGCGAGGAGCAGGGCGTGCCGCACGACAAGCTCTCGGGCACGATCCAGAACGACATCCTCAAAGAGTTTATGGTGCGGAACACCTATATCTATCCGCCCGAACCTTCGATGCGCATCGTCTCCGACATCATCGGCTACACGTCGAAGGAGATGCCGCGCTTCAACTCGATCTCGATCTCCGGCTATCACATGCAGGAAGCCGGGGCGACGGCGGACCTGGAGCTCGCCTACACGCTGGCCGACGGCATCGAATATGTGCGCGCCGCCATCGCGTCCGGTCTCGACGTCGATTCGTTTGCGCCGCGGCTTTCATTCTTCTGGGCCATCGGCATGAACTTCTACATGGAGATCGCCAAGATGCGCGCCGCGCGCGTGCTGTGGGCGAAGCTCATGATGGACGAGTTCAAGCCCAAGGATCCGAAATCGCTGGCCTTGCGCACGCACTGCCAGACATCCGGCTGGAGCCTCGCCGCTCAGGACGTGTTCAACAACGTGGTCCGCACCTGCGTCGAGGCCATGGCCGCGACCCAAGGCCATACCCAGTCGCTGCACACCAACGCGCTGGACGAGGCGCTCGCATTGCCGACCGATTTTTCCGCCCGCATCGCGCGCAACACCCAGCTCATGCTGCAGAAGGAAAGCGGCACCACAAGCATCATCGATCCCTGGAGCGGCAGCTACTACGTGGAGCGCCTCACCTACGATCTCGCCGCGCGCGCCATGCAGCATATCGAGGAAGTCGAAAAATTCGGCGGCATGGCGAAAGCCATCGAGGCCGGCATTCCGAAGCGCATGATCGAGCAGGCGGCGACCGCCACCCAAGGCCGCATCGACTCCGGCCGCCAGACCATCGTCGGCGTGAACAAGTACCGCTCCGACTCGGACGCCGACATCGCCATCCTTAAAGTCGATAATCGTTCCGTGCGCCGCCAGCAGCTCGATAAGCTGGAACGGCTAAGGGCAGAGCGTGACGAAGCGGCCGTCCAAAGCGCCCTTGACGCGTTGACCGAAAGCGCTGAGACAGGCAAGGGCAACCTGCTGGAAGGCGCCGTCGCGGCCGCCCGCGTCATGGCCACCGTCGGCGAGATTTCCTATGCGCTGGAGAAGGTCTATGGCCGCCATCGCGCCAACGTTTCGGCAATCACCGGCGTCTATAAAGCGGAGATGGGCCGCAAGGACGGAAACATGGACCGCGTCGCAGAGCTGATCGAGGCGTTCGAGAACGAGCACGGCCGCAGGCCGCGCATCCTGGTCGCCAAGATGGGCCAGGACGGCCATGACCGCGGGCAGAAGGTCATCGCGAGCGCCTTCGCCGATCTCGGCTTCGACGTCGATATCGGCCCGCTATTCCAGACGCCGGAGGAAGCCGCGCGCCAGGCCGTCGAGAACGACGTGCATATTCTCGGCGTGTCGTCGCTCGCCGCCGGACATTTGACGCTGGTGCCGGCGCTGCGCGAGGCGTTGGAGGAGCAAGGCCGCGGCGACATCATGATCGTGCTCGGCGGCGTCATTCCGCCCCAGGATTATCCCGAACTCTACGAAGCGGGCGCCAGGGCCATCTTCGGCCCCGGCACGCCCATCGCCGAAGCGGCCATCGACGTGCTCGGCAAGCTCGGCGGGGACGGCGCCAAAGCCGCCGCCGAGTAGATGACCGGCAGCAAGCCCCCCCAAAGTCTCGAAGACTTGGCGAGCGCCGTCCGCACCGGCGATCGCGTGGCCCTGGGCCGCGCCATCACCCTGGTCGAAAGCACCAAGCCGGACGACCAGGTTCGCGCGCAAGAGCTGCTGGAAGCGCTTCTGCCTGAGACCGGAACCGCCGTCCGCATCGGCATTAGCGGCCCGCCCGGCGCGGGCAAGTCCACGCTGATCGATCAGCTCGGCGTCAATCTCATCGCTCAAGGTCACAAAGTGGCGGTGCTCGCGGTCGACCCGACGTCTACGCGCACCGGCGGCTCGATCCTCGGCGACAAGACGCGCATGGGCCGGCTCTCCGCCGAGACAGACGCCTATATCCGTCCCTCACCCGCGGGCACGAGCCTCGGCGGTGTCACCAAGACCACCCGCGAGACCATCGCCATCGCCGAGGCCGCGGGCTTCGACGTGGTGCTGGTGGAAACCGTCGGCGTCGGCCAATCGGAGACCGCCGTGTCGAACATGGTGGATGTGTTCGTGGTGGTGGCCATTCCTGGTGCGGGCGATGAACTGCAAGGCATCAAAAGAGGTCTGCTGGAACTCGCCGACATCATCGCCGTCAACAAGGCCGACAACGACAATGTCGAGCGCGCCAACCGCGCGGCGACGGAGTATCGCGCCGCGTTGCATATTCTCGCCTCAAGCAACGCCGCCTGGCAGCCGGCCGTGCTGACTTTGTCAGCGCGTGACAATCGCGGCCTCGATGAGCTCTGGGAGAAGGTCAAGGAATGTCACGCCACGCTTTCGGAGTCCGGCGTGCTGGACGGGCGGCGGGCGGATCAGGCGACAGCCTGGATGCGCGAGATCTTCGAGCAACGCCTGCTTGCCGCCTTCAAGGGGGGCCGCAAGGCCGCACGCCAATATCAGGACATCGAGGACAAGGTCCGCGCACGCGAGCTCACACCGGCCGAGGGCGCGGAGGAGCTGGCAAAACTCGCGGGCCTGAAACAGCCCGAGTAAACCACGCCCGCGAATTCGCTTTCTTCTTGTTCGCACCCCTTGTAAGCCAAGAGCATGGCAAGGCCGCGCGTCCTTATCACGGGCTTTGGTCCCTTTCCCGGGGTGTCCGAGAACCCGTCCGGCTGGCTGGCTGAGACCCTCGCCGCGGGCCTATCCGCAAATGCCTGGGAGCTCCATAGCGCCGTGCTGCCGACCGAATGGGACGCGGTGGCGACGCTCGCGCCACGTCTCCACGAGAGCCTGCAACCCCATGTCATGATTCACTTTGGCGTCAGCGCCCGTGCCAAGGGTTTGCAGATCGAGCGCGCGGCCCATAACGACGCTGAGCCCCGCGCGGATGCCTGCGGCGCCAGACCCCCATGCTCGACCATCGCGGCAGACAGCGTTGCACGTCTCGAGACACGGCTTCCGGTGAGTGCGCTCGCCAGGCGTCTGCGCGCCCAAGGCCATGCCGCACGCGCATCGCACTCCTGCGGGCGTTATCTGTGCAACTTCCTTTATTACCGCTCGCTCGAACGGACAGAGCGCGCAGGCGGCGAGGCGCTGTTCGTGCATGTGCCGCTGACCCATGCTCAAGATGGTCCTCTCAGCCAAGACGCTCTGCTGGAGGCGGCGCAAGACACGGTGACCTTCGTGCTGGAAGCCGCGACGCAAGCCCCGCGCCCGCGCGATGTGAAGCGCGCGACAGATATGAGCGAGGTGCGGCAATGACCCTCGGGCGCCGCGAAGTGATGCTCGCCGGACTCGGTGCCGGGCTGACCGCGGCAACGAGCCCGCGTCTGGCGGAGGCCCGCGATGCCCAGATGCCGGAAGCCTTCAGCACCTATGGCATCGCGCCCGCGGACGGTGTGATCAGCCAGACCGCGACGCTGCAACAGGCAGCCGACGCAGCCGCAAGCTCCGGCACTCCGCTTTACCTGCCCGCCGGAACCTATGCCACCGACCGGCTCGTGCTCAAGTCCCGCACGCATATCCATGGCGTGCCCGGCCTGACGATCCTGCGCTACGCGGGCGGCGGCGCCATCCTGGAGACCGAAGGCACGGACAATGTGCGCCTCGCCGGCCTCGTGCTCGATGGTGGCGGCAGCCCACTTGGCGAAAACGGCACGCTGTTGCGCGCAACCGAAACCACCCATCTCGACCTCTCCGAGTGCCGCTTCGTCGGCAGCAGCGGGGACGGTGTGACGCTCCGCAAGGCAGCCGGCCGCGTCGCCAATTGCGAGTTCGGCGACATCGCCCAATCGGCGCTGTTCAGCAAAGACGCAGCCGGTCTGGAGATCAGCCACAACCATGTGCATGACTGCGGCAATAACGGCATCCTCGTCTGGCGGACGGAGGTCGGCGAGGACGGCACGATCGTCAGCGGCAACCGCATTGAGCGCATCGCCGCCAAGGACGGCGGCAGCGGCCAGAACGGCAATGGTATCAACGTGTTTCGCGCCGGTTCTGTGCTGGTGACGCAAAACCGGATCGCCGACTGCGCCTTCTCCGCGATCCGCACCAATGCGGGCTCCAATTGCCAGATGGTGTCCAACTCCTGCACGCGATTGGGGGAAGTGGCGCTCTATGCCGAGTTCGCCTTCGAAGGCGCGGTGATCGCCAACAATATCGTCGACACCGCCGCCATGGGCGTCTCCGTGACCAACTTCAACGAAGGCGGCCGGCTCGCGGTGGTGCAAGGCAACGTCATCCGCAATCTTTTCTTGCGCAAGACGGGCGAGACCCGCGGCATCGGTATCGGCGTCGAGGCCGACAGCGTGGTCAGCCGCAACGTCATCGAAGGCGCGCCGTCTTACGGCATCCTCGTCGGCTGGGGCGATTATCTGCGCGATGTGAGCGTCACCGACAACGTGATCCGCAAAGCGCATATCGGTATCGGCGTGTCCGTGCGCCCGGCCGCCGGCACCGCGCTGATCACCGACAATTTGATCGATGGCACCAAGGACGGCGCCATCCGCGCCATGAAGGGCCCGACGCCGACAGGCCCGGACTTGGCCTACGACAGTGCCGAGTCCTACCGCAACGTCGCCATCTACGCCAACGTCGCCCGCTAGGACGTCTTCCCGGGCAGATCGGCGAGCGCGCCCGCAAGCGCCGCGCCGGCGCTCATGCGCCCAACACGCAAGCCGCGCCAATTGTGAAGTTCGCCGTCGAGCTCGTTTGCAAGCACGGCCCGCGCTTTCGGCAGGAGCGCCGCCAGCACCTCGGCCAGCGCCCGCTCCGCGCCGCGTTTCGCGCCATCGTCGATCTTGAGCGCGATGCCGAGACCCAAGTCCGGCAGCGCGGCGCAATGCACACCCTCCGCCCCGCCCTTGGTGAAGGCGGTCCCGGAGAGCCCGCGTAATACGGTCGTGTCGAAGCGCCCCTCGCCCGAGACAAGAACCGGTTTGGCGAAGCACGCCGCCATCAGGCGACGGCCGGCACGCGCACGTTCGGGCGGGACGCCTGCACCCATGCCGAAGCGCGCGAAGCCCCGGGCCAGCGCCCGAAGCGGCATGGCATAGGTAGGCAGCGAGCAGCCGTCGATCCCCATGCAACCGGGGTCCAAGTCGGCGCCGCAAGTCTCTGAAAGGACTCGCGTGATCATGGCCTGCACGGGATGGTCGGGCGTCTCATAGCCGCTTGGGTCGAAGCCCAGATGCATGGCGGTGGCAAGCATCCCGGCATGCTTGCCGGAGCAATTGTTGTGGATCGCGCGGGGGCGCCGGCCGGCGCGCAGCAGCGCCCGCGCGGTCGCCTCGCTGAACGGCCAGTGTGCACCGCAGGCCAAATCACGCTCGCGGAGATTCGCCTTGGCCAGCAGGCTCGCCACCGCGTCGAGGTGAACCTGCTCGCCGCTATGGGAGGCGCAGGCGACGGCAAGTTCCGCATCGCTCAGCTCGAACGCCTCCGCCGCGCCGCTCCCCACCAGCGGTATTGCCTGCAACGCCTTCACGGCGGAGCGCGGATAGACCGGGCGGTCAACATCGCCGAGCGCCAGCAGGAGACGCCCGTCCGCGTGGACGACGGCGAGGGCGCCGCGATGACAGCTCTCGACGCGGTCCCCTCGGAACACATCGACGAGGACCGGACTGGCGGGATCGGGCGCCATGCTCAACTACGGGTGCGGTCGGGCGTCTTCGCGCCTCCGCTCTCCGAAACGAGCTCCGTGGGCACGCCGGCCGCGTGTTTCGAGGCGCGGATCACGAGCGTGGTCTTCACGCTTTCGACGTTGGGCGCGGCGGTCAACTCGTGAATGATGAAATCCTGGAAGGCGCTCAGATCGGGCGCCACGCAGCGCAACAGAAAATCGATCTCGCCCGACAGCATGTAGCAGTCGCGCACGATCGGCGACCCCGCCACCCGCTTCTCGAAAGCAATGAGGTCCGCCTCCGCCTGACTGTGCAGCTTGATCATGGCAAAGGCGGAGACGTCGAAGCCGAGCGCCTTGTCGTTGAGGAGCGCGGTGAACCCCTCGATGATCCCCGCCTCCTCCAGGGCCCGCACCCGGCGCAGACACGGCGGCGCCGAAATACCGACCTTGCGCGCGAGCTCGATATTGGTGATCCGCCCGTCCGCCTGAAGCTCGCGCAGGATCAGCCAGTCGGTGGTATCGAGGCGCGCGGCGCGCATGGTCTCTATGCTCCTGGACGATTACCGGCTGGTCGCGTTATGAAGGCGCTAGGCGAGCCGATGAACTTCAAAGTTTCGCCTTTGCGCAATTTTACGTCCTCTCGGCAAAAGAATCGAAAAGAAATTGAGCGTTTCCCATTCCGGAAGTTTTGACGGCCCTAAAGCCGCGCCCGGCAAAGCGGCCGACGGTGCCGCGGCGCTGATCGCTGAAAGCCGCAAGGCCCGCGCCGACAAGACCTGGATCGTCACCGACGGCGCCGCCGGCACGGAGGCACAAGGCATCGCCGTGGCCGAGGCTGTCGGCCTGCCCTATGCCTTGAAGCGGGTCCGCGCCAAGGGCGCCATGCGCCTGCTCCCGACCGCGCTGCAGATCCTGGTCCCGCCCAAAGGGCTGCTCCGCACAATTGCATCCAGCGATCCTCTCGAACCGCCCTGGCCGCGGCTGGTGATCTCCATCGGACGCCACGCCGTCCCCACGGCGCTCGCGATCAAGCGGCTGTCAGGGGCCTACACGCTTCACATCCAGAACCCGAAAGTGCCCGCGCGCCTGTTCGATCTCGTGGCGGCGCCGGCCCACGACAATTTCGAGGGACCGAACGTCATCACCACGTTCGGCTCCGTGCATGGCGTCACGCCGGAACGCCTCGCCGAGGCGGGACAGCTTTTCGCGCCGCGTATCGCGGACTTGCCCCGCCCGCGCATCGCCGTGTTGCTCGGCGGCGATAGCCACGCCTTCAGTTTCCCGCCCGACATCGCCACCGGCTTCGGCGCGAAGCTCGCCAGCCTGGCGCGGCAGACCGGCGGTTCGCTGCTGGTCACGCCGTCGCGCCGCACCGGCAAGGAGACGGTCGAAGCGCTGGCCAAGGCCATCGCCAGCACGCCCCACTTTTTCTGGGACGGCAGCGGGGATAATCCCTATTTCGCGTTCCTGTCCCTGGCCGAGGCTATCGTGGTCACCGAGGATTCCGTCAACATGGTCACCGAGGCCGCCGGCACCGGCACACCCGTCTATGTCCAGGCCCTGCCCGGCCGCTCCAAGCGCCTGTCCCGCTTCCACGCCCTGATGCGCGAGCGCGGTGCGACACGGCCCTTCGAAGGCCAGCTGGACTCATGGAGCTACGCCCCAGTCAACGACACCGAAGTTGTCGCCGCCCGCATCCGGAGCGCACTCGGCCTTGAAACCAAAGCAGAAAAACTAGACGCGGCCGAGGCGGGTTGCGTCTGCGCGACTGCATGATTACCTCTCCCTCTTCACGTCCACTTGCGAGGCACGATTCATGGCTCCCCGTCACGCCAAGGTGATCATCATCGGCGCCGGCCCGGCCGGCTACACGGCCGGCATCTATGCCGCCCGCGCCATGCTGAAGCCGCTCCTGATCGAAGGTATTCAGCCCGGCGGTCAGATGACCATCACCACCGACGTGGAGAACTACCCGGGTTTCGCCGACGTCATCCAGGGCCCCTGGCTCATGGACCAGATGCGCGCGCAAGCCGAGCATGTCGGCACCGAGATTGTGTCCGACACCATCGTCGAGGCGGACCTCAAGCAGCGCCCGTTCAAGCTCAAGGGCGACAGCGGCACCGAATACACGGCAGATACCGTCATCATCGCCACGGGTGCGAAAGCACGCTGGCTCGGCCTGCCTTCGGAGGACAAGTTCCAAGGCTTTGGCGTGTCGGCCTGCGCCACCTGCGACGGCTTCTTCTATCGCGGCAAGAACGTGATCGTGATCGGCGGCGGCAACACCGCCGTCGAGGAAGCGCTCTACCTCTCCAATCTGGCCGAGACGGTCACGCTCGTACATCGCCGCGATGAGTTGCGCGCCGAGAAGATTCTGCAGCGGCGTCTGTTCGACCACCCGAAGATCAAGATCCTGTGGAACCATCAGCTCGCCGAAGTGATCGGTGACGAGGACCCGCTGAGTGTCACCGGCGTCAAGCTCAAGGACACCAAGACGGGTGAAGAGACGACCATGCCCATCGACGGCGTGTTCATCGCCATCGGTCATTCGCCGCAGACCGAGCTTTTCAAAGGCCAGCTCGAGTTGAAGCAAGGCGGCTACATCAAGACCAAGCCAGGGACCACGGAGACGAACATCGACGGCGTGTATGCGGCCGGTGACGTCGCCGACGATGTCTATCGCCAGGCGGTGACCGCAGCCGGGCTCGGCTGCATGGCCGCGCTCGACGTGGAGCGCTATTTGGCCAGCATCGAGCACATCTCCGAAGCCGCGGAATAACGGGCTTTAGAACCACACCGAGACGACACCGAACAAGCTTTCGCCGGCGACGAGACCTGCCGCCGCGCTCAACAGAAAGCGCGCGGCCCAG
>Ga0307380_10001521_pt1 | contig 33837 bp, 37 predicted proteins | sample UN3MG_FD_202239 | JGI IMG/M metagenome (GOLD analysis project Ga0307380, IMG submission 202239) | Soil microbial communities from Risofladan, Vaasa, Finland - UN-3 | ecosystem: Environmental > Terrestrial > Soil > Coastal area > Acid sulfate soil | place: Finland: Risofladan, Vaasa | collected...
AATATGTTCCCGGCACGGTGCTTGCTCCAATCTTTATATCACCACGCAAAAGGTTTTTAATATCATCGATCACATTTCGTGTTTTCCGGGCAAGTCGGATGAGCTCTTTTGCATATTCGTAAAGTAGTTTTCCCGAGTCGGTTGGTGTGATTCTTTCCCTTGAACGGTTTACGAGTGTTGTTGCATAATATTTTTCAAGTTCCTTGATTTGGGTGCTAATGGATGGTTGACTCAAGTACATTCTGTTTGCCGCACTTGAGAAACTTCCTGTTTCAATAACGGCGCAGAATGTTTCAAGAGTCCTGATTATATTCATAAAATAATTATACATTAAGAAGTTTATTTTGTCAAATAAGAAATTTTTATGCAAAATACTGTTATGTTTTGTTTTTTTTATGAAAAGAAATAGAGATGTTAGTCTGAAAAGGGTTGACAATGAGATTCCAATTGCATATAATCCGTTAATGATAAAGGCATTGGATTTTGTGATTTAGTTTATACATAGCGATTTGTTGAGAGAAAATATTAGGTTTAAGCAGGAAATGGAGGATAAATGATTGAATTAGCAATTCCCGGAAAGGGAGAGTTCAGGATAAAGAGTATAGTCTTTGATGTCAACGGGACACTTGCACTGGGTGGAAAAATTGATGAAAATGTTAAGAAAAGGCTTCAACAACTGGCAAAGAATACAAAGACCCATATTATTACAGCAGATACCTATGGAACTATAGAAAAAGAGATGCAAAATACGGGTATAAGCATCCACAGAGTGACCCCACCGGGAGAAGCGGAGCAGAAAGAGAAGTTTGTAAAGAGCATTGGGGAGGGGGAAACCCTTGCATTGGGAAATGGGGCTAATGATGCACTTATGCTGAAGACGGCAGCACTTGGAATATGCGTAATCGACGCTGAAGGAGCGTCTGCGAAAGCAATATCAAGTGCCGACATTGTTGTTCTGGGTACTGACAATGCCCTGGGTTTGTTAGAAAATCCTACAAGAATGCTTGCAACATTAAGGTCATAGATATTTTCAGTTTTCCCTTTGACCAGCTTGAGCCAAGGTAGTCGGCACTTCTTAGAACCACAAAATAAAACTTGACAAAAGACACAATCACATATATTATCATTTCAGTTAGTTGACAATAAAGTGGACTAAGTGAAATGAAATTTAGCGAGGTTTATAGGACATTAGAAAGCAATAATTACTATATTTTCTCCATTGGTGACTTATCCTTATTTTATCCGACCGAGAAGGATGAGAATCTTAAGAAGCTGATTTACCGATGGAAGAAAAAAGGATGGATTCATTCCCTGAAAAGAGGACTTTATGAGCTTGCATATCCCAGGGAATTTATGATTCCGGATGTCTATGTTGCCAATAAACTCTATGGTCCTTCTTATGTTTCTCTCGAAACTGCATTGTCCCACTACAGTATTATTCCCGAAATTTCTATGGCAGTAACGTCGATTACAACAAAACCCACAAGAAGGTTCAAGAATAAGCATGGTCTTTTTATTTATCACACAATAGGCACAGATGCTTTTACGGGTTATCTTGTGGAAAATCATCGGGATTTTGAAGTTCTTATTGCTGAACCGGAGAAAGCTTTTATTGACTATTTGTATTTCAGGTTTCATCGTCCCCAAAAGGAATTCAAATTTAGTGGCGAAAGACTGGATATCGACTTAATCAGGAAGTTTGACAGGAGGAAAGTAGAAAACTATGCAAAGTTGTTCAAAATCAATATAGGAGAATTATATGTTAACATATGATGCGTTGGTTGAACAGGCAAAATTTTTAGGCATACTACCTACGAAAATGCGAGGAGTACTTAGAGAGTATCTCCAGATATTAATACTTAAGGGAATCTACAGGAATGGGCGGGGAAAGAAACTATATTTTACTGGCGGGACATGTTTACGACTAATTCATAACTTAAAGAGATTCTCAGAGGATCTGGATTTTAATGCCTCGAACATTACTAAAAGTGAATTCGCGCAATTTGCAGAAAATCTGAAGGTTGAATTGGGGAGGGTGGGAATCAAATTCAGGATTCAGTTCGCACACTGGAACAGCATTTTAGTAGCAAAGCTCATTTTTCAGGAGATTGAGAAACAGTATAATATTGTTTCAAAATATTCTAAGAAAGAAGGAATTCTCTTAAAATTGGAAGTGAATATCAAAAAGGTAAAAATAAAGGGTGAAACAGAAGTGGTATCGGGATTTGGAGAAACTTTTCCCTGTTTATGTACCGACAGGTCTACACAATTTGCAGATAAAATCGATGCGTTAATGAGAAAGAGAAGAGGTAGACATCTCTATGATATCATATTTATGTTGTCTAATAGATTTCCAATAGATGTAAAAACCTTGAAGAGACTTGGAATAGATCAGGAACCTCTTAACACCATTGTTAACAGAGTACAAGCGTTTCCGGCAGATGAATTAACCAAACAGGCTGATGTATTAAGACCTTTTCTTTTCGATGAGAGTGAAGCCAATTTGGTCGAAAATGCCCACAAAATCATTCCAAAACTGGTTGAGAAATATAGATTTTTTATGAATTCAGAACAGAACAGCGAAAAAGGTTGAAAAAGAGTAAAAGCGTGGGCAACAATACGAGTACTTCGACTTCGCTCAGTACCAGGTTATGAAAGGCATAATTCTAAGAGGCACTTCGACTTCGCTCAGCACCGGGTTATGAAAGGCATAATTCTAAGAGGCAGTTCGGCGTACTCACCACCCGTTGAGTCCTGAGCCTGTCGAAGGGTTTCGCAACTTTTTTTATTCAAAAGAAGCAACAGATTTAGCAGTGAAATAAAGGGGATTGGTAGTTTACTAAATTAAATAAGGAAGATAAAAAGAAAAATCAAAATTCACTTTATAGCCATATACTCAGAGAAAGATTTTGGTTCAGGTACAGGCTGTCTGTCTTCAATGAGACCATTTATATGTATTTCAATTGCTTCATGCATATTTCTCTCTACTTCTTCTCTGGTTTTGCCTGTTGCTATACAACCTGGTAAGTCAGGTGAATAAGCTGAATAATTCCTTTTTGTCTTTTCAATGACAACAAGAAAGCGATGCATTTTTATTTTACCTCCTTCAGTTTTGCCTGTTTCAAGTTTTTAATTCTAATTATATCAATTTTATAAATATTGTCAAGATAAATTGTGACCCTTGACCATAGTTCTTTCATCCACACACCTTCTCCCCCTTGATGGGGGAGAAAAGAAACTTGTCCTGAGCGCAGTCGAAGGAGAGAGGGTGAAAGAATTGTGTGTATGTGAGGAAAGTGGTGAAGTTGGTGGGGATCAACGGATTTATTCGATAATCACAACCTTTTCTGAAGCATTAAGACCAAAATTCTCAATTCGCAGGAAATAGATACCGCTCTGGACTGCAGGGCAAGGTATTTCAATTTCATGAATGCCAGAATATGCATTGTCTATTACAAATGTTGCGATTTTTTGACCTATAATATTATACATACTGATTTCTACTTCATTAATTGATGGTATGCCGAGTAGAAACTTAATGCGGTTGGCTTGAATGGGATTTTGAAGGATCTTAAAGGTTATGTCGTTTTGGCTATTATACTCCAGCAGGTTTTTGTAAATCTGGAGCCCCGTTTCGGAAGTAGCCACAAATACGTTTGAGCCTGCTGTAAAAATCCCTCGGGCATAGCATGGTGTCTCATAATAGCCAATTTCGATTGGATTTTGGGGATCATACACATCTACGATACATATTTCCTGATCATTTGCGATGTACGCAAAATGCCTCAGAACATAAAGATCATTAGAATTTGGATGGAGTTCAAAATTTCCTGCAGGTTTTACATTAAGGGGATCAGATATATCTGCAATGATTAATTCCGAGTTTCCGCTAATGATATATGCATAATGATTAGATATGAAAATCTTTTGTGCTCCACCTTGGACATCCAAAACACTCACTTCAAATGGATATAGCGGATTGGAAATATTCACTATTCTGACTCCTGCATCATCATCGGCAATGAATACATAAACATCGCATACTGCAATGCAAAGTGACCGTCCAGGAGTATCATAGTAGCCAACCTCAATTGGATTCGTGGGATCTTGAACATTTATGACCCTCATCCCAGAGTATGCTGAAGCGATAAAAGCATAGGGTTCTCGTACTGAAACATCATAACCTGGTGTATTACAATACCCAACTTCCAAAGGGTTGGAAGAATTAGAAATATCTACTACAAAGAAACCATCAAAGTTCGTTATATAGGCGAACTGACCTGAAATATCCAAATCAGTATTATTGGGGGGTAATTCACAATAACCCGATTCAAGTGGATTTGACGGATCAGACACATTTATTATATAAAGTCCTTCAAGAAAATCAACCAAATACGCAAATTGATTCTGCACAAATACCGCGTCTGCTTCACCCGGAACATCATAGTACCCAACCTCTTGTGGGCTTGAAGGATCGCTCATATCGATTGTAAGAAATCCATAGTAAGAATCGGTTAAATAAACAAAAGACTGAAGTTTCGCAACATCGGTTGGTGCTGCTGATACGGAACATTGCCCAAGTATTTGGATGCTCTCAGGTCTTGAAATGTCCAATACGTAAAAATGACTCCAATCTGCCGTAACATAAGCAAGTGAATCATGAATGTAAAATTCTCTAATGGGACTTGGAAGATGAAATAGGGCAATTTGCTGTGGATTTTGTGGATTTGATATGTTTATTGTTCTAATACCATTCCATGAGTCAGTTAGAAATAGATAGTTGCCATAAACATCCACATCCGTATATGCACCAAGAGAATCAATAAAGGTACTGATTTCTTGCGGATTTGTCGGATCAGCAATGTTTACTATTCTTAGACCTGAGGTTCGATCAGCAAGGTAGAGAGTAGTATCTTTGACATATAGGGAATAGCATTCGAGATTAGAGATAACAAAAGAACTGACTTGATGCGGGGTTGATGGATTTGAAATATCCAGAGCTCTTATGGAGAATCGATCGGATGCGTAGATATATTCATTCGATATATCGAGGTAATAAGCCAAACCCATATTATCAAAAAATCCGAGTTTTGTTGGATTCGATATATTTGTGAGATCCCAGATTTCAATACCTGCAGCTTCATTCGCAATATAGATTCGTTGTGTGGAATAATCGAAATGTATGTCGCGTATGAATCCTTTTGTAAAAATATGATAAGGCAATTTGACTGGTTGCAGAGGATCAGAAGCATCGAAAATTAGGATCCCACCTCCAGATGTGAGAAAGATATAATTTCTGATAGAATCAGCTGCTATCGCATATGAAGATCCCAGTGGCCAGTTGCCCACGAAGCTAACATTTAGCGAATCAAACCAGGAGCATCCCATTTCCCCTGTTGGATTACTCGGTTCAAAATATGGTTCAGCGTGGAGGGAAGAAAACAGGACCAACATGATCCCCACCAACAATGCTATTATTCGATATTTCATTCTCACTTCACCTTCACTACTTTCCCGGCAGACTTGCCGTTGAGTTTGAGGAAGTAGATGCCTGGCACCAGATCAGCGCCGAGTTGATAGGTGCTATTGGATAGTTTTACTCCTTTCACCAATCGTCCGCTGGCGTCGTAGATGGTGAGGTTGTATTTAATTTTTTTATTTGTCCCAATAAATTTGAAGCTAGTGACCGTTGTGAAAGGATTTGGGGAGATGAATATTCGCAAATTATTTAACAATGGTTTATGATCAAGTTCTTCATTAACATTAGCAGGATCTTCTGCTGTTTTTACTAAATAAACATCGCCATTACCTTGTCCATACGATTCTGTATATCCCGTAATTATGTATCCCCCATCAGATGAACTTTGAATAGAGAGAGCATATTCCCATTGATTTCCGCCAAAGGTCTTTGTCCAGAGAGTATCTCCATATTCATTTGTCCTTAATAGGTAGAAATCTCCATTACCTGAACCATATGAATCAGTATATCCTGCTATGGCATAACCACTGTTAGTGATTTCGCATACAGAATATCCTTGCTCTATTTCATTACCTCCATATGCAGCAGTCCACATTGTATCACCCAATTCATCAGTTTTTACAACATATACATTTGATCCGCCTGGACCAAAAGATGATGTTTCGCCAACAATAATGTAGCCATTATCACTGGTAATTATTGATGAATATCCTTGATCACAGTTGGGACCACCATATTTTTTTGTCCACATTGTATCGCCAAATGAATCTGTTTTTACCAAATAAACTGAAGAATTGCCACTACCATAATCTGTGTATCCACCAATGATGTATCCGTTATCAAATGTTTGCTGAACTGAAAAAGCAATGTCTTCATCAACTCCACCGAAGGTTTTAGACCATAATAAATTTCCAAGCGAATCAGTCTTAACTAGGTAGACATCATACCATCCTGCACCAAAAGATGTTGTGCCACCCGCAATTATATATCCACCATCTGATGTTGCATCAACTGATCTAGAGAAATCAAAGCCATTACCCCCATATGTATTTGTCCATATGGTATCTCCAGATGAATCTGTTTTGATTAGCAAAACATCATTCAATCCTCCTCCAAAAGAGGAAGTCCCTCCAGCTATGATATATCCACCATCGAGAGTCTGTTGAACAGCGGATCCCCAATCCGCTGAAAGTCCACCGTAAGTCTTTGACCACAAGAAGTCTCCGTTCATATCCATTTTAATTAAATAAGCATCCGTTTTTCCATTACCAAATGAACTTGTTCCTCCAACAGCAATGTAGCCTCCATCAAGTGTTTGTTGAACTGAAGATCCTATATCACCAGAATCTCCCCCAAACGTCCTTGTCCAGAGGGTATCAGGAGCCTGGGAGTGGAGAGAACGAAACAAGAGTAGGATAATTCCTACCACCAATGCTATTATTCGTTTTTTCATTTTACCTCTACTAAATTATGTCATTTTGCAATAGATTTGTCAAGTGTTTTTTCGGAGGGGAGACGCAAAACTATGTGGTAGGTTTAAATGATGCATATCTCAAAAAGATATGTGCTGAAAAACCAGAGAAATTCTCTGTGTCTCAGTGTTTCCTTCGATAGGCTCAGGACTTTGCTCTGTGGTTATGAAGGGGAAAGCGGGGGCAACAATACGAGTTTCGCAACTTTTTTTATTCAAAAGAGGCAAATTTTATAGTGGAGAAAGCGAGAGAATTAACTGGTGTTATGTAACTAAGTTCATAGTAATTAAAACGATAAGTATCTTTGTTTCACTCAAACCATCTCATTGAAATCATTTTAACACTTGGATTTAATTGTGGAATCCTCTGCATTCTTTCACTTTTCTTAAAAATGTGTGTTTGCCTTTTCATGTATTTTCTTAGCAAGAAATGCAATAGTCTTCAAGATTTTCCTTGACAAGATACTGACATATTCATATAATGTGCCTACAGACTGGAATTAATCGGTTTGCTCCAATGAACCTAAAGTGCCATTTATGTTCATAAAATTAGTAAAAGAAGGATTGGTTTTGAGGAGACGAGAAAGCCGGAGTGGGGTATAGTAATTGCGATAAGGCCTAAAAGAACCTAAGAAAAATGGCAATTGTGTTCGCTTCATGCTAAGATATAATATGAAATTATTCAAAATAAACAAAATCTGGCAGATAGGAATACGAAATTACTTCGATAACCGCTTTGTCATTATGCCCAATTTTGAGGAAATGGCAGCAGAATTTTTTTCGCTAATAGGGAGCGATCCTCTTTTACTTGTTTCTCATCATGCCTTTTGTAAGAAAATTAATAGTGTCTATAAGCAAAATATTGATGCTCTTCATAGCTTAAGAGATAGAATTCAAGATTGTGAGGATTTTGATGATGTGAAGATAGAGAAAAAGCATTCCGCAATCGGTTTACCTATTATTCTTAGTTATAGGCATAAGCGGACGGATATAAAAACAGAATTTGATGGTGTAATATTTGTTTCTGAGAAGAAGATATCGGATGAAATAATGTCAATAGGGAAAGCGAGTCAACTTGTTGAAAAAAGAGGTTTCATAATTGAGGATGGTGCGCAAATAGGTGGAAGTGAAGATGGTATATGGCAGGATTTATGGGAGCATACTGCAGCACGCTACTCATGGTATTATGCAACAGAAAGCGCAGATTTAAAGCAATATGAGCAAACATTAAACACCAACAATTTAATCTTATCCATGAATTTCAATGATCCCAGGTTTGTGCGCATGGTTCAGCCAACCAAGCAAGTGAGAAAAGGCAAGCGATATTCCTTTCTCATAGGGAACAAGGAGCACATTCGTCAAGTACTGTGCCATGAATCAGAAAGCTCTAGGTACCTTTTGTATCTGAAGGACAGATTGGTAAGAATGAAGAGCGAAGCAATGAAGCGAAGGAATTCACTATTCCTTAATGCACCACTTGCACCAAAATCCATTAGAGAATTTGTTAATCCAATCCGATGGAGAAGACTTGTAAATCATTGGACATCAATTCACAGAGGTTTGGAAGATATTATTAGATTAAAAACCCATTTAGATAATTATCAGATGGTTTTTCAATCCTATAAAGACTTCGAAAAAAATGCAATTGCTTTCTATAACTTACCCAATCCAATTGTTGGGAGAAATGGAGAGGAATATATTTCTCAATATCAAACAAGATTGCCCTTTCTTATTAAAATAAAAGGAGATTCCGTTGAAATTGTGGATTTTGATAGAACAGTTAATCTATATTCTGGACTGCCAGATAAATTCCTAAAATTTCACGCCGGAACAGGAAAATTAATTGAAGATATCTTTGATATAATGAGGAACATTACCACAACAGCAGGTTTGCAGGTAGCAATGGTTGCGTTGCTTATTTCTGTCTCTGCAATTTTGATATCATTAATTGGACTTGTTTTTTCGATATGTAAATAAAAGCGATTTATTGGCAGATATATCTAATCGCGGCATTCTAAAATATTAGGGATTCAATTTTGATTAAATGTCCGCAAATTGCAGTTTGCGAACATAGGATGCAGCGGAGAAGAGTTTCATTGAGGTAGGAGGTAAAATTTAAAAAAGAATTATAATAGAAAAATCTGAAAATTTATATTAAAAAATCTTAAAGGAGTCTTATTTACTTGAAACGTCGCAGATAGCTTGTATTATTGTGGTATTCAAACAATTATGTAGGATAAGGAGGAAAGATGGCGCTGACTAGAGAACAGATATCCCTAGAACAGTCTAAGAGATGGTTGGACAAATTCAATCAATGCAGTAGCAATAAACACTGGGATATGAGACAGAAAATCCATTGTTTCGTATCATTTTGTCGAACGATATCCATAGATTCATGGATGTCAATTGAGTACAACAGTCTTATCAAATCCGCTATGTCAGATAAGATATTTAACCAAATTATTAAACACTTCGAAGATATCAATCAAAATGATAAACTAGATGATAAAGATGATAAATATGTAATTGTAAATAGAGTTTTCACACCAAGTTATTCAGAGCTTGAAAGATGTGTTTTATTGTTGCTCAAATTCGAAGTAGATACAGCAAATCTTATTGATCCTCTATATCAAGAATCCGCAACATCTATTACTAAGGCCCTTAATCTCGGTCAGCAATTGGATAATTTGTTATGTTCCTCTACGGTGTTTAACACTCCTTATGTGGAAGCATTAATTTTATATGTCTATAGCACTTTTTTTGTTCAGAAAGACAGAGTTGGAATATCGTCGGGGAACCCTAATCACTATCCATATAATTTAGACATTCTATATTCATCTGCAGAGGCTCTTTACAATTATCTTTGCTATGCACTACAATCGCAAAGCAGTAGGCACGCTACTCTGATACGATTTAAAGTTTATTCTGAATGGTATGGAAGGCAGGAGTTATTAGGGATTATTCAATCGATTGCAGACAAGTATTATGAGGAGTATGTAAAATGGCGAGCTGAGGAGATTGATGAAAAGCCAAAATACTACTTTGAAAAACCACTACATGCTTATTTGAATAAATTCTTTTTCCAAATGGGTTATTTTCCACTGGTAAATTTTAGAATAGGGGGAGATAAACCCGATACTCTAGCAGTGCCGGATGATGCTCGCGCATTGGCGGCAGGAAATCCTATCGTTATAGAAGTTAAACAGTTAGTTAATGATAAAATAAATAAGATAAGCAAAAAAGAGAAAATACCTAGCGAGCCATATATTAAGAAATCAGTTAATCAGCTTGTATCTTACTTGAAACAAATAGAAGCCTCTGAAGGGTTAGGTGTAAAAGAAGGTGCTTTAATAATATTTTATAACTCGAATGAAAGGAAAGCTGGTGTTATACCAGAACTTTTTAGATTGGATGATTATCTTATTTATGTAGTTCTAGTATACTTGGGTGAAACTTCAGCAAGTTGTTGCTCTGATCCTGTGAGGTTGTCATACTGACTTGTCTTGTTTTAGCAATAATTAGGTAAATTACATGGAATTTATGTATACTATAAGTGTGGATTTTGCTTCTTATTTTTACGAATCAATATTTATCCAAATGTCCGTAAAGTGGTGTTTGCGGTCATTTGTTTGATAGCAGACCATCTATCTTTCTCTCAGGGGCATTGGATATTCTATCAAGATTATGAGCATAGATGAGGGTGGCTGTTATACTGGCATGTCGTGCAAGCATCTGTGTTAATTTCGTATGAAAATTAACCCGCTCTACTTTGTGTCATCGTGTTTGTTTCAGTGAATATTGAAATATGAAGAATTTACAACCCGGAATTTGGAAGAGTAATTTAGTGACCTTATATGTTTTCAAAATTCCAGTTTTCTTTCAGTGAAGTCAAGGGAGATAATTAGCTTACCTTCACAATTTTCTCTGCATCCGGCCAGCTTTCTTCTGTTATGAATATTGATTGTGTAAGACGGTACAATGAAACAGCACCGCCTGATTTCTCAAAATGGTTTCAACCAAATCTCTATGATACTCAATATATTGGTAGAAGTATCTATTTGGAGAATCTTGGCTTCTTACCGGAAGATAAAGATGGTAGTATTATGCTATTTGAGAAAGAGAATAGAAACGATTATATAAGTGCTATAGAAAACTTATGTAACGGCACAGATGGAATATACGATAAGGAACCTAATAAGGTAGCTTTTAGACGATGGTTTCGCAACAGACATATCCTTACCATGAGAGAATCCTTGGAATTCTTGGGAGCTAGACCAAAGAATTATAATGAAAATGAAGATATTGATAATCTATTTAGTCAAGCAACACAATTTGAATATGCCAGTGATTATAGGGATTTCCCCCGGATTTTGCAAGCACAGCACATGGACCTAATTACCAGAAAGGTCCGTACATCTCTCAGCGACAAAACACACTTTTAGAATATTTAAAAAGTCTGTCAGATGTAGTGATTAATTTGTGACTTTTTGTCTTAGTTAAGTGACAGGTTAAGTTACAAGTTAAGTTACAAAAAAAAGGTGGAGCCGAAGCCCCACCTCTCTCTTTTAAGTATCTACTCCGGTGGTTTTATAATTTCTGGTTGTAATCTAATTAATATCGCATTATTGGCACCAGTAATCCCGCATTTCATATTATATACCCCGCTAAGTGCCTCCACCTGGAATACGCTATAACCAGTAATGTTGTTTCCTGATCCTATAGTTTGCTCCCCATCTGTGTTTTCTCCTTTTATTGCATTATAAATTATGCCTTGGCTGTCAATCAAATAAATTTGATCCCAGAAAAAACTCTCTTGTGTTTTTGAGGTATTTTCCACTTGCCATGCAACATTGAAAACATAGAAATGTAAATTTCTAGCTCTATCAAGATATGGACCTATCATAAGTGAGCGGTTAATCAGAATCCTATATTTATTGTTTTGTATTTGAATTGCATATGATTCTCTTTCTTTTCCTGTCCCAAAATTATTGCAAGACATAAGAAAGATTAGTGCTAATAATATAAATATTGAACGGCCATAATGTTTCATAATTCCTCCTTTTTTTTTATTCCTTTCTTAGATAAAGACAACAAATAACACTATCAATAGCGGAAAATGCGATTATTTTTTCTCTTTATTATCTTTCCCAGAAATCGAATAGCTTTTTTTCAAAAAACTCCGTCTCTTTTTGGTAAGCAGCTTCTATTATTTTCATTATTTTACCTCTAACTAAAAAAGGGATTTTTAAAAGTTTGTTGTCTTCTTTTATTAACTCTAATTGTTCCTTTCTGATTTTGTACTCTCCAAATAAAGCCACCTCTGCATTTTCCTTTTTTGCATATGTTGCTCGAATAAGCTCTTTATAACTACTGCCATCTACCTTCAATACTTCATGTAGTACTTTCACCCTTGCATAGAGTTCTTTTATCAATAATGCTTCCATTTTCGTGAAATTTCTATGATTTCTATCACAATTATTATATGTACCTGAGGCTTTTAAATATTCTTCAATTTCTTCTTTAGGAATATCTGGGAAGTTTTCTCCAATTTCCATTTTGCTCAAATTTGCAGCTATCTCTGCCTGCCTTTTTACTCCTTCCATTATCTCATCTTTTCTTCCAAATTTCGTAACTACCGGAAACCTTTCATCAATAAAATTCTGCACCTCCTGAGCTAACTCCATTACAAAAGTGATATATAGCAGCGTCTTATCATTATTCATGATTCTATCTACTTTTTCCCATCAGTGTGTGTGCTTCAAGTATCTGATATTTCTTCGTACTACTATTTTATTATTCTCTCTGCTTTTTTTCTTGTTCCTTTTTATATGTTTTTTTTGCCTCTTTCGCGCTCTTCTTATCAATAAAGAATGCAATTGCAGCTTCACCTATAGCCCATGTAGCAGCGAAAGCAATAGCACCTGAAATGAAAGGACCTGCAACTGGAATAAGTTTAATAAGTGACTGTGCTAGCTGTCTGAACGCAAAAGCAGCACCTACATTTAACCCCATAGCACTCATAAATTCAACTGCTGTTTTCTTATTCATCTTTTTTCCAGAGATATATCCGATCCCGATTATCATCCCGATCTGAATTCCCGTTATGAAGGGTAAATCTGCAACAGGAATCGGTTCTGCCCCAATTCCGCCTGCAATTGTTGCAGCACTTCCTATAATAATTCTTGCCATCTTTTTCTGTACTGATTTAATCCTTCCAATTCTTGCTAATTCTATTTGAGCACTCCGAGGAATGATCTCAATCAGATATTCAACAAGTTTATCGATATTCCACCTTCTATCACGTGCAATCTTACCATTCTCAAATCGAATGTAAGCACTTGTTGGTATAACTTTTACGATATCACCAAAATTAGTTTTCATTTTTTGGGATAAAAGAGCAGTTGCCAAAGCTATATGTTTCTGTTTTTCTGAATTTTCATAAGGAGGTTTTACTGTATCTGGAGGATCAAGCTCATCTACTTGTGTGATTATTCCTACAATAGGAGGATCATACTTGTGTTTCTTTTGAATATAAGACTTTATTTCTGCTAAACTTTTTATATCTGCGTCAATCCGTGCATCAATTTCTTTCGCCTTACATAAGAATAAAAGTGCATCCGGGCATTCCTTATCAATTGAAGCCTTTACTTCTTCCTCTGATGATTTCTCTTGAGCTTTTTCATCTGGTTTGGAACCTTCACCAAGCCCTCTCGTGTCTAAAATTGACATCCTTCCTTTTTTATCTTCGTACAGGTACCATTTCCCTATACCTGTCATAGCCTTGACATGACCCACGTCTGCAACCTTACTACCAAAGATTGCATTTATCAAACTTGATTTCCCTGCTCCTCGTCGTCCAACAATAGCAAATCTTGGTTCCCTTGTTTCCATAATTATCTCCCTCAACTCATTGATTTTGGACCTGATTGATGTGCGTAGTGGTTCTGGGAATTTTGAGACCAAATTTCTATCAAGAAAGTTTAGAAATTCATCTATTCTATTCGCAAAGTTTTCTTCTCGTTCTTTTTCCATACTAAGTTGCCCTCCTAATAATGTAAATGTTCAGAACGGTTTTAATCCATTGCCATTTAATTATACTACTATGTGATATAATACCACATATATGCAGTATTGTCAATATTAAAAATCACAATTGTTTACTTTGAGTGGTTTAATTTAATCCTTTTTTCTTCTATACTCTATCTATGAAAAAGGAAAGGAAATTACTCGAAAGAGTTGGAAAAAAGATTAGAAAGATGAGGAAGGAGAAGGGCTACACTCAAGAAATTTTATCGGAAAAGGCCGGAATCAACGGCAAGTACCTAGGAAAAATTGAAAGATCAGAATCGGGAGTTTCTCTGATTACTTTATCTAAAATCTGCAATGCTCTGGATGTTTCTCTTTGCGAACTACTTGCTTTTACCTCCAAGGACAAAGAACTTGGGGATTTATCATCTGAGGTCTGGATCCTGATCAAGAGCAAGGACAAAAAGACAATTCAACTTTCGATTAAAGTTTTCAAAGAAATTCTTGAAGGCATTGAAGCCCTTTCGAAGAACAAGTCTTAATTATTTCTCATTTCTACAAATACATCATAATACGACGCGTAGCCATATGATTGTTTCCAGTTTACTGCTCCTATCCCGGTCTAACCTTTTGTGGATTTGGTACTGGGATTATATCTCTCATAAATGTCTCGCAAGAAATCAAAGCCATTTTCTCCAAATTTGTTACAAATTCTATTTGCACTCTCCCGGCATTTCTCTTTATTTGGTTTCTCACCAATTTCATAGAGATGCTCTACAATCGATTTAATGTTTGACCCCGTATGTAAATAGGGAACGAAATTATTTAACATCTCTAAGAATATTTCACCGACGTAACATTTATCATCTTTTAATCCATCAAGATATTCAATAAAGAAATTTGTGTTAAAGTGGGTTTCTACATAACGAGCGGATAATTTTAGCCATTCAAAATTCTCTGAATCAATTTGTGACAGGAATATTGTAAGCGTGGATAAATTGGATAAGATTACTTTATCATCCTCACTTATATTTTCTGGAGTGCTCTTTTTATAATGTTTCTTATATACCCACCTCCAGAAATTAATAATCTTTTTGATAATTTCATCTTTTTCGGGAATAACTGTACTTTCACTTTTCTTCTCATCTTCTTGCATTATGAGGCGTTTATGGTGTGCCCAGAAAAATTTTATAATTACTTCTATATGAGATGCTTTCCATCTCTTCAATAGTTTCCCAAACAGACTATTTTCATTAAAGTTTTCCTTATCTCCTAAATAACCAAGACATATATATTGAACTAATCTTTCCTCTATATGCTTCTCCTTAAATTTGTGGTCTATTGCTTTTAAAAAATGCTTCCGCATCAACTCATACTCATGCACCTTACTAGCCCATAAATATCCTTCCATAAATGCTTCCCATAGGTCTATTCTTAAAGGTGAAATGGATTGGATTTTTCCCTTAACCCATTCTTTATCAACATACAATAGATTCCCCATATATTGACCCAATAAAGTATAGGCTTCAATAATTTCATCTTTTAATAGCTTTTCATACTTTTCTCGTAGATCATTAGACCACTGAATTTCTTCCTTTATGCCTTTTTTAGCTTCAACCCGTGCAATGCGAAGTGCAAGATAGATTAAAGCTGTGATTATTTTACCAGGAGTTGAATTTAATGCATAGATCACTGCACCCTCTTTTTCTTCTGGCTTTTTGAATTTTAGATTATCCAATATTAAAAAAACGACTTCTTTTGCACTTTCAAAATGCTCCTCCGAAAATGCCCAAGCATCATCCTTTGTGCCTTCTTGAATCACTTCGCCTATCATTCCTATCACCAATCGATGGTCGGTGTTCCAATAATCACCTTTTATCTTAAACTTGTCTTGCCAGAAGACATCTCTATCAATATACTGTTTGAAAAATTCAAACAGATTTTTCCAATCAAATAATTTCTTATTAGTCCAGGCATCTCTCATCCCTCTTAGCATATGATACATATGAATATACGGCACATTCAAGAATGGTTTTAGTTCATCTATAAACTTTTCAGGCCTTTCTTGAACAGCGTTTTTAAGAACTTCACATAAACCATCCAATGTAGACCCTCTCCAGCGATCGTTTGTTCCGAATTCTCTTAGATATTTGTCTAATTCTCCATTAGGCATGCTTATGATTTCTTTGTTTGTCAACGGAGAAGGACCAGGACCCCATTTTGTCTCCGGTTCTTTAAAAATAATTTGTTCTTCAACTTCAGTAATCTTTTTCTGCTTATCATATAGAGGTGCAAAATAGGAATCGGATTTTACTGCTGAATACCATTTTTGTTTCCAGTAATTCATTTGTCTTTTGGTATAGTGCTCTCTTTGTGGACCCTTTTCTATAATTGCTTTAATTTTTCCTTTTTCTTCATCCTTAAATGCACTCCCATTTCTTTCCAACAAAGTATAAAGCTCAGCTTCAAAGTTAGCACTGCTAAATAGATTTTGAATTTTATCATCCAGAAGTTGCCAAAAATAGTCTTTATAAGTATCCCATTCTTCTCCGATTACAAAAAGGGCTATTCTTCTGAAAATAGGATACTTGTATTCTGGTCCAAAAAACTTTGAGAATATTTCCTTCAATCTAACTTCTTTATTTCTTCTTGCCTTTGCCAGTGTAATATCACGCAATATTGCTGTCAATGTCTCTTCTGTTCCATGAATACCAAGTTCCGGATCTGAGAAAAGATTTCTAAACCACATAAATGAAAAGTCTTGGAGTACCAATTCATAAATATCTTTCAGTCGCTTATCTAGTTCGGCTTTTAAATCTTTGAAATTGTTAGACCCTAACAGACCTTGCTTCACTTTTTTTGCAAAAGTTTCTGCGTCTCGGCAATCTTTTAACTGGAAGCTTTCCAAGGTTTTCCACGAAAGATCTTCTTCTCGAGTCTCTTTTTTTTCTAAAGCAATTTCAACAGAATAATTAAAATCATCTGTTTGCTCAATGCTCATCCGATAATTATTGCCTCTAAATTCAATTGTTGGACGCGCATGGCCGTATTTTTTTCTAAAAATCTCTTTTAGATTATCCGCAAGGTTGAAAATAACTTTCTCACCACATTTTTCAGCAATTTTATCTGCGTTTTTTCTTAATGATTCTAAAAGCCAATAAGTATCAAGGACAGTCTCAGGTTCTTCTCGTCCTAACACTTCGCGTTCCTCAGATATTGATTTCCATTTTATAGCAGAAATAATTTCGATAATCCTTTCTGCCTTTTTCCATTCCTCAGCATTATCACTCTCTAAGAACTTTGGGAGTAGTTTAATTGCAATTTCTGAGCCAGGAAGCGGGGTGTCAAATTTTGAATATTGACTAATTTCTCTATTTTCAATCGTAACACCAAACCAGATTGGTATCAGGTTAATTATGTCATCTGTAATCTGATCATTAGGTATGTTCAGCAGAATCTTCACAAAATACCACCATGTACGATAGTTATCAATATGTTGACCTTTACTGTTCCTATAATTTGATACATTTCTAATTATTTCAAGCAATTCATCTATATATTGTTCATTCCCTGGACTCTTAACTTGCTCTGAAACTCGCTCCAAATAAGCAAGCACATTCCACTCTGGAATGCTGTAATGTCCTTTATCATCAATTTCTTTTGGCCATGGAGCCCTTTCGGTTGTAAAATAATCCTTTTCCTTCAATAATAAAAACCACTTTAATGACTTAATGTTTTTAAGGAAGTAATCTTCAAAAGCCTTTTTCTTAGTAAAGAAACTAAATAACCGGGTTATCTTCTTTGAACTTGATCTACCGGATAATATACTGTCAATTTCAGCTATTCCTTTATAATAATCCATCTTATGACTCCTTTTACACTTCTGGTGATATTTTCGGCTCTTCTATAATAGGTATCGTAGCCGGAATCTTCAATTCCCTCAGCAACTGTTCAATAAAAATATGTTCTTTATAAACTATTGGATAAACTTTCATCTCTCTAATAAAGTCATAATAGAACTTTTTCTCTTTCACTTTATTCTCATCGCTTGCATTAGTTAATAGAAAATGTGTTTTCTCATTGTCTCTATATTTTGAGGCTAAATAGTGAAAAAAATCATGGAGATATCTATCTTGAAAACTGAATCCTATGAAAATTATTGTTTTCAGTTTGTAAATATTTTCTAAAAATCCCTCCAATATGGGAATTCCATTCTTTCTGCTTATACTGGGATAAAAATATTCATAATCTTCTTTTTTCAAAATTGCGAAGTTTATATCTTTATGTCCATGTAAATATACAATACCTCCTTTAAAATCTTCCATCTCATAACAACTGAAGAAATGTCTTTTAATTTTTTGCTTCTTCTGATTATAATAAGCCTTCTCAATGGGAGTGTCGTAATTGGTTGTCACGTAACATTCAAATGACTCAACTATATTAATATGAGATGCTGTAAAACTCGTTTCTGTCGGTTCTATGTTCTGGAATACCTGAGTAAAGAATTCTGATTTATTTTCCATTTTCCTATAGAGTTTGGAGAAACTTCGTGGATAATCTGGTTGACCGCTTGAATCCTTCGCAAGTCTGACATTTATACCGAGAGAGGTCTTCATTTTTTTAAAAAGGTCATTCCAATTATATTCTCCCAAGGGAACTGAAGACCCAGCACCTATGAAAGGAATAAAATCCTTGCTAAACCCTTCTTTAAGCTTTGCTAAGTTCTCTCTGTTAATTTCATTATCTATTAATTGATCTTCTAATCTCATTTTAGTTTGATAAACCTTCTTGTTTTCTAGAAAAATCCTTTACTATTTCATATAGCCTTCATAAACACTACAACTCTCTCTTAAACTCCCTTTGCATGAGTGAATCGGAGAGGTTGTGTAATTGTTTTTTGAATTCTACTCACTTCAAAATTTCCATCCACAGTTGGTGTTCGATTTTGGCACGCGTTTTGAGGTCGAGGATTGATTCGAGGTATGAATTGACAATTTCATCAATTTGTTTCTTTAGTTTCTCTAATTCTGGAAGAATGGTTTCAAAGTATTCTTTATCTTTTGGAATTTTAACTTTTTCAAGTCCTGCCTCAAGCCATACTTTCAAATAGCGAGCTTCTTGTTCGGATTCACAGGCAATGTGTTTTTTGCCTGAATATAGTCGCCAGCCGTATAAATCCTGCTCTATGGAGATTTTCTCAGAAGGTTTCGGTAGTTTTTTTGTATATAGTTGCTTCTGAGATAATATTTTCTCACTGTGAAATTTCCCTAATGTTTCCTCACCGAGTTTATCCATCACTGTTTTAACCAATCTATCAATATCAATTCCACCTTTTGTTTTTTGTCTCTTGCCAAAACTCTTTGCCTTTTCAATTCTGGACTTCACAAGGTCTACTACAGCCCGATACACCTCCAGTTGCTCTTCTTCAGTAAGTCCCAAAATCTCACCCATAATAATCTTATCCAATTCTCTTCGGTCAGCTTTCACTTTATCAAGAGAGACATCTTCAGAAATGGAAGCACCGAGTTCCTTGAAAATCGATTCAATATTTCTTTTGATTGATAATCGTAATAGCTTGTCCTTGTGCTTTCTGAGCACATTTCTGCTCAATGTTAAAATTGATTGCATAACGTAAACGTCTGTATCTAATGGACCTCCTCCACCTCCAGGTTGTCGAGAGGAAATTTCCAATTGAAGTGGTATAAGTATACAATTCAATACATTAGATAAAACTTCTGCGTTTTTCTTTCCTTTGATCACAATTCCATAAAGATTCTTGTTTAAATAGAAAGCCGCAGAATTATGAAATATAATATGACAAAGTCTGACCCTCTCGGGGAAAGCGATTATGTCATTTATTTCTGTTCCCAAATCATACCATCTTTTTCTGCTTGCACAAGTTGGTCTTTTGTGAAAGCCTTTCCGTTCACCTTCATTTATATATTTCAAAACTTGTGTACCTTTTAAGTCTTTCTTATCCTTATGAACCATTAGAACCCGATATTTTAAATCTTCTGGCTTTACAACAATTGATTTGCACTCTCGTGGACTTTTTATCACATAATTTGGCACCCATTTCTTGCCTTCCTTATGCATCCAGAACTCTTTCTCTATGCCTTTCCGCTTTATCTCCTCTTCAGTAAGATAGAAAAACTCGTTAGCACCTGTTTTAATGCCGAACCGAACATCTGCAATTTCTTTCAAAGGAACAAGTTTATCCTTAGCCTTCTCTAATATCTTGAAGAAAATTTGTGGTGCTCTCAGGTATTTGCCCCATTTTGCTCCGACAAATTTGTTCTCCTCTACATCAAATCCTTCTTGCCATAGTTGCTTTTGTTTTTTGGGGAAAACCCTTAACTCTTCATTCTCATAAAATTTGTTATGAAAAAGAATAGTCTTTATTAGCTCATCTATTTCACTCAATCTTTCCTTTTGCTGCTCCCACATATCTTTAGCAGGTGGAATAAAATGACGTAATGGCTTTTTGAGATAAACAAATCGAACTATGTTTTCGTTCCTTGCTTTGTTATTTGCTTCTCCTGAACACTTTTCTAATATTACAATACAGGTATTAATATCAGCTTGCTCAAACCATCGTTCTACTTTTGAACCAATTATAGCAGTAATTTTATAGTTCTTCAGGAAAAACTCCTGAAGTCCTTTACCCCAATCCACATCCAACCATGAATTGGAAACAATGAACCCAAATCTCCCTCCATTTTGCAAGAATTTAGTACCGTGAATAAAGAAATAAGCGTGAATTCCTGCTCGTTTGGTAATCTCAGCAAGCTTATTTTTCCCATCAATATCATAAAGAGCATTCTTGATAAGTCTTTCTTTGTAACCTTCACCAGATATGGTTTGAATTTCCTCTTGTCTTGTGTATGGTGGATTTCCGACAATGCAATCCACAATCTTAGGATACGGAATCATAATCCTCTTATCTCCCAGCCCGGACAATTCCTTCTTGCGCGATTCACTACCAAATTCCTCTTTTCCACCGAGTCTCAGGTTAAAGAAATCCTCCTTCATAATCTGGGGATAATTCTCGTCTGTTGTTAGGTCATTAATTGCTAAATTAATGGTTGATAAGTGTGCAGGGAATTTGGCAATATCACATCCCCAGAGGCTTTTCAAAATCCCCTGGTGTTTCAAACGCTGGTTCATCAGTCTCTTGTGCCGATATGCCCTGACAAGGAACGTCCCCGCACCACAAGCAGGGTCAAAAACCTTATCATCCTCATGTTTTAAACAAAACCTTAGAATGAGGTCAACAATATCAGGATGCGTAAAATATTGACCAAGATTATGCCTTTCCTGTGGGGGAATAAGTCGTTCGAATATCCTTCCAATTATGTCATATCCAATTTTAGAGAAATCGTACCTCTTAAGAATACGAACGAGTTCCTTAATCTCTTCTACAACTTCACTGTGCTCGGGAAATGCTGTTTCGTCAATAAAGTCCGTTGAGTAAATTGTTTTATAATCTACTTCTAGGACTTGGTCGAAATATTTCTGAAGTTCTTTTTGCAGGGATTTACCCTTAAAGAGGCTTTTTGTAATTTCCAGAAATTCAAATTCACTAGGTCTCTTTGCCTGAAGAAGGTCGTAGAAAAGAATCTTGTTGACAAGAAGATAAGCAGCCTGATGTGCAGCCTTATCGAAATCTGTTTCCTGCCATGCAAAAGACCAGGATTGTTCTTTAAACCATTTTTGAAGTTTCTTAGAAAAATCAGTGTCCTTATGAGTTTTATCCTCAATTATTCTGCGATAATAGAAACTTAGCGTCTTTATTTTTTGCTGTAGTCTGAAGATTAGGAACTCATCAATTGCCTGACGCGGTTCTGGTTTCTTACCCGTGTGCACCTCATAAAGGTCAATAAGGAAGTGTTCTAAACCAGAGATAATTCCCTTTTTATACCTTGGCTCCTCAATAAGGTCCAAATTTTCAATTTCCGAAAGGAAGTATTTATCATGGATTTGTTCTTCCTCAGGCAGATTCTTATTTACCCTTTCAGTATTGAACCATATAAGCTGCTTAAAATTTGAGGTAACAAAATATTTTGCTTTTCGCTCGGTGGCTTTTTCCCTTGCAGGTTCTTTCAGTTCGTTTTCATCAAAAGGGTCGAAGTAAGGCTGTTTCATCTCAATAACACATAGTATTTTATTACTCGCGGTAGACTCAAAAATAACAATATCAACTCGTTTTCTATCGCCTTCCTTCGTGGTTTCAACCTCAGCCTTTCCAAAAGGGATATCTTTATCCTTTGTAATATCATTGAGCCATTCAGCAAGTTTTGCTGCACAGGTCCATTCGTTCTTATGTATGGTTATATCAAAGGGACTTGGCAATCTTGCTTTTCTACCTTTAAATTTAGCCTTTTTCATTATCTTTCAACACATTGTTCACGATTCTACTTGCGATTTCGAAGGCGACGACGATTCGCATAATTTTCACATCCCCTAAGCCTTTACAATAGGTTTGCAAATATAAGATTTTCCAGAAATGCATCAATATTTCTGTAACCAGCCCTTTTAAAACCTTGCTTAACTATTCCCTTTTTCTGTTTATCCTTTAAGACGCTTTCTAAAATAAAATTCTTAATGTTTCTCCCACTTGCTTTATATGAAATGCCAAATTTCAATAATTGCTGTCCTATATGCTTATAGCGATCATGAGTTACAAGTTCATTCTCTATTATGTATGATCGCGAGGGTGACCCAAAATATAAATTAATAAAATAGCCATCCAGTATTGACAAGATATTATCTTTCCCAATTCGCTTTTTTACATTAATGTAAACCGATTTTGGTCCAAAAATTTCGTTAGTATGTTGCATAGTAGTTTTTTCAAATTCACATTTTAGGAAAGTTGTTATTATGTTTTCTTTAGATTTTTGTATGGACATTGTAAATTTCCCAACTTAATATCTTTTAATGACTTCACTTGAATCTTCCCTTTATCCAACAAGGTTTTATCTACCATACTGCCATTATATATTCTATTTCAAGCAAGGTCAAGGAAAAAGTGAGATTATCGAAAAATCAAGGGCTGTAAGATCCCAATCATAAATCCAAATATCCCTCCAAGAAACTGAATAAATCTCATTTCCTTTGATGTGCTTTTGAGAATCATCCTTGAAAGGCTATCAATGTTAGTTTTTACTATCCTCCTTGCAAGTATAAGCTTTGCCTGTGGCGTCAGTTTCTCCAGCTCTTTTGTGAGATATCGTCTTAAATGTTTACTACTAAGATAATTCTCTATTTCCCCTGCTATCATTAGTGCAATAGACCTTCGGAGCCATCCCCAGCCCATCTGCTTTGCTCCTTTAGTGAAAGCCTTTTTATTTACTGCTTCAGACAGAATATCCTCAAAGTCAATGAATTGAAATAGAAAGTCTATCGCCTTCTCTGCAAAATTCTCCTTATACTTTGGTAAAAGCCCCTGGATTCCCATTATTCTCTTCTTTGGATAAAACAGCATTCTGAGTGCTATAAAATTAGTGAAATATCCTATAAAAGCACCAAGAATGCCCCCTGATAAAATCCTGATAATCATTACTTTTCCTCCGTTTAGTATTCTAAAAACCATAATAGATAGAACAGTATCGATATGACAAAAGTGAATATAAGCAGTAACACAATGATTATCAGACCCGTATGCCAGGGCATATTAGGATTAACAAAACCTTGTTCTACTGCTCCAGGAAAAACTGTGGTTGTTATGAGTAACCAGCTAACCTTTACACATATAGTCATGATTACAAGTAGTATCAAAATAAACAATATTATTTTAAGAGCACGCATAGTATACCTCCTTTGATAGACAAACTTATTCGGCTGGCAGATGCAGTGTAATCCTACCAACCGAATCATTTTGAATCAAACATTCTTCTAATTTGAGAGACCCGGACCATTTTCCCATTTATATCTGTTCAATATGGGCTAACTGGTGTTTGTAAAACTCAGTTAGCCTTGTTTTCATCTCAGACTTCAGGAGTTCTGGGTTGACAGGGAAACACTCAAACTCCGGGATATCTTTTTCAGCTGAAACGACAAGGGATCTCCCAAAATACACATTCAATCTCCCACAAGAATAATAAATGCTGTATTTCCCAATGGACAGTTCCTGACTTATTACTGCTATCTCACCCACCTTAATCTCCCTCTTGTTGAAAGTGTATGACCTGTCTTGTTTTTCTCTTGCAAGGTTACATCCGTGTAATGCAATCTTTCTGATGTCCCCGGAGGTGATTTCCTCGACATCTTTTGGCAGAAAGAGCCCATCTGCCACCAATCTGTCTTTTGTATCCCTTGCTTCGAATTCGGTGCCAATATCACTTAGGGTGTTATACAATACTCTGGCACCTTCACCTACTTTCAAATGGACCATTAGCCTCTGTCTATACTTGCACATTTGTCTTTCTCCATTTTGACGGCTATTCCCTTATTCCACTTTTCCGGTTTAGCGAACTAGAGAATTGCCGCAATCCTTTCAACCGCTTTCTCCACCTTCTTCTTTTCTTCCTCAGGGCCAGTAAGAGAAAACCGCTCCTCTTTTTCTTCATCTGTGGTTGATACAATTCCCCATTTTGTCCCATATTGTATTTCTGCGAAGTTAGCAAGATCATTATAGGTCTTAGCCAGCTTCTTCAATTTCGTTGCCTGTGCGGAGAATACCTCTGTTATTGGAATGTTGTGTCTATTCAGGAACTCCAGTGTGGCTTCATTGTCAATAACAGTCTTGGCAAACGGATTATAACCTACCTTGCAATCCGGCAGATGAATATGTCCAACGGATGACACCCATATTTTTAGGATGTCTTCCGTTTTCTTGACCTTGGCCTTGAGCTTGATGTATTCACCGGCAAGTTTGGCTGCCTGTTTCTCGTCTGTGATAAAGTATTCTGGGGAGATAGGACACGAGATAACATAGGGACAATATTTACACTCAAAATTGCTTGGGATGGGTTTTGGCTCTCCTGCAAGGATTCCTTCTATTTTCTCAATCTTTCCCATTAATTGCCTGGCAATCCTTGTATAATCATCCAGACCCTGTAATATATCAACCCATTCAAGCCTTGCGAATCTCACAAAATGGATTCCCACCTTAACTTTGAGTCCCTTCCTCAAGAAAGGAAGTGCATAGTATCGTAACTGTTCCCGATGTTTTGAAAGAATTTCCTGGGAGAAGGACGTCTTATGGTCGATAATATCTCTTTCTCCGCGCCTTGCAACCAGTAAATCTGAGACTGTGGTGAAGGTTTTCCCACCAATGATTATCCTTATTTTCTGTTCTGTGCTGAATTTCCCCCTGATGTTTGAGAATACCTTCTCAGGATTTCCATAAATCTCAATATAATTGGCAAGTAGCGAGAAATCCCTATCCTCTTTGGTCAATATTTCAGCAAGAAGTGAATGAACTAACCTTCCCGTATCAGTTTCCTCTGCAGGAAGAACTTCGACCGGGTCATAAGCCACTGTCTTGTGGATTCGCCTGGGACAATCAAGATTGACCAGACTAAACGAGAACCTTTGTTTCCTTCCTTGCTTTTTCATACTGCTGACCTCCATTTATTTGCTTCTTGACCTTTTCCTTTGCAGGGATTCTGTCTGCAAGAAGTTCTCCAATCATGGTGATAATCTCTTCCGCTCGCAGTTCCGACGGATCTTTCCCGAGTTCGTTTTCGATCAACTTGATCTCTGTTTTCGTAATACGTCTATCAACCTTCAGATTCTCTATTTTCTCCAGTTGCTCTTCTGTTGCTTTCCTCTGCTCTCCGACAGTATCAGCAGATTCTTCATCCACCATAGGTGCTTCGTCGAGGCTTGTGAGTCCACAGCCGGTTGCCTGTCTCTTAGCCCTGCTGGATGCCCTTCTGCATGCCATCATGTTGATGTTCGTTATAAGCAGTTTATCCCTCTGTTTTCTGTTATCTCCTGCTTTTTTATAGGTCCAGGCTATGGCTGCACAATCCTCCGGGCTTGCCCATCCTTCGTCGGTGTAGGTTTCAATAAAAATATCCTCTAACTTCCTTATTGTTTCTGCTGTCACTCTGGATGGATCGAGTTTTGATAGTGCTTCCTTAAAACCTGCTTTATCGAGATATTTCACGACACCCTGAGCTCTGGCGATGAAATTAGTGCCGTCACACGCAGGCTGAATCAGTTTTGCACCTATCTCCTTTACAACCAGATACTCATCCTGTGCCTTGTTCTGTATCTTTCTATCCAGTCCTGAGACATCGATAAAGGGGTTCCCTCCGAGGATCTTCAATGATGTGACAGGTATCCTTTCCCTGAGAGCAATTTCCTTTAAAACCAGTGCAGGAATTGCAGTTTTCCGTTCTATCCTTGAAAGATAGAGTTCCTCTCCGGGTGTCATACTCAGTTTCTTGCCATTTTTCCTTTTACTCAGTGTTTGTACAGACATATGTTCCTCCTGTGAAAATGTTAACTATCTTCTTTTTTGTTTGTCATCTGTTCGTTATCTTTATTCTCTTTCTTGTCTCTTGACACTTCTCGTAGCTCCTCGATTAGTTTTGAAAGGTCACATAAGTTCTCTTCGTTCTCTTCCATTTTCTTTCTCCTTTCTTAAGGGTTTCGTACTTCACCACCCGGTGGCCTGGCATAGCCTTTTTATCCACCTTTTAACGCCAGAGAGTGGTATTTACTTCCTGACATATACACCAATGGAGACAGCGAACTGGTATGCTGCATCCAGTACGAGTATGCACTTCTTTTTCTTCCTGAATGCCTCCCTTACCAGATCTCGGAGTTCATCCAGTCCATCCTCTCTTGAGGATGTGGAGCTGAATCCTGTCACCTTTTCACCTGAAAGATTATCGAATTCGATATTGCCTATGAACTCCAGATACTCTTCCCAATGTGTTCCTCTGACTGGAATCAGATGTTTCGAGGCTTTCACTCTTTCCCAGGTTATATCCTTAATTTTTGTAATCCAGTTGAGCTTATTCTTAATCTCCCTGTTGAAGTAACAGTTCAGGCAAAGCCGATCCCCATCATCAGTGTCTGTAAAGTAATTTTCCCAGGTGTAGTTTGTGATAAACACCTTTCCACAATCCGCACAGGTGAAGAATCCCTCCGAAGGACTTCCGTAATAGTAGTCATGCTCCTCACAGAGCCCGATAATCCCCTTTGGCACATCGCTGAAGATGTCATACCATGGATAGATGTATTTCGCGGGCTTATCACACCAGTCACACTTGATCTTCTTCCCGTCAAGATGACCTGTCTCCACAGCCTTGTTAAGTTTCGAAGCGTTTTTGACCGCTTCGTCATTAAGTCTCTTAATATCCGGTAAACTCCACATTTTTACACCTCCTTATTGATTAGGTTTTTCTGGTTCTCGTATGCGTCGACCAATTCAAAGGATGCACCGTTTACAGGTGTAAAACCACCGAGTACAAGACCCAACTCATCCATACTCCAGAAGATTTCCTTGTCCCTATGCCCTTTGCCTTGTGCCGTATGTCCCTTTGTTATGACATCTCCGAAACAGTTCTCCAATGCCCTGACTGTAGCTCCATTATCGCAGGGCACCTTCTCGACTTCTCCAGTTTTGCTGTCCCGGATGATAAGAAAACCAAGCCCAGAGCCCCAGCTACCTGAGAAATTTACGATTCTTCCTTTTCTTATTTCCATGGGTCCTCCTTATCCAAATTTCATTGTCTTTTATAAAAGGCTTCCGTCCTTTTCTCCTCTTGAAATTCGTCCGTTCAAACGGGTCTCTTGCGATGATGTAGACACATGAAAGGGTTTCGATTTCCTGTTTCGTTACATAGAAAGGGATTGTAATACCAACTGTGGTTTTATCTCTTTTCCACTTCAATCTTCTCTCAACTTCGTCCACGATAAGCGCTAGTCTATCCACTGTTCCTTATCTCCTTTCATCTCCTTGAGGTTTATAATTGCCTGTCAATGGCCTCTTTCAGGGTATGCTCCCCAAAATAGAGGTCTCTTTCAATCCCCAGTCCCCAAGGACCCTTTATACTTTCCATCTCCTTAAGGGAGAAGTATCCCAGCTCATTCTCAAACCCTCTAACAAATCCGAAGAAATGATAATCTATTTCCTTTCCGTCATCGTCAAGTATAGGCTCACCTTCAGTGGCATACCATGTCCAGTTAGTCCAGGGAGTGAAGAATTTGGCTATTATCGGGATGTTCTTTGAGTCTTTATTTTCCGTTACCCTGAGCTTCGGAAACTTTTCCCTGAGCCCTTTTGTTAATAGTTTCATTTTGTTTTCCTCCTTTGGATAGCTGAGTTTTAACCGCTCTGAACAATCTCCTGCTTCCAACCTCATTGGTGATGGCAATTACCCTTGTTTGAGGAACTTTTGCATAAATCACAAAATAGTCCTCTCCTGTGTCAATCTTGTATGCATGAGCTATCAATTGTTTCACTTGTTGAAAGGAAGTTCTTGTTCTGACGAATATTGTTGGAACAAGATAGTATCTTACTTTACCAACAGGATTTTGGTTTGCCATTTTAGACCCCTTATACCAGCCAGTTATTGTTCTTGATCTTTTGCACAAGTACCGCTTCCTGGTTGTTCATTTCTTTTATTTCCCTTGCTAGTGAATTGATTTTTGCAACAATGTCGCTTTCTCCAAGAATCTCGATTATCAGGCTTTTCTCTTTCTGTAGTCTCCAATATCCATCTGTCTTGAAGATAGTGAAACCTTCGAAATGTTTTGAGATGATTTCCTCTATTTTTTCTCTGTTAGTATCTTCGGTATAGATTCTGAATGTAGCTGATTGATTCTTCATAATGTCCTCCTTTGCAGAACAAAAAAGGGATCCGTAGGATTATCTACCCTACGAATCCCTTTAATGATTTAATGGAGGATGATTACTTCATCTTCGCAAGGATATCCTTGACCTCATCAGATTGTCCTGCAAGCCATAGCTCCTCAAGCAGGTCATCCTTGAGGGTCTCAAGGGCCTTCTGCTTGGACTCAAGGTCCAACTCGGCTTTGACCCTTTTGTTTACTTCTTTGCGTATTTTTGAGCCATCGATATCCCCGCTTTCGATGTCAGAATTGGAATAGTACGATCCTCCACCAATGTTCCGAACTTTCTCCTCAATCGATTCACATTCCTCCTTGAGAGTTTTATATCTCTGCGCCAGCTTGTCCAAACCCAGGTCCTTGAGCACATCCTTCTTGTGTCTCTTTTCAAGGTCATCATGCTTTTTCTGCAGTTCCCTTAAAGTTCTTTCATACCGACTCAGCAAAATCTTCTCTGCTTTCTCTCTTAGTTTGACTGTAACGTGACCATTGCCATTTTCATTGCCGTTTGCCATATTTTTCACCTCCTCTCTTTTGTTATTTGTAGGTTATTTTACTCTTTCTCTTCAGGAACTTCTGCCGGGGAATCTTCGGTGAAGAGTTTTAGCAGTTTGTCTTTTCTATTTCTATAGGCCCTGATGCACTTTCTAATGGAAGGATTCTCTTCCTCTTTCTGCATGGCACTATATGTGGCTTCTGCTATTTCCCTTTTGTCAATCAGCTCACATAATCCCTGGATAACCGCATCCTTACCCTCTGCAGAATAGACCTTGTCCTCGTCAAAAGCAGGCATTAGTAATCCCTGTATGGTTTGTTCGTTTTCCGTTTGGAACATGAATTTGACAGGCTTCTTTCTTCCATAAAACGAAAGATAGATATAGCCTGAATCTCCTCTCTTCTCGGCATACTTTCTGGAAAAATCGACGATTTTCTTGAGAAGGTCTAGTGACAGCTGAATACTTAACTGTGGACTCCCCTCTGGGAACACCTTCTCGTATCTGGCATACTCTTGGTCAACCTTATCGACGCTGTATGTAAAGGACCTTTTTCCAGAATCCATGCCTTCAATTACCACCTTATCTTCGTTTTCGGCGATCCTGAGGTTTTCCTCTTTGCTTACCATTTTCTTCAGTGCATCCAATGCATCCGGGGGCAGTAATACTCTACTTTCCGTACCATTGTCTCCATCATCCTGGGGTTTAAGGTTCTGGGTGTCGATCTTTACCAGAACTTTACCGTCGGTGGCAACAACGGAGTCTTTTTCGACACACAGGTGTCTGAGACTCGTATCCTTGTCTTTGGACAGGAATTTCTTTGCTTCCAGACAGATCTCGTTTATGTACATATCTCCTCCTTTTATTCTCTTTTTTTTCTCGTATTTATCTAATATCTCACCGGGCAGGTTATATAGACCTGCTTTGCTACTTTCGGGAACGTTACTTTAGATGGTTAATCTGATCTGAATGCTTTGATGCCTATTATCACGTCGATATTTATCTTAACAGAGAACAATTTCCCTCCTTTTGTTAGTTTTCTTTCTTGAACAACTGGGGATAAAGCTTTCTACCTTCCGTCTCCAGATGTTCAAAATCAGGGCGTTTCAGGATCTCCGCTTCTACATGCCCCCCTTCTGGTGTTTTGTCGAGAAGAGAACCAACCTGTGCAGCAATGAAAGCATCCCATTCACCTACCTCTTTAACCAGTTCTTCTACACTCCTCTTCTTCCAGTATTCACCGTCATCACTGACTCTCTTCAGAATGCCAAGTTCCTTTGCAAAATCGAGCATCTTGATGACCATTAGATGACATTTGAGAAAATGCTCTATTCCGCTTTGCATTACATACTGTGTCTTAAAGAAACTTGACCAGTGCCAGCCCGTCCCGAGTCCAGTTTCGATTGACCTGTCATTGTCAATCTCAATCTTTGAAGGGAACCGGCATAGACCGAAATTTGCAGGCTCACATCCTTCTCCTGGCCAGGTTCTAAACGCAATAACCTCGATTGGAGTGACGCAATAAGAGTATTCTCGTTTTTCTTTGTCTTCTATAGTTTCCGTGGCCTGGATTAATAGCCAGAGCCATTCGTTTTCACGGGAAACCTTGACGTAGTCACATTCGCTGCCAACAAGATGTCCCAGTTCCGAAACATTTTCAAAAGGTAATGTCAGGGCTTTATGCCGCAGCGTGTTTATGATTTTAGTTGGGTAGTCTTGATGATATTCAAAATCATAGTGTATGGATAATCCCATCCTATCCTCCTTTTTGATACAAAATATTAACTCTTCAGCTTAAGTATCATCTCTTTCAGTTTTTCTTGAGATGCAAGGTCTTCATATTTCAACCAATTATTCGCTCCACCTGTATAGTCTTTCATATGCTTAATGGTCCGATATAGTACTTGACCCCAGGGTGCTGTAGGAAGATCCTTGTTCATTGAGATGTATACCCCCATGTCATCGTTCCACATACCCATCAAATAAAGGTCTCCACTAACGGCTATGCCTCCGGGATTGAAATCGACATCAATTTCCTTGAGTTCAAGGATTGTGGCTAACTCTCTCATAGCCTTTTTGCCTATCTTCTTGAATTCTTTCTTGCCATCATCGTTATAGCAAAGATTGACATTACTTAATAGTAATTCGGATAATTTTTTAAGATATTTCAATTCCTTCCTCCCTTCTTTACTAAACAGAACAGGGGCTTAACTGGTAAGTTTCCAGTCAAGCCCCTGTGAGCGCTGCAAGGAACTTTTCCACGACTCTATCGAGATAATCAGTGAGATATTGCCTCGGAGGTATCCGATACTCAATAGGGCGACACCCAAAGATTATGTATGACCAAGTAGTCCCCGGGGCCCCAATGCCGGCGGATTATCCGCTTGCAGTTTTAGACTTTATCGGTGAATAGTAGTTTTCCACACTGATCACAGACGTCTTTGTTTATGATATATCCTTTTCTCTTGTAATCTCTCTCGATATCTATGTCATCCTTTTCCTGCATTTTATTGTATCCTTCAGGGATTTCCTTAACAAACTCCGTGATGAATCTTACACTCGTATGTTTACAGGGAGATGTTTTCTCCTCTTTTCTGTCGGGTTGATTCTCCTTTGCTTCCTTGACACAAAGGACTTCCTCACCTGTATCTGTTATTCCAAGTTCGGATAGGCCATAGTCCTGGTGAAGTTTTGTTATTGCTTCCTCACGGTTTTCTGCCAGGATGTCAACAGGATTGGAATATGCAATTAATTGAAGGCTGTATTTCTTCATGGTTATCTCTCTTTTTTGGGTTTTGTATCCTTTATAATCTGTTTCACTTTTGCGGCATCCTTCTTTAGTTTGCTATATGTGTCAAATACCCGTTGAAAGAAATTAAGGCCCCTGTCTGCAAGTTCATCGATTATATCCACTGCTTGTTTGACCAGGTTGTCTGAACTTTGTTCTTTGAAGGATTTTCTCATATCTCCCCCTAATTTTTTAATTCTTCTTCTATTTCCCGTCCTATTTTCTTACCACAGTGCCCGCAGTTATATGATGTATCTCCGTCTGTGGGTATCTGCTCATATTGCTTTGTCTTGTCATTCCATTTCCACCTTGTAGCCTCATAAAAGGTAAGTGAAATTTCTTCTATAGGCTTTCCACAGTGGGGGCATATAAATCTTCCTTGCTTATCCTCCCGAAATTTCTTAGTATCTGGCATTTTTTATCTCCTTTAATCAAATAAAAGGACAGGTCAAGACCGCCCGTTACTGTTTTTGTTACCATGCTATGGTGTGTTGAACCTGACCTTTTAGATTATTCTGTCTTTTTCTGGTATCTCTTGATTCTCAACATAGTCCTTATAGCAATCCACTAAATCCTCGTCTGACATATTTGTGAACCCTACAAGTCCATTCATGCATATGTCATATAAGACCCTGTCTTTATGCCATTCTGTAGTTTCTATATCATTTTGGGCAAGACAATGCTCTATTTTCTCCCTTTGTTGGTTTGATAACTTTATTTCTTCTTTTTTGAGCTCACCTGATTTTCTTCGCTCCTCAATTCTCTTCTTAATTTCATCCCAGTTGAATGCAAGTCCAACAGTGCCAATGGAAAAGAAGCTTTTATAGTTATCCTTTAACCATTCGTAATAGTCATTCTCTGTATATAGGCAGAAGGTTTCCACTAATTCATCGAGATTAATGTCTTCCGGGACTTCTATTTCTGAATCCTTAAAATTCTCTTCCAGGAACTCTTTTACAACTTTCCTATCCAGCATTATTGCTCCTTTTTTATTCTTTCAGTTTTTTTCTCTACTATGAACCTCATAATTTCTCCTTCTTGCGCGATAAAGGAAATATTAAGTTGCATTTCCCTCTCATTATTCTTATAACAGATTCTACTCGTTTCTTATCCTGAAATGTTTTTTTCTTGACTTAAGATGAAAAAAGATTTATAATACCTCAATATAGAAAGATATTTTGAAGGATATAAAACATTAAACAAAAAAGGAGTGTGCTCTTATGAGAAGAGTGATTTTGCTATGTAGTGCAGTAACCGTGTTGACGCTGGGACTTTTTCTTCCCCTTTGGGCACAGGAAATCCCTCTGACCAGCGATAGCTATTACCATTATCAGCCCCAGTGGTCGCCTGACGGGAACTGGATTGTGTATTACAAGTATGATGCAACAGGCTACGATCAGATTTACAAGGTGCCATCAGCCGGTGGAACCGAGATCGCACTGACCAGCGATAATTATTGGCATTGGAATCCCCAGTGGTCGCCAGACGGGAACTGGATTGTATATGACAGGGGGGATGCGACAGGCTACGATCAGATTTACAAGGTGCCATCGGCCGGTGGAACCGAGATCGCACTAACCAGCGATAGCTATGACCATTGGTATCCCCAGTGGTCGCCGGACGGGAACTGGATTGTGTATCAGAAGTATGATGCAACAGGCTACGATCAGATTTACAAGGTGCCATCAGCCGGTGGAACCGAGATCGCACTGACCAGCGATAATTATTGGCATTGGAATCCCCAGTGGTCGCCAGACGGGAACTGGAT
>Ga0307380_10001523_pt1 | contig 33830 bp, 25 predicted proteins | sample UN3MG_FD_202239 | JGI IMG/M metagenome (GOLD analysis project Ga0307380, IMG submission 202239) | Soil microbial communities from Risofladan, Vaasa, Finland - UN-3 | ecosystem: Environmental > Terrestrial > Soil > Coastal area > Acid sulfate soil | place: Finland: Risofladan, Vaasa | collected...
CGATCGAGCCCCCTGCGATGCGCCGGTTACCAGTAGGACGTTCTTGTCGGGGTCGAGCCCGAAGTGTTCGAGCCCCTGGTCGCGGCGGACCTGCTTGAACTCGGGTCGCACCGGGCAGCCGGTGACGTGAACCGATGTCCGACCGTTGAAGGCGTCGGCGGTCTCGGGCCACTGGACGAACACGGCATCCACCCGTGAGCCGAGCAGGCGGTTGGCCTTTCCGGGGAGGGCGTCGGGGTTGAGCAGTGCGGTGGGGATTGCGGCCCGGGCGGCTTCCAGGATGGGCGGAGCGGCTGCGAACCCGCCGCTGCCCAGGACAACGATGGGGCGATGCTCGCGGAGGAATCGCCGACAGAGACGGGTGGAGGAGAACCAGCCGGTGACGAAGCCGGGGACGTGCCAGGGTCGTCTGGGCATGGGGCGCACGCGCTGGCGGACGAGCTGGCCGCCGTAGGGGGCCAGCACGCTGGCGTCGATGGCCCGGTTGGTGCCGAAGAAGACGAATCGTGCGTTGGGCAGCAGGGCGCGGATTGCGTCGGCCACGGCCAGCGTGGGGTAGAGGTGCCCTCCGCTGCCGCCGCCGGCGAACACGACTAATGGTCCGCTTTCCATTACCCCGACGCTTTCACTCCTTACGTCACGGAAGTCTGAACGAAAGAGGGCGAGGCCGTCTGGAGCGGTATGGTGCCGCGCCTGCCGCCCGCCCGTGCCACCGAAACGAGTAACCCAACGGCCACGCTCAGAAGCACGACCCCGGACCCGCCGGCCGACACCAGTGGCAGGGCGATTCCCTTGGGCGGGACCGAGGCGGTCACTACCGCGATGTTCAGGGCCGCCTGTAGCGTGATCATCAGGGTCACGCCGATGGCCAGCAGGCGACCAAAAAGCGTGGGCGCCGCGGCGGAGGCCCGGATTCCGAGAAACAGCAGGGTGGCGAAGAGCAGGATGACCAGCAGGGCGCCGACCAGTCCGGTCTCCTCGCACCAGACGGCGAAAATGAAATCCGTACGGGCCTCGGGCAGGTAACCGTACTTCTGGACGCCTGCGCCCAGTCCGGTCCCGAACCAGCCGCCCGAGGCGATGGTGATCAGTGATTGGATGGGGTGATAGCCCTGTCCCTGCGGGTCGGACCAGATGTCGAGGAAACCGGTCAGTCGCTGGAGGCGGTAGGGCTTGGCCAAGAGCAGTCCGATGAAGGCCGCGATGGCCGGTGCGGCCATCAACAGCAGGTGCCTCCATCGGACGCCGCCGGCCAGCAGCATCAGGGTGCCGACCAGGGCCAACAGGGCGGCGGTTCCGAAGTCCTCGCTACCGACCAGTCCGACGCAGAGCCCGATGGCGGCCACGGTGGGCAGGGCGCCGGACCAGAAGCTGCTCAGGCGATGCTGGCGCCCGGACAGGTAGGCGGCGAGGAGAACCACCAGGGCCAGCTTGGCCAATTCGGAGGGCTGGAAGCCGAGGCCGTAATCGGGGGGGCCGAAGTGCAGCCAACGCCTGGCACCGTTTCGCATGACGCCGATGCCCGGAACGAGCACCAGCGCCAGACAACCGATGGTGACGGCGAAGAACAGGACGGAGGGCTGAAACCAGCGGCCCGGTCGCCACCGCAGCATGCGGTGCCCGATCCGCGCGGTAAACAGGATGGCCGCCAGGCCGAGGGCGGCGAACACAAGTTGCCGTCCGAAGGTCGCCCGCCAGAAATCGGTGCGGAGGACGGGCGAATCGAGGCTGGCCGACGCCGACGCGACCATCACCAGCCCGATCGACATCAGTGCGGCCGCTATGAGGATGATGGCGGTGGCCGCTGAAGTTGTTGGCGGGTCGTGCGTGTCCATCTTCGTCATCCCTGACGAGCTCCCCGGGGTGTTACCCTGAGATCGCGTCTCCTACCGCAGCTTGATGGTGGCCAGCGCCAGGGCGGCGAAGAGCCCGGCGGTGATCCAGAAACGCACCACGGTCTGTGGCTCGGTCCACCCGCTCACATGGAAGTGATGGTGGATGGGTGCTACCAGGAACAGCCGCCGGCCGCCGGTCGTCTTGAAGTAGCCGACCTGCAGTATCACCGAGATGGCCTCGATGACGAACACGCCGCCGGCGATCAAGAGCATCAACTCCTGGCGCGTGACGATGGCGACGTATCCGATGAGGCCGCCCAGCGGCAGCGACCCGGTGTCTCCCATGAACACCCGCGCCGGATGGCAATTGTACCACAGAAAGCCCACCGTGGCGCCAATGATCGCCCCGCAGAGGACGGTCAGTTCACCGCTTTGGGGAATGTGCGGCAGGAGCAGTTTGGCCGCGGTGGCCTCGTTGCCCACCACGTAGGCCATGATCATGAACACGAGGGCACAGAAGGCCACGCAGCCGGAGGCCAGCCCGTCCATGCCGTCGGTCAGGTTGACGGCGTTGGAGGTCCCCGCGATGACCAGCACGCTGATGAACATGAAGGCGAAGGTGCCCATGAGGATGCCCGGCTTGTAGAAGGGGACGGCCAGTATTCGATAGGCTTCGATTTCCTGCGGGAGCGAAGGCGAGGTGATCACGGCGAAGTTGGTCCGGCCGACGGAGTAGACGAAGTAGCCCAGCAGGACGCCGAGCCCGACCTGGAAGAGGAGCTTCTCGTAGCTTTTGAGTCCGTCGCGCGTTCCGCTGCGCCTTGCGGCGGTGAGCTTGAACCAGTCGTCGACGGCCCCGAGCAGCCCGAGCCAGACCAGGCAGACCAGGCCCATCTGGACGTAGTAGTTGAGGGGATCGGCGAAGAGGAGCGTGGAGACCGCGACGGCGGCGAGGATCAACAGGCCGCCCATCGTGGGGACCCTGGTTTTGTCGCGGGTCAGCTCGTTGAGGGAGGCGTGGTCGAACTCGGGACGGTCGCCGAGCTTGTAGCGGATCAACTGGCGGATGATCTTGGGGGTGGCCAGGAGCAGGACGGCGAAACAGAAGATGGCGGCGCAGACCCCGCGGAAGAGCACGTTTTCGTGGGCGTAGTGCTCACCACCGGCCAGGGCCATGAAGAGGTGATAGAGCATTGCGATCACCGTGCGCTATCGCGCCGCGTTCGATGCCGTTGGTCCCGCCTCCACGCGGGGCGGGCGACCCTGCACGCCGATCCGAGCCCCGGCGAGAGGCGTCCGGCGCTCTAGGCGGCCGGAGCGTCGGCCAGCGTGTACTGACGCAGGGCCTCGACGACGCGTTCCATGGCCATGGCCCGGGAGCCTTTGACCAGCACGACGTCGCCGGGTCTGGCCCAGTCGCCAACGGCCGCACCCGCCTGCTCGGCGTCGTCGTAGACGAGCGTCTGGATGTCCGGTCCGGCCTGGCGGGCACCGGTTATCACAACCGATGCGTGCGGTCCGACGGCCAGGAGCAGATCGACGCCCGCTTCGCCGGCCTGGCGGCCGATCCGCTCATGCCACTGGCGTGTCTCCGCCCCCAGCTCGAGCATGTCGCCGAGGGCGAGCACGCGGCGCCCTGCGGGGGCGGCGGTCAGCACGTCAATGGCCGCGGCCATGCTCGAGGGGTTGGCGTTATAGCAGTCATTGATCACCGTCACCTGGCCCAGGCGCATGACGTTCAGGCGCATGTCGGCCGGCTGGAAGGAGGCCAAGCCGGCGGCGATGTCGTCGTCGTCCAGGCCCATTCGCCGGGCGACGGCAAACGCAGCGGTGGCGTTCAGGGCGTTGTGTGTCCCGCAAACGGCCAGGCTCCGCTGGGCGTCGCCGTTGATGCGAAACTGCAGGCCGTCCAGGCCACCGCGGGCCTCGGTTATACACAGGTCGGCCGCATCCGACACACCGAAGGTGACCAGCTCGGGGCGCGTGGGGTAGCGCAGCAGGGCGCGGACCTCGGGTCGATCGACGTTGACTACGCCCAGTCCGGCGGGGTCCACATACAGCAGCAGCGAAAGCTTCTCGCGGACCACGCCGGCGACACCGCCCAGGCCTTCGAGGTGGGCGAAGCCGACCGAGGTGACCACACCGATCTGTGGGGATGCCACGGCGGCCAGGGCACCCACCTCGCCCGGCGCATTGGATCCGATTTCGACGACGAGGTACTGGTCGTCGCGGTCGGCGGACAGCAGGGTGAGCGGTACGCCCAGGTTGTTGTTGAAACTTTTTGGGGCGGCGCGACCGCGAAGGCGCTGCCCGAGGACGTGGTCGATCATGCGCTTGGTGGTGGTTTTTCCGTTGCTGCCGGTGACGGCGATGACGGTAGCCGGGATGCGGGTGCGGTGGTACGCGGCGAAGCGACCCAGAGCCGCCACGGTGTCGGCCACGCCGAGGCAAGGTATCGGTGCGTTGGTTTCGCGGCGCGATACGACGCAGGCGACGGCGCCGGCGGAGGCGGCCTGGTCGAGGTAGTCGTGCCCGTCGAAACGGTCGCCGCGGACGGCGAAGAACAGTTCACCGGGTTGGACCGTGCGGGAGTCGATGCTCACGCCGGTTACCAGCGGATTGCCGGGGGCGGCGCTGCTGGTGGCCCCCATTGCGGCTGCGACCTCGTCGAGGTGCATGGCGATCATAGACGCTTCCCCCCTGTCGTGAACCTGGCGGCCAGACACGACCGGGCCTCTTCGACGTCGTCGAAGTGCCGCCGCGTTCGGCCGATGATCTGATAGTCCTCGTGTCCCTTTCCGGCGATCAGCACGATGTCTTCGGGTTGCGCTTGGGCGACGGCCAGCTCGATGGCTGTGCGGCGATCGGGCTGGACCTCGACGCGACAGCGCGTCGCGGGTTCGAAGCCGGGCAGGATGTCGGCGAAGATTCGGGCGGGGTCTTCGGTGCGCGGGTTGTCGCTGGTAACGACGGCCAGGTGCGCCGCCTCGGCGACGGCGGCGGCCATTCGTGGGCGTTTGGAGCGGTCGCGGTCACCGCCGCAGCCGAACACGCAGATCAGCCGTCCGCCGGTCAGTGGTTTGAGTGCCGCCAGGACGTGGCGCAGGGCGTCGTCGGTGTGGGCGTAGTCTACGAATACGGCGAAGGTCTGGCCGGTGACGCGGACCTCCTCGAGGCGGCCTCGCACTCCGGGCAGGTTCTCGATGCCCTGGCGGATCGCGGTGTCGTCCAGGCCCAGCGAGCGGGCGGCGGCCGCGGCGGCCAGGGCGTTCAGCACGTTGTGTCGTCCGATGAGGCGCGACGATATGGGCAACAGGTGCCCGTGACAGTCGATGTCGTAGGCGCTTCCGTCGGCGGTCAGGGACTCGATGCGGGCGGTGACGTCGGCGCCGCGATTGTCGAGACCATAGCGGACGACGTTGGCGCGGCAGTCGGCCAGCAACGCGGGCGTCACGCCGTCATCCGCGTTGACCACGGCGGTGCTGCCGGCGTCGAGCTGATCGAAGAGTCGCTTCTTAGCGGCCAGGTAGCTGTGGCGATCGCCGTGGTAGTCGAGGTGATCGCCGGACAGGTTGGTGAACACGCCGGCTGCGAAGTCGAGCCCGTCGCACCTTCGCTGGTCGAGGGCGTGGCTGGAAACCTCCATGACGGCCCATCGGGCGCCGGCGTCGGCGGCCCGGGCGAGATGGGCGCAGAGCTCGGTCGGTGGTGGGGTGGTCAGGGTGGAGGAGAGCGTCTGGTCGGGCAGGGCGTAGCGGATGGTTCCCAGGAGGGCCGTGTTTTGTCCGGCGGCTACGAGGATGGAGTTCAAGATTTCGCAGACCGTGCTCTTTCCGTTGGTTCCGGTGACGCCGATCAAGCGGATGGGCTCGATGCGCTGGCCGGGGCGAAGTCGGTGATAGGCGGCGGCCAGGCGGGCGAGCGCGGTACGTGTATCCGGCACCCGGATTTCGGCGATGCCGGGCGGCAGGGTGGCCGGTCTGTCGGTGAGGACGCAGGTTGCTCCGGCGCGGACGGCGGATTCGATGAATTCGTGACCGTCGCAGGCGCCGCCTCGGACGGCGGCGAACAGACTACCCGGCTGCACGTGGCGCGAGTCGTCGGTGATGGAGGTCACCGGCAGGTCCAATGCAATTGGTGAAGGGGGAGACGGGAGCCCGGCCTGTTTCAGAAGCCGGTCCAGAGTCCATTCAGAAGCCGCGACTGACAAAGTCGTGCCGTCCGTCCTTGAACACATGGTCTTGTGCCCGATTCTAGCACATTCTCTCCCCGGGCGGTGTACAAAATGGACCGGTTTGGGGCGTCGAGCATGCCGTCCAGGCGGTGTTCGGTCGGTGTGGGACTTGCCGGGCTTTCACGGCACAGCGCCTATGTTCCGGGTGCCGCGCTTTCCGTCCGGGGGGGAACCTGCAGGTAGGCCAGCGTCTGGGCCAGGATCTCGCGGACGACCGGGGCCGACACGACTCCGCCGTAGTAACCCATGCTCCGGTTCGGCTTCCTGATCATTACCAGAACGGCCACGCGCGGGTCCTCGGCCGGAGCGGCTCCCACAAACGACGCCACGTAGGCATCGGGTTCATAGCCTCGACGGTCTTCGTAGGGCAGCTGGGCGGTCCCGGTTTTGCCGACGACCTGGTATGCGGGCAGGGCCGCCCGCCGCCCGCTGCCGTCGTTGACGACGGCCACCAGCACCTCCTGCGAGAAGTACCGGGCCGTCTCGGTCGGCAGGACCCGCCGGACGGGATCGGGACCGGCGAACTCCTGGAGCACCTTTCCTTCCGGCGACAACAGGGCCCGCACCACACGCGGCCGCAACAACACGCCGTCGTTCAGGATGGCGCAGAACGCCGCGATCAACTGTAGTGGGGTCACCGCGATCTCTTGCCCCATGGGAACGGATGAGGTCGAGTAGCTGGTCCACATGGACAAGGGCAGCACGCTGCCCGGCGATTCGCCGGGGAAGTCGATGCCGGTCGGCTCTCCGAAGCCGAAGCGGCGGACGATGTCGTGCATGGCCTCGTTGCCCATGCGGTCGCCGAGGATGGCCATGCCAATGTTGCTGCTCTTGGCGACGATCTGGGCGAAGGTCATGTCTCCGTGGGGGGAGGCGTCGTGCAGTCGGCGCCGGCCGATCACGTAGAGCCCGTTGTGGCAGAAGATCTTTTCGGTCCGTGAGACCACGCCCTGGGTGAGGGCCCCGCTGGCCACGAAGGGCTTGAAGGTGCTGCCGGGCTCGACCATGTCGGTGAGCACTCGGTTACGCCGCATGGCGGGGGTGTAGCGGTCGTATTCGGCGGGGGCGAAGGGCGGGTAAGAGGCCATGGCGAGCACGTCGCCGGTTCGGGGGTCCATGGCCACGCCGACGGCGCTTTCGGCCTGGAATTCCTGTACTCGATCGGCCAACTGCTGCTCGACGAAGCCCTGGATGACGCTGTCCAGGGTGAGCACGACGTGCCCGCCATCGATGGGGTCGGCGGCACGACGATCCTGGTCTTCACTTGCCCGAATGGATTGCCGGCGCACGTTGCGTACGGTCCAGACGTGTCCATCGGTGCCGCGGAGATGGGCGTCGTGGGCCAGCTCGATGCCCTCCAGGCCTTGGCCGTCCTCACCCACGAAGCCCAGCACCTGCCCGGCCGACGTCTCTTGAGGATAATGCCGCACGGATTCGTCGATCAGGCCGATTCCGGGCACGGTGGTGCGTTGCAGGGCGTCGGCTTCGGCCAGCGGCACCCGGCGCTTGAGCCAGCAGAATCGTGGGGCGGCGCTGTGGCGAATGCGGTCCTCGACTTCACCGGGGTCCAGGTGCAGGATGGCGGCGGCTGTTGCGGCCGTCTCGGTCACGTCTTCGATCCGGGCCGGATCGACAAATACGCTGGGCAGTTCCCGACTGCCGGCCAGAACCCGACCCCGGACGTCAAACACCGTTCCGCGTCGGGCCTTGAGCACCGAGCGGCTCTGCTGCTGCGACTTCATCATCGCAGTCAGCTTGGGCGACAGGGCGGTGTTGATGTGCAGCAGTCGCCCGGCGAGCGCCGCCAGGAGCAGGCCGACGACGATGGCGACCACCTTGGTCGTCCGATGGCGATAGCGGTCGATTTCGATTTCCGGGGCGAGCACGGCTATGGACCTCCTGTGTCGGTGCGCCGCGCTCCGGCAAGGCCGTCGGGAGCGTTGGCCCGCGGGCGGCGACGTACGCCCGGGCGGGCGTCACCGGAGCGTCCTGATGTAGTGTCTCAGAATTGCCGCGTCGTTCGATCAGCGGGAATCCGGGGCGTCATCGCCGCTCTGGCGTCCGCGCGAACTGAAGTTCGCGGCTCGTTACGATACAGCAGCCATGAGACACTATACTAGTCGGGGGGCTGGCCACGGTCGGCAAGTTTGACGTTGCTCTCCACGGGCGCCTGCACTTCCAGCCGCCAACGGTCGACCCGGTCACGGATCTGGTCCGGCGTCCCCAGCCGGGCGATTTCCACCTGCAAGGCCCAGGCCTCGCGTCGCAGGGCGGCCCTGTCGCGCTGCAGCTCCTGTATGCGGGCCGCCAGCCGGGTTTCCTCGGTCCGAAGGTGGACCACACATACGGCGAGGGTCACGAAGGCCAGCAGCAGAGCGACTCCGCGGCCGACGGTCATGAATCGCTTCCCTCGGCGTCACCTCGGGCGACCACCGGCAGCCGGATGCGGACTCCGTGCTGAATCCTGGCGGGATCGGGAAAGATATCCTTGTTGAGTTCAGCGATCTCTTTCCATCGCCCTTCGCTGCCGAGCTGTTCCTTGGCGATGGTCACGTAGCGGTCGCCCTTCCTGACCTGGTAGGAACGGTACTGGGGCTGCGGGTTCTGTTCCGCAGGCTTCTCAGTTGGTGCATTCGGTTTGACGGCCGACTCGGGAGGCGCGGCGGGGCTCGGCGTTGCCAGGCCCGCGATTTCCGGGAGCACGATCACCTGATCCAGCCGCAAGGCATCCGGGCTGGAGAGGGCCGTTCGGTTGGCCTGGTAGATGGCGTCGATCACGTTCTTGGATCGCGATCCGTAGTACCGGGCGGCAATCGTGGTCAGCGTGTCGCCCTTCTGTATGCGGTGTTGCCGGCCGGGGGCGGGGGGCGGCTGGTTCTGCGAAGGAGTTGCGGTCAGGCTGAGCGGCTCGCTGGTCGGCGTGGTCTGCGCGACCTGCCGGGCCGGGCTCTGCTGCTGCCGGGCGCCGGCGACCTCGCGGGCGGGGGCGCTGGCGGGGTCATGGGCGGGTGTCGGTGAGTCACGGCCCGTTTCGCTGCCCGGACGGGGTCGCTGCGGTTGGGGCGTGGTTGTGCTTCGTTCGGTCGGCTGCCGCCGTACCGGGCGGGGGGCCGGCGTGTCGGGCTGGGTGTTGAACGCGGAGGACCTGCGGTGGCCGTAGTCCCTGGCCCGCTGCTCGGCCGCACTGGGGATGACCGCTTCCGCCTGCGGGGTGGATTGGGCCAGGATCTCGTGGGGCATCTGCGGCCCGACTCGGTCCTGCTTGCCTCTGTTCTCGAGGATGACGGCGAAGCAGATGATGAATCCCAAACCCACCAGCATCCCGACCTTGGTTTACCGGGCGTCACCGTTCTTGCCAATCGGCTATGTAGTTGACTATCGGCTATTCGGTCCCAATCGCTTTCTCCGTTCGGACGGCGACACGCAGCTTGGCACTTCGCGACCGGGGATTGGCTTGTCGTTCCTGCTGATCGGGGACGACGGGCTTCTTGGTGGCCAGGTTGTAGATGCCGTCGTCCCTGCGGCGGCGGAAGTCGCGTTTGACCCGCCCGTCCTCGAGGCTGTGGAAGGAGATCACACCGATGCGTCCGCCGGGGTTCAGGTGCCTAGGGGCACATTCCAGCAGCGCGTCCAGGGCGTCCAGCTCTTCATTGACCACGATTCGCAGAGCCTGGAAGGTGCGTGTGGCGGGATGGATCTTGCTGCGTCTTGATTTGGGGTTCACCTTGACGGCGGCGGCCACCACCTCAGCCAGCCTGGCCGTCCGGGTGATGCGTCCTACCCGGCGGGCGTTGCAGATGGCTTTGGCGATGCGCCGGCTGTGGCGTTCCTGCCCGTACTGGTAGATGAGGTCGGCGAGTTCCTGCTCGCGGAGTCGGTTGACCAGGTCGGCGGCGGTGGTGTGGCGGCGGTCGTCCATTCGCATGTCCAGCGGCCCGTCGGCGGCGAAGGAGAATCCCCTGATCGGATCGTCGAGCTGCGTGGAACTGACCCCGAGATCGGCCAGGATCACATCGGCGCGCTCGGCGCCTACTTCGGTCAAGGCCTGCGCTAGCTCGGAGAAGTCGCGTCGCTGAAGGATGATCCGCCCGGTGGAGTCGGCCAGCCGTTGCTCGGCTGCGGCCAGGCACCGGCTGTCAACGTCGAGGCCCAGCAGTGTGCCCGAAGCGGACAGCGCCGCGGCCAGCAGAGCCGCGTGCCCTGCCGATCCCAGCGTCGCGTCCACGACGAAATCGCCCGGTGCGACCGCGAGCAGCTTGGACAGCTCTCGGGTGAGCACGGGCGTGTGTCCGCGACCCTCGTCCACGGCGGAGCACACCCATCGAGACGGCGTTGAAAAAAAGCAGAGGGGGGCCGTCAAACCATCCGTGGTGACGCCACACCCCCCGCGCGATCAGGAACCGATACCGCCCGCAAACCGGCGACGCACCCCGACAGACGCACCGACTCGAATCCGGCGCCCAAGCTTCGCAGGCGACGGACGCGGTCCTGCAACTCCGCGATGGCGATTGCAAGCTGCCCGTTTGTATCGCGGTCGGGGAGCGAACCGTCGAGCCTCAACTGCATCTGCCGCACCAAGCGTAGGTGTCCTGAATGCATCGGGTATGCCCTCGATCCTTATGATCGCGAAACCGCCGGACCGGCGAGTCCGTTCGCTTCTGCTCCGGCGGCGCACCCTTTGGAAAGTGCGGGCATCCCTGCCCGCGTGACGCTAACCTCCGTGTTTCGTTCGGTCGGGGACCCGAGGGTGGCCCGACGGTTGGCCAACCGTCGGGCAGCCCTTCGGGATTGACCCCCGCGCCATTCTTTCGAGATCAATCCACTCGCCGCGGCTTCACGGCCGACCGTCGCTACGCGGGCTGCTCGCCGGGAGGTCCGGGGCGGCTGCGAAGGAACCGCCGCCAGTCGGGCCAGTCGTGCTCCCAGTCGATGGCCATGAAGTCCTCAAAGTCCTTTCGCCTCCAGATGTCGATGCGGTACTTGCTGCCGGTCAGCACCACCTCACCTTTGATCCGCGCCTTGGAGGTGAGGAACTCCGGCAGCACAACCCGCCCCTGTTTGTCCATTTCCAAATGGCTGGTCGTGGCGTAGAATCTCTGTTCGAATTCCAGGGAGTCGAGCTCGGACATGAACTCGGTCTGGATGCGGGCGGCCAGCTCGCCGAACTGCCGTTCGGTGACCAAGGAGAGCGTGTGTCGGCGTTCACCGACGATGACGTACAGACCCGGGCCGTCCCGCTCAGGATCGATCGCGTTGCGAAACTGCGATGGAATCTGAAGGCGGTTTTTGGAGTCGATTGTCCGTTCATGATGCCCGGTAAATGTCATGTTAGCGTCGGGCTGGAGTCTTTACCCACTGCGTGGGAATCTATGGAGAAACCTACCACGCTTCCCCACTTCGTGCAACAGAAAAGTCGGCAAAAAATTCGGGACGGTTGCGAATGAGCAGCGGCGCGCCCGCAATCGTTAGCGCCCTGCCCTACCGGCTGGGGTTTTCTCCCGACGCCGGCACAAATTGTTGCGGGTGAAAGGACGTGGCGCCGTGAGGCAGCCGGCCGGCAATCTTTGCGCGGCGCTTGCTGGTTATGGGACGGATCGCCGCAGCGAAGGCAGCGGGCTCTTCCGACGGCAGCGCATCTCCGTTACGAGTTAACCCAAGCACAAGCCGAGGGCGTCGGGGTTCGTTCGGAGCTGCGTGCGGCGCAAGGCAATTGTTTGTATGAGCTTACGGGTGCGGGTGGCGCCGGACCGCACCGAGGAGCGCTACCGCGATAAACGCATCGACAGGTGTCTTGATTCGATTCGGGCCGTCTCCGCGTAGAGTGCTCGGTAGGATTCGAAGCATTGTTGGCGCGTAAGGTTGCGCGCGACGTGCTCCGCGGCGGCACATCCCAAACGGATGCCAAACTCCGTATTAGACAGGATGCGCTCGACGGCCCCAGCCAGGGCGGCGGGGTCATCGGCGGGGACCAGCAGGCCCGTTCGTCCCGAGTCGACGAGGTCGCGACAGCCGGGCACGTCGGTGGTGACGACGGGCAGGCTCGCGGCCATGGCCTCCAGGAGGGCGTTGGGGAGGCCCTCGGTGCGGGATGGGAAGACAAAGAGGTCGGCGGTCTTGAGCAGGCGGGGCACGTCGCCCCGCTCGCCGAGGAGCATGACGCGGTCTGCCAGTCCCAGCTTGCCGATCAGCCGCTCGAGCTCCGGGCGATAGGGACCGTCACCCACAACGGCCAAGCGGATCGGCCGGGTCCGGCAGATCATCGCGGTGGCCTCCAGCAGCACGTCCAGCCCTTTTACCGGGTCCAGCCGCCCGACCCAGAGGAGCAGGGGGTCCTGGTCCGGGATTCCGAGGGCTTCGCGGGTGATCGGGGGGGCGGCGGCGAGGGCGTCGGCGTCCACGCCGCCCCAGATGAGTCGCAGGCGTGAGCGCCTGATCCCCGCCGTCCGGGCCAGGTGCTCGATCACCGAGGGTGAGTTGCCCACCAGCCATCGGCACAGACCCTGCGTGAGCCGGTCCACCGGCAGGTGCCAGCGTCGCTCGATCTCGACGGTCTGGATCTCGCAGATCAGCCTGCGGTGGTCGAACCCGCTGAGCAGGGTGGCCAGGCGGGCGGCGATGTTGGCGTGGAACAGAAGGGAGTGAACCACATCCGGCCGAAACGCGGAGATGATGGAGGCCAGCCGCTCGATTACCCTCCAGTCCCAGGGGCCGGCCGCGTCGCAGGCCCGCGTCTCGATGCCGGCGTCGGCCAACATGGCGGTCACCGGCCCGGGGGGCGAGAGGCTGACCACGCACACCGACTCGCCGCGGTCTTTCAGGTAGGAGGCGAGGCGGAACAGATGCAGCGGTACGCCTCCGGTATTGAGGTCGGTGATGACGTGGAGGATTCTCAAGGCCGTTGGTCCGGCGCCGTGGGTCGTGGCGTCAAAAATCCCGTCGGTGGAACTTCCACGCGGCCAGGAGCAAGACGATTGCCTCGATGCCGAGCGAGGACAGCAGCGATGCGGCGATGTTGAAGGACATGACCTCCTTGCCGCCTTCAATCATCGCTTCCATTTGCTCGCGGTCCTCCTGGGGCACGTCGTCGAATGAGGCCTGCCCCAGGATCTTCTCGGCGATCTGCGGGTCGATCAGCCGGGCGGCGATGTGGGGGATGTCCTGTGTCTTCGGCACGATCCACCGGGTCTTGGGGACGATCTTACGGAGCGGGCTGTCCTCGCGGATGAGCTCGGGCGGCAGAATGTACGCGGCGCTGGCCAGCGATTGGGCGAGGAAGATGCCGAACCAGCACAGGAAGGTGAGCAGCAACGGTGCCAGACTGCCCCGCATGCGGACGGCAAAGAACGTATAGAATGCGTAGATATAGCTGAACAGGATGACCGAGAGGGGGATGCACCAGAAGTAGGGCCAGAGCCACTGTTTCCACCTGATCCCGACAACCAGGAAGGTCAGCACGACAAAGACCGCGGACTGGACGAACACGAACGTCATGCTGGCCAGGTATTTGCCGAAGAAGAGGCGCAGGCGGCTGATGGGTTTGGACAGGATTGCGTCGATGGCTCCCTGTTCCATCATGGAGGGGAAGAAGCCGGCCGTGGCAATGAGGGCCAGAGCGATTCCCACAATCCCGATGTACTTGTCCGCCGCCCAATAGATAAGGATGCCGGTGACGTGAGCCCGCTGGGCGTCGGTGCCGGCGACGAAGGTCGGATCATCGAGGTGCCATTTGAAGAGGATGGTCACACCGGTCTCGTCGTAGCCGACGCAGGCCATCACGGCGGCGATGAGCACCGTGATGCCGAGCATGACCCAGAAGATCTTTCGATCCCGGGACTCGCGGAAGCCGTCAACGATGAGCGCCCAAAGCTGCATGAATGCTACCCGTGTTCGGGGTCGCGTTCCACGCGACGAGCACGGTTTCGCTTAAGCTCGGTCAGCCGCTGTCCGTCGCGGGGCGGCCGATCGGCGGGGCCTTGCCTGCCACGGCGTTGTGACCCAGTGTCTCGACGAAGATGTCCTCCAGGCTGAATCGGCGCGGGACGACCGACTCGACCGAGTGCCCCTGCCCGCGAAGCAGATCGATCAGCTCGTTGACCCTGGCGGTGTCGTGGCCGGGCACGGTGATGGTGTCTCCGTCCAATCGCCCGCCGCACTTGGCGATTTTGGGGCCAAGGGCGGTCAGGTCGCCGCCGGCGGTGATTCGGTATTCGTGCGTGTGCTCGGTCAGCTCGTCGAGCCTGCCCTGCCGGGCGACCAGCCCCTCGACGAGAATGGCCACGCGGTCGCAGACCATCTCCAGCTCGCTGAGCAGGTGTGAGTTCAAGAAGACGGTCTTGCCCTGGCCCTTGAGTTCCAGCAGCAGGCGACGCACGTCGCGGCGGCCCATGGGGTCGAGGCCGTCGGTGGGTTCGTCGAGGACCACGAGTTCCGGGTCGTTCATCAGGGCCTGGGCGATTCCCAGGCGCTGGAGCATTCCCTTGGAGTACTTTCCGACGCGCGTGTCGGCCCAGGCGGCCATGCCCACCCGTTCGAGCAGGTTGCCGGCCCGCCCCTGGCGCACCGCAGCGGGCACCTTGGCGAGGGCGGCGTAGAAGTGCAGCAGTCCCCTCCCGGTCAGGTACGTCGGGAACCGGTGAGCCTCGGGCAGGTAGCCGATCACGGCCAGCTTCTTGCGATGGCCGAGCGGTCGGCCCAGTACCGTTCCCATGGCCCGGTCCGGACGGACGACCGTCATCATGATCTTGACGAGCGTGCTCTTGCCGGCGCCGTTGGGGCCCAGCAGTCCGAAGATCTCTCCCCGCCCGACCTGAATGTTGACGCCGCGCAGGGCGTGGATGTTCCTGCCGTAGGTCTTGTGGACGTCGATCAGATCGACGCCCCAGTTGGTCATTTCGGTCAGTTGGACCATTCGGCAGCTCGTCGTTGGACAATCTGATCGGCCAGGTCAACCGCGCTGCTGTCCGGGGCCAGGTCGATCCACTCGGTGTCGCGGAACCTCTTGAACCAGGTCCGCTGGGCCTTGGCAAACCGGCGCGTGTTGATTTTGATCATTTCGACGGCGTTGGCAAGTGAAATACGGCCCTGCAAGTGCTCAATGATCTCGGCGTAGCCCAGGGCCTGGCGGGCGGCCGTGCTCAAGGGGCGCTGCAGGGCAAGGAGTGAGCGCACCTCGTCCACGAGTCCCTGCTCGATCATGCGCTGGACGCGCTGGTTGGTTCGATGGCTCTGATCCTCGCGTTCGCGCCGCAGGCCGAGGAAGACACAGGGGTGCTGTGTGCGCTGGCGGTCCCATTGGGTTTGCAGCTCGCTGATGGGGACGCCGGTGATCTGATAGACCTCAAGCGCCCGAACGATTCGGCGCAGGTCGTTGGGGTGGATGCGGCGGGCGGCGTCGGGGTCGGCGTTGCTCAGCTCGGCGTGCAGGGTCGGTGCTCCTTCGGCGGCGGCCCGGCGGTGCAGGTGGTCGCGAATGGCGGGGTCGGCCGACGGGCCTTCGAACAGGCCCTCGCTCAGGGCCTTGATGTACAGGGCGGTTCCGCCGACGGCGAGGATGCGGCGGCCCCGGGCGGCGATGTCGTCGATGGCCTGCTCGGCGAGCTGGAGGAAGGAGGCGACGGAGAACTCCTCCCAGGGCTCGACGACGTCGATGAGGTGGTGCGGTACGTCCCGGCGCTGGGCGGGTGTGGGCTTGGCGGTGCCGATGTCCATTCGACGGAAGACTTTCATGGAGTCAACGCTGATGATGTCGGCTCGGATGCGGCGGGCGAGTTCGCGCCCCAGCGCCCCCTTGCCACATGCGGTGCAACCGAGCAGGAAGGTGATCTTCGGCGGCATCAGGAACTCTCTTGACGTCGGGTGGACGCGGGACTAGGTTTCGATCCGTTCGCGGTTCTGTCCGATTGCATCGGAGGCATCATGAGAACGACTATTCTGCTGGCCTGCTGTTGTGTTGTCTTGTTGGCGCCGGTGGGGTGCGTGCAGCTTCGCGCGCCGGACGTGCAGGTCAACATGGGCCCCGGGCCGGAGGACGTGGACAGCTCGCGGGTCCCGCCCACGGCGACACACGAGGAGGCGCGAATCGAGCTGACCAAGGCGTACCGACACATCCACTATCTCGAATACCAGAACACCCGCCTCCAAGAGAAATACGAGAAGGCTCGCGAAGAGCGGGAAGAGTACAAGGACAAGTACAAGCGCCTCAAAGACAAGTACGACGACTAACATGCCCGGGCCGGTCATTCCGGCGTGGCAGCTCATAATCTCCTGTTTGGCAATCAGTTACAACTAATTGCGTCGCCGAGGCCCTGTCAAGCTGGCAGCTTCCGGCGCGTGTGGGTCGGCCTGTCTGCGTCGTAATTCCTTTCAGGGTAGTTGGTTATGTTCACCCCGGGCGTCTGGCACGCGCCGTGGAATATCCTGGGCGTCGGAGAGGACGATTCTCGAAACTCAACCGGCCGCGAGTGATGCGGCCAGGAGGTGTGCGATGTTGCCCGTTCGGTTCACCCATCGTTCCTGTGGCAGTCCCGTGATGGCATGGGATCCGTTCCGGGTCCTTGATCGGTTTCTCGACCGTGGGAGCGACGGCGGCTGCGAGGCCGTGGCCGGGGGCTTCGACGTGGACGTTCGCGAGGACGAGGAGCGTTACACCATCGAGGCCAACCTGCCCGGCATGGAGAAGGATGCCGTGGAGGTGACGTTCGAAGACGGTGTGCTGACCATCGAAGCCGAAGCCCGACGCGACGAGGAGCGCAAGGAGGCGAACTTCCACCTGCGCGAACGTCAGGTGGGCCGATGTTCCCGGTCCTTCCGTCTGCCGGCTGACGCCGACCCGGAGAAGGTCGAGGCCGCGCTGGCCAACGGAGTCCTGACGGTCACGGTCGCCAAGGCGGAAGCGGCCAAGCCGCGGAGGATCGCCGTCCAGACGAATTGATCCCTGGCGTACTGACGTGCTTGGGGCCTGCTGCCGGTGGGGCGAATGCCCCGTCGTCGGCGGGCCTCCGTCATGCGCAGAAGGTCAACCGTGGCGTCGGGTCCATGGGCCGTGCGACTCAGGGCTCGGCCAGACCTTCGCGGATGGCGAAGCGTGAGAGTTCGACGCGATCGTGGATGTCCAGCTTGGTCATGAGATTGAAGCTGTGGCGATCCACGGTCTTGGGACTGATGTGCATGACGCGAGCGATCTGCTTCTTGGCCATTCCGCGGGCGACGTATCGCAGGACCTCGAGTTCTCGGGTGGTCAGTGTGGAGACCCGCGATCTGGACCGTTGGGCCAGGCTGGCACCTCGGGCATCGACGACGATGCGCGAGCGGACTTCCTCGGAGAAGTAGGCCCCGCCGTTGGCGACCTCTCGGATGGCGGCCACGACGTCTTCCGGTGGTTCACGCTTGGTCAGGTATCCTTTGGCTTTGACTGCCAGGGCCTGCTCGATGTAGTGGTCGTTGAAGAAGGCGCTGAGGAAGATGACGTGGGTGGCGGGCTGGTCGGCGGCGATCTGCCTGGCGGCATCGAAACAGGACACGCCCGGCATGTCGATGTCCATCAGCACGACGTCGGGGCGGGTGCGGGCGATCTGCTCGATGGCTTCGTCGGCCGTGCGGGCGCTACCCACGACGGAGATGGCCGCTTCGCGATCGAGTCGTTCGCACAGAGCGCCGCGCACCAGGGCGTGGTCGTCCACCACGAAGACCTTGGTCGGACCGTTCAAGTCGGGCTTGCCTCCTTCTCGACCCGCTGGGCGAGCATGCGGGCGACCAACACCGTCAGATCAGCCATCTGGAAGGGTTTCTTGAGCACGATTTCGCCCTCCACGCACTCGTCATCCTGGTCGAGGTCCACCTGCCCGGTCATCACGATGACCGGGATATCGCCCCTCTCGCGGCGGATGTTGCGAAGACACGACAGGCCGCTCCGGCCGGGCAGGTCCAGATCGAGAAGGATCAGATGGAGGTTTGCCTGGTCAGCGCTCAGGGCCGTCATGGCATGCTCGCCGTCGGTGGCCTGGACCACGTCGTAGCCTTCCGCGCGGAGCGCGGAAGTGAGGATTGATCGGACATGTTCGTCGTGGTCCACGACGAGGATCAGCTCGGTGTGCCCCCGCTTGGGACTGCGGGCCGATGCAGCGGTGCTTTCGTCGTCCGCCGGCTCACAGGCGGGGAGGCGGATTGTTACGCGGGTGCCCTTTCCCGGTGCGGACTCGACGTGGACGGAGCCGCCGTGGTCGGTGACGATGCCGTGGATGACGGCCATGCCCAGACCGGTCCCGTGCCCGCGCGGTTTGGTGGTAAAGAACGGCTCGAAGATGCGATCGCGGACCTCCGGCGGCATGCCGATCCCCGTGTCCTCGACCGAGAGCAGCACTGCGGGCCCGTCCTGGCCGGGCTCCGGCTCGCCGTCCTGTGGCGCCCCGGGTCCCTGGCCGGCGGACACACCCACCGGCTGAAGTGAGATGGCCAGCCGTCCGCCCTGGGGCATCGCGTCGCGGGCGTTGACCGCCAGGTTCATCAGGACCTGCTGGAGTTGCGTGGCGTCAGCGTTGACCCAGGTGTTGGGCCCCTGGGCTGCGTGTTCGGTGATCTCGATCGAGGCCGGCAACATACGCCGCAACAGGCGCATGGATTCGCCCACCACGCGTCCCAGGTCGATCGGCTCCTTGTGGGCGGCGACCTTGCGGCCGAAGGTAAGCAGTCCCTTGATGACGCCGCCGGCCTGTCGGGCGGCCTCCTCGACCATCTCCATGGCCCGGAAGGCGGGGTTGCGGCGATCGAGGTTGGTCTTGGCAAACTCGGTATAGCCGAGCATGGCGGTGAGCAGGTTGTTGAAGTCGTGTGCCACGCCGCTGGCCAGCGTTCCGATGGCCTCCATCTTCTGTGACTGGCGGAGCTGTTCCTCGAGCCGTCGCTGGGCGGTGACGTCGCGGAGGATGCCGCGATGGGCCACCACCTTGCCGGCATCGTCTCGGACGGCCGTCGCCGTCTCCAGGACGGTCAACTCGTTGCCCTGCCTGTCTTTGACGCGCAACTCGAGGTCCTGGACGAAGCCGCGCTCGGCCACGGCGCGGAGTGACGAGAGGCGGTCTTGCGGGTCGACAAACAGATCGCGGGCGATGTCCACGTCGAGGACTTCCTCCTTGGACGCGTAACCGAAGAGTCGGACGCCGGCCTCATTGATGTCCAGCAGCCGTCCGGCGGGTGAGCTGATGTAGATGGCATCGCGGGACTCTTCGAACACGCGGCGGTACTTTTCCTCGGACTCGATCAGGGCCTCTTCCGCGCGCTTTCGGTCGGTGATGTCGCGCACGTAGGCGCAATTGTATTCCTTGCCTTCGAATTCCAGGAAATTGACCGTGATCTCGACAGGGAAGACCCGACCGTCCTTGGCGCGGTTGCGGGATTCCACGGTGAAGGATCCGCGGTCCCTGATCTCGCTCCAGTGAGCCGGCCAGATTTCGGGCGGGAAACCCGGATCGACGTCGTGGACGGTCATGTGGAGCAGCTCTTGGCGTGAGTACCCCAGCATGCGGCAGGCGGCATCGTTCACGTAGGCGAATCGTGCGTCCGGCCCCATCCAGAAGACACTGTCGGCCGTACGGTCCACCGAGAACTGGGTGAGGCGCAGAGCTTCCTCGGCCCGCTTGCGGTCGGTGATGTCCTCATAGGTTCCGAGCACGCCGACGACGTTTCCCTTGCCGTCCTGTAGTGGGATCTTGCTGGTCTGGAGCCAGATGGTCCGACCGTCCGGCGTGGTCTGCGGTTCCTCGTAGTTGAGTTTGGGCTGGAGGGTCTCCATGACCTTACGGTCGTCGGCCCGATAGCGTTCGGCCCGGTCGCGCCATACCATCGCGAAATCGTCCCGACCGACGAGTTCCTGGGGATCGTCGAGCCCGGCGTCCCTGGCCAAAAGGCGATTGCAGCCCAGGTAGTAGTGGTCCCGGTCTTTCCAGAAGACTCGCACGGGAATAGCGTCCAGAACGAGCTGCAACATCCGATTGGCGTTGGCAAGCTGTTCCTCACGCACGCGCAGGGCGCTCTCGGCTCGCTTGCGCTCGGTGACGTCCTCGGCCACGCCCACCCAGCGATAGACCTCCCCGGCCGCATCGCGTATGGGGAATGAACGATCATGTACCCAGCGCAGGCTGCCGTCGGGCCCGACGATCCTGTACTCCTCGTCGGTGTACTCGCCCCGCTTGCCCTTTCGGGCAAAGACTTCGTCCACGCGGTCACGGTCCTGGGGATGAATGGCGTCGATCCAGCTCCGGCGGTTCTCATACAGGCTTTGGCAGGACCGGCCGAAGACCCTCTCGTAGGCGGGATTCACATAGAGCAGCTCGCCCTTCTTCCAATCCGTGAGCCAGTAGACCTGGTTGCTGTTCTCGGCGATCTGCCGAAAGCGCTCTTCGCTCTCCCGCTGGGCCCGGTCGTGCTGACGACGCCGGACGGTGACCAGCACGGTCGAGGATGCAAGCACGAGGAGCGTTGCGGCCGTCAAGGTCAACACCAAGGGGTGGCGATAGATGGGGACGGGCACAGCGAAAGAGAACTCATGCGCCGCGAGCGGCGATTCGGCCAGGCGGCTCCTGGCCTGCACCGTGACGGCGTGGCGACCGGGGCCGACGTCAACGGTGGCCTGACGGGCAAGCGACCACTTGGACCACTCACCGTGGTCGAGTCGGTAGCGCGTGTCGATCTCGTGCGAGCCAATATGGGCCTGGCGGGCCGCGGCGTGCCAGCCCAGGGTGACAGCCCGGTCGCTGATCAGTGGTTCGGCCACCTCGACGTTCAGGACGGACCGTTCGAGCTCGTCGCGGTCCAGGACGGCCGTGCCCGCCCCGAGCGTGCCGATCAGGACGCGGTGGTTGGTGGCCAGGATGGGCCAGAGGTTGAGCCGTCCGATGCCGTCCCTGGCCGGGAAGGTGTACCTGCGGCCGTCGTTCAATCTGATGGCGCCGCCGCGACAGGAGGCCCAGATTCCTCCCAACGGGTCGGATCGGATGTCCCAGACTTCGTTGCTGACGGCTTCGTCGTCGATGGAGAGATAACACGGGCTGTCCGCCCGAATGGACCCCAGGCCGCAGAGGCGATCCGAGAACCAGAGGGTGTCGTCATCATCCACGGCCAAGGCCCAGATTCGTTCATCTCGCAGTCCGTCGTCGGCGGTCCAGTGGGTCCACTCACCGTTTTTGCAGCGGCTCAGGCCGGCCCAGGTGCCGAACCACAGTTCGCCCTGGTGCCCTTCGGCGAATGCATAAACGCGGTCGTGCAGGAGACCGTTTGCGGTGGTCCAGTGCTCAAAGCGGTCTCCCAGGTAGACGGCGGCCCCACCACCTTCACTCTGGTGCAGGCCCGCTACGGAGCCGAGCCCGAGAAACCAGGGGCGTCCCCGTCGATCGGTTCGAACCTTGTGGCGCACACCGGTGAGCCCCTGCTGCGGACCGAAATAGGACCAGGTCGAGCCATCGAACCGGAAGGCCCCCTGGTAAGCCGCACCACTGGTCAGCCAGACGTTTCCGGCCCCGTCCACCGCGAGACCGGTGGAGTTGCGAACACTCACGCCGTCGATCTCGGTAATGCGCTCGACGCGCCCGTCGGGGGTCCTAATCTCGACGCCGTCGCTGGAGGCGATCCAGATGCTGCCGTCGCCCGTTTCGATGATTTCATGGACACGGTTGCCGCTGTCGGCGGCCGGGTTCTTCCAATGTTCCCACAGCCTGGACGTGGCCTGGTAGACGAAGAGCCCGTGATCCGTTCCCACCCAGAGGTCACCGTTCGACTGAAACCGCATGCACCGAGCCGAGGCCAACTGCGGTGGAATGTTGTCCAGTTGGGACCAGGTGTCGTCGCGGCGAATCTGGACCGCTCCCGAATCGTGGACCTCGATCACGGTAGCGTCCGGGCCGGCCGCCAGAGCCGCGGGGCTTCCGTACTCCGCTTTCAGGCTCAGGCTGGGCGGCCCGCCGGCCTTCGATTGCCAGATGCCGCGCATCGATTGGGGGTGGTCGATCCAGAGCAAGACTTCATCTTCCTGGACGCTCCCGCGCATGGTTGGAATGGGGATGCGGCCGGGTTCCGTGGGGATGGCCATGCGGTGTTCCCACCGTCCCTCCCGCCAACGGTAAACCCCGGCCGACGCGCAAATGAACAGGTCATTCCCTGAGGTGCGCCAGAGAGTGTACGGTTCGGCGTCATCGGGGCCGGGGAACCGCGTGAGGCTGTCCTGCTCCAGGCGGAACAGCCCGAACCTGGCGGTTTGCCGGTCGCGCGTCAGGAGCAGGAGCGCGTTTCGCCCGAGCGGGGCGGCCTGGACAACCCGGTGGGCCGCACCCTCGGCCGGCAACGAAACGCGAGAAAAGCCGCTTTGGTCTCCGCGGTACAGCTCGGAGTCCATGACCACCAGGACTCCACGGGAGTCGTCGGCCGAGACGGCTGCGCCGTCCTTTCTCGGGAGTCCTTGAGCAGGCCCCATTGCCCGCCAGCGAAACCCATCAAAACAGGCCAGTCCCGAGAAAGTGGACACCCAGACCGTGCCGTCGTCGGCCTCGCAGATGGCGTTGATTCGGTTGGAGGGCAGGCCGTCCTCGGCGGTGAACTCGCGCCAACGCCAGGACTCGGTGAGGTCGTGTTGGGCGGGGCCGGCGGCGGCGCTGGCGACCCCCCAAAGAAGGCAGAGCAGGGGCGCTCGGAGCAAGCACGCCCGCCGGAGGCCATGCGAGGGGGGCCTTGGTGTGCACGGGTGCGCACGAATCTTTTGGATTATCCGCTTCGATGCACGGAACATGACGCCCTCCCCGTAGTACGACCGGCGTGACGTGCAAGGCAGGTCAACCGACAAAGGCAAGGTGCAATCGACCCTCTGTGTCGGCGCGTCCCTGGTCCGCAACCGTTGTTTTGCCGTTGCCTCCCGCGTCGGCGCTGCGCGAAGCGACGGCAGGTGCAGGCGGGGGCCGGCTCCACCCCGTGGAACGTGACAATTATGTAGAGATCGGTGGCGGGTTCAAGCGATCGCGTGAATTCGGCCGATCGGTCCCGCCTGCGGCGGTCTACTGCGGGAAGGCCCGTTGGAATTCGGCGAAGTCGGCCAGGTCCACGTCGGTATCGGTATCCGCGTTGAAGGCCCCGCAGCCCGCAGCGAACGGTCCGTTTGCGGGGCCGGTCATGCAGGCCTCCCACTGGGCGAAGTCGGTCAGATCCACCGTCCCATTGACGTCGTAATCACCGAACAGGCCGTCGATGGTCAAGTCGGCGTCGCTCTCGTCGTGGCCCTGGTGGGCGTCCGCGTCGTGGACCGTGACTTTCAGCCGGGCGGTGGACACGGACATGTTCGGGACGGTCCAGAGGTAGGACTCGTCGTCGGCGGTTCCCGAGACGACGGTGAAGGGGAAGGTCGCTCCGCCATCGATGGAGAGCTGGATATCCACGTCCGTTACGGCCACGTCGTCGTCGGATATCCAGCGGATCTCCTCTTGCGTGTTCGGCTGGAGCACCTGGCCGCCGCGGAGGTTCTCGAGGTAGGTGGTGGGGTTCTGGCCGCCGGCCGGCTCCGGCACGTGCATGACGATGCAGTGCATCGCGCCGGCGGAACTGATGATGGCCTCGCAGTTGATCTGTACGATGGTCTTGGCGGGCATGGCCTTCTCGCAGGCGCCCAGGGCCACGGCGTTGTAGGGGCTGATGGTGGAGTTGGTGTAGTAGGGCAGCAGGACCAGGTCGTTGCACAGGACCATGTTGGTGTAGGTGTAGTGGACACCGCCCACCTGGCGGGCCGGGGTGCGATGGACGTCCCAGCCGGCGGCGGCGAAGACGGCGGCGGCGTTGTCGCAGATCTGATCCTGCGTGGAGCCGGGGTTGGCCGGCCAGTCGCTGATGATGATCACGTCGTCGGCGACGATCTGCATCCACATGTCGATGTGCTGCGTCGAGTCCACAGACGTCGGGAAGGGGGCCCAGATGGTGGTATCGACGTTCTGGTAGTTCTGCCAGAGGTCGTGGATCTGCTGCTCGGTCAGGCCGGGGTTCTCGTTGGCGATCAGGCGGCTGGCGTGACTGGAGGCCAGTGCGTTGAGGTGATAGTTGCCGCCTCCGTGAATCAGCGGGATCTCGTAGTAGGCGTGGTTCTTGTAGGTGCTGAAGTAGGCCGGCTGGTCGTCGTCGTTTGGGCGGGGCCGGTTGTAGATGTGGTCGACGATGGCCCGGCACTGGCCCTGATAGATGTAGCGGGGGCCGTAGTCGCGAATCCAGATGGTGTCCGTCGTGGCGATGCAGAACTGGACGCGATTCATGTCCACGCCGGCGGAGGCCAACTGACTGTAGGCGGTGGACTGCTCCGATGCGTTGTCCACCATGACGTACAGGCCGGCGTCGCCGGTGCTGGTGACGTGGACGGCCATCTGCTCGAGGATGGCCCTTAAGGAAGTGGTGCCCTCCCAGGCGATGAGCAGGGCTTCCATGGGCTCGTACTCGGCCACGCAATGGATCGGCCCGGTGGGCGGGTCGGTCACCCGGGTCCGCAGTTGGAGGGGGTGCTGTTCGAGGAAGAGGTGCTCGGTCTGGGTGAGGCTTCGCGGGATGTCGGCGCCCTCGGGGTAGCTGAGTTGGTCGCCGACGCGGATCGGCTCGTCTGCTGCGACGGATACCGGCGTCGCGAAGGGGCCAATTGCCAGTACGGCCCCGAGCAGACCGACAGACCAACGATAGGTGTACGTAGGATGATGCATTCGCCCCTCCTCCGGTTCGTGGCCGATCGGCGTCTCCGTACCGTCCGACCGTGTTGGCGCAACGCCATCGGCAACGTATCGAACTGCGCTGCCCCTCTATTGTTACCGATGCCGACCATCGAGTTCAAGGAGCCAATAATCGGTGGCCTGTTTGTGCTCCAGTCGGGCCTACCCGGGTGCGGGACCGGCAGAATCTCGGTGGCTGACGGTTTGGTGGTCGCACCGCGGTCCGAAACAGCCGCGGACTCGCGGAAACAAGCCCTGCGGGAGCACGGGTTTAACGCCGCGGAATCCCGTCCAAGGCGATGCTTCATTTTTTGACTATCCAACGCAGAGTCCGTCTCTATAATCTGCCCTCGGATTCTCTCGCGGAGGAGGTCGAAGCGTGGATCTGTTCGCCGAGCAGCGGCGCGCCAACCGTAGCCGTGCCGCTCCTCTGGCCGTACGAATGAGGCCCACCGACCTCGACGAGTTCCTCGGACAGGAGCATTTCGTCGGGCCGGGCAGACTCCTGCGTCGCATGCTCGAGGCGGATCGGCTGAGCAGCGCCGTGTTCTATGGTCCGCCGGGGTCGGGCAAGACCACGCTGGCCCGGATCATCGCCCGGATGACGGAGGCGTTCTTCGAGCAGGTGCACGCGGCCGCGGTCGGTGTGCGCGAGGTGCGGGGCATCCTGGCGACCGCCCGCGATCGCCTGGAGACGGGCGGTGAGCGCACGGTCCTGTTCATCGACGAAATCCATCGCTTGAACCGCGCCCAGCAGGACGTTCTGCTCGACGACGTCGAGGAGGGGCTGGTCATTCTCCTTGGAGCCACGACGGAGAACCCGTTTTTCACAGTGAACTCTCCGCTGCTCTCGCGCAGCCAGATATTCCAGTTCGAACCGCTGAGTGAGGAGGCCGTGGTTGCTCTGCTGCATCGGGCGGTCGCCGATCAGGAGCGCGGGCTGGGGAAACACGAGGTCGAACTGCGCGAGGACGCGGCCCGGCATCTGGCGGTGGCCTGCGACGGGGATGCCCGGCGGGCGATCAACGCGCTGGAGGTGGCCGTCCTGTCGCAACTCGAAGGTCGAGCGGCTGATTCTGCAATTGTGGTGGATCTGACCGTCGCCGCCGACTCGATCCAGCGAAAGGCGATCCAGTACGACGGTGCGGGAGACGAGCATTACGACGCGGCCAGCGCGCTGATCAAGAGTATGCGGGGGAGCGATCCGGATGCGGCCGTCTACTGGTTGGCCCGGATGCTGGCCGGCGGGGAGGACCCTCGATTCATCGCCCGTCGGATCGTGATCGCGGCGGCGGAGGACGTCGGCAACGCCGATCCGCAGGCTCTGGTGATCGCCCAGGCAGCGGCCGAGGCGACGGCGTTTGTCGGCTTGCCGGAGTGCCAGCTCCCACTGGCCCAGGCGGCCATCTACCTGGCGTGTGCTCCGAAGTCGAACGCGTCGGCCCGGGCGATCTGGGACGCGGGTCGCGACGTGCAGGAGGGTCGGACGGTGCCGGTGCCGCGGCACCTGCGGGGTACCGGCTATGCGGGGGCCAAGCGACTGGGGCACGGTGTGGGATACCAGTATCCGCACGATCACGAGGAGGGCGAGTTGACGCAGGAGTACCTGGGCGTCGATAAGACGTATTACGTTCCGACCGACCGCGGAGCGGAGGTTCGGATGGAGCGATACCTGCAGAAGTTCCGGCGCCTCCGCGCCGGCGCGGCAGAGAGCGACGAGACCGCTGTCTCGCAGAAACCGTGAAGAAACGTTTTCGACAACAATTGCGGAAGGTCCTGGCCGACATCCCCCACGAACAGGCCAGCCAGCAGAGCACGCGGGCCTGTCAGCTTCTCATCGAGCAGCCCGAATACAAGAAGGCCGAGATCATGATGGTCTTCCTGTCGCGCCCGGGCGAGTTTGACACCACGTCCCTGGTGCTGCGGGCCTGGCAGGACCGGAAGCGCGTGCTGGCACCGCGGGTGAGCTGGGAACAGCGGCGCATGCTGCCGATCGAGATTCGGTCGTTGACCCACGACCTGACGCTGACGGGAATGGGACTGCGCGAACCGGCGACCGGCACGCTGATCCCCGTGTCGCTGATCGACCTGGTGGTCGTTCCGGGCCTGGGCTTCGACGCGAAGGGCAACCGCCTGGGTCGGGGGCGCGGCTTCTACGATCGCTTCCTGGGCAACCCGGAGTTCCACGGCGTGGCCTGCGCCCTGGCTTTTGAACAGCAGCTCGTTCCCGAGCTGCCGGCCGGGCCGCTGGACCGACCGGTCGATCTGCTGATCACAGACGTCGAAGTCCGTCGGTTCAAGTAGCTGCCCCGGTCGGTTGACCGCTCCCGGCCGCCGACTCGTTGGCCTCGAGGCCGAAAACGTGGAAGAGTCCCTGTCGTTCCTTGTCACGTTCCTTGTCACCTTCCTTGTCGCGTTGTGTGTCGTTCTGCCACTCACGGTGAAGCGCGGGGTTCGCGCGTCTGCCCATCCTGTGTTCGAGGAGGTGCCGCCCGAGGACGAACGCATTCCGCCGTCGGCCAGGGGCTTTTTCAGGGAAGTAGCCGAGGATCTGGAGCTACTGGGCTTCGGGCCGGTCGCGTGCGTGATCAGTACGGATATTGCTCCGAACACGACCACGTATGTCGCCGTCTTCGAGAATCGCCAGGCCGGCGACGCGGCGGCCGCAACGGCGGTGTTCAGCAAGATGCCACTCGCCCTCGTCAAGTCGAGCTACGTGGTGGAGTTCTCGACCGAGTTCGCGGACAGAACCGAGGTCCACACGAACAACGTCACCGCCCCGAGCTTCTTTGGGTCGGTGCCATGGAGAACGCTGGCCAAACTCCCGGCGATGGCCGATGTGGGCCTGCTGTACCGGGTACACCTGGGCTTGGTGGCTCGGCGGGGCGATGCCGTCGTCAAGACACTCCCCGACGCGGGCGCGCACGCGGCAGCGGTTCGTGAAGGTGCCCTGCGGGAGTTTGAGTCGCAGGTCGAACTGGGCCGGCTGCGTCTGGATGCCCGGCGCGAGACCTACCGGCTGACGTGGAGAGGCGTGGTCCATACTATTGCCAGCAGTCTCTGGCCGTTCAGTGCGATTGGTCGGTGGCTCGTCAAGCGCAGGGCCAAGGCCCTGCTCGAGGGAATGGGCCTGGAGGCGCGATACCAGACAGTAGATTATCGGCGGCGGGCAACGCACTACGCTCAACTCGCGGCCGAGGCTTTGTCCCAACGAACACAGCCTGCGCAAGGCATGACACCGGTTGCACCGTCGGTCACGGGTGGCCAGCAGCCGGTCTTCAACTGCCCGGCTTGCGGCGGGTTGATCGCTGCGGATCAGCCGCCCGGCGCCGAGGTCCGGTGTCCGCTGTGCCAGCAGGTCATTCGGGTGCCGGGCGCGGGCCGGCCGCCGGGGACCCCTCCTACCGAGCCGGTGTTGTACGCCGATATCGACCAGCGTCCCCTTCGCCGTGGTTTGGCCGTCGCGGCCCTGGTGTGCGGGATCGCGGGTCTGGTTCCGCTGTGCTTTCCGGTGAACCTGATCGGGCTGATCCTGGGTGTCGTGGCTGTGCGCCGCGCGGCCAGGCAGCCGTTGCTGTATGGCGGCAAGGGAATGGCCATCGGCGGCATCTGCACCGGGGTTATCGGGCTGCTCCTGTCGGTGCTGATGTATGGCGTCCTGTTTGGGCCGGCGGCGGTTTCTGAGCCCTTCAGCCGATGGTTCTGTCAGATCAACGTGGTCGATATCGGCACGGCCATGAGCGACTACGCCGAGGCGCACAACGGCGCTTTTCCGCCGGATTTCGAGACGCTGATCGACAACGGGGCCCTGGGCGAGGCCGACTTCTGGTGCCCGAATTCCGACCCCGAGTCCACGGACATCTACGAGTGCTATCAGTACATCGACGGGCAGACGACCGCGGACGATGCCGGCAATGTCCTGGTGTACGAGAAGCCGGAGTGCCACGCGGGCGAAGGCGGCAGCGTTTTGTTCCTGGACGGGCGGGCGGGATTCGTGGAGCCGTATGAGCGCGTCGAGGAGCTGATCCGCGAGACAAGAGGGCGTCTGGCCGGGCCAAGCGACGACTGATCCTGCGAGTCCTTGAAACGCGACAGCCTGAGTTGCTATCCTATGTCAGGGGGTGGAACATTCCCGCTGCAGGAGGGGTCCCCGCCGTGAGATTTCGGCCTGCCGTTGTCATCTTGTGCCTGGCGGCCACGGGTGCGCCCGGGCAGAGCGTCTACAACGCCACGCCGGATTGGACATCGACGGACACACAGGTCAGCACCGGTGCGGCCCTGGCCGATCTCGACCTCGACGGCTGGCTCGATCTGGTGGTCGCCAACGGGAACGACATGGCCCAGCAGCACGTTGTCGTTTACTACAACCAGGGTGACGGCACCTATCCGGCGACGCCCGATTGGCAGTCCGCCGATATCGCGTTCAACGGGCACGTCAGTGTGGCCGACGTGAACGGGGACGGCTGGTTGGACGTGGGCGTCGCCCACCTGGGCAACTCGAGCACGACCGCGCCGATCGCACGGGTGTACTTGAACAACAGCGGTACGCTGTCATCGTTGCCGGACTGGACGGCCGACGTGGACGGCAACGCCTTCGGTGTGGCCTTCGGCGACGTGAACAACGACGGGCGCCCGGACCTGGCCGTGGCCACCGGGTGGTCGTACACGCCGCAGCACTACTACGCCAACTACGTGTATCTGAACGTTGACGGGGCGCTGGAGGCTACCGCGAGCTGGGCGTCCGACGACACCTATCACTATCTGGGCGTGCTGTGGGTGGATGCCGATGACGACGGCTGGCTCGATCTGGTGGGCGTGGCCAGTCTCAGCGAGACGCGGATGTACATGAATCTGGGGGGAGCGCTGGAGACCACCGCCTCGTGGAGCACGACCGACAGCAGCACGCAGGACGCCATCATGGCCACCGCGGGCGACGTCAACAGCGACGGCCTGCGCGACCTGCTGATCACCGACAACACGCAGCTTGCCGGCAGCGGGAGGTTTCGTCAGTACGACGGGCTGGTGGGCGGTCAGTTCTCGACGACCTACGGCTGGAGCTACTACGACGGAAACGGGTCGGCCGTCGCTCTGGCCGACGTGAACGCCGACGGCCTGCTCGATCTGGCCACCGGCGCCTGGTGGGACCGGACTCGGCTGTTCTTCAACACCGGAGCCGGATTCGGTGCGGTGCCGGACTGGAACTCGGGCGGCACCAGCGTGGTGGAGAAGATCGTTTTCGGTGACATCGACAACAGTGCCCCGCGGCGCGACGTGGAGACGTTCACGCTGGTCGGAGGTCGGCGTCTGTTCTACCTGAGCCGCCAGCCGATCGACACCGTGCTGTCGGTATACGTCGATGGCGTCCAACTGAAGCGGAGCGAGTACGCCGTTGGCCTGGAGCACGGCTGGATCACGATTTCGGCCGCCGCTCCGTTCACGGTGGAGGTGGACTACCTCTATTCACACAGCCTGGACATGGCCGTCACGAACTGGGACAACAGCAAGGGCAACTACGTCTACTACAACCAGCTCGTGGTGAACGGCAATTGCGACGGCGACGGCGACGTGGACCTGGTGGACTACGCGTGCTTCTGGGACTGCATGCTAGGTCCGGAGAACCCGAGCGACCCGGACGTGTGCGGCGCGTTCGACGCCGACCTGGACTTGGACGTGGACCTGTCCGACCTGTCGGTCTTCCAGTCGCTGTTTGGCGGGTAGTGCGCGTCGAGGTCGGCAGCCGCCGACGCGGACTCGGCTCGATGCTAGCTCTGCTTGTCCGTGAGGATGGGCAGGTAACAGCGCCTGAGGTACTCCTTGACCATGCGGTGGCTGTTGAAGGCCGGAGGGATGCTGGCCAGGGCGCGCTTCATGCATCGAATCCATTTGCCGGGGGGCTTGCCGGGCCGGCGATCGTAGTAGAGTGGGACCACGTCGCCCTCCAGGCGCTGATAGAGTTCCTGGGCGTCGCGGGCATCCGCCGCCTCGGTGCCGTCGTGGTCCCGGCCGGTTCCGATGGCCCAGCCGTTGACGCCGTCTTTGCAGGCTTCGGGCCACCAGCCGTCCAGGATGGAGAGGTTCAACCCGCCGTGAAGGGCGGGCTTCATGCCACTGGTTCCGCTGGCCTCCTGCGGCTTGCGGGGATTGTTCAGCCAGACGTCGACGCCGGCCACCATGTGCCGGGCGATGTCCATGTCGTAGTCTTCGAGGAAGACGACCCGCCCCTGGAAGCGCGGCGCTCGGGCCTGTTTGGCGATGCCGGCCACCAGGGCCTTGCCCTCCCTGTCGGCCGGGTGGGCCTTTCCGGCGAAGATGATCTGCACCGGGCGCTCGGCGTGGTTGATGATCTGCTCCGCCCGCTGCAGGTCGGAGAAGATGAGCGTTGCTCGCTTGTAGGCGGCGAAGCGACGGGCGAAGCCGATGGTCAGTGCCTCGGGATCGAGGTTGGCACCGGCGGCAGCAGTCTTACGAGCGGAGGCCCGGTATCGCCCCAATTGGGCGCGCAGTCTGGCACGGACGAACTCCAACAGTTCCGCTTTCAGCTCCAGGTGCAGGGCCCACAGCCGGTCGTCGGGGATCTTCATGGCCGCGGACCAGATGGCCGCACGATCCTGGTGATCGCACCATCCGGCGGGCAGGTATTCGTCAAGAAGGTCGGCCATCCGGGGGTGCAGCCAGGTCCGCAGGTGGATGCCGTTGGTGATCGACCCGACCGGCACGCGGTCGACACTCCGTTTGGGCCACAGATCGTGCCACATTTGGCGCGAGACCTGCCCGTGGAGTCTGCTCACGCCGTTGGCCCGGCCGGCCAATCGCAGGGCCAGCGGCGTCATGCCGAAGGCCTGGTCCTCGTTGTCGGAGCCGACCCGGCCCAAGGCGAGCAGTTCGTCCGTGGTGATGCCAAAGCGCTGGCACTCACGCTTGAAATACCGGGTCACCAGCTTGGGATCGAAGGTCTCGTTGCCGGCCGGGACCGGCGTATGGGTGGTGAACACCGTCGCGGCGGCGACGCGTCGGGCGGCCGGTGCGAAGTCGCAGCCGGTGTCGAGCATGATCTCGGCCACCCGTTCGAGGGAGCAGAAAGCGGCGTGCCCCTCATTGAGATGGCAGCCGAGGACGGGCAGGCCCAGAGCCCTCAGCAAGCGCCAGCCGCCGATGCCCAGGACCATCTCCTGCCGGATGCGGGTGTCTCGATCGCCGCTGTAGAGTCGGTGGGTGAGCTTGCGTTGTCCGGGTGGGTTCACCGGCAGGTGGGTGTCCAGCAGGTAGATCGGCGTGCGTCCGACGTCCAAGCGCCAGGCCCGGGCGACGACGGTGTTGGCCCCCATCGGGATCCTGATCCTCAGAGGTCGTCCGGCTCGACTTCTCGCTTTGGTCAAGGGCAGGTTGTCGGGCGAGAGACGGTCGTAGGCGTCGCTCTGTCGTCCGGCGGGGCTGATGCGCTGGCGGGTGTAGCCCTGCCGCCAGAACATGCCGACGCCGACCAGCGGCAGGCCCAGGTCTCCGGCGCTCTTGAAGTGATCGCCGGCCAACACGCCCAGCCCCCCGGCGAAGACGGGAAGCGACTCGTGCAGCCCGTACTCCATGCTGAAATAGGCGATGCAACCGTGGGCCTTGCGTCCGTGCTGCCGCCGAAACCAGGTCCGGGCCCGCAGGTAGGCCCGCATGCGGCGATGTGTGCGGCGCAGCTCGGCCATAAACCGGCGGTCGGCGGCAAGCTCCCGCTGTCTGGCCGTCGATAGACCTCGAAGCAGCGCCACCGGATTGTGCTCGACGGCGGCCCAGAGCCCGGGGTCGATCGACTCGAACAGAGCGCCAGCGCCCGCGTCCCAGCTCCACCAGAGGTTGTAGGCCAGCTCGCACAGCGGCGCCAGCGGCTTGACCAGCCCGATTGCGGGCGTCGCATGCGGGCGTGATTCCTTCCCGGGCATCGCCGTCTCCCTGTCTCGCTCCGTAAACAGGCGGGTATCATAGCAGCGCCGGCCGGCGGTGCATCCGGCCAATTGCTCTCGGCGGCGCGATTTCCGTTAGACTACCGGCATGTCCCGCGAGCGCACGTTGGTTCTGTTTACCGGATTGGCCGCGGACGCACGGCTGCTCGAGCCGCAGCGTGAGTTGCCCTATCGACTGATCACGCCCGACTGGATCGAACCGCAAGAGGACGAGTCCCTGCCCGCCTACGCCCGGCGGATGGCGGCCGGCGCCGATTGGCCCGAGCGCGTCGTGCTGGGCGGCGTGTCGTTCGGCGGGATGGTGGCCACCGAGCTGGCCTCGGAGGTCCGACCCGACGGCATCGTGTTGATCGCGTCGGCCCGGGCGACGCGGTCGATCCCGTCTACTTTTCGGTTCGTCAACGGCCTGATCCGCATCGTCGAGGATTTCGACCTTGGCGCAGGCGGGGGGCCCGGCGGAGGAATGGGCGCCCTGCGCATGTTCATGAACCTGTTCCAGGATTTCGACGAGACGGCGCAGGCGCTCATGGCCGAAATGCTGGCCGGGACATCGCCCGGGATGTTGCACTGGGCGTCAGAGCTGGTCCGCGTCTGGGACGGGGCCGCGGCGCCCGCTTGTCCGGTGCTGCACATTCACGGGGCCGACGATCCGGTCCTTCCGATCGACAGGGTCACACCGGACGTGGTCATCCCGGGCGGCGGGCACCTGGTCAACTGGACACACGCCCGAGAGGTCAACCAGGCCGTCCGGCGTTTCGTGGACGGTCTGCCGGGATGAGCGGGTTGTCCGTCCCGCAGGTCCGATTTGCTCACACTAACACCAATCCCGTTGAACCGACTGTATCCATGGGGCAACGCCGGCGGCAACTGACCGGGAACGCGGGTGCGACCGGAGCGTCAGAAGTTGTAGCAAGTTCTCCGGTCGCTCCGGGCTGCGACGGGCGGGCTTGTTCCCGTGGGTGCCGCGACGTAAGATCATGGGACGCTTCGATTAACGTGGGTTCGTCGGCTGGGGGCCACGGTCATGACCGAGATCCAGGCGCAAGTGCGAAAAGCGCAGCGGCGGCTGTGGACCAACCGTTGGCTTGACCAGTGCTGT
>Ga0307380_10001524_pt1 | contig 33828 bp, 26 predicted proteins | sample UN3MG_FD_202239 | JGI IMG/M metagenome (GOLD analysis project Ga0307380, IMG submission 202239) | Soil microbial communities from Risofladan, Vaasa, Finland - UN-3 | ecosystem: Environmental > Terrestrial > Soil > Coastal area > Acid sulfate soil | place: Finland: Risofladan, Vaasa | collected...
AAAACGACTTGGGAGTTACCTCGGCGTACTTGACCAGGAGGTAGAAGCAGGATGAGATGTTCGCCGTCCCGCCGCTGCCATCCGTTCGTGATACACCGTAAGCGTCAAATCGATTACCGGCGTCCCAGCCAGGTATACTTGCAGCCCATACGCTTTCTCTGCCGCCGGAACGAGGAAGCTCATCCTCGTAATCGTTGGCATAGATCAGCATCGCCTTGCCGATACCTGACAGGTTTGTTCCGCAGACCATTCGGAAGGCAATCTGCCTTACCCTGGCCAGCGCGGGCATCAGGATGCCCATGAGCAGTGCTATGATCGCAATAACGACCAGCAGCTCAACTAATGTAAAACCTTTACGTTTCATTTTACTTCTCCTTCACTTATTCGGAGATTCGCTCGACCGACCGCTTTTAAGCACTTTTTGAGGGGTCCCCAACGCGAAAAATAGCGTTGGGGGGCCCCTGAAAATCTCTTCAATAAGATAAGTGCAACTAACTGCCGTGACCGCATCATGATAAGTCCCTGCAAACAAGTAACGTATAGCGTTAAACGCCGTTTCTTAGCGAATCTCCATGTTTCGTTTTTTCCGCTCAAAAACGGTCGGTTAAAGCAAGCTCATACAACCGGATTCGCCGGGAGGCTCCGCGCAATCGGGTCGAGCCGCCCTTAAGGCTGCTTGTGTCATAAGAATTTAAGCCGAACATCCGGCAGGCAGGTCTAAGATATGAAACGACAAGTGAAAATGATAACAACCTGAAATTATGATAAGTTTTTCAAACCTGCCCGGCTGTTTTGTCTTCCATAAGGGCGCAAATCCCATGCGCAAAAGTATCCTCGATTCAAATGTTTAAGCCAGAATGAAAAAGAACCTTCGCTTTGGCAGGCGGGTTCAGGATATGATAAAACAAACAAATATGATTATGATAATGACTCAAAATATAATAAATTCAAGCCTGCCTGTATCTATATACGATTGTAGCACAAATTAGTTTTCTCTATCAAGTAAATTTCGTCAAATTCCGCAGATTTTCTTGAAAATTTTACACAATCCGGCTGACTACCTCTATATCGGGCCGGAATTGGATATACAAGTTTTGCCGATGCCGGTTATACGTGGCCCGGCGGTCTTCTGTTTTGTCCTGTCATTTTCTGAGCCGAATCGCCCAGATCCTGCCGCATTTCGTCAGCCAGAGCCATGAGCCGCTTGACTATTGCCGGGTGCCGGGCGGAGACATCGTGCTGCTCGCCTATGTCGCCGGCCAGGTCAAATAACGCCGGGCCGATTTTGCCCTGTTCGTATTTGGCCGGCTGACCGCCCGTGCCGCCTTGTCGTCCGGCGAGCGTGCGGTAGCTATGAGACATGTGCAGCTTCCACTTTCCGCTGCGAACCGCCTCCAGCGCAAAGCTGCGGTAATAGAAAAACGCTTCGTGCGGCGATTTGGCGCCGGGCACACCCGACATCAAAGGCCAGATGTCTTTGCCGTCAATGCGGTGAGCGGGAAGTTTCGCCCCGGTCAGCTTTGCGACGGTAGGCAGAATATCCATCGTCGACGCCGGTTCGTTGCAGACGGTTCCGGCGGGAATTTTGCCGGGCATGCGCATGACGGTCGGCTCCCTGTGGCCGCCGTCGAAACTTGTGCCCTTTCCCTCCCGCAGCGGCTTTGCCAGGCCGGAGTGGTCGCCATAGCTCAGCCACGGCCCGTTGTCCGAGCAGAATATCACCAATGTCTTTTCGTCGATGTCCAATCGCTTCAGCGTCGAAAGAATCTGTCCGACCGACCAGTCGATTTCCATCATAACGTCGCCATACAAACCCCGCTCGGATTTACCCTTGAATTTGTCTGATACGAACAACGGAACGTGCGCCATCGAATGAGGCAGGTACAGGAAGAACGGCTGGTCCTTGTTCTTCTCGATGAACCTGACGGCACGCTCGGTGTACCAGGTAGTAAGCTGCGTCTGGTCGGGGTTGTATTCGAGGATCCTTTCGCCTTCGATAAGCGGCAGGTCGGGGAAGCTTTTGTTGGTAGGATGTTTAGGCCACATATCATTCGAGTAAGGCAGGCCGAAGTAGTCGTCGAATCCGTGCCGGGTCGGCAAAAATTTGGGATGATGGCCCAGGTGCCATTTGCCGTAGCAGGCGGTTGCATAGCCGAGCGGTTTGAGAGTTTCGGCGATGGTTTGCTCCTGGTCGCTGATGCCGATTTCAGCTTTCGGGCCAATCACGTTGGGCAGGCTGACGCGCTGCGGATAGCAGCCGGTCATCAGCGCCGCCCGCGACGGCGTGCAAGATGACGCAGCGGCGTAAAAATCCGTGAACTTCACACCCTCGGCCGCCATCCGGTCAAGGTTGGGCGTCTCGTATCCTTTGGCACCGAAGACGCCGATGTCGGCGTAGCCCACATCATCGCAGAATATAATAACAACATTCGGTTTGTCCGTAGATTTCCCACCCGATGCCTGCTGTAAGTGGCCCCCGCACCCCGGCAATGCCAGCGCCGCCGCCGTCAAACCTGCGGCTCTTAAAAACTCACGCCTGTTTAATAAATTGTCGCTCATCGCAAAATCTCCTGCTTATCATTTCTTTTTTACTGGCCATGGCTGGACGCCGCACCTGGCGGCCCAGGACTTATACAGTGCCTTCAACTGCTCGACCTTTTGCGGATACTTTTGTGTCAGGTTCTTCAGCTCCGTACGGTCGGCTTCGATATCGTACAGCTCCCATTGGCCCGGATGCTTCGAGACCAGTTTCCACTTACCCTGGCGAACGGCCCGGTTGCCCTCGTGCTCCCAGTAAATCGCTTCGCGCTGAATCGGCTTGTTATCGAAGGCAGGCATCAGGCTCTTGCCTTCCATCGGCGTAATCTTATTGCCCTTGTATTCGGATGGATATTCTGCGCCCGCGACGTCCACACAGGTCGCCATAATATCGATCAGGTGGCCGGGCTGGCGCCGCAGCTCGCCGCGTGCTGTTATACGTTCCGGCCAGTGTGCTATCAGCGGCGTGCTGATGCCACCTTCATGGACCCAGTGCTTGTAGAGGCGGAACGGCGTATTGCCGGCATTGGCCCAGGGCCGGCCGTAGGCGATATACGTATCGGCAGGGCCCGGCATCACGCCCTTGCCGGTCCGCACCGGCCGGCCGTCACGCGTGACCTTCGGCTGCATATCAGGCTGCAGCGCGTTTTTGTCCATTGGCTTTAACGGAATACCTTCCGACGGGTCAGGCTTGACCGCGCCCCGGCTGCCGTACTCTTCGGCGCAGCCGCCGTTGTCGGCTAAGAAGAAAATCAACGTATTCTCGAAATGCCCGCTCTCTTTGAGCTGCTCGACGATCCGCCCGACGCCCTGGTCCAGACAATCGACCATCGCGGCGTAAACTTCCATGCGGCGCTGGAACCACTGCTTGTCCTCGGCCTGCTCCCATGGCGGGACATCGGCATCGCGAGACGTAAGCTTCCACTTTTTATCGACGATCCCCATCTCGATCATCCGTTTGTGCCGTTCGGCTCGCAGCGCGTCCCAGCCCTTGTCATAGCGCCCTTTATAGCGGGCAACGTCCTGCGGCAGCGCGTGCATCGGCCAGTGCGGGGCGGTGTAAGCCACATACATGAAGAATGGATTATCCGCCTTGTGCTCGCGAATGAATGTCACGGCGTTGTCGCTGATGGCGTTCGTGTAATAGAAATCATCGCTGCCGGGCGGGATCTGCGTATTGTCTCGCGTCAGCGAACAAGGGTCGTAGAAACTGCCTGCGCCGTGAATGGTCCCGAAGAAGCGGTCGTACCCGCGCTGGCGGGGCCAGTTGTGCTTCGGGCCTTCCGGCCCCCGGTGCCTGGTCACATGCCACTTGCCGGACATATAGGTGCTGTAGCCGGCCAGCTTGAGCACTTCGGCGATAGTAACACAGTGGTTGTTGAGATCGCCGCGATAACTATCAAATCCTCTGTCATTCATCATGTGTCCGACGCCCGCCTGGTGCTGGTAAAGCCCGGTCATGAGCGAGGCCCTGGTCGGACAGCAGCGCGCGGTATTGTAGAACTGCGTAAAGCGCAGCCCGCCGGCGGCAAGTCCGTTGAGGTTGGGCGTGCGGATTTCGCCGCCGTAACAGCCGATGTCCGAATATCCCATATCGTCCGCCATCATTAGCACGATATTCGGCTGGCGGCGTTTTTCCGCCCGTGACCCGGACGCATTCATGCATCCTGTAACAGCAAACGCCGCCGCCCCAAGGCCCATTGCTTTGATAAAATCACGACGCGTATAACCGAATGAATCCATAATGATTTCCTTTCTGTCAAATAAGCTGCAAAAATCTCTGTATCATTTCATCGAGTCCAGGACGGCCTGAAGACGTTTCCTAACTTCGGCGACTTCCGGACTATCCTTACCGGGCTTGATAGTATTTTTCTCAAGCGGGTCGGCCTGCACGTCAAAAAACTCTCCCGTATGATAGAGCTTATATTTCTTATCGCGAGCAAAAATCTTCAGGCCCCACTTGCCCTTTTTCATGTTCGGTTTATAGTAACAGAATATCCAGTCTCTCGGCCTGCCTTTTTCGCCGCGAAGCTGAGGAAGGAAACTTCTGCCGTCAATCTTCAGGTTCGGCGCCGGCTCCGCTCCGGCCGCCTCGGCCATAGTCGGCAGTATGTCGCTGAAGTCCACGAGGTCGCCGCAGATTTTCCCTGCCGGGATCGTCCCTTTCCAGTTGGCGATCAGAGGTGCGTGCATGCCGGCGTCGGTAGTAAGGCCTTTACCACCTTCGATAGCGACCGACCCTAATCGCGATGTGATTCCCCTGGGCGTGCCATTGTCACCTGTGAAAAGTATCAGGGTGTTCTCACGCAGGCCGAGCCCGTCCAGCTTTCGGGTAATGCGACCGACATTTTTATCCATGTAAGTAACCATATCGGCAAAGAATTTCTTGTTGGCCTTGTGGTTGCCATCCTGCCATTCTTTGCTGTCCGGCGTCGGCCCGAAAGGTCCGTGGGTCAGGGCCATCGGATAATAAACGAAAAATGGCCCGCTCTTACGCCGTTCTATAAAATTGTTGATAAAATCACAGAAAATATCCGGGCCGTACTTGCCCTTGATACTCTTGCGCAACGTGCCGTTCTCGAGCACCGTGGGGTCTGAATACCGCGAGCCCCTGTCCCTGACCTGCCAGAGACAATACTCATCGAAGCCGGCCTGTTCGGGAGAGGTGCCGCTGCCGCCGCCGTATAATTGCCACTTACCCGCTACGCAGGTCGCGTAGCCCGATTTTTTCAAAACGTGAGCAAATGTTGTTTCTTTAGGGTCGAGAGAGCCGAAAACAGTATAGTTGCGACAGTTGTATTTGCCGGTCATAATCTGAACGCGCGACGGCGTGCAAAGCGGCTGCGAATAGCAGTGCTCGAACCTCATGCCGCTACCGGCCAGCTCATCGAGCACGGGCGTCTTGTACGATGTGCTCCCGTAACAACCCAGGCACTCATAGCCCAGGTCATCAGCCATTATCAGGATGATATTAGGCCGCTTGTTTTCCCCGGCAAGTAACTTAGAAACAGTTTTCCGCCCCGGCAGCGCCAGCGCTGCGGCGCCCAGACCCAGAGTCTTAACGAAATCCCGACGTGAATACGCATCTATCATCTCATGAACCCTTTCCTGTAAGTTCTTCAATTCTTAATGTCTTCGACGCTTTAACATGCACCCGGACGTCACCAGTCCCGAGACGGATGCGGCACCGGCACAGACTTCTTCTGCCAGTCCAGCTCCTGGCCGACCTTACGAATGGCGATTCGGCGTTCCTCGCTCTGGTATCGCTTTTCTTCAAGCTCATCGTGATTCTTCCAGTCTTTCAGGACAGCCGCCTCAAGCTCTGTTCTAATCTCTTTATAGGCGGGATCGTTGACGACATTATTCCACTCGTTCGGGTCTTTGGACAGATCGAACAGCTCAGGCTCATACCCGGGGACATATACCATTTTGTATTGGCCCTTTCGTATCATTCGCCAGCCGCGCCACACGCCCTCGCCGTAGTTTTCCATAATCGCTTCGCCCGGCTCGCTGCTGCGCTTGCCCAGGACGAGATCGGAAATGTCCCTGCCGTCGATGCGATCGTAGATAGGCTTGACACCCGCCAGGCTGCACAGCGTCGGTCCCAGATCCAGCAGAGTGACAGGCTCGGAGATTCTTTGTGCAGGGATGCCCGGCCCCGACACGATAAACGGCACCCGGCTGGACCATTCGTAGGACGTGTTCTTGAACCACAAACCGTGCTCGCCCAGCATGTCCCCGTGGTCGGCTGTGAATACAACCACGGTATTGTCGGCCATCTTCAGCTCGCCCAGCAGGGCAACGATCCGCGCCAGATAGTCGTCGACCATTGTCGTGCGGGCCAGGCTGGCATGGCGGGCGGTCCGGCAGACCTTGTCCGGAACAAGGCGATCGAACCTGCCGTGCCGGCGGTTCCACTTGACGTGCTCGTGCTCGCGCTTCCGGTAGTCCTCCGGAATCTCGGGCAGATCGACATCCTTGTCCGAGTAGAGGTCCCAGTATGTCTTCGGCGCCCTGTACGGGTGGTGGGGCCCGGTGAACGAAACCAGAAGCATGAACGGATCGTTCCTGCTCTTGCGGGCGATGCGTTTGAGCCCGTGTTCGGTCCGGAACAGCACCTCCTTATCGTAATCCATATCCGGGGTATATCCCATGCCGGCACCATAAACCCGGTCGATGTTCTGGCCGTCGTTAACCGCCACTTGTTTGCGGTTACTTCTGGTCCAGTCGAACGTCGCCGGGTAGATATCCTGCGTCCAGCGTTCGTCGAAGCCGTGCATCTGGTCGGGGCCGACAAAGTGCATCTTGCCGCACAGAATCGTGCGGTAGCCGGCCGCACTGAAGCTGTGCGCAAAGGTCGGCAGGTCGCACCGCAGTGGGGCGGCATTGTCCCATACCTCGTGTTTGTGCACGTGCAGACCGGTCATTATGGACGCCCTGGACGGCGCGCAAATGGGGCTGGGGCAATAAGCCGCATCGAACACGGCGCCATTGCGCGCCAGCGCGTCGATCGTGGGTGTTTTCACGCTGCGATGCCCGTAACAGCCGCACATGAATACCGGAAGCTGGTCCGCCATTAGTATAATCACGTTGGGGCTGCGCTTGCCGGATTTGCGGAAGTTCGCAATAGATGCTTCAACGGATTTGCGGTCGGGCCGGAACCGCCAATCAGCAATCTGAGCCGACAAAGTTCGTGGAAAGGCCGAGGCCAGAATCCCCAGGCCAAGCGCACCATGGGTTAGTCTCAAAAAATCACGACGTGTGCAATCATTGGCAGCCATTATCTGTTTCTCCTTCATCGAATATCTTTAAGGAATCAGTAGTCCATCATCACAGGGCCGTGTCTCTACAGGTCCGGCACGATCGAACGTAGAACCTTTTGGAGGCGTTTTCTTGCTTCGGCGGCTTCCGGACCGGACGGATTCGGATTCTGCTCAAGCGTATCGGCCGGCACATCGTAAAGTTCGCCGTTGGCGTAGAGTTTCCATCGCTTATCTCGGACAAAACGCCGCATTTTCCTTTTTCCCCACCGCGGGTCGTAATGGCAGAAAATCCATTCTCTCGGATTTCCTTTTTCGCCTCGAAGCTGGGGCATGAAACTCCTTCCGTCGACCGGCATGTCCCCGGGGATTTCGGTGCCGGCCGCTTCGGCAAAAGTCGGCACAAAATCACTGAAGTCCACGAGGTCTCCGCACACCTTCCCGGCAGGAATGACGCCGGGCTGGTTTGCGATCATAGGAACGTGCGTGCCTCCGTCAGTCGTATTGCCCTTGTCACCCCGGATGACATGGTCGGCCATTTGCGACCGAATGCTCTTGTCCGTACCGTTGTCGCCGACAAATAAAACCAGGGTGTTTTCCCGCAGACCAAGTTTGCCCAGCTTGCCGACAATCCGTCCGACAATTTTGTCCATATAGGCAACCATATCCGCGAAGTATTTCGTGTCTTTCTTTTTCGTCTTTTTCCCCCAGTCTTCGCTGTCCGGCGTAGGCTCAAAAGGGCTGTGGACAAGTGCCATGGGAAAGTAAAGCAAAAACGGCCCGGCTTTGTGCCGCTCGATAAAGTCCAGGGCGTAATCGCAGGAAACATCGGGACCGTATTTGCCCTGAAGGTCGTCGAGGGTCTTGCCGTTTTGAACCATTACCGGGTCCTTGTAGCGCGAGCCCCTGTCCTTGACTTGCCACAGGCAATGCTCGTCGAAGCCGGCCTGGCCCGGCAGGCTGCCGGTGCCGCGAACTTCAGCGCTCTGATTGACGCTGCCGTACAACTGCCACTTGCCGACGACGCAGGTCGCGTAGCCGCAACTTTGAAGGAGATGGCCAAAAGTCTTCTGCTTCGGGTCGAGAACGCCGAAGTTCACATAGTTGCGGAAGTTATACTGGCCCGTCATGATCTTTACGCGTGACGGCGTACAGAGCGGCTGGGAATAACAGTGCTCGAAACGCATGCCGGTCCGCGCAAGCTCGTCAAGAACAGGTGTTTTATAAGATTTGCTGCCGTAACAACCAAAACATTCATAGCCGATATCGTCAGCCATTATTAGAATAATATTGGGCTTCTTGCCGGCATTTCTTTCTGAGGACCGTCCGGCAGCACCCAGACAGCCCGGCGCTGCCAGAACTGCAACTCCCAAACCCGCAGCTCTGATGAATCCTCGTCGATTGATTTTCGCCTTCATAGCGGATTCTTATCCTTTCTTCTCGATACGCTTTGCCAGTTGGTCCTCGCCCGGTGTCAGGTTGGCAAGATGCAGCGCAACCTCTTTTTGAATATCTTTGATTACTTCCGGATGGTCTTTCGAAATATCGTATTTCTCGGAAGGGTCATAACCGAGATGGTAGAGCAGCGGCGGATCGTGCCGGACTTCCTCACCCTTGCCGTAAGCAGGCTTTGTTATGAAATGGGCTTTGTAAAGGCCCTTGCGCGCCGCATAGAGCTTCGCGCCTCGGTAGTAGAACATCGTCTTGCGAGGACTGGGCCCGATTCCGAAAAGAGCGGGCGACAAATCCAGGCCGTCGACGACGCGGTCGTCCGGCACTCTCGCGCCGGCCAGCGTCAGAATCGTCGTGTACAAATCCATCGTGGCGCCCATATCGTTCACAAGGCCGGGCTTAATCGTGCCGGGCCACCACATGATGCAGGGCTCGCGCATCCCGCCTTCGAATGTGCAGCCTTTGCCTTCGCGAAGCAGACCGGCAGAGCCTCCATGTTCGTTGAATATCAGCCAGGGCCCGTTATCGGAGGTGAAGACGACGAAAGTATTCTCGGCGAGGCCTTCACGCTGCAGGGTTTGGAGTATCTGTCCGACGCCCCAGTCGATCTCTTCGACGACGTCGCCGTAGAGGCCTCGCAGGCTCCTGTTTCTGAAATTCTCTGAGACGAACAGCGGAACATGAGGAAGACTGTTGGCCAGGTAGAGAAAGAAAGGTTTGTTCCTGCTCTTTTTGATGAACTTGACCCCCTCCTCGGCGTAGCGTTTTGTTATCGTGTTCTGATCCGCGGGGCGTTCTATGATTTCTTCATTTCGCATCAGGGGGACATTCCAGTACTCGCTTTTCGGTTCGAGGAATGCCTGTCGGCCTTCACCGCCGACCCTGTCCATATCGTTGCTGTACGGAATGCCGAAGTATGAATCGAAGCCGTTGTTAGTCGGCAAATACTGCGGCAGATGTCCGAGATGCCATTTTCCAACGCAGGCCGTAGCGTAACCTCTGGTTTTGAGACCTTCGGCTATGGTCACTTCGCCTTGCGGCAGGCCGGAGGCCGAATCGGGGAACAACACACGCCTTTTGTCGCTGCACATCCCGCTGCGAATCGGAAGTCTTCCCGTCAGCAGCGCCGCCCGGCTCGGCGTGCACACAGAGGCGCCGACGTAAAAGTTCGTCCATTTCTGGCCCTCGGCGGCCATCCGGTCCAGGTTGGGCGTTCGAATCGTCGGATGCCCGTAGCAGCTCAGGTCGCCGTAACCCATGTCATCGCAGAATATTATAACGAAGTTTGGCTTTTTCGTTGATGGCAGGGTGGCAGCCTCAAGCGCATGTAGGGGCGGCCCCACGTGGCCGCCCAGCATAAGGGCGCCGGCCCCGAGGCCGAGAGACTTGATGAATTGGCGGCGGTTGATGTTTGTTCTCATAGAAAGACTCCTTCACACATTTTCTTGAATGCCGAAACTGCCACTTTATGCTATAATAGCGAGACGGCAGCAATCGTGCAAGAACACAGGCAGCCATAACCTGAATCGAGAGCAACTTTTCGTAAGGCCCGAGTGTCGTGTGCAAGGAGATTTCATCGTGAGCCAGGTCAGAATCGTCCAGCTTGATACTACCCGGCATATTAATAAGACTGCAATCGGGCCAAAAGCCCTGAGTCTTATCCGCCTGGACCGAATCGGACTTAAAGTTCCTGCCGGTTTCTGTATAACCGCGGCAGGATTCCGGGAGCATCTGGAGCAAAATAACCTGTCCGTCCGTCTAAAAGCCGCCGCCGATGAACTCGCAAAAACCGAATCCCTGGCAAAGGAAGAACTTCTTTCCGCTCTCCGGCAGGCCATCGTTGAGGCTCCTCTTGCCGAGACGGTCCGGCATGAAATAGAAAAGCATTATCGCAAGCTTGGTGCAGACTACGTCGCGGTCCGCTCATCCGGCACCGCCGAAGATTTGCCGGGCCATTCCTTCGCCGGTCAATATGACACTTACCTGGGCATATCCAATTCAAAGGATTGTATCGAAGCCGTAAAGAAATGCTGGGCATCGCTTTGGACGTTACGAGCCTATGAGTATCGGGAAAAAATGGCTTTGACCATCTGAAAATCGACATGGCTGTAATTGTCCAGTCGCTCATTGCCGCCGATACTTCCGGCGTTATATTCACCGTCGATCCTATTACAGGCAGCCGAAGCAGCATGGTAATAGAGGCCTGCTTCGGTCTGGGAGATGCTCTGGTCTCGGGCAAAGTGGCGCCCGACAGATTCGTAGTCGGCAAGAAGAATCTGAAACTGCTTTCTGAGAAAATATCGAACAAGAAAATCATGAGCGTGCCGGATAAGAACGGGACTGTTATAGAACAAACCCTCTCGGACGAAAAGTCACTATCACGGACGCTGGACAATAAACAAATAAAACGTCTTGCGAAACTTTCAGAAAAAATCGAAGCCGGGCTCAGCGGCCCTCAGGATATAGAGTGGGCGGTGCGCGGGGCAGAGTTATTCTTTCTACAATCCAGACCCATTACGACCATTCCGAAAGAAAAATTGTGGCCGGATAGGCAGGTATGGTCGAATGCAGTGGCCCAGGAAGTCCTTCCCGATGTCGTGACGCCGGCCACCTTGTCGATTATCCAGAGTTTTGCAGAAGCAATATTCGACCCGGTCCTGAGAGCGCTTTGCATGGACCGCGGCAATCATCCACATTACGATGTTTTAGCCGGGCGGGTCTATTTCAACGCCAACATCTGGCTCGCAGCCATAAGAGCCCTGCCGGTGATAAACAAATACGACTTCTCCGACGATATTGGCAGCGAGCCGGGACTTCGCGAGATCGTAGAAATCGAGCTGTTCAACGCCCGCTGGGCCGAGACGCCCGACTATATCCTTTCTATGCTCGGCAGCTATGTCCGCTCAATTGGCAAAACCGACCCGCTGGAAAACCACAGAAAACTTCACGAGCAGCGAGAACAACTTACCCGGAAATGCCGCAGAAGCCTGAGAAATCCCTTCAAGCGAATACTCTTCAATTATCTGCTCGTCCGTGCCCAGCGGGGCTCCGTCTTCCGCGAGAACATTAAATGCGAGATTGTCAGATTGTTAACGGCCGTGCGAATAATGCTGCTCGAACTGGCGTCAAGACTGCACGCCGAATCGCTGATCCGGGACCCGAAAGACATTTTCTTCCTGAGACTGGAGGAGATCGAGCCGGTGACACAGGGCAGGGCCGGTTTCGATGTCACTGCAATCATCGCCGGCCGGCGCAGCGAATATGACCATTGGCAGACCATCACGCCGCCCGGCACCATTGTCGGCCGATTCGACCCTCAAAAAACCGTCCCGGCTCCGCTCGAAGCCGACGCCGAAGTGCTCAAAGGCCTCACGGTAAGCGCCGGCGTGGTCACCGGCAACGCCCGCGTGATTCTCAGAGCGGATGAACAGCAGCAGTTACTGCCGGGCGAAATACTCGTGGCGCCTTTTACCGATCCCGGCTGGACGCCCTATTTCGTCCCCGCCGCAGCGGTAGTCATGGATCTGGGCAGCCTGCTGTCCCACGGCAGTATAGTGGCACGTGAATACGGCATCCCCGCCGTGGTAAACGTAGGGGCCGCTACAAAAATCATCAAAACCGGACAGACAATACAAGTAGATGGCAACCGCGGCGTGGTCAGGATCCTTCAATAGCAAACTGTCATCGACCTACTTGAGCAGCCACTGATGAAAGAACGCCCCGACGAGCCAGACGGAAAAGCTTGCACAAAGCACTATCCAGAGTGGAAGCTGTTTGTGAAAACATACAAAGGCCATGAGGAAGAACAATATTGTCGGCACGATTCCCCACAACGCACCCTTGGTATAATCGGTCATCAGGGCAAAGTTGCCGGGATTATCAAGATACAGCCAGACAAGCACGATCAGCCCGGTCAACGGCATCACGGCAATAAGTCCGGCTAAGGTCGGCACCTTGCGGGCCACCCCCGCACAGATGCTTATCACACATACACTAATCAATAGTTTGATTACGAATTTCATGTTGAGCTACAAATTCTTCTCCCCAGGTGACTATTTGAAAAACCGGATAGTAAACGGATAGCGATAGTGCCGCCCCCTGTTGGCCCTGACCGCCGCAAGCAGCACAAAGATCACATCAATAAGACCAAAAACGCAGAAAACGACCGGTATCAAAAATACTCCGATTAAACTGACGAGGCATATGACGGTGCCTATAGTGACGTAGAGGAGCATGGATAACTGGAAATTCACGGCCCGCCTTCCCTGCTCGGCAACGAATGGAAATTCATCCGCCTTCAACTGCCATATGAGCAAAGGCGCAACCGCACTGCCTATGGCCGGCAGCAGCGGCGAGAGCCCGGCAAGCCCCGCCAGATGACAGAACATCGCCCACTTGCGCTCTTCTTTGTCGATTTCCCCGGTAACCCAGCTCGTTCGTGCGCCCTCGCCTCTACCTGCACCGTAAGGCTGTTCAATCGGCTCGACACCGGAACCGTTCGAGTCCCCGTTAGCTTTTGCCATAACCCAGCTCCCTTCAAATCAGTCACTGTCTGTATTGACAAGCCGTCCCTGCTTACACTCGAATCTCATCCTGGCGTCTTCACTTAATGAATCGAACACTAATCGGATAGCGATATCGCTCGCCATTGTTGGCCTTAACCGCAGCAATCAGCAAAAAAACGAGGTTGATAATATAAACTACACCAATAAAAAACGGTATCACAAATATGCCAACGCATGTGATAATACACGCAATGCTGCCTATAAGCGTATATAGAGACATGGAAATCTGGAAGTTTACCGCTTCTTTGCCGTGCTCATCTATAAATGGATGCTCATCCTTCTTTACCTGCCAGACAATCAAAGGCGCAATGATACCGGAAATTACAACTGGTACTACAAACCCTGCAAGTCCCGCCAGATGGCAGAACATCGCCCACATGCGAGCGTCTTTGCTGAGTTCTTCGTTAGTCCCTGTCACAATCCAGCTCCCTTTATATCAGTTATCTCCGAATCAACAATACGACCCTCATTTTAGACAAAAACCGGCCAAGGTGGCAAGAACAAAATATTGCAAGCCGGCTCGGTTTTCCAAATCGGGCGGTTGATTACTCGCCATCTCCGCGAGGTCGAATGCCGGCGCCGCTGACATCGATTGGTTTTATGCCGAGCTTGAGCGCAGGCGAATCCGCGGCAAATCTGACCTTCCCCTTTTCAAACTCGATAATGTGCGGATCGGCCGTCAGATTTTCCCGGTCGGCCTCGAAGGAATAACTGCCCGCCCGGCTGTAGTCCTTCAGCTTGCGGCACTGGATTTTACCCTCGGCGCTGAACAGCACGTTATTCCGTAGTGTCGTAATCCCGTCCGGATTCTCCAGCACAATTTCACCTTTGGCGCAGACGACATTGTGCTCGAAGGTATAGTTCGATGATTTTGGAAACGTAATCCTGGCGTCCGCATTGCTGATGAAAATGTTGTTACGTATCGTATTGCCTTTGGCCATGTGGTTGTGGGAGGGCCGAAGGATACCAACCGAAAGGTTGCCTTCAACAAGACAGTTCTCAGATCGCTCGTCGAGATAATAAGCCGAGGCCCCGTAGCCGCCGGTGTCGATTATGTCACGGATGAAATTGCCCCGCAGCACGAGGTCTTTGCCTGCGAAGCAGTAAATACCGCCCCCATCGTGCAGCTCTTTCATCGCATGGTAAATCAGATTATACTCGATCCGGTTCCGCTGCCCGCCGCAGTTGATAGCGGTATAGGGACAATCATGGATTTCGTTGTGGCTTATAAGGCAGTCCCTGCCGCCGCCCTGCAGGGCGATGGCGCTGGGATAAGTCAGCCCGACGTCGTGGATGTGGTTGTCGGCAACGACGGCTTCGGCCCCGCGGCACCTGATACCGCAGGCGCCGGCGTTATGAACGTGACATCGCTCGATGCGAAGTCCGTCGCCGGAAGCTTTGATTCCCTGCCCGCCGACATTGACGATTTCCAGCCCGATGAGGCGGCAGTTCTCCGCAAATGTCATGGAAATCGCCCCATCGAATTTTCCCGCTCCGAAGCCGCCCGCTTCGAGCGGCGTGGTTGTCACCGATAACGTAAGGCCGCGAACCGTAATGTCCACGGCGGGATTTTCCCGCGTGCCCCGGATGCGAATGATCGACTCGATGACCGGAGCGAAAACCTCGGCCTTAGCCATATCCTCCCCGGGCATCGGCCAATAGACCAGCTTTCCGGCGGTGCGGTCGAGATACCACTGTCCCGGCCGGGTCATTCCCTCGCGGACATTCCAGATAACGTACTTTTTGACGCCGAACGCCCCCGGCGGATGGCCCGATGGATTGGCGAATGTCAGGGTCCGGGTCCCGGCGTCCATCGAAGCCAGGCCCACCAGCGACTCGTCCCACATGTGATAAATAGTCACTTCCGCGTTGCCGACGTCCAGCCACGGGCCGATGTCCCCGGGGCGATATTTCAACGTCGTCAACTCCTCGCTCGTAGGCTTGCGTTTCCAGCCGCCGCCTGTGGTGCTCATCCAGGGGACATCGAAGCTGCTGAGGTGTTCGAAGAAGCCTTCTTCCGGCAGCCTGGCGCGCCGGCAGAATCGCCCGTTTACAACCAGGGCCCGGAAATCCCACTTTCTGTCTTTGACGCCGGGAAGTACGGCCGAATAGAACTTTTCGCCGTCCCTTTTCCAGCCGGTGACTTTCCTTCCGCCGTAGAGACAAACATCCGCCCCCGGCGCCGATTCTATAGTCATACCGGAATCTCTCGTATCCAGCATCAGCGATTCATCAAGGAAGTACTGACCGGCCCGGATAACGACCTTTCGGAGTCGTTCGGTACCCTGCTGTCGCGCTGCGCTGCAGGCGGCGTGAAGTGTGGCGAACGGACCGTCCATCCGGTCCGGATTGGGCTCAGGCAGCCGGCCCGACCAAGAATCGCTGCCGTTGACGGCGACAAAAAAAGTTTCGTCTTTGGCGTTTGTCGCCTGAGCAGGCGCAGATAACGAGCCAACGACAAGCAACCCCAAGGCTATTAAAAAAATCTGTCGTATTTTCATCAATTCTCCGTTTCAGCGGATTTCGGCATCCAGACGGCCATTTCGTTTTTGCCGCGATGTGCCCAGGCATAATACGGAACAGCAACCACGTCTATGTCTTCTACGATTTTTTCGCCGGCTTGCCGGATTTGTCCGCGGCCGGTGATTGTCACAATACCGCCCAACAGGTCGCTGTTATATTCGCTCTGCAATTTCACATCCGGCGGCAAAATCAGGTTTGCGACGCCTTTCGGATTGTCCGCTCCTTCGAAACAGTAGACAACGGGCCCGCGCTCGATAGCAGTTCGCCCGCGGTTGTCTTTGACTTTCTCATGGGCCTGGACCCGCCGTATCGGCATCGGCAGAATCAATTCGAGCGCATCGCCTTTCTCCCACGTCCTGCGAATCCGGGCATAGCCCTTGACTATATTCAAAGCGACCGGGTTGCCGTTGACCTTTAGTGAAACTTTCTCCCGGCTTCTATCCGGATAGCTATACAAGTCGCTCGGCACAGGGCTGTTTTGCGCCCAGCCGGGAATGCGAACACAAACCGTGAACTGCCCGGAATGTTCCGGCTCAACGGTAATTCTCACGTCGCCATCCCAGGGATAGCGCGTCTGCTGCTGCAGGCCCACGGTATTTTGGCCGATCCGGATCGCGGCGCTGCCCGCGATGAAAAGATTCACATACACATTATCAGCCTCTTGAGCGTAGGCATAGCCCGGAAGCGACGGCATAAAACGCACGATGTTAGTCGGACAGCAGGCGCAGCCGAACCAGGGGCTTCGCTGATATTTGCCTTCGCTGGCCAGCGGATTCGGGTAGAAAAACTTGTTGCCGCTCAGCGAAATGCCGGAGAGAAATCCGTTGTAGATAACCCGTTCGAGAACGTCTATGTACTTTGCGTCGCCGTGCAGCAAAGACATCCGATGATTCCACATGGCGTTGGCGATGGCGGCACAGGTTTCGCAATAGGCCGTATCGTTCGGCAGCTCGTAGTCCTCGCCGAAGGATTCGCCGCCGCCCCGGGCACCGATACCGCCGGTGATATACAGCTTCTTCGAAACGACATCCTGCCATATCCGGCCGAGCGCTTTCATATAATCGGCATCGCCCGTTAAGGCGGCGACATCCGCCATGCCGGAATACAGATACCCGGCCCGGACGGCGTGACCGACTGCGGCGTTCTGCTCGATGACCGGTTTGTGGTCCTGGCAGTAGTCACCGTATATCTTTCGCCCGTGGGCCCGGCCTCTCTCATCAAGGAAGAACTTCGCGAGCTCAAGGTACCGTTTCTCGCCGGTGACGCCATACAGCTTCACAAGGCCTATCTCGATTTCCTCATGTCCGGGGACATCGTGCTTTTTGCCGGGTCCGAAAACCGAATCGATATAATCCGCCAGCCTGATTGCCACATCAAGAATCTCCCTTTTTCCGGTGGTTTGGTAGTAGGCAACGGCAGCTTCGAAGAAGTGGCCCGCACAGTAAAGCTCATGCTTATCGCGAACTTCGGTCCAGCGTTTTTCAGGCTGCCGCTCCGGGAGTGAATAAAAGGTGTAAAGATAGCCGTCTTCCCACTGGGCCGCCGCGATTTTCTCAATCACGCCGTCTACGTATTTCTCAAGTTCAGGATCGGGATGGATTTTCAGCGAATAAGCGGCGCCTTCTATGACCTTGTAAAGGTCGGAATCGTTGAAGTAGATACCTTCGAACTGGCCTTCCATCAAGCCGCCCGCTTTTGCGAAGTTGTCGATTCGCCCGGTTTGCTCGCACTTTTCAAAATCGTAAGCGATAGTCACCTTCCGGTTGGTTTCCAGCCGCGGCGCCCAGAAATCATCGGCGATAGTCACGTCAGTGAACGGAACGGCCGTCAGTTTTTCCTGCTCCTGCACCTGGCAGCCTGTCAGAACTGCGAACATAGCTATAATTGTAATTGTATAAATGCCGCCTCTTAAGAATCGAATCTTTTTCACTTTTTTGCTCCTTTTCTGTTCTCCCGGCAGAACTTGCCCATCAGTTCCATTGATTTGTTCATCCGTTCCGCCGAGCCGTCCATCTTCGCGAAGGCATCAACCAGCTCCAGCAATTCCGGGGCCGGCTCGACCGAACCATAATGGTGTGCAACATTTACAATTGCGGCATCGAGACCATACTCCATGGCTTTTGCGACATAAGCCCTGCAGACGCCGATCCTTCGCCCCGGCAGGTCGCGGACGCTGTTACTTACACCGAGCGAGCAATGCACGCCCTTCATTTTCGGATCGCTTTTGATTTTCTTTATCGTCTCGAACGCCCGGTACGTATAGCCCGGCACGTTCGGCTCCATCGGCATATCTATCGCCACCGGAAATACGGTCGTATCGAAGAAAATCTCGCCGGGCTTGAAACCATGTTCGCCGACGGCCTTTTCGAAAATCTGTTTCGCCAGGCAATAAAGTTCCTCGACCGAGTGCGAGCCTCCGGGCCCGGTGGGCGCATTCTCACTGACCAAAAGGCCGATGAATGCAAAGTCGAAATCTTTCTTAAGCGGCAGGATTTGATCCATCGTATAAACCTTCACAGAGTTGATGAGCGGCTGCTTGACCGGCTGATCGGTGTTATGCCACTGCTTAAGACCGGCTATCAATACATCATTGTCGCTGCTGTCGATGCAAATCGGCACACCCTGGCCCCACTTGCGAACGAGACTTACGTATTCGGTCATCATATCGACAGTGACCTGCGGATTGTCCTCGCCAAAAGCGTCGAGATTAACAGCAATATAATCCGCCCCTTCGCCGGCCTGCGATTCAATTAAGGCCTTGATATAATTCAACGGGTCGCCGGCTTGAGAGTAAGCATCGGGGCCGAGTTCGGCCAACTGCCGCATGACCGCCCCGGTTTTAGGAATAGAAGCATGGATTGACTCACCAACGCTAATCAATGAATTTTTCATAGTATGGTCTTTCCCAAACAGATAATTCAGAATCGACGATGTGTGTTCCAGGGCGGGATTTCTGGATTTATTTATCGTCGCCCTGAGCCGTTCGGTGCCGGCCTTTTCAGCAGCCGCCGCATCGTAAATCAGCTCTCCTATACAAATCCGGTCAAGGTTATTGCCGCAATAGCCGTCAACCGTCGAGTCGCCGCAGGGGGCGTTGTCCATTCCCTTTTCGCAGCCGCCGATGGTACAGAGGCCGAAGTTCTCCGGAAGGAAACAATCGCCGCATTCGGCGCAATCGAAAAGCAGATACTTGAAGGCTTTCTCGGAGGCGTTAAAGAATTTGTAAACAGCACCTTTACCTTTTTCAGTTCCCAGAAACGCCATCGTTTTCTTGAAGGCGTGAAAGCCTGTGTGGTCGGGATCCAGAAAGGCCCGGTGTGAAAAGTTGAAGAATCTTTGCTTGAATTTTTTTCGAGTGCTCAAAAGCTGCGTCCTTTTGCCGGTCTGGTCGTACAGATAGAACGCGTCTTTTGCCGGCCAGCACAGATTGTCTTTGAACTGTTCCCAGTCGGAGCCGATCTCGGCTGCCCGTTCGAGGATCCGGACAAACATGTCGAAATCGTGAACGCCGCCGATATCCACGCCGGCGGCGCCGAGAGCCTTGTACATCGCAACCTGCTGGGCCGACCGTTCGAGATGGTCGTCAATCTTCTCGGAATATATCTTAGCGAGAAAATCATCGCTCACAAAGCAGCCGGGCAGCTTGACATCGTGCATCAGCCTCGGCGCGGGTGTCATCGTGCTGAGACAGTAAACGTTCCCGAGAACAGGCACATCAAGATTATTCTCGTCCATGTACCTGAAAAGTTCGAGCGATTTCTTCCAGTCCCAACCGACTTGTGTAATAAGAAATTCCGCACCGGAAGCAATTTTCTTCTCCATTTTATAATACTGCTGCATTTGCGAGGCGGCAGTATACTTAAAAGGTGATACTGCCGCACCGGGGAAGAACCGATGAACCTTCTCCAAACCATCGGGGCGGGCCTTAATGTAAGACTCGTTGTTCATATTCCTGATCAGATGCAGCAATCCGATCGAGTCCAGTTCAAAGACACCCCTGGACCCTGCAGGTTTGTCACCGGTCATCGCAAGGATACTCTCAATGCCGGCATGTCGATGCCCGACAAGTATGCTGACGATGCCTTCAGCATTGTGATCTTTACATGTTATATGCGGCATAACATAAAGGCCGCCCAGCAGATCTTTCAACTTTAGCTGGCTGAGCACATCAGACGGATCAATGTTGGCTACACCGCCGGGATTCTGCGGCAAGGTGATACCGGCAAAATCAAAACCTTGAGGGGTAACGGAATGATCGGCAGCGTGATAATTCTTGAGAAACTTTTCAATGGGGCTACAGTTGTATCCGGGACCGCCCGTCAACTCCGCAAATACTACGAAATTGGATTTATCCTGGAATTTTTTCTTTAGTCCGTCGCGATCCATCGCCGGTTTATCTCCACTAACATCTTTTACGATGAGTTTTCATAACCTGCCATCCTGATAACTTAAGAAACCAAAATATCAAATTTCTCCACCAGCTGCTATCCTAATTTATGGCCAGTCTGTGTAAATATTTGCAGCCCATCGGCTGTCTCGCACATTTCTTCGGTTTTGTTAGGTCAACAAGAATGGCCCCATAAGCAATCCTTGTTGTGGATAACCTGTTGATAACTTAAATCCTGCCGGCTGAACCTCCTTCGAACAATGAGGATAATGCCGGAAAATGGATATAACCTTCTACGCCTCCGCCGTTCCAACCTGTTCCGAAAAACCGCCGGTTTTGCCGTAACTTATTTTTAATAAAGACTTTATATTTGTACACAAAGTTGCCCTTAAAAATCGTCTTTATTTAACCGGTTGCCAGCAAATAATATGCCCGAATTTCCCGATATTTGGAACGGATTGGTGAAAAATCGTGCCGTTAGTGGATAATTAGTAGAAAAACTCTCGGAATGTCTGAGCAAAAGCCCGGCTCCAAACAGGCTGGATGCCCGTCAAAACAGCAATTTTTCTGTAAATTGCTCTGTTGCTGTAGGGCGGAGGTATGATTCTTCATTATTGTGCGTGCAGTTGGGTGTGGCTAATTTTTCCGGCACTACATAAGCTTGTCTTGTGTAAAGGATTGTGTTCTTTGTCATTGCGAGCGAAGCGAAGCAATCTCGACCGTTCGCAGGATAGAGATTGCCACGGCCACATGCTGTGGCCTCGCAATGACGACAGGGGAAATTTCCAGCTTTGAGAGCAAGCATTTAAGAACGAAAAATCGCCTGCCTGAATATCTGGTCGCACCCGGGCAGTGTGCAGTTCAGGGGAGGGAATTTAAGATTGACTTCGGTTGTTATGGCTGCATAAAATTAGCATTGAATCCGGATTCGATTAACTGTGGGGCAAAGGTTCTGCTATGAATCCAGGTTACAGAGGTACGAATAATGAAAGATAGAACGAACCGTCTGAAATCCGCGGCGGCGCGACGAACGATGAGACCAGGACTTCTCTCCATCCATCTGGCCGGCTGGCTACTCGTGCTCGCCTGCTTGGTTCCGCCGCTGGCGGCAGCCCCGCTCCGTATCTATATCGTCACCGATCTGGAAGGTGCGAGCGGCGTGTACAAGTTCGCGCAAACGCGCGAGCCGGGAAATCCGCTGGGCGAGAAAGCGAAGGAGTACCTGATGGGCGACATTGCGGCCGTAGTCCGGGGATTGCGGTCGGCCAATGTGTTCGACATCGTGGTGCTCGACGGGCACGGACCGCAGGCGTTTGTCCCGCACCTGATGGCGCCGGGCGCAAAGTACATAACCGGTAAACCACGTCCGGGTCCGCTCACAGGCCTTGATGATTCGTTCGCCGGTCTGATCCAATTAGGCGCCCACGCCATGATGGGCACGCCCGACGGTGTGCTCTGCCACACGCAGTCGTCGCGGTCGGAAAACCGGTACTGGTACAACGGGGTTGAGTCTGGTGAGTTGGCACAATGTGCGGCCATTGCCGGGCACTATGGCATCCCGACTATCATGGTAACGGGCGATGAGGCAACCTGCCGGGAGGCCGTGAAATTCTTCGGGTCCAATTGTGTTACGGCGGCCGTCAAACGGGGCATCTCGCGCGAAGCAGCGGAGCTTTATCCGTTCGACGAGACTCGCCAGGCCCTCTACGAAGGCGCCCGGCGTGCGGTGGCTGCTATCCCGAAATGTCAGCCCTACAAACTCTCGCTTCCTATCAAGGCGAAGAAGGAGTATCTGGTCTTTGACAGCCCCTCCGGGCCGGGTCGCCTAATCAGCAAGGAGGGCACAATCGAAGATGTCTTGAAGCTGATGGATTTATGAAGCGATGCGGAGACAAAAAAAGTCGTTCAATGAGCCAAAGTCAATCGATGCAAATAACATCTCGACCAGTCAGCCATCCTCTTGGTGCTGGCCTACGCCACACAGGCGCTACGTGAGGAAACTTAGGGACAGCGGGCCTGTTGATAAAGCCGAGATTGCTTCGTCGCCGAGCTCCTCGCAATGACAAGAAGCGCATTTCCTTGTCATTGCGAGCGATTCGAAGAATCGCGCGGCAATCTCAAGGCGTCACTGTGGGACTTTTTCAACAGCCCCGAAGGCGGGAATCCGGTTTTTGTTCCATCCCGGACTCTTGGCAAAGAGTAAACCACCGTTATTGAGCAATATTCTATTAATATATGATTCGTGAAAAAAGAACCCATAAAAATGCTTATCGTAAGATATTATCTGTTGCCAAAATGCACACATTATGATATAAACGGATCATGCGCTACTTCGATTGGAGTACGGACAAGAACGAATGGCTCAAAGAGCAGAGGGATATTACCTTTGAAGAGATTGTCTTTCATATCCTTCATGGGGGATTGCTTGATGTGCTCGAGCATCCCAATAAAGAGCAATCTCCCGGCCAAAGGATATTCGTCGTGAATGTCGAGGGGTACGTATGTCTTGTCCCCTATGTGGAAACCGAAGAAAACGTATTTCTGAAAACGATCATTCCCAGCCGGAAGATGACGAAGAAGTACCTTAAAGGTGACAAAAATGAAACTGAGTAAGCAAGAGAAGGAAATTGTCGAGTCTGTTGAACGTGGCGACTGGCGCAGTGTACGCGGCGTTAAGAAGCAGATAAAGCGTTATCAGGACTACGCCCGGGCGACGGTTCGCAAAGACAAACGCGTGAACATCCGCATGTCGGAGAAGGACCTGATTGGCCTCCAGAAAAAGGCTATGGAAGAAGGATTACCTTACCAGACCTTAATATCCAGTGTCCTGCACAGGTACGTCAACGGCCGACTGGTGGATAAGGCATCTTGATGGAAGAATGACTGTTACATTTATCATCAGGAAGAATCTGACATGTTATCGACGGGTCCAATTGCGTTACGATGGCCGTCATCCCGAAATGTAAGCCCTACAAACTCTCGCCTCCAATCAAGGCGAAGAAGGAGTATCTGGTCTTCGACAGTCCCTCTGAAACGAGCCTGGTAGCAAATATGGAACGACCGGCCCTGCGGAATCCGAACGGAGCAAGTGTGCAGTCACGGAGATTTTTTCAGAATTCGCTTGATTTTTGAGGTTGAATTTAGTATAATACGCAACATATTAGTATATAGTGTATAGTATTTAGTATATAGTGAATGGAGAAGGGAGAATTATAAAAGTAAAAAGGTAAAAGGGAAAAGGTAAAATGAGAGTAAATCCGGAGTTTCTCCGGCGGGGCTATTTGAAAAAACAAAGCCAATTTTCGAAAGGGCAAAATGAACTTAAGTCTCTATATGAAAGGTGATTATGAAGAATTTCATGCTTTGAGACGGCGAAAAAACAAAGCCAATTCAAAGCCAATTCAAAGCCAATTCAAAGCCAATTCGGTTATTTTACCGCCGAGAACGCCGAGTGCGCGGAGGTTTTTGATGTGATGTGTAAAGACTCACGTGGGTGTAACCGGCTACGGACTATTGAATTACAGACTCTGTTTCCTCTGCGTTCTCCGCGTGCTCTGCGGTTAATGGAGAAATGCAAAACAAAGCCAATCCGTCAGGAACGAATTGCCGGACAGGTCTGATTGGGGCCTTTGGGATTTATTCGTGTTAATTCGTGACTAATTTGAAAAAACAAAGCCAATTTATTAGCGTTCAGTGTTCTGTATTCAGCGTACAGCGTTAAGATGAGAAAAAGGAGTTTGAAAAAACAAAGCCAATTTGCGCCGGCTCTAAAGAGCGTAAAGTCTTATTTGAAAGGAGATTATGAAAATAAACCGGCTGGCCGAGCCGAAGAAAACAAACCCAAACAAAGCCAATCCGTCAGGTCCGTCGATGCGGCGCCGGATGACGCACCTGCGTTGTCGGCTAAAGAATTGCCGGACTGATCAAAGCCAATTTCAAGGTCGGACCAGTCCCGTTCGGCGATGCTCGGGGTAAACATTGTCCAAGGAGGCCTGAATTCGTGCGGGATACTGATTTAATTAGTATTCAATGGCTACCAGAGTTCGCGGCGAGATTTTAGTGAATGTTAACTTTGCCCCGCTGCGGGAAAAATCGACATTCCCATCGCCCGGCAGGACCAATGTCTTGCGTGCCCTGACCGGCCTGGAGAATTCGATGCTTGCATCTATGGACTTATCATTGAAGTTTTCGACGATTAAGTAATTGTCGCTGATCAAATACAGAGCGACTTTGTTCGGTGCATCGAATTTCATGCCGAACGGCGCCAGCATTTTGTCCCTGATGGGATTGAGCTGTTTTCGAGTCAGTTCAAGCAGGCTGCGCGGACTTCCGCCGACCTTTAAGATGGTCAGGTTCTCGCTCTCAAGATTAACGCCCTGGAGCCGTTTGGCTAATCCGTCCGTTATCAGCACGGGCCTGCCGGCAGCTAATATCTTTTTAAGTTTGCCGGTGAAGTCCGGCTCCTTGAGCGCGTGCACAGCGAAAAATGACGCTTCAGCCTCGTCGTTAATTTCCGCCGTGGGCACAAGGGGTAATCCGAGCATCCCGACGAAATCGAAGACGTACTGCTCATCGAAAGCGTCGCTGTTCGGCGGCTTCGCCGCGGCAATCCCTTTGATGGCTTTACCCCGCACAAGAGAGGCAAGCTTGAATAAGCCGGGGATCTCGGCCCGCAGCTTCTCAACGTTAGCCGGGCCGGTACCCCTCAGGAGCGCGCCATAGCAAAACAGCAGCATCTCTCTGGCATCGGCAAGAACGGTCTGGCGCGCCTGTTCAAGGTAGGTATTCTCCGTGGTGCCGAACGGGTCGAACCAGCCGCCGCCGGTTTTGGCGCCGCCGATTTCGCCGAGCCAGCGCATAATGTAGTAGGCTTCGTACTGGACTTTTCCGCCCCAGCGCTGATTATCGAAATCGCGGGTTTCGGTGCCGACCCAGATTCTGTCGTAGTCGGCCGTTTCACGCAAAACTTCATAGCCGCGATTGTGAAATTCTTCGTACCACTGGGGATACTTGATGATTATCCTGACATTCGGATTGACTCTTTTTGCCGGGGCCAAAATCCTGTCCCGGCTGATCCGGACCATCAGATCGCAGCGGTAATCGGCCCAGGATTTGTTGCCGCGCGCCTGCTTACATTCGTCGCATTGGCAATCGGTAAAAAGAAAATCGTCAATCATAATCTCGTCGAAGAGGGATGCGGTGTACTCGAATATCTTCTGAAGCTGGTCTTGGGTTCCTTTATTGGTGTAACAGGATATCCCGTCCCAGCCTTTCGAACTCTTGCCGATTCTTGTGGTAGTCACGCAGCCGGAAACCTCGAAGCCTTCCGCTTCGAATTTCGCTTTGGCGTTCTCAAGCACCTTTCGCTCGGCGGTGTAGTTATCCCTGTAAGTCTCGATGAAGACGTTCGTGACGCCGGTCTTTTTGCACCAGTCAATCGCATCGCTTATGCCTTTTTCGCCGGACAAATGGTCCCGAACGTTCTGGGCCGCAAAAAGTGTCGAAATCTTCAGGAGCCCCTTGTTCCGATTCGCCAAATCCCACAAACTTTGTGCTTGAGACCATGAAACGATTGATAAAACAAACAATAAACCCGCGAAAATATATTTCGAACGCTTTGACTTCATCATTGTTTTTCTCCTGTGATTTTCATGCGCATCAGTTCGATCTTCCTGACGGCCAGCTCCAATTCGTCGCCGAGGATCACGATTCGCAAATCCGCATCGTTGCAGCGATTCATGAAGCGGCATTGTGTCAGCTTAAACTCGGCAGTTTTCCAGGTCCCCGCGCCCTCGACGGCAACATCGCCGACTTTGCGAAACGCGCCTTCGAACAGGCCCTTTGCCGGGTCGGAGTTGTCATATTCGAGGTGGAAAGCCGAACATCCCGCGTCACGATAGGTAACAGTGACGACAACGGTCTGCTCGAACAGCCCATAGGCGAACGCGCCGTCCACATCGAAGTAAAGGTAGCGGCTCTTATCCGAATGAGGATTCGCCGCCGAGACGACCGCTTCGCCATCGGGGGACGTAACTTTTTTCCAGGCGCCGTCGCCGCCGCTCGGGCGAAGGTTCAGGCCTTTTGCCCGGCCCTGTTCCCATTTTACGCCGGCCGCATCGGCATAGCCAGAGGCAGTTTTAAGAACCGTTTTCGCGCGCCACATGTCCGCGAAAAGTCGTGTCAGCACGATATAGCTTCGGCCGTACTCGCGCGAGTGGGCGACGTCGGTGCCCTCGTGCCATTCGTTCCAGGTCTCCACGTGAACGATCCAAGGGCGGCTTTCGGCACGCAGGGCCAGCAACTTAAGCCACCGGTCGATATACGTTTGACCATCCAGGCGCTCGACGATCAAAGGTTCCCTGCCGGGCACGGCGCTGTGGTCGTATCCGGGACCAAGAGCGGCGGTCTGCCTGAAAATCAGCGGCCCGCCGACCGCGCCGCCCCAGGAATATATCGCATCGGCCTGGCCCGTCCAGCCGGACGATTTGACGAGAAACGGCTCGACGCCGAAGTCGGCCCTGAATCTTTGCCTGACGTAGTCGAACTGCGCCGGGTCCTGCGCTTTTGCAAAGGCCGAGGCGTAAAAGAAGATGATCGGCCTGCCGTCGACGCGGGCCCACTTCGCCGGCGGGATGAGACTGAAAAAGTCACGAATCGCCGTGTAGAACCATTCTTTGCCGAAGTCCGTCGTCAAATCGACATGGTAGCTTGCGCCATCTTTGTTAAAGCTGTTCCACTTGAGAATCGAAGTGTCGTAGAAAAGGCCGATGGCCGGCGGCTTTTGACCTTCGGCCCGCAGAAGGCTATGCGCCTCGATCAAGGGCGGCAGGCCGGCAAAGCTCCACCCATCGTATTTTCCCGGCACGCCCCAATACACAGGCATGAGAAAATCGATGCCGGCGTCCATCATATCGACAAGCTGCCGCTTATGCCAGCCGGCCCGCTTATAGCTGATTGTCTCGGTGTCGGCCGGATGAGTCGTCAGAGCATCTGTCCCGTCACCATCGACGATGTGGCTGCCGGTGTCGATATCATACCAGTAGAAATAGGTCGTCCCGACAATCGGCTGACCCCTTTTGAACGAATCGGCACGCTTATGATCCGCCTGCTGCAACGGGAAAAAAACGCCGGGCGGTTTTTCCGGCAGTGCATCGGCCGCCGCGGCTATCGAGCAGCCCAGAAACAAGATTATTATCATTCGAAAATTGACCATGCTTGTCGCCAAAACTAATCCTTTCGGAAAGCCTCTATCTTCTGTTTGAAAGCCCGGCAGACCGCCGCCGGGTCGCTCGCATGCATTACGGCAGAGCAGACCGCAATGCTTTCGGCACCGGCATCCAGCACGCGTTCGACGTTCTCAGGCGTTATCCCGCCGATAGCGACATGACCGACACCCATACCGGCAAGCACCTCAGTCGCGGCGGTGACATACTCCAAACCAACGGCGGCCGCTCCGGGTTTTGTCGCAGTTGGAAAGACAGGCCCCAGGCCGACATAGGTGAGGCCTTCGGCGCAGGCGGCATTTAGCTGTTTGAGCGAGTGCGTGCTCTTGCCGATAATCAACGGGGCCAACTGCAGCTTGCGAGCCTGCTCAACCGGCAGGTCATTCTGGCCGAGATGCACCCCGTCGGCGCCTGCGGCCACGGCAATATCAACCCGGTCGTTTATGATGCTGACGATGCCGGCATCTTTGCAAATCTTGACGAACTCGACGGCAAGAGCGAAAAGCCTGTCGTCCTCGACGTCCTTTGCCCGAAGCTGGATACAATCGGCGCCGCCGGCGGCACATTTGTGGGCCAGCGAAATGACTTCCGCCGGCAGGTTGCTCGTAATGACAATATATAACCCGACGCGTTTGAATTTCGCAGAAGTATCGCTCAAAAGAACGATGTCCTTCTCGAGCGTATAAGCATCGTATCGCAGCTTTTCGATAGTCGCGGCAACAGGCTCATTATCGATCCGGATGACCTCGGCAAGTGCCCGCAGAGCCTCGGTCAGACGCTTGCAGCCGGCGGTGAAGCAATCGGCCAGACTGCCGCGAGTAAGCTGTTTCTCTACCGTTTTGCCGACACCGACGTCCCCGAGCGTGTCCCTGCTGGAGATGAGCCGGCCGGCGTCAAGCCTGCCGATAGACGCCGAGAGTTCGTGCCTTAGCTTCCTGGCTCTTTCAGTCAATGAGCTTGAATTCAAAACGAATCTGCAGAACTCCTCTATAACGCGAGACGCTTCGCGAGCACGATTGAAATTGGCATCGATAATTCTATTAGCCGCACGTTCCATCATGAGCCTGATTATATGAGCGAAGTACGGCTTTGGATAGCTAAAATCACGAAAAAGAATCCGGGCCGCAACTGTCGACAAAGCTCATGAAACAAGGGGACATGCCTGCAAATAGAAGGGCAATGGATTGGTTCGATTTCCAACGACAAACCACGTATGTGAGTGTGCATAAAAAAGGCTGAAGTCGATAAAACTCCAGCCTTTGTGAGACAGCTTATCATTTAGAATATGAACTGCAAACTTATAAAAAATCTACTGTCTCACCAAAACCAAGACATATTTAGAAGAAAAGGACTATAAGTTCAATAATGATTATAAACGCTTTCGCTCCTTATGCAAGCATTTTCTTCAAATTTCTTAACTTTTTTCGTTCTTTTATTGCGATCTTCGGCCTCCATCAGTGTTCACTGGAAATTCAGCTATAGACCGTCAGTAGAGACAAGATTACACCCAAAAGGCATAGAAACTGCCGTTCGGCCGGATTTTGTGCTCACTTTCGTTCTACTCTTCGGCTATAGGGGCAACACAATAGACATAGACAAGCGGTTCTGAGCCGGTATTGCTGACATCATGGGCCGTTCGAGGGGGAATGTAGGAAACTTTGCCCTTTCCGACCTGGTAGCGGTCATTTTCGCCAATTAACAACTCACCGCGGCCGGAAAGGAAAACCAGCAGTTCCTCACGATCCTTGGTGCTATGCCGGCCGCAAGACTTGCCGGGCGCCAAATAGACTCTGCCCGAGCGCATCCCACAAGTTTGCGGCTCGCCGGCCAGGAGCCTCTGGTTTTCGGGATTCTCATTCAAATCGATTATCAGAACCTTCTCTGACGATATCATACTATCTCCTAAAAATGGTCATTTCTTTGTCGAATGAGCCTTTTTAAAGAATTTTCATTTTTTTGTCAATTACTTCCTTGACTCAGTAGCACGAATTTTATATTTTTATGCGCAACTACAATGATTCGAGCTCCAAAAATACGGGTTTCAATAATCTCTAATTCTTTTTGGAGGTGTACGTCATGAGGAGGTTTATTGTTTTAGTGACAATTATGAGTTCGGCGTTTCTCGCCGCAGCGCAAGCCGCTCCAACGGCAGCGAGCGTGACTCACTCGGAATTTCAGGCGGTAAATGCTTCCGGCGAACAGACGTACAATGCTACCGAGAAGGTTATTCTTGAAGGGATTTTGCTGCATAATCCTGCCGACATGCTGGACCCGACGCCGGATGATACAGTCGCAGAGTTATTCAACATAAGCGGACAGTGGCAAATATTTTTTCAGGGCGAGGGTGATGACCACGCGGGCACCGCCGTGTGGATGGGACAGCTTTACAACAACCTGCCCTGGGTCGCGTTGGACGGTGGGTACACCAACGAAGAATTTGCGGCTGAGCTTGGTCGTTTAAACGCAGCGCAGTTCAGCCCTGGAGACAGGATTCGGATGACGGGTTATTATCTGTCATACAACGGCAAATTAAATGTGAATGAGCAGCACAACAAGAATCCGGACCACGATTTTACAATTGAACTCGTGCAGCGGGGCGTCGGACTGCCTCGACCGGAAGTTGTTACACTGGATGATCTGAAGGACAACAATGACAATTTCGTTTTTGATCCAACCCGACAAACCGGCGGTGAGTATTACCAGGCCCGGTTGATTAAGACTGAGAGTGTTTATTTCGCGAATGCAAACGACTGGGGGCCGTACGGCGAGTTGGTAATCACTGACGGCGCCAAGACGCTTGCTGTTAAGTTGGGACGCGGAAATGGTATTTACGCCGGCTCGAACAATCTGACTGAGCCCTTTGACATTATTGGGATTTTGGATCAGGAAAGCGCGAACCTGACCGACGGTTACCGGCTGTACGTGATGAACTACGATGGAAACGGTTCGGTTTTGGCCAGCCGCGAACACCGCCGGGCGGATAAGCCCGGTGATATTAATCTGGATGGCATAGTAGACTACGATGATATCACAAAGTTGTTGGAGGATTGGCTCAAGTAACACCGGATACAAGAAAGCAGGTGTTAGTCTATGAAACGCGCCTTTACATTAATAGAGCTGTTGGTGGTCGTTGTTATCATTGCTTTGTTGATGGGGATTTTGTTTCCAGTAATGGGGCGAGCTCGCCTCCTGGCAAAAGTTGTTACTGTCAACGCCGAACTACGTGAAATCGGGATGGCACTGGAGGCCTATTCGCTTGATAACAACGATAAATACCCTCCGACTCGCGTTGACTGCATGCTCGGAGGTCACTTCTATCAGCTTCCTCTTGAACTTGTCGAGAGTAAGTATCTGCCGGTCCCAGGCGAAGATACATTTATGTCCACCGGCATAGAAGACAGATTTAACCGAGGATACACGTACAAGTACAGAACGGTCGGGACACTGATTTACAACAGAACAGTTGAAATTAAAAACGGAGCATCTCTGTGGATTCCAGATGGATTTCCCGACAACGAGAAAGAAGATGGGGATAATTATGACAATCTTAAAGAGTCGCCGGTTAGCTGGGTACTCTACAGTCAGGGGCCGAGATTTGATTTGGAACGTATGAAGGAGCTCAAATACCCCGTGCCGACAAACACCTGGTATGACCCACAGACTCGTGAAGGGATTATTGTTCGGATGCGTCTGGCAAACGGCCGCCAGATTGGTTCATTTGAGACTCGTTAAGAAAGGTTGGCCGGCATTCAAGTTGGATGACAATCGATATGAAAGGATAAAAAATGATAAAAAAAGCTTCACTGGTTTTGGTTCTTCTGGTTATGTGTGGTCTTGTTATCTGCGTCTTGACTTACCCCCGCTATGTCTTAGGCTCTTCAGAGGAGGAACACCACTTCGTGGGCGCCGTGGGAGGTGACAATGCCTACAACAGGGGCCAGGCGCCCGAGGACTGGTGGGGCGAAATCAAACGCATGCACGGGCATGTCGGTCCGTGGAACGTTCTGGGATGGCGCATCGGCCAGACAGCCTTGCGCGAATTCGATACGAAATGGGGCTGGCACGAACTCGACATAATTTGCTACGTTCCGATCAAGACGCCGTATTCCTGCATGGCCGACGGCCTGGTAATCGGCACCGGCAACACCATCGGCCGGCTCGACCTCCGCCTGGCAGAGGTCGTATCTCTGGACTTCATCCACGTGTGCGTCCAGCGAAAGGACGGCACAGGGCCCATTCTGATCTTTAAACCCCGGTTGGCGTATCTGCGGCACATAGACGCCCCGAAGCCGGAGGAGCTGGAGAAGCTGTCGCGAGAATGCAGTACCATGAAAGAGGGCGACGTGTTCGAAATCCAGCCGATTAATGTGTCAAAAAACCGGATGTAAGATTAAATAAATTCATTAAACCAAACATAAAATCGAGGAGAATATGCCGGAATTGTGCCAGAGCACAAATGTATTCTTAACAAATTTCGACAGTATTCTTGTACTGGTAGCACTTTTTTGGTACTTTTATGCGCAGGCTGTAACGGTCTGTTTAACTTTTTATCAAAGCTGAGTATCAAGATGTTACAGGGTTCCTATTATGCATATGGCGAATGAATTGCTTTCGATTCCGGTCGCTACCGGGACTCTGGCTATCGCGGCCGGCAGTCTGGGCTTTATCTGCAGAAAGGTCAGGCAGGTAATCGCCGCCGAAAAGCTTGCTCTCATGGGGATCCTGGGCGCGTTCGTTTTCGCCGCCCAGATGGTAAATTTCCAGCTTCCGGCGATGCCCGGCACGAGCGGACATATGGTCGGGGCGGTGCTGCTTGCAATTATATTAGGCCCGCACCTGGCCGCGATTGTCATATCTTCGGTAGTGATTGTTCAGTGCCTGATCTTCCAGGACGGCGGCCTGCTGGCCCTCGGATGCAACATTATCAATATCGGCCTGGTGCCGAGCTACCTGGGTTATTTTTTGTACAGAACAATCACAAACGGCAGGTTCAGCAGCCTGAAAGTATACATTGGGGCGATGCTGGCCTGCGTGATTGCGATGGAAGCCGGCGCGATTCTCGTGGCGATTCAGGCGGCAATGTCCGGCGTGCTGGCGGTTCCGCTGTCAACATTCTTAATCACGATGATCGGCGTCCATTTCCTGGTCGGATTTGTCGAGGGCCTGGTCACGGTGACGGTACTGGCGTACCTGCAGCAGCTCAGACCCGACATCGTGGCCGATTCTCTGCCGGGGACAGTCAGGCTAAGCAAAAACGCCGTACTCGCAACGCTGGGAATTCTTGCAGTGCTTATCGGCGCGGGATTGTCTTTGCTCGCCTCCGACCTTCCCGATGGGCTCGAATGGAGCTACGCAGAGAGGCCGGATGAGCCCGGATTCGAATCTGTCGTGTCCAACCCGGATTCCCGAATTACCGCAGTGGACGACTTTCAGTCAAAGTATTCCCTGATGCCCGATTATTCCGCGCGAGCGTCGAAGCTTGGTGACGTCTCTGACCAGGAAGCCAACCTTGGAGCCGGCTGGACCAGCTTCGCAGGCATCGTCGGCTCGGCGGTGACGATGGCCGTCATCTGGCTTACAGCATGGATGCTCAGAAGGAGGCAGGTATCATAGGCATATCTCTCCGAAGATGCGAAAAGCGAGATACAGAATATGCACCACGCACACATCGACAAATTCGCTTACCAGGACTCGGCCATCCACCGGCTCGACAGCAGGGTCAAGTTTCTGGTCGTGCTCGTCTTTACCGCCGTGGTGATTTCCCTGCCGCGCAGCTCGCTGAGCATCTTAGCCTGTTACGCGATCGGGCCGTTTGCGATTCTGGTCTGGGCCGGGATTCCGCTGAAGTTTGTCTTCAAGCAGATACTGCTGGTCAGCCCGTTTGTTATAGTCCTGGCCCTGAGCTGCCCTTTGTATGACAGGACGCCTGTCGCCGTCAGCTTTGGCCCCTTTTCATGGCAAAGCTCGCTCGGATGGCTGCGTTGTTTTGTCATTCTCGGAAAGTTCATTGTGACAATGCTGGCCCTGATCGCGCTGGTATCGACCACGCGGTTCAGCGATTTGCTCGCGGGCCTGCAAAAGCTCGGCATGCCCAGACTGCTTATTATCCAGCTTGGATTTCTGTACCGCTATATCTTTGTCCTGATCGACCGGGCGCATCACATCCTGCGCGCCAGGGCGGGCAGAAAACTCAGGAATCTCGGATTCAAAACGGAGCTGAGAACCGCGGCATCCATGCTCGGCTCGCTCTTTATCCGCAGCATCGACACCGCAGAGCATATCAGCATCGCCATGCAGGCCCGCGGCTTCGACGGAAGCTGGCGCACGCTCTCGAAGCTGAAGGTTCGCGGCTGTGATTTATTCTTTGCCCTGACAGCAGC